>Ga0136591_1000104_pt1 | contig 39862 bp, 50 predicted proteins | sample AntRauMFilla3767_FD_104929 | JGI IMG/M metagenome (GOLD analysis project Ga0136591, IMG submission 104929) | Saline lake microbial communities from Rauer Islands, Antarctica - Metagenome Filla 3 #767 | ecosystem: Environmental > Aquatic > Non-marine Saline and Alkaline > Saline | place...
GTTGATAAGTGCAATCAAAGCGAACGCGTCACCGCGAAGCGGGAAATTCAAAAGCAGACGACCGACTATCCCGATGTGATTGAAGGACTGATTGTTTTCTCTGCTACGAAGGGTACCGGGCAGACTACGCTTTGTCAGTTAATTCAATCAGTCTATGGGCATTGATACGGCCGCAATTTTAGGATTGATTCAGGGGGTAACTGAGTTTATTCCGGTCTCCTCGAGCGGGCATCTGATTGTTGGCCGAGAGGTGATTAATCTCAGCGCAAGTAATGGTCTCGCCTTCGACGCGGTGCTACAGTTGGCGACTGCCTTCGCTATTCTGGCGTACTTCTGGAGTGATCTGGTGGCGTTTGTTCGTGGCGGCCGGGCTCGCATTGGGGGAACCAATCTCACGCTATCGACCCGGCTGATTGGCGTCATTCTTCTGGCCACGATTCCGGCCGTTATTGCCGGTCTGTGGCTTGAGCCACTTCTGGATACGGTATTTCGTCGCCCAGAAATCGTCGCCGGTAGTCTTATTATCGGCTCGGTTCTTATTCTTTTAGCTGAGCACTTATCAAAAAAATCCAAAGAGAAAGTCGTATCACTTGAATCAGGATTACTCGTGGGGTGTTATCAGGTGCTAGCCCTTGTGCCGGGCATGAGCCGCAGTGGAGCTACCATATCTGGTGGTCTTCTCGCTGGCTTCAGCCGACAGACGGCCACGAGCTTTGCCTTTCTTTTGGGCCTGCCAATTCTTTTTGGCGCTGGGGGTAAGAAATTACTTGATCTTGTAAGTAGTGGCGCCCTCGAGACCCTGGGCTGGCCGCTTTTAGTAGGCTCAATTACCGCTTTTGTCTCTGGTCTCCTGGCCATGCATGTCCTCATGCGGTTTGTAAAAAACCATCGCCTTGATTGGTTTGCCGGCTACCGGATCCTTTTGGCAGTGGCGGTCTTAGTATTTCTAACGTAAGTTTAATCAGTTTTTAGATCCGGATCTGCCGCACTAGAGCTTAGAGTAATGATGTAGTAGAGGAGCGCTCCGGCGATGATGAGGGCGAGAGGGAGAATAGTGCACCAAGCCTCTGCCATGATGGCAATCAGCATCCAGACCAGGCTGGCGCCAATGTAGAAGCGAATACTACCTTGGGTAATTTCTCGGGCCGTCATTTTTTGATGGACACGCTTGGGGTGCCACAGCTCATGGAATATATAAATTGCTGCCAGCATTAACGCTACAATACCGAGGCAAGCGAGAGAGAAGTCGGCACCTCCAATGGCGGCTACGAGATTACTGGAGGTAGCGGTCGGCTCATCTCCAAGGAGAACAGCACCGTCCTCGGCGTAGGTGAGCGCCCGGGCAGTGACTGGTAGTAGGAAAGCGGCGATAGGTAGCGTGATAGCATAAAAGTGCTTTTTCATACTCTTATTATAGCAGGGCTAGGTAGTAAAATTGGTCCTATTTACATTGACAAGTTAATTTTTGCCATGTATGATAAATAGCGAACTAGACCCTTAAAAAAACGAGACTGATATGGAAAATGATGAAAGAGCCCGACTGACGAAATATAAGCAGGAAAAGAAAGCAGCCGTAGAAAAAGAACAACAAGAGCAGATCAAGAGGATCATCGAAAGCAGATCACTTTTAAAATTCGGCACAAATGGCTGGCGAGACTCAGCTAGCTTCGCTGACTACTGTAGATTAAATAATTTTTGGCGCTCTGATGAGAAGCCGGATTATGTGTTGGCCGAGGTAGAAACCAAATCCCGGCTTTACGGTGGCAGCAAGGCAGAAAGCTCGCTGGAGTTTGAGTATTTTCTACTGAACACCGAGCTCCGGTCAGCTCAGCGAGTCTACCGGCTGACATACTCTGCTCAGGATCTACCATTCGAATCACCCGGCATTCGAACAAAAGAGCTTCACGAAGACATTCATGGTAATCCTATCAAGATTTATCTTGAGATTGACGATGGCGATTCTACCATCCCAGTCCACTGTGACATTAATTTGTAATCTTCATTTACTTCCACACTCAAAGCCCCGCTTCCGCCGGGGCTTTTTTATTTCTAATACCAGCTTTACATCCCAGGTGATTTTTTCTTAAAAATAGCACAAAGTCCAAGTATTGATGTGACTGGTATAAGCCCAGTGCCATGTAGGGCAAGGTGCTGGGTGGCTTCTAAACCCAGGATAGCAATCCTGTTGAATAAAATTAATGAGTTGAACAGCTCAGTCACAGCGTAAGTCGGTACAAATATTTTCACACCCCTGTCTTTGTACTCTGGTCTGATAAATCTGTCCATTTATCAGACATAAATTCGTACGACGGTACCCAGTACTTTTCAAGTAAAGTACTGGGTTGTCCGGCACTCATTCAAACGGCATGGAGTGAGTCATGCCGGTGGCTTCGGGTGTTTCCCAGTCGCTCGTATCGAGTGGAATTTCAATCACATCACCACCTTGGGAATACTTAAGATGGCCATTCTCAAGCGCGTAGTCGTACAGTCGCTTGGTGACGCGGACGTCCTGAATGCAGTACTCCCGGATTTTCTCAATCTCACCCTGCTTCCACCAGGTAACGGCCTGGAGACCGTGGGCTGACTTTTCTTCTCCCAGAGTTGCCTTGGCTACATCATTGAGCTTGATCCGCCGGCCCAGACTCTCGTGGATTGCCTTCAGAAGATCGACGCTCTTTACCTGGGTCAGGTCGCCGGGATAGTACTTATTCAAAAGCGGAATATCAAAGTGATCGCTATTGTAACCAATTAGGCTGTCGGCTGATTCCAGAATCGGCCACAGTTCTCCAAACTCTTCCTGAAGAAAGGAATCGTACCCGTCTGTTTTTGAATCATGGATGGCCAGGAGAGAAATATCTAGATCAACAGCCTCACGTGAACCAACATCACGAAAAGTATTCTTTGTTTCTATATCAAAAACAATCTTTCGCATAGGTAGAATTTAATTACGCCGGGTCATTAGTGTTATCAATAAAAACATCGCTCAAGTCAGTCACTGCCACAGTGGTCTCTTCACCGGTGGCTAATTTTTTGAAGGTAAGCTCTTCGCTCTCAATCTCATCATCACCGATGATGGTGACAAACTCAGCTCCGGCCTCGTCGGCCTGCTTAATCTGGGTGCCAACTCCTTTACCGGAGATATCAACCCGGGTCTTGACATTACTACTACGTAGTTTCTTTGCTACTTGGTAGCCAAATGCAGCGTGGGTATCAGTATCTACGAGGCAAATCGAGACATCCAGCGAGTTCCCAAGCTCCGGCCAGAGCTCATGTGCCTCCAGGAAGTTAGCCAGGGTGACATCACCGGCGCCAAATCCTACCGCCGGCACTGGCTCTGTAGCAAACATGTCCATCAGATTATCGTAGCGGCCACCACCAAACAGAGAGCGATTATTCTGCGGATGCGTATCAAAAACCTCAAAGACGCTGCCGGTGTAGTAATCGAGACCACGAATTAGGGCCGGTTCAAAGACGACATTACCAATCTCTCGCTCCTTTAGCTGCTCTAAGAGTTCCTCTACATCATTGAGTGGTAGTGCTAGGTTAGGAAATTTTTCGCGGATAATTTTTGTGTCTCCGGCTGATAGGTAGGTCAGAAGCCGCTCGGCAGCCTCGGTTTCCAGAAGATCATGAATGGCCCCGTTGAAGCTATCCTTGTCGATCTTACTCTTTTTATCGATGGTCCGGGCTAGATCAGCCTGCGTCTCTTGGTCAATCTCCAGCACATCCTCACAGAGGCGAGTAAACAAACCACGCGAGCTCAGCTTAATGATAAAATCATCCTCCTTGGCCCCGAGGTTTTTCATCAGCTCATGGGCGAGGATAATGACCTCCAGGTCAGCCACCAGGCTATCGGCACCAAAAATATCAGCATTCAGCTGCCAGTGTTCGCGTAGTCGGCCGTGCTGGGGGCGCTCGTAGCGAAAGACGTTGGCGATCGAGTACCAGCGGGCTGGGAAGGAGAGTGACTTGGCTCGAGCAGAAATCATCCGCGCTACTGTTGGGGTCATCTCTGGCCGTAGCATAATGTCGCGGCCACCGCGATCCGTGAAGCGGTAGGACTGCTCTTGGGCTAGCTCCTCACCGCTTTTGGCATCATATAGCTCCGCCGGCTCAAGCACTGAGGCATCGATCGCTTCGTATCCAAAGGCTTCAACGGTCTGGCGCATGACCTGCTCAAGATACTCTCGCCGCCGCAGATCGTCTGGGTAGAAGTCACGCACGCCCTTATAGGAGTCAGTTTCGATTGGCTGTGAGTCATTCATACTGGTATGGTAGCATTACACTTAGCTCGACTCAATCATGATTCGTATTAATAAAAAAATTGGCGAGACGCCACTGGCGGCGCTGAAGCAGTTTCGCGGGGAAAACCCAGAATACGCGACGGCTCGCTTGAGCTATGCCGGCCGGCTCGATCCTATGGCCGAAGGTGAGCTCTTAATCTTGGAAGGAGAAGAGAATGATCGACGAGCTGACTTTCTGGGGCTAGATAAGACCTATAAATTTCAGATCCTCTTTGGTATTTCCACTGACACTTTCGATCTTTTAGGGTTAGTAGATGAGAAGACAAGTACCACTGATTTACGCTTAAGCGTAAATCACGTACAGACAGCTCTCGATAGCTTCGCCGGTAAATGGGAGATGGCGTATCCGCCGTACTCGGCCAAAACAGTGGCGTCTGATGGTAAAAAAGAGCCGCTCTGGAAGCTGGCTAGAAAGGATAAGCTAACAAAGAAGCTCCCAACTAAATCCGTAGAGATATACCGGCTCAGCTGTAGTGGAGTGAAGACAGTTGATGCGGATTATATAATCAATTATATAATTGATTATATAACAAATGTAACGGGTGATTTTCGCCAAGCGGAGATTACTACTTGCTGGAAGTCTGTATTAGCTGACGCTAAGGAAGACTTTCTTTTGGCTAATTGCCGGGTTAGCTGTAGCTCTGGTACGTACGTTCGCCGCTTAGCAGAAGAAACTGGTCGGCGGCTCGGTGTGCCGGCTCTGGCTTTCTCAATTACGCGCACGGAGATTGGTACCTAAAAAACCACCCGACCTAAGGGTGGTTTTTATGTTGAATTGAGGAGATTTTAATTTTCCACTTCACTTTTAGCTAGCTCCTGAATACTGGAAACAACAGTTTCAAGTATCTGGCTGTGAAAGTTAGCACCACCCTCGGCTAGAGCAGTAAGGTCAGGATCATGAACGATCTGGCTGGCACCGCGGATAACTCCCCAGTGGACAACCGCGCCACCAAAGAAGAAACCCGACCACTCCAGAAGCTCCATGCCATCATTCCAGTCATCCTCGTCAGTCAGGTAGCTGTCTTGCAGTGTGGCTAGCTTACCTGCGGTCGCTTCAGCCTTTTTATCTACTGTCTCAGTCTCTTCAGCCTTGGCCGCAATTTCATCAATTTTTTTACGGTGCTCAACGCTTTTTTTAATTAGCTGGGTAAGTTCAGACTCTGAAAATATGCCGGCAGAGACGAAACCGGTCTGTCCGCGCTTAAGAAAGTCGCTGCAGGCGACAGCGAAGGCCTTGACCTCTCCGAGTTTCTTCCACATGTGTTCATTCATATATCAGGTAAGGTTATTTTTAGTGCGTTACAGGAAGTGTAACACAGACAGAGGAGTGGGAAAGAGAAGTAACTAAAAAGTTGCATTATATTTTTACATGTGCCATAATAATTACCGAATTAAATCGTTCCTTTTAAAATTAGAGGTGGATAATAATGACTCAATTTAATGAGAGTATTCTCTTACTTGCGGGTAATGCGACAAATCTTCAGTCTCTGTCTGATAACCAACTAACTATTCTCAGAAAAAACTTACGTGATGAGATAGAAGAGATAAAAAACACGAGCAGAGACTGCTTAAAAACTGATCTCTCTTTGTGTTACGTAATATTTCCACCGAGTAAATCGGTTGTCGAGGCACAGACCAACCCAACTATTCTTAAGTTTGAAAATTTGTTGGTACAGGTTAATGACTGTCTTCAGTTTCGACATTCGCAGTAGTCACACACAACTTATAATTTAAATTAAAAGCCGCTCCGTATTCCACGGTCCCGGCTTTTTTTCTTTTGGGCTAGTTCTTTTTTTAGCCGCGCCGGCAGATGCAGTATGTTGCTTGATTTATTATTTAAATATGCTTTAATAAGAAAAGAACAAACCTGAACATTTAAAATCTACCTGTTATGGAGTTTACCCCTCACCCCGATTATCCGTACATCTCTCCGATTCATCTTTCTTTTGAAATACTCTTATGCTGGGAGACTGCTCCAGAGAATGAATTGGCAGAGATCCTCAAGCTAAAGGTAAAGTTAGTTCATTCTAAGTATTGTGGACGTGGAAATGGGTTATACAAAGATAAACTCAGAGCTGTCCACTCGTTTACTTGCTCCAGAATTGAGAGCTATCACAATTCTAAAGAGAGACTCCTCAGTAGATTCGTCTGCTTTGGAGAGTCTATGGAGGAAGATACTGATGTTGCAGAAATAATTAGCTCAAAAATCTACATTTCTTCTCTGGAGAATGTGAGAGAATATATGGAGGAAAATATTATACCGGCCATTTCCGGAGATTAATCACAAACCAAAAAAAGCCCCTTGTTCGGCGGGGCTTTTTTTCTTTTAGATATACCGGTGTTTTTAATCCTGAGCTTTCTGAATGTGCGCGAGAATTTTGTTGGGATGCTCACCAACGTAGTTACCATCAATTTCTACTGTCAACTGCTTTTCGAACCGCGCCGGCAGCTGCTCTTTAGTGGTCGGCTTATCCTGAGGTGAAGAGAGAAGGATCACTGCTTCAATGTCAGCACTAACCCCCTTTAGAGTAGCTTTTAGGTCATTGTTAAAGCGATCTTTCAGCTTAGCGTGCTCGTCTTTTTCAACGCCACCGGAGCCAAGCGTCTGACCTTTTGAGCGGCGCTCGAAGTGTCCTTTCTGCCCATCGTCGTCTAGTTTCTCGGTACGGATTTCTACAATTTGCTCGATTTCACCAGCGAACGCACTGTAGAGATCAGCCGATTGGGTGCTAGCTACGATGATAAGCGTCTTTTTATCTTTAAATTGGGGAAGGTTCTCGGATATCTGCATATTTTTATGAATTAGACGTCTTTTAATGTGGCGGTGCAGTGGGCGCAGCGGGTGGCATCGCCGGCAATGCCTTCCTTGCAGAAGGGGCAGGTGCGAGGCTTCGGCTTGGCCTCCTTCGGATCTTCGCGCTTGAGCGAGTTGATGTAGCGGACAATCATGAAAACGGCAAAGGCAATGATTGCAAATTCAACAATGGTACTGATAAACGTGCCGTAGCCAAATGTCACTGCATCGGTGGTTTCCGTGGCAGCTCGCAGGACGAGCTCCTTGTCGGCAAAGTTAATATCGCCGGTCAAGAGACTTATCGGTGGGAGGATGACATCCTCAACCAAGGAAGTGACAATCTTAGAAAAGCCGGCCCCGATGATGATACCGACAGCCAGGTCGATGGCATTACCACGGACTGCAAACTCTTTGAATTCATCAATTATTTTCACCCGGTGAGAGATATCTGTGTGTTATACCGATACCTTAATTACATTAGCAAATACTTACTGCTCAGCATCTATTACAACGTGATTATTCATTAGTATACAGGAAAAGCCGGGTGGATAAAAAAATCCCATCGCTCATGAAGATACGATGGGAAGTTAAGTTAGACAACTATTTGTTTTGGTGGCTACCTGGACTGTCACTAGAATGTAGCTGTTTTAATTCTTGATTAAAGAACCGTTCTATCTTCTGATCAAGTTTTTCTAGACCGGTTACTGTTACTGAGTAGACAAAAGCCGGTATTATTATGATGCCAACAACTCTATAAATACGCATCATCTCCAGCCACCCTATGACATACCATATTATTATTGCTACTAAAGTCGCGGCAATAATACCGACCTTTTTCGCTGGCGGTACTTGGTCTTTTATCTTTTTGGGGTGCAGCATTTTGTAGGCGAGTAGTAGATATATAGTTATCAGTGAGAAGAAAGCTGCTACCGCGTAGGCCCCAAGCCATATGAGTTGGTTTTCAATTGAGCCAAAGATGTGGGTAACGGAATCCATGAGTATCAATCCAGCTAATGTCGCTAACATGTTAGCAATTAGCAAGATAAAAATGCCATAACCTTCAGAGTACATACTTTCTTTCGAGTAGTAACTAGAATCGAAGCGAGATTTCTGCATAGTGACCTCTATATTTGATTATAATTAAATACGTCTAAATTGTAGAATACTATTTATATTTATTTTGTCAATAGTACTACTTTTCCTCGTCAGACTCGTCGAAGTCGAGGGCGGCGGAGTTGATGCAGAAGCGATCGCCGGTCTCGGTCGGACCATCGGGAAAAACGTGGCCAAGATGAGCATCACAATTTCCACAGCGTACTTCGGTGCGGCGCATACCGGCCGAATCATCGGGAGCGAGGGTGACGCTTTCCTTATTTTCAACATCAGAAAAACTCGGCCAGCCGCTGCCTGATTCGAACTTCTCCTCTGAAGAGAAGAGCGGCTGATCGCAGACGACACAGTGATACATGCCATCCCGTTTCTCCTTAAGGAGCTTACCAGAGAAGCGAGCTTCGGTGCCGGCCTCCTGAGTAACCTTGTACGCTTCGTCTGACAAGTGATCAAGATTCTGGTTACTTTTATCGGACATAAAAATTTAATTACCTGGTAGTTGACTAGATAAGCTTGTACCGCCCTTGGCCCCAAACTCAAGGGTGCGAATCGGGAAGGGGATATCAATATCCTGCTCCTCAAAAGCCGTTTTTATAGCCATGATGGCATCATTTTGACTGGCCAGGAAAGAGGGCTGTCTGTCAAAGTTGATCCAGAATCGTACGGTGAAGTTGATGGAACTACCTCCAAATTCATTGTAGTAAACCTCAATCTCATGGTTGTCGGTATCAATGTACTCTAGAGCTGCCACAGCTTGCTTGGCCGTTTTGCGGGCCAGGTCTAAGTCATCGGAGTAAGAAACTCCACAGGCTACGTCAATGCGGCGTTCACCAAGCTCGGTGTAGTTGACTAGATCGTTTTGGAATACCTGCTGGTTGGGGATATACACCATCTGCCCTTTGAGTGACCGAAGCTTGGTGGTACGCAGGTTAATCTCGGTAACAATGCCGAGATGACCACTGATCTCAACCAGATCGCCCTCAGAGAAGGGCTTACGGAAGATGAGAATTATCCCAGAGATAAAATTAGCAGCAATATCCTGGAGGGCAAAGCCAAGCACAATTCCCAGCACTCCGGCGCCGGCCAGAGCGGTTGTCACCGCCTTACCGAGACCGAGCAGGCTCAGGCCCACGACGATGCCAACGATAATAACCACCACCTTTACCGCTGTTCCCAAAAGCGTCTCGAGGGAATGAGGGGCTCCTGAGCGAGCGGCGGCATTTCGAGTCAGCTTCTGGCTAATCTTTGCCAAGAGATAAAAGACAGCCAGGACTACTAAGAAACCGAGGATTTGAGGGAGGTTGCTAACGAGGCCGTCGATCCAGATGTTTAGTTTACTGAGTAGGTCCTGCATAATTTTAGTAGGTTACTGGCTTAGTGATAATTTTATCGTCTGTCTGATTATTATAACATTGTAAAATAAACTTTACAGTTTACGGAAGGGCGCCTTGACAGGCTGTTATCTATGCTAGTATTAATGGTGTGTGATCAATTATCCGTTCTAATATTTTTGTATGGAAAATCACGACAATACCCCCAATAATCAATCTGGACAGGCTCCTAACCAGCCACAAGGAGAAGATGGTGGTACCAACACGATTTTGATTGTGCTCTTGATCACCATTGTGCTTGTTATCGGCTTTTTCCTCTTAGGTGGTGCCCCAGCACCGGAAAATGGTGCTGATGCTCCAGCTAATGACGACAACGCGAGTGTTGACGTTGAGCTGCCAGGAGATTCTGGCGGTGACGCTAGTGGTGAGGCCGGTGCTTCCGGTGACGCGAGTGCACAGTAAGCCCAAGACCTGTTAGATGAATAAAAAAGCCGGACTGAGTTCAGTCCGGCTTTTTGTTATCTCTAAAAGCAGTTACTCGCCGCGGCCATCAGGCCAGAGGTCAGTAGCTTTGCTATAGATTATTTCGTACGTAATAATTTTTATCTTCAGGTTAGTTTAGTGATTCGGTATTATTAATGGATATGTTGTATAATAATGACAGGTGAAGAGGATATAATTACTATCTAATAAAACTATATTATGGGAATTATTGCATGGATTATCTTTGGTGAATCTGATTTTCTAAGACACTTTTTTGCAAAAAAAAGAAAAGCCACGCCTCATGAGGAGTGGCTTTTTGTAAGTAGATAAAGATTTCCTCAGCCTATCCCTGATTCATTCTATTCAAGCACTTCTCAATATAGTCAGTAGTGGCGATACTTTCCACCGTCCCGTCGTCTTTTTTTTACACTAACTCTTGCTAGCTTCGGAATGTCAATTGTTTCATTTGCGAGCTTAAGGCGAAAGTAATCACCGGGTGGGTTGGTGAGCCTGTCGTCGTTAATGACTTTAATTATTTCTTCCTGTTTTTCTTCTTGAAGTGTATAGGGGTTGAAGACATTATCGTGTTTTTCAGGATTTAAATTAGCCATTGGTTAGTCTTCAAATATCTCACCGCGGTACTCATCAATTCGGCGCTGACTCCAATCATAAAAGTTAGCATTAGCATCTTCAAGATCTTCAGCCAGCTCCTCGCCGACGAAGCGCCAGTGCCACGGTTCGTACTCGTAATAGCTATTGCCGGGTGGATAAGACAGAATAAAACCATATTTGTGAGCGTTTTCTTCCAGCCAGCCAAAAGCATCGCTTTCTCCAAAGTTGCTGAAATTAGCTTCTAGCTCCGGGGTGGTGAAGTCGATGGTGGTCCCCAGCTGATGCTCAGAGTAGCCCTGCTCAGCAGAGAACTGATTAGCGGTCCCGGCACCATACGTGATGACATAGTTATTCTTCAGCGCCTGCTGCTGCCGGAAGGAGCGGAAAGCGGAAACAATAAGCAGATCAATATCATCTCTCTCTGCATCATCAATCATGTCCTCAAGAAAGGAGTAAGCACGTTCGTGAAAGTATTTTTTTTCATCTTCGTTATAAATGTATTCGCTGTCTATTTCATCTAATTCAGAAGGAGTGTAGTTTTCGCTAAGGAAGAATATGCGCGAATACTTCTTCAGGAGCTCCGGGTCGACTGATGTGTATCGTGATATATCACCAACAGTATCATTAATATCCTCAATCTGTTCTTCAAAATCCTCATTTCGCTCCTCAGCCATCTGAAGCTCTTCGGAAAGTACTGTGTTTTCATTCTCTAGTCTGCTTAGCTCGTCTTCTAATACTAAAATTTCCTGGTTAAATTCAGCGTTCTCGATTCGCTGCTGCTGAAGTTCTTCGGTAATATTTTTTGCAGCATAGACACCATAACTACCAGCGCCGATACCGATTATAAGTCCTGCTGTTAGAAGCCATTGGCTACTTTCTGATACTTTACTCATACAATTAGTATAACAGAATATACTATGTTCTTAATTAGAATATACTCATTACCTGTATCAAGCTGTGGATTTCTCTGACATATTTTTACGGTATACTACGTGTGTATGAAAATTAAAATCTCCAATAGAATCTTTCTATACTTTATTTTGATGATGGTCGGAGCCGGTGGCTTCTTCTTTACACTCTTTATTCCTAAGCCGACTGGTTTTTACGCCTTCATCGCTCTGGCCGCTGTAGCTGGATTTGGTGTGGCTGCAAATATCTGGGACTCAAAACAGAATCATCGTGATCTCGCCTGCCAAACAGGGTCAGACTGTAATGCTGTTGTGAATAGTCGCTATTCCACGTTTCTGGGGGTTCATCTTGAGTACTGGGGTATGGGATACTTTGGAATCTTGATTCCTACCTACATAACACTTATGTTTGCACCTCAGCTATTCAGCTCTCTGATGATTTGGGGAGTTGTTGTATTTTCCATGCTGGCAGGAGTGTTCTCGCTGTATCTTCTATTTATTCAGGGTGTGCTTTTAAAAAAATGGTGTATATGGTGTCTGCTGGCGGCAGCAATGTCGCTTACTGTTTGCGTGCTTTCGGTGGTAAGCATCGAAGCAGCGACTGTATTCATTGCTCAGGGAAGTACCATACTTATTTTCATTCAGTATCTTGGCTACATCTTTGGTGCTGGAGGAGCAATGGCTTCGATTTTCTTGTTTGCAAATTATCTTGATGATGCAAAGATTGACGAAAAGGAGCTCTCATCTCTTAAGGGGGTTCTTGAGATGGGCTGGATAGGACTTGTTCTTGTATTAGTGAGTCAGTTTCTCCTACTGACAGCTTTTCCTGTTCTTACTCAGATTGCCGGATTCGTAGTTCAGATTCTCGCGCTTTTAATAACCGGAATATCCACTGCTGTCTTAATGATTATTCTTGGACCATTTCTTGTCTACGTACCATTTACAAAAAAAGATGATTCAAGTAGAGAGGTAGAGGATGAGTTATCCCTCAGTACACTGCGAGCCTCTATTGTTATCTGTGGAGCAGTGATTGTATCCTCTTGGTTCATGGCATTTACAGCTGGTTTCTTCTTAACTTTCTCGTATGTAACTCTCTCAATAATTTATCTTGCCATTCTCTCCTTCACTACGAGTATATTTCTGTTTCTAACCAAGCTGAAGAAGTAGCAGTGTTGCCTTAAAATGTGAATTGACGCATGTTTCCCTGCATGTCATCTTTTATTGTAGTAAATACACGAATCAACGTGGTTCGGTGTACATTTCACAACCAAAATAAAATCAAAAATGAGTTACACAATTCATTTAAGACCCGAAACAGTACCTGGATGGCGGAGATTAATTGACCAGGAAAAAGAAGAAGTAAATCTCAGTGAATATGTTAAAAAATATAATCACCTAAATCAATTCAGCATTGAATCAGCTAGAAAGCATTTCACCGTCCAGATTGTAAATTCTGATAAGAAAGTATCGGAGCATCATACTGCTAAAAAAGTGTTCATACAGAATACTTAAAGAAGGTAATGTAATCCATGAATCTGCTCAAAATATATACAAAATTCGAGTATTCCTCAGCAAGATGAATACCAGTATCAATTAAGAGATCCTGGCATTCTCTTCGAGAGTAAAAAGCTACTTGTATTTGGTCTTAGACTGGAGCAGACAGCATAAGGATATATCGTTATGACGTAGCTACCAGGTTTCTGTTGGCAAAGGAAGCCGAGCTTGTTCCGGAGGTTTAAACGTTCTTTTTCAGGCAGCTGATTAATGCGAGTTTTGTATACACTGATTAAGTCGCCCCTTATCTGCTGTGCTTTCCATAGTGAGTACCTATTTTTTTGTAAGTTGCAAACTGGCTTTAGTAGCTTACTTAAAGGCGGTATAATGTTAAATTAAATTAATTATTTCGTTGTCGGCAATTTCCGTAGTATTATATACAGTAGTCAGAACCGAGCCTGACTTCGAATTTATTTACATAACAATCTACTTATGGGAATCATTACACTGCTGGTTGTACTTTTTTTCGGAGCTTTATTTCTTATTCGACAGGTGAATGAGTACGAGCGTGGGGTTGTCCTGACGCTAGGAAAGTACACCGGTATCAAGCAGCCGGGGTGGCGCTTGATCGTGCCGATTTTCCAGCGGATGCGTAAGATTGATATTCGCGTGAAGGCGGTTGATGTGCCGGATCAGAAGGCGATTACCCGCGACAATATCCCGGTTGATGTTAACGCGGTGATTTACTACAAGGTTCGCGATGCCGAGAAGGCGTACCTTGAGGTAGAGGACTTTCTCCAAGCCATGAGTCAGCTGGCCCAGACGACGATGCGTAATGTTGTCGGAGAGGTTGAGCTTGATGAGCTCCTTTCAGAACGTACGAAGCTCTCTGAGCGGATTTGCTCCGTGGTGGATGAGGCTAGTGATCCGTGGGGTATTTCGGTTGATAACGTAGAGCTTAAGGATATTTCACTCCCGGTTGAGATGGAGCGTACCATTGCCAAGCAGGCCGAGGCCGAGCGGGAGCGCCGAGCTGTCGTGATCAAGGCGATGGGGGAGGTTGAGGCGTCTGAGAACATGGCGAAGGCTGCCCAAAAGCTTTCAGAAGCTCCCGGTGCACTTCACCTGCGTACCCTGCAGTCGCTTAATGACCTTTCCAGCGATCAGTCCAATACCGTCGTGCTCGGTCTTCCGCTTGAGGTCATGCGCGCCTTTGAGAAGTTTAATAATAGTTAGCATGTGACAAATTACTCATTCATTGTTAATTTGGAGCTATGAAAAGAAAAACATACGCAGAAGCTAGTAAAAATTTTCCTCCGAATAAATTAGTGCGGCAAGCCATTACTTTTTTGAAATCGAAAGATAGTGCATTGGATATTGGTGCTGGTTCTTTGCGGGATTCATCATTTCTTCAGTCGGAAGGCTTTAAAAAAGTAACCGCTATTGACAAGAATGTGCAAGATGTAGACGAAGAAAAGATAGAGTTTATCCACGGAAATATTGAAGATTTCAATTTCTTTCGTCAAAAATATGACTTAGTAGTAGCAATAAATATATTGCCATTCTTAGAGAATGATGATTTTAAGAAAATTTTTCCTGAAATACTAGATTCTATAAAAAAAGAAGGCGTTTTTTGTTTTACATTATTTGGGTTAAATGATGACTGGAATTTAGGTGAAAAGAAAATGAATTTTCATAGCAAATCTGAAGTTTTAGATATGTTAAAAGATTTCAGTGATATTAAAATATTTATAGAAGAAGAACGAGATGGGGGGACCGTAAATGGAGATGAAAAGCATTGGCATATATTTAGAGTAGTTGCTGTTAAATAAAAAAAGAGGAATTGCCTTACAACAATTCCTCTTTTGTGTTGGTTCTAATTACACATCTCCACCACAGCTATCGTCTCCGTGGCAGTCAAATTCAGGACAACATTCAGCATTCTTGGTTGCTGTCCAATTGTCGCTCACTTCTCCAAAGAATTTCAAAGCAAGCTTCTTGGTTTCTTTCGAAGACAGTACTTCTTTCTCCATCGGTTGAACACCGAGAGTAGGTGTTGGTGTATGGTGAATAAACTTTCCAAAATGAACTCGACAAAACTCTTGGTAATCTCGAGTATACATAAGGAATTCATGCCAACCTATATCAATCATCGGAGATGGTGATACGGGTTTCTTTGTTACGGTGCAAAGAAACAAAAAAAGCAATGTGTCTTCAAAGAGCTGTTTAGCCTCTTCGTGAGATAAGTCATGCTTTCGCTTCAGTCGCTCAATCATTTCTGGGTGCTTGTACTCAGAAATTTGATCAAGTACGGATTTCTCCTGTGGTTTAGGAGTACTAGTTTTTAATGTACTCATTCTGGTACCTCATTGTTATTTCGAGGTTATGATTACTGTGCTATGTTAATATTATGTAATTTAAATACTATTGTCAAGTTCATTATAGGTATTATTTAATTTGCTCCGCGGACTGAAAGCTTTTGGAGCTATAAATTGTGCTCAAATAGAGAGTAGTTTAAGAGAATTAGTTTAATTCTAAAACTATATAGATACTCTAATTGGCACCATCCGTCTCGGTACTCATTACTTGAATAATCTCTAATAACAATACATCCATATTGGGCTGAAAACTAATCTGAGCCTTGTGGCGTCGTATCTCTTTCTTGCGGACAGGATTATAGAGATATGCAACGAGCAGTTTTCTATGTGCTATTCTAAAAATGAGGTTACTAACCAAATTATTGATTAACTTTTTTATGAACAATAAGATAGTGGCTGTTATTGCGGCTCTTGCTGGTGTTGCTTTGATATTTTTAATTCTCAATGCTATTTATATAGGTGAACCGGAAATTACTATTCAAGAGCGCGGATATCAGGTAAGCGTATTGGCAACCACTACGGAAGGTCAATTAATCAAAGTGTATCGAGATGAATCACAACTTGCTACGTTGCAGGGGATAGAACAAGCTTCACTTGAATACGTCCCGCCGGGACAACATGAATATGAATTCAGATATCAGGTGAAAAATCTGCTGGGTATGCCAAAAGATGCTGTAGAAAAAAGGACACTGACCGTTCGAGCGTTGGATGAATCTGAATTGTCGCAGCATTTTGATTTTCCGGAGATTGACTTATCTACAGATAAGTATGGAGTCTATATTTCTTACCAAGACCTTGGTGAGTTTTCTAAACTTGATGTTACTCGCTCAGGTGAGAGTATTATTGCTACCTCGTCTCAGCAAGAGGCAAATGCATTTTTGGAGCATGTTCGACCTGATACACATACATATCGTTTTGAATTTACAAATGATATGTATAGGGCTCTGGAAGGGTATCTGTATCAACATGAGGAAGTTACCGTTGAGCCAGTTCAACCAAAAATTATTGACCTTGATGCATCTCCGCTCGATCGTGGTTACCAAACCGACGTAACGGCTGTCGTGAAGGACGCTGCTCGTTGTCGAGCAGATCTTCTTTTAAATCCACCTGACGGATATGAACGCGCTGGGCAGTCAAATATTAAACAACATGAGTTTGAAATAGGCGACGGATTTGATTATTTTTATCGTGATACCGAGAACTGGTCGTGGATTGAAGTGTTGTTTGAAAAACCCACAGGTGTACACACAGGAAATTATGATATTGACTTGCGGCTCACGTGTTACGACTATTTCGACACAGTTAAGAAAGTGCGTACGATTAATTTACAGACGTCGCCAAGCATATCACGAGATTCTATCTCACTTTCGTTTGCAAGAAATCAGTCCGGTATTTATTACGCTATTCTAAGAAATACTATCTGGGAAAATTTCAGTTGTCGGATGCGGATTGGGGACCAAGAAAATGTAGAGCTTGCAGAAACATCTGTAAATATAAATGGTCATACATCTCACGAAGTTAATCTGAGCCAGTACAACAGAAATGTTTTGCACGTAACAGCGTTTTGTGAGAGTGAAGACGGAGAAAACATCACTCGAATCGAGACGTGGCAACCTGATTAAAAAAAAGGCTGAGAGTGGATGGTCTGCGTAAATAGATCCGAAGTAAACTTCGAACGTTCGCAGACTGGACTCGGTCACAAATATTCACAACGCTTCAAATTTGCTCCGCGGACTGGATTCGGTCACGAATATTTTTCCTGACGGAAAAATCCCGTCACCACAGCTCGTGGTGCGCGCCTTGGTTGCAACAAACGCGCACATCACTGCGCTTTTCTCATCCAGACGAAAGCAAATAAATTTGCTTTCTTCCGCGTCACAAATTTCACTTCGTTCAATTTGCTCCGCGGACTGGAACACTCACTGCTCGTTCCACTTTAGTGGAACTGCGCTTGAGAACCCACGGTTCTCAACACTCGCAAAGCTCGCTGCTTTCCTTCACGGGAAACTATCGTTTCCCGACCCCTTCATGGTTCGAATCCAGCCGGCTCCGCACTCAAAAAAACTTTTCGTGCTCCGCGGACTGGATTCGAACCAGTAACCCTCTCATTAACAGTGAGATGCTCTACCGTTGAGCTACCGCGGAATGTACACATAGTAATATAGCAAAGAACTGATTACTTTTCTAGGTTTGATTTTGGCGTGATATAATAAAGGTGTAGAAAATCCATCCAGAAAGAAACGTTGCCGCTTTATCCTGTAGTTGAGATCCCTGCAGCCTTTAGCCTTAATTACATATGTATGGACAAATTTACACTGACATCTACTGCCTTTACTGAGGGTGACATGATTCCGGCTCGCTTTACCTGCGAGGGGGATAATAGTAATCCACCACTGGCCATTAAAAATACGCCGGAGGGGACGATGTCGCTGGTGATTATTGTGACGGATCCGGACATTCCGGAAGTGGTTAAGGTGGAGATGGGGATCGATATCTTTGATCACTGGGTAGCCTATAACATTCCGCCATCAACCACCGATATTGCGGCCGATGACCCCATCGGTACCCAGGGGGCTAACTCTGGCGGCAGTATGGGATATACCGGCCCGTGCCCGCCGGCCGAGCATGAGCCGGTCGAGCACCGCTACTTCTTTACTATCTATGCGCTCGATACGACTCTTGAGCTGCCAGAGGGAGCTACCAATTCAGAACTCGAGACGGCCATGCAGGGTCACGTAATCGCTACGGCCGAGCTAGTTGGCCGTTACCAGCTGCAGCTAAGCGACTAATGAAGGTGGTCGATATTCGCCACATTCGTATTGAGGTCTTTCCGGAATCAGCCGATCCTAGAGTTGAGAAAGATCAAGACCAGAATTCTTTTAAAGTGTATGTAGACGCTCCGGCTGAAAATGGACAGGCCAATCAAGCCGCTATCGCCGCCATCAGAAATCGATTACGCATCTCTGGTCAAATTCGGATCGTGTCTGGCCACCGAGCACAAAAAAAGATTATTGCAGTTACCATTGGTAATTAACTTAATTTTTTATGGCAATCAACACCAACCTTAAAACTACCAATCTCGAGGCCGATGATGATCTGAAGGAGTATCTTGCTAAGCGCCTGGCCAAGCTTAATAAGTTTATTGATGACGAAGATACTAGTGCCTTGGCCGATGTTGAGCTTGAGCGGCGACCGGGTCAAAATACCGGTGAGATCTACCGAGCGGAAATTAACTTAAAGATTGCCGGCTCATATTTGCGAGCTGAGGAGACGGCCGAGGCAATTCGTGATGCTATTGATGAGGTACAGGCGGAGATGATTCGCGAAATTAGAAAGGCCAAGGAAAAGCGCCGGGGTCGGATTCGTGCCGGAGCTCGTAAGATGAAGCAGATGATTCAGGGCTTATATGGAGGCGGACCTGAAAATCTCCCAGAAGATAGCGTATAATAATATGAAAAAGAAACACGTACATGCGAACCCGCGAACGCTTCAGCACATTGCCCTGGGTGCAGTTGTGGTATTTTCACTGGTTATCTCCTACGCAATTCACCTCACAAACGAAACCGTTGCGGCGGTAAAGGATAACCGTTACCGGGGGATCTACGAAAATCAAACCATAGATAATTTAGATGACTTAGACAATATATAACCTTCAGGCTTTTTCTTGGTAGGCGCTGTAGCTCATCTCCTCATCTCCGGCCGGTTTAACACGATCAATCACAAGCTCACCTTCCTCGAGGTGGGCTTTTGTTACGAGGATACGCCGGCTGTCTTTAAAGAAGTGTGCTTTGGGCCAACCAGTGAAGGCGCGAATTTTTCGGAGATTCGCTTCTGGGTCAGCGATTAAGTCAATCTCCCCATCTGCTGCAGAGAATTTCTGGCTGTAGGTAGCCTCGGTTTCTTCCTGGGGCCGGGGCGTAATGCTTCCGGCTAGCCAGGCCGGGATGGTCTCTGTTAATAACTGACCACCAACTGCCGTCAGCCGGCTTTTTAGCTGATCATAGTCGGGTGGCCAACCTTCTGTAGCTACTGACGTCTGAGCTACGATCGGGCCGTGATCCATCTGTTCATCAAGCTCAATGATACTGACACCAGTCTTATCCTCCTCTAGAATTGCGCCCCGGATCGGAGCCGGTCCGCGCAGCTTCGGCAGGAGAGATGGGTGTAGGTTCAGTGTATTATGCTCAGGAAGATAAATCAGCTCGGCCGGGAGGATGTGCCCGTAGGCAATTACTACCGCCAGTGGCCAACCTCCTTTTGGAGCTTGATTTTTCATATTAGCAATAAAATCAGTGGTAATCTTCTCTGGTTTCAGCGTCGGGATTCCCCGTTTATCAGCCCAACTGGCAATCGCTGATTGCTGAAGTTTTTGGCCGCGGCCGCGCGGGCGGTCCGGGGCGGTAACGACGAGCGTCGGGAGCCGATCATTGGCTTCTAAAATCTTAAGAACATCAACCGCAAACTGCGGTGTGCCAAAGAAGATGAATTGTTCTTGCTCGTTAGCCATAAAAGCACTTTCGTATTTATTCTTCAGTCGACGCCGAGTTATCTTTAGCTGCCTTCCTTTCTTCCGGGCTAATTTCCTGTAGGTCAGTCGCTTTGTCAATAAAGAGAGTTCCGTTCAGGTGATCGGTTTCGTGCTGAAAGATCTGTGCCAAGAGACCACTGGTTCCCATCTCAAACTTTTCTCCGGTTTCGTTCAGGGCCCGGACCGTTGCGTGCGTGGCCCGCTCTATTTTTCCGTAGATGTTACGAACGGACAGGCAGCCCTCATCAAGCTCAGCAGTCTCCTTGGAAGTATTTACTATCTCAGGATTAATGAAGACTTGGTCTGCATCCTCTACGTCAAAACGGCCGGCAAACACCACACTGTTAATCACAAATATACGGACCGACTCACCAATCTGGGGTGCCGCAATAGCTACTCCGTCGTCGGTATCATGCAGGGCGGCCTTCATTCGCGTAATAATTTCCTGAATTGGTTGAGTGGTTATTTTGGCCTCAGGCACTGCTTTGGCAGTTTCTCGCAGCACCGGATCTCCTTCCTGGACAATATCTGATTCATTCATATTTATATAGTAGCAAATTATCTCTTCCTACAGGAGGCTGCGGGGGTGGAGGTTAATAGTGATCGAAAGAGGGAGGGAGCGAAGCTTTTCGAGAATTTCATCATCAACCCAGCGGTCAGTAGGAATTTGCAATAAGGCGTGAGCACTGTAGCTCTTGCCATCGTTACCGGGATACATGCTGATCTTTTCATCAGCAAACAACTGCTTTATTTTCTTCATACTTTTTTTTACGGTGGTTTGCTTACCGCTGCTGCTTAGCTTTATTAAATAAGAAAATGGCGGGTAATTCAGGCGTTCGCGCTCGCTAATTTGCTGGCGATAAAAGCTGGTAACGTCTCCGGCAGCGGCCTGCTCAAAGATAGCACTGTGCTCAGCCCGAGACTGAATAAAGAAGTGCTCCTTGGTCTGCTCGCGAATTTTTATTAGTAAGGAAAAGAGCCGGTCCGCTACAGAAAGATCCGGCAGGGCCAAGAGCGAGTCGGCGGTGATGACTGCACTGCTATCAACCGGTTCTGTCAGGCGATTGATACCTAACTGGGTCGTCAAGAGCACTCCACCGTCGCTGGCGTAAAACTGCTCTAAGGTGCTTTGAAGCCGGGCTTCGTTTGCGGTACTACTGCCATCAATTTGAAAAACAGTAAGCTCGGGAATTTTCTCAGCCAGAATATCAGCCACAAAGTCAATCCCGACTCCGAGCGCCTCCAGCCGCCAGCTACTGCAGTTGTCGCAGCGTCTTTGGCTGGTCTCTTCTTTCCCGCAGGTGCGGCAGACGTAGCGACGTTCACCATCGGTTGTTTCCGTCAGAACCAGCGGGTAGCGACAGCGCTGGCAGGTGACCGTTTCGCCACAATCATTACAGACGGTGAAGGGTCGGCGACCGCGCCGGGCTACAAAGAGAAGCATTTTTTCTCCCCGAGTGGTTACCCGCCGGATCTGCCTGGCTACTGGTGGGCTGAAAAGCTTCACTCCACTGGTTGGGATATCTGGCAGTGACTTCATGTCAATGTACTCACTGGCCGGGCCGTCGTCGTAGTGAAATACCGGTTTAAATACCTGACCAAGCTGTCCGTCTCGATACTGCCACAGTGTTTCTGTGGAAAGGACGCTACTGGAGAGCACGCAGTTACGCTTCAGTGAGGTGGCCAGATGGCGAGCAAACAGGCGCTTGTCCAGGTGCGGCCGCCCGATCATTTTGTATGCGTCATTAACCTCATCCATGACGACAATAAGCCCTAAATCAGCTCGGGGTACACACAGGTATGGAGCCGTTCCCACCACGACAATCGGCCGACTGGTGGTGACAACTTCGCGCCAGCGCGACAGTAGCCGGCTCTTTTTTACTGTGCTATCAAGGCGAATGATGGTGGCTTTAGTATCAAGTCTGGCTACAAGACGCTCAACCTGCTGATTCGTGGGAGCACAGACAAACACTGATTCGTCCTGGCTAAATCTTCGCTGCAGCAGCGACTCAATGTAGCCAATCTGTTTTTCTTGACTGGCCTGGATCACCTTGGCTTGCGGAGCGGTGATTTCAGGGAGAAAGATATCCGAAGATATCGCTGGGAGGTCTTGATTATTTTTAATAATCGGAGCCGGTGTCAGGGCTTTAATAACAGCGCCGGTTGTGACACCACTGAAGCGAGCAAAGGAACGGCAGGCCACGACAAACTGCTTAAAGAAAATCTGGCTACCAACACTGGAGATCTCCTTCATTTCATAGGAGGCCTGTTTTAGCTTAGCCTTAACATCCTTGGCTGCCACGACATCCGCGACGATACCGCTGATTTCGCGGGATCGCATTGGTACGGTCACCAGAGTTCCGGCCGATACGTGCTCGGTAGAAAAGTAGGAAAGCGATTCAGCGCGAATGCTTTTGGCTAGCGGAATAACTTCAACAACATACATAAAAAGCTTAGAGATCGCTGACCGTTATGCGCTGTCCAGCCAGGACAAAAATACTGCCACTGTCCGCGGTAAAGACCGGTTGGCTAGCAGCTTCTGTAATTGGCTGAAAGTTTTGGGTTTCGCCCGAGGGATCAATCTCAATAGCAAAAACCGCGGTCTCAGTAGCGAAGAGGATGACATCAGAGCGGCCCGGGTAGAAACTTACTTGCCGGACTGGCGCCTGATTGTAGACACTGACCCCACAAGTACCGGCCCGGCAGTTAAAGTAGTCTGGAGTGCTGGAGGTTCCGGCCGTCCACTGGGCGAGGATGTTTGTTTCATTATCAACAAAAACTTGTACATTTCCATCAGCGGAGATGACTGGTTCGTCTGCAGTGGGGACACTCTCTTCTTTTGCAATTACCAGCGCGCTTTGAATCTCGGTGCTGGTTTGTAGCACCTGACGGCCGGTTTCCTCGATCAAAAATGGGACAATTTCTGTAGTTTCTTCAGGGGCCACAGTTACCTCTTCGCTCCATGGCCAGTAGCCGTCGCGAGCGACGAGCACCTGATGCTGACCGCTCGTGACGCTGTAGGTTGTCGGGCTGGAGGTTGAGCGCAGCGGGTCTACCTGGTTTCTATCAATAAAGACCTGGGCCGGAGCGCCGAGCGGAGCAATCGCTAGCGTGCTACTGCTTTCGCTTCCTCGGATAAGTACGATGACCAAGAGCACAGCGACGAGGCTGGCAATAATGTAAACGAACGTCTTTTTTTGGTTGGTTTGTTTATTTGACATTATCTGTATAGTTGCAGAAAAACCAGCTGGTTTCAAGCAGTTGTTATCACCGTCGGCCGACGGTATGATGAAAAGCATGCAGATACTGCCAAGCATTGCAATTGATTTTGGCTCGTACCAGCTACGGGCCGGGGTAAATGATCCCAAGCAGCCTATTTTTTCCTGCCGGTCTCTTTTGGTTCGCCGCGTTGTCTCCGGTGAAGTAGTAGCGGTGGGTGATGAAGCAGCTGCCCGCGATCTGGCGGCCGGCGAGGAGCTGGTGTCTCCGGTAAATGAAGGTATTTTAACTGACTACCGGGGCGGGGTGGAGCTTTTGCGAGCGGCTTTTTCTGCGGTTCTGCCATGGTGGGGAGTTTTTAAACCGCGGGTAGTCTTGGCTGAGAGTCTTCAGCTGAGTAGCGCTGTCTCGCGGGCTCTGGGAGCGGCGGCCCAGGAGGCTGGAGCCAGCAAGGTGTACATGACAGCGGTGCCGGCACTAGCAGCGCTCGGTAGCGGGATCGATCCGACCTCTGCTGCTGGTAATTTCGTGCTTGATATTGGCAGCCATACAACCGAGGCCGGCGTTGTGGCCCGGGGTAGCCTGGTGACTTCAGCCGCGAGTCAGGTGGGTGGCCGGGATCTTCTGGCGGCGATCTGTCTTCATATTATGGATACGTATCAGGTTCAAGTGGAGCCGACGGTGGCTCGGGAGATTCTTCACACTGTTACCGCGGCGCTCAGGCGGGATTCACAGAAGGCCCATGAATTTTACGCTACTACTTCAGCCGAGACAGAGCCGCAAAAAATCTTAGTTTCTTCTAATGAGATCGCCGAAGTGATTAAGAAACCACTTCAAAAGGTAGCTGCGGTGGCCGGTTCGGTAATAAAGCAAACTCCGACCACGCTCTTGTCTGACATCGCTGAGAATGGGCTGGCCGTCTCCGGCGGCGTAGCAGAGCTTGATTATATCGATACATTTCTACAGCGAGAGTTGGCCGTGCCGGTTCGAGTGGTAGAAATGCCGGCTGAGGCAGTAATTCGTGGCGGTCGGAAAGCGTTGTCTTTTATCTCTAAGTACGAACAGTCGATTCCTGTTACCGAAGTAAACCATGCTTGAGCTTCCTCTACATCATTGCTATTTAATTCCGGCCGATGATCCGGCCACAGCCTTAATTCAGTTAAGAACACGGCTTAAGGAGCTTTTTAACTCTTCGCAGACAGAGCTGTTTGTCGAGGCTAATTTTTCCGAAACCTTTACTATTGATGATGCGCGCGAGCTACGCGAACGCGGGCAGCAGAAAGCGACAGCGCAAGCCCGCTGTCTGCTGCGTGGTTTTGAGATTGCCACGACACCGGCCCAGAATGCCATCCTGAAGATTATCGAAGCCCCGGCCGAAGGGATACATTTCTTCTTCGTGACTCCTCAGCCAAATAATTTACTGGAAACGGTACGTTCTCGCGCCGTTCGGTTGGATGATTTTTCTCCTCAATCTATTGATGAAAACATGGCTGAGCTAGTGAAAGCCTTTAGTGCCAGCGACGCGCTGGTGGTGCGTCTCGAGATTACGGCCAAGCTAGAGACAATTGCCGATCTGCGTCAGTTTGTACGCGCCTTAGCAGCGAGCGAGGCTGTACGCACGCAGGAGCAGTTAGGGGCGGCGGTAGAGAGAGTGGCTGACTGGAGCCGCGATAGTGGGGCTTCGGTAAAGCTTTTAGGGCAGTACTTAGCGATAGCGGCCAACCAGTCGACCAGTCAGAAGTAATTTGTTACTATACAGGTATGAGTTACGATTTTTCAGAACTTGATACAAAAATTAACGAGACCAAGGACTGGCTCACAAGTGAGTTTGACAAAATTCGTACCGGCCGAGCTACGGCAACGGTGCTGGATGACGTGACGGTTGATTCCTACGGAACGGATACACCGATTAGTCAGCTGGGGAGTATTGGTAACGAGGGTCCGCGCACCCTGCGGGTTGACGTCTATGATGCGAGTCAGATTGATGCGGTCGAGAAGGCGCTGCAGCAGGCTGAGATTGGCGCCAGTATCTCCAAGGACGACAGTGGTCTACGGCTAAACTTTCCTGAGCTGACAGCCGAGAATCGAGAGCAGGCCAAAGCCCGCGCGAAGGCTAAACTCGAGGAGGCGAAGATCTCCTTACGGAGCGAGCGTGACGATGCCTTGAAGACAATTAAAGAGCTTGAAGCTGACGGGGAGATTGCCGAGGATAAAAAGTTTCGCCTCAAGGAGCAGCTGGAAGAACGGATTAAAACCGCCAACCAAGAGATGAAGCAGGAACTTGCCAAAAAAGAGGAGCAGCTGAGTCAGTAGTTTTACCCAATTAATTTTTACTTTCTGTGACGACGATTCTTATCTTCATTGCGGTCCTGGCTCTTTTGGTGTTTGTCCATGAGTTTGGCCACTTCACGGTGGCTAAGTGGTTTGGTATGCGCGTGGATGAGTTTGGCCTCGGCTTTCCACCTCGAGCCGCCAGCTTTAAGCCCGAAAATAGTGAGACGACGTATACGCTTAACTGGCTGCCGCTGGGAGGGTTTGTGAAGATATTTGGCGAGAACGGCCAAACCAACGATGATCAGGATGACCCCCACCACGGCCGAAGCTTTCAGGACAAGCCCTGGTACGCTCAGGTGGCCGTCCTGGTGGCCGGGGTGCTAATGAACATGTTCTTAGCTTTTTTACTTCTGTCGCTCTCTTACATGGTTGGCACCCTGGCGCTGTCTGATTCAGAGGCCGGAGAGGTGACCGATACCGGTGTGATTATCACCCAGGTCCTACCGGATTCTCCGGCTGAGATGGCTGGCTTAGAGCCGGGTGATACGATCTCCCGGATCGGCTTAGCTGGCGGCAGCTCAACTGCGACGGTGACGCCGGCGGTGGTGCAGCAGACGGTGGAGCAGGCGACCGGCTCGGCCGTCTTTTTTGTGCTTAAGAAAAGCGACAGTGCCACGAGCAGTGCAACGGCGACACCGGCTATTACCAGCAGTGGCCGCCGCCAGGTGGGGATTGCCATGGCCGAGGCCGGCACGCTGAAACTGGCTTTCTTTCCGGCGGTGGCTGAAGGTGCGCGGGCCACTGTCTCGCTTACGGAGCAGACGGTAGCCGGGTTTTATAATTTACTCTCTGATGCGATTGCCGGTGGCGGAGAAAGTCTCTCGCAGGTTGCCGGTCCGGTTGGGATTGCTGATCTTGTCGGCGATGCAGCCGATCGAGGGCTGGCAGCGCTATTTTCTTTCATGGCGCTTATTTCGATTAACTTGGCAGTTTTGAATCTGCTGCCGTTTCCGGCTCTGGATGGAGGGCGAATCGTCTTTTCAATCATCGAGGCCATCCGCGGGAAGCAGATCCCGCCGAAAATTGCGACGTATGTGAACGGGCTCGGGATGATCTTACTGCTTATTTTAATGGTGCTGGTCACCTATCAAGACATTGTAAGATTGATATAGCTTCGGTAGATCTATTTGGTAAATTTCTTTGTTAAAACCTGCGGTTCTCATTCGCCTTACCGATATAGTAAGGCTCACTTCGCTCCTCGGTTTTTACGCGAACTTCACACAAATAATAACTACCTCCGTGAGTTTGTATTAAAAAAGCCCAAAACATGTGTTTCGGGCTTCTACTTTGTTTTTTACATTAGTTAGGAACTAACAGCTTTTTGTTTTTCCTCGTAATGGTAGCTACCGGGAGTAGCGATTGCTGCACCATTAGCCGCAGGTTTTTCATCACATTCTTTACATGTGAACGAGCCGTCATCTTGTTCATCATATTTATCTTTACGTTCGGCTTTTAATTTTCTCACTTTCGAGTCATATTGCCAAGAAGATATTACTGTTCGTTGCATAAGAATACCTCACTCTTATATTTTAGAATTGTAATCTACTAAAAGAATACAGTTTTTATTTTAAGTTGTCAATTACTTTATAAAATGGTTAAATTCAAGTAGTATAGATACATATGCGCCAGTCACATCTATTTACAAAAACGCGGAAAAAAGCGCCTAGCGACGAGGTCTCCAAGAATGCCAAGCTTTTGATTCAGGCCGGTTTTGTTCACAAGGAGATGGCCGGGGTTTACGGGTACCTACCGCTTGGTCTCAAGGTACGAGATAAAATCGAGGCGATCATTCGCCACGAGATGAATGCTGTCGGTGGCCAGGAAGTAAAATTGACAGCGCTGCAGCGGCCGGAGCTCTGGCAGGAGACTAACCGCTGGAGTGACGAGGCGATGGATGTCTGGTTTAAAACACAGCTTAAGGAGGGGGGAGAGTTGGGCTTAGCACCGACCCATGAGGAGCCGCTGACGCAAGCTCTGACCCAGCATATTAATTCCTACCGCGATCTACCCCGGGCCGTCTATCAGTTCCAGACGAAGTTTCGCAATGAGCTACGCGCTAAAAGTGGACTGATGCGTGGGCGCGAATTTCTGATGAAGGATCTCTACTCATTCTCAAAGAGTCAAGCAGAGCACGATGAGTTTTACGCCGATATGAAGGCGGCTTACAGGCGTATCTTTGACCGCATCGGTATTGGCGGGCAGACTTTCTATACCTATGCTGACGGCGGTAGTTTTAGCGACTTTTCTCATGAGTTTCAAACGCTGTCCGCTGCCGGTGAGGACACGATTTATTATAATGATGATAAGCAGATTGCTATTAATAAAGAGGTGCTTACCGACGATGTGCTGGCGGAGGTTGGAGTAACGCGTGATGAACTCACTGAAGGGCGAGCCATTGAGGTGGGGAACATTTTTCCGCTTGGGACAAAGTTCTCACAGCCGCTGGGGTTAACCTTTACTACTGAGGGTGGAAAGGAAGAGCCGGTCATTATGGGTTCCTACGGGATTGGTGTTGGCCGGCTGATGGGTACAGTTGTTGAAGTACTGTCGAGTGAGAATAAGCTGATGTGGCCCGAAGCGATTGCTCCGTTTCGCGTTCACCTACTGCAGCTTGGGTCGAGCAAAGAAGCTAAAAAGCAGGCCGAAGACGTTTACAGCGAGCTTACCGGCGCCGGGATCGAGGTCTTATTTGATGATCGGGACGCCAGCCCGGGTGAGAAGTTTGCCGATAGTGATTTGATTGGCCTGCCAACTCGGGTGGTGGTCGGGAATAAAACTGCCGGCACTGGTCAGGTCGAGGTTAGCCAGCCAGGAAGTGACAAGGACAAAATGATGACTTTGACTGAGCTTCGGAGTAATGTAGTAAATCATTAAGCATGCCAAGCCCTTTTTTCGGTAGTAGCTGGCTACCCCAAAGCAGCTGGATCGGGCTCGATCTGGGTAGTTCAATGATTCGCTTCTCACTGCCGTCGGAGAAAAAACTTCTAAGCGAGCCGAGTGTAGTAGCGCGCAATACGCACTCAGATATGATTGTAGCGGCTGGAGAGTCAGCTAAAAAGATAATGGGCCGAACACCGGCTCACATCGAAACAATTCATCCGATTGTGGCCGGTGTGGTAGATGACTCAGAGGCTTTGGAGGCCTTGCTGTCAATTTATCTCTACAAACACTCACCTTGGCTGGCTCAGTTTGTCGGTCGCAATATTCTCGTGGCTTTACCGGCCGGCGTGACTGATGTTGATACGCGGATTATCGCTAGTATGCTCGAGCAGGCCGGCGCTCGCCGGGTCGAGGTTGTAGCTGCCGGTGTAGCCGGGTTGGTTGGGGTAGGGGCGCCGGTCGGCGATCCTACTGCGCAGTTGATTGTTAATATCGGGGCAGGCATTACCCAGGCCGCCGCCGTATCTAGCGGTGAGATAATTGCCGAGGCGTCAACCACCCTGGCTGGAAATCAGTTTGATGATGTGATTGTTCGCCACGTTATTGACGATTTTGGCATCCGCGTTAGCGCTCAACAGGCAGAAGTTGTCAAGCACGAACTGGCGGCAGTGCGTGGCTACAGCGATGAGCCCGGTGCCTCAATGGCAATAAGCGGTCAGGATGAGGCCAGTAATTTACCGCGTGAGATTACTCTCTCACGGGTCGATATCACTGAGGCCATTGATCCGCTTGTTGAGGATATGGCCGGCTTTCTTGAAGACTTTCTTTCTTCATTGTCAGCTGACATGACGGCTGACATATCCTCCCACGGAGTACATCTCATTGGTGGTGGAGCTGGCCTTGATGGCTTAAGTGAGCATATGTCCGAAGCTCTGGGTGTGGCGATCCATGATCGTGTTAACCCTGAACGAACTTTGATAGAAGGAGTTAGTTACATTCTTGACCGCTCTGATGGCTCGTCTCTGACTCAAGCAATCACCTCCTATGAAACTAGTCAGTAATTACCTCCAACAGACTGCCTTAGCCGTCGCCCTTTTCGTCATTGCTTTTGGTCTCTATCAGTATAGTCCAGTAGGCCACAGCTACATTGTAAATTTTGATATTTTCTCAACTGAGGCCAGCTCCACGGTGACTATCTCAGCAGAGCAGTTGGCCGATTATGAACAGATTGCGCTTGAGCATCGGCAGCTGCAAGCCATTACCACAACCAGTACCAAGGCGACGAACCTACCACCTCGCCAGCTGGCTGCAGTGATCGCCCGCCCGCCACAATCTCCCTACGACACGCTTGTGCTTAATATTGGTTCAGAGGATGGGGTGAGGCTTGACGCCGGAGTTTGGTGGCCGGCCGGTGTGTACCTCGGTAAGGTCATTGATGTGCGCTTTCGCTCCGCTGTGGTCCAGTTACTATCTGCACCAGGGGTAATCCATCCGGCCAGCATTTCCGCGACTCCTGTCACAACTCTCGGCCAGGGTGGCGGTGAGTTCTACGCCGAGGTTCCCCAAGACAGGGCTGTTTCCGTCGGGACGGTCATTATCTCTGATCAGTATAATTTGCCACTAGGCGTAGTGGCAGCTACGCAGATTATTAGCGCCACGAACATGCAGGCGCTCTACATTACCCGCTTCGTTTCGGCAGCTAGCTTAGAGTATGTCTATGTCGAAAAGTAGCAGTATATGGTTCCGGCTCGTGTTTGACGCTTTGCTTACAGTAAGCATCTTCGTGGTTCCGTGGTGGACGGTGCTGGGTTTGGGTGCTTTAGGGGCCATCACTTTCCGCTGGTTTTTTGAGTGGGTAGGAGTGATGCTCGTTATTGAATCGATCTTCTCAGCTTTCTGGTTTCCGAGCCTTGCTGTTTTGGCGCTCGCCCTGCTGCTTGTAGTTGAGCTGGTCTCGTATTATAGTTTGAACTAATGAGGATTTTTTCTTATTTATATAAACGCCTGCGGTCCGCTTTTTTTTCACGTAGTCAGCGGGTGGTCAACAACCTAGACACTATCTTCGGTGAAGATAAAACTCCAGCCGTTGATCCAAACCAAGGCACTAGTTTCTGGACGGTAACAAACAATAGCCGGCTGAAACAGCGAATCATTTATTTGACCTTGCTGGCTGTGGTGATTGGAGTAATTTTCATTGTTCAGCTCTGGCAACTACAGGTTCGCCAAGGAGCTGCCCTTGCTATCGAAAGTGTCCAGAATACGCTGTCGCAAACGCTTCTGTTTCCAGAGCGCGGCACAATTACTGACAGAACCGGGACTAGCCTGGCCTGGAACACCGCAACTACCTCGAAGAATTTCTCTACTCGATCCTACGCAACCAGTAGCGGCTTTGGGCATCTGCTCGGTTACGTTACGTATCCGAAGCAGGATGATAATGGTAACTTCTTCCAGCAGCGCACGGAGGGCAAGGCCGGGGCCGAGTATTACTTTCAAGAAGAATTATCCGGTGCGGTAGGAACCAAGGTAAGCGAGTCAAATGCCCTTGGTGGGGTGGTTTCAGAAAGTGTCGTTGATTTACCTGAGGACGGAGATGATATCCAGCTTTCGATTGATGCGGTTGTGCAGGAGAAACTTTTTTCATTAATAGAAAGAACGGCCAGAGAGCGCAGATTTGCCGCCGGTGCCGGCGTGATCATGGAAATCGATACCGGTAAAATCCTGGCCGCTACCGACTATCCTGAGTATAATCCCAACGCTTTGGCGGGTGGAAAAGACGGCTACATCCAGGAACTCCAGGCTGATTACTCAGAGCCTTTCTTGAACCGAGTCAGCGCCGGCCGCTACACACCCGGCTCTGTGATCAAGCCCTTCATGGCGGTGGCGGCATTGGCAGAAGGAGTGATAACCCCACAGACAACGATCGTCAGTACTGGAGCGCTGCGGGTGGAGAACCCCTACCAGCCCGGCACCTACAGTATTTTCCCCGACTGGAAGGAGCACGGTCCGGTGACGGTGCGGGATGCCTTGGCCGTATCTTCAAATGAGTTCTTTTATCAGATTGGTGGTGGCCACAAAAGCCAGCCCGGCCTCGGCATTGATAACATTGCTGCCTATAGCCGAGCCTTCGGGCTGGGAGAGGAGACCGGCGTAATTGGCCTGCCTGAGGTTGAGGGGGTGATACCGACACCGGCCTGGAAACGGGCTAACTTTAATGACGATATTTGGCGCCTCGGAGATACCTATAATACGGCAATTGGGCAGTACGGTTATCAGGTCACGCCACTTTCGATGGTGCGAGCGGTAGCCGGTATCGCCAGCGGCGGTCAGCTACCAACTCCGACGGTGCTAGCGGACGCTCCGGCGGTAGTTGAGCCGGTCGCTCGGTCAATTGACTTTGATTCCTACCAGGTGGTGCGAGAAGGGATGCGCCAGGCAGTAACCGATGGCACCGCTGGCGGTCTGAAGGTTGACTACGTGTCGATAGCGGCGAAGACAGGGACCGCCGAGCTGGGTGGTAAAGACTCCGGGCTCAACTCCTGGGTGATTGGCTTCTGGCCCTACGATGAACCGCGCTACGCCTTCACCGTTGTTATGGCCGATGGTCCGCGCTCCAACGTGGTTGGGGGAGTGTATGTAATGCGCCGTCTACTCGATTGGCTCCATCGCCAGGAGCCCAATTACTTGACCGCCCAGCCAAAAAGCAATCAGTAAGCACCTGGCTGTCAATGGATTTTTACGGTATTATGCGAGAAAATATAGTTGGCACTACCATCAATTTCTATGAACAAAAAACCACAAAAACGCTACGTTACAAAGGCTAAACGTAAAGAACTCCAGGAGGAGCTGGATCATCTCAAGAATACTCGCCGAGGTGAAATTGCTAAAGAGATCGAGCGTGCTAAATCAATGGGTGATCTGTCAGAAAATGCTGAGTATCAGCAGGCCAGAGAGGATCAGGCCGGGGTAGAGGGTCGCATCTCTGAGATTAAGGAGATCCTTAAATCTGCTGAAATTATCAAGCATCGTAAGTCGGATGTGATTGAGGTTGGCTCAACTGTTACGCTCAGAAAGAAGTACAGCTCAAGCGAGCAGATGTATCAGATCGTCGGCTCTGAGGAGACAAATATGGCTGAACGTCGCATTTCTCATACTTCACCCTTAGGTGAGGCATTGCTTGGTCACGTGGCGGGCGATACTATAGAGATAGAGACCCCAGGTGGCGGGGCGGTGTATCATGTTGAGTTGGTGGAGTAAGTTTACTCATTTATATAGATAGTTTTATGGCTTCGATTGAAGAACTGCGTAAGGAGCGCCAGAAGAAGCTTAAACAGCTGGTGACGGCGGGGATGGATCCCTACCCGGTTACCTCAGCACGAACCCACTCTCTAGAGGTTGTCCGGGATGAATTTTCTGATCTCGAGGCGGCCGAGACTGATCTCTGGGTGGCCGGTCGAGTGATGGCCATCCGCGAGCATGGTGAAGTAGTGTTTTTTGATATTTTTGACGGTACGGCCACTATCCAGGTCGTCATGAAGCATGATCAGGTTGTAAGCGAAGAGCTTTTCACACTCTTTATTGCGGCAGTTGATGTGGGAGATTTTCTGGATGTTCATGGTGCAGCCTTCACCACTCAGACCGACCAGCCGTCGGTTGGTCTCAAGGAGTGGCGTATCATCTCCAAGGCCTTGCGACCAATTCCGGACCAGCATCATGGGCTTAAGGATAAGGAGACCCGTCTGCGCAAGCGCTACCTTGATATTTTAATGAATGATGAGACGCGCGAGCTTGTTAAGCGTCGGGCTAGCTTCTGGCGGGCAATGCGTAGTTTTCTGGAGGAAAGTGATTTTCTGGAGGTGCAGACACCGGTTCTCGAAACTACACCTGGTGGCGCCGATGCCAGGCCTTTCAGCGCGCATCATAATGCGCTTGATATGCAGGTATTTCTGCGTATCTCCGCCGGGGAGCTGTGGCAGAAGGAGCTGCTTGTAGCTGGGTTTGAAAAGGTGTTTGAAATTGGGCGAATTTTTCGCAACGAGGGCATCTCAGCGGAGCATGCGCAGGATTACATGCAGATGGAGTTTTACTGGGCGTACGCTGATCATGAGGATGGTATGGAGTTTGTAGAGCGTCTCTATAAGCACATAGCTGAGGAAACGTTCGGCACACTGACATTTACGATCGGTGAACATGAGGTTGATCTTGGGGATACATGGGAGCGTTATGATTACGCCGAAACCATTGAGCAGATTGCTGGTATTACTATTACTGACGCTTCTTTGGATGACATTCTTGATAAGCTTGGAGATTACGATGTGTACGTCGCCGAAGGTGAGCGAAATATTGTCCGCGCCACTGATCTTCTTTGGAAGCAGTGCCGGCGTGAAATCAGCGGTCCCGGATTTTTAGTAAATGTCCCCACAGAGCTATCACCGCTGGCTAAGAAGCAAACTGATGATCCCGCAGTGGTAGCTCAGTTTCAGCCGATCATTGCCGGTAGTGAGGTCGGAAAAGGTTACAGTGAGCTCAATAACCCCACCGAGCAAGCGGCCCGATTTAACGAGCAGCAGACACTGCGAGAGGCGGGAGATAAAGAGGCCCAGCGCTACGACGATGCCTTTATTGAGGCGCTTGAGTATGGAATGCCACCGGCCTGTGGTTTTGGTGTTAGCGAACGGTTATTTGCCTTCTTAATGGATTTACCGATCCGGGAGGCGCAGATATTTCCTCTCTTGAAACCAGATCGCTAATCAGCCATCAGTGTCCGAGACGTGTCGCTTACTAAACGACGTTTTTAAAAGACAATGTCTTTGTCTTTAAGATGTCTTTTAGGATGTCGCAAGCGATAATAAGCCCCGCCTTAAGAGACACTGGGTAATGTCTTTTATAAAGCCCTATAAATAGGGCTATTTTTATTTGACAGGTCTTTTCAAAAGAGTACTATTTCTGCACATACACGAGAGAAAATTTTTATGCATAAACCGCAATTAACAAAAACTCCAATGAAAGATTCTAATCAATCATCTGTAATTTCTGGTCTCGAGACCTTCGCACTGATCCTGCCGGCCGTGGCTCTTCTGGCAATCATGTTCGGTGTCTTCGTCAGTAATGGAGCCGTCTTGGCGAATCAGTCCGGCGAAGCCAGCCGCATCAGTGCTGATATAAACGAGTCGTACTTTAATGACGATGCCCAACAGGGTAGTAGTGACTACCTGGCGCAGGGAATGCTCGACTCTCGCTCTGACCAGTCAGATACTTCAACGAATAATAATGACGTTGAGGATAATGCCAATACAGAAGCAGATGCTGATACAGAGACTACGTCTAGCCAGGAGGCCGGCCAGTGTGATAGCCCTTACGTAGTCGATGATCTCCGCATCGACTTTGATAATGATCGCCAGTCTGTTCTGAAGTTACAGTCCTTCTTGAAGACATTTGAGAACTTTGATTACGTTAACTTGAACGGTAGCTTTGACACCGCTACGCTTCGGGCTGTAGAGGCCTTTCAGACGCGTTACGCCGAGGATATCCTCGAGCCGTGGGGATACCAGCCTGATGAGGCTACCGGGTATGTGTATATCACCACCAAGCAGAAGATCAATGAAATCTACTGTGACGAGCAGTTTTCTCTCTCCTCTTCTCAGCAAATGGAGATCCGGGAGTACCGCCAGAAGCTTAATGCCTGGCGGGCTCAGGGCGCCAGCTTTGAGACTCCTCAGTATCTGGCTGCATACTACGCTCAGACAGAGGAAGCGCCATCAGCTGATAATAATGATACCGCCGGCGAGCCTACAACTGACGACGATGACGATGAGATGGTTGAGGGCACCTCAGACGATGCTACCACCTCAGACTCAGACACCGGCACTACCTCAGCCAGCTCATCAGACGACGACAGTCCCGGCTTCTTTGAGTGGCTGTTTGGTAGCGACGATGACGATGAAGCAGCTACCACATCCACAAGCTCAGCTACTACCAGCGACGAAGCCGCCGAAGATAGCGACGGCGAAGTGGTGGTAACCGAGGAACCGGCTGAGGAAGCTGAGGAAACAGCTACCTCCGCAACGACAAGCGCAACCAGCTCTAGTGCAACCAGCGGTATTGACCAGCTGGCTGCCGGCATCTACACCGGTGTCAACGGGGTCATTAACTTCCTGCTCTCGCCAACCTTTCTCCTGGTGGTGCTGGTCGTGCTCATTTTGCTCCTGATTGCCACGTTGATTGATACAGATAAGATGGACCTTGAAGGCCCCGATGATCACGATAGTGAGGCCGATCGTTACGACGCTGAGATGGGTGGCAGCGACGAAGCCGACGAAGCTGACAGTGATGACGTCGCTGACGATGAGGATACTGGCTCCACTCCCGAAGAATCTGCCGCTGTCAGCGACGAGAATAGGGCGAGCCAGGATAAGGATGACGCGGCCAAGATTAATACAAAACAGCAAAATTCGCCGCCATCTCCTGACTCCAGTGAGGCTGATTCCGACTTCGGTAAAAACAAAGACTCCGGCAGTAATTAATTTTTCACTACTTTCCCGTTAGCTGAAGGGAGTATAGACATCTCTTCAGTTTTTTAATGAAAGAAAACCGCTTTAATCAGCGGTTTTTTGTTGTATACCACTGGTTTATCCACCGGCTTACAGCTGTGGATAACGTGGGGGAGGCGAGGGGATAGGTGGTGTATAATAATAAATAAGTGGGATAGAGTGGGAAAAGAAATAGTATGTTTATCGGCGAATACACACACACCTTAGACAAGAAACGCCGTGTGTCTCTGCCGCAAGCATTTCGATCGGAGTTAGATGAGACGGTGGTACTGACCAGAGGGCTTGATAGTTGTGTGTTCTTGTTTGCTGAGGAGGCCTGGGAAAATATTGCCGATGAGCTGGCGAGTCTGCCCTTTGGCGATGCTGACTCACGCGGTCTCAATCGCTTTCTTTTAGCCGGAGCGCGAGAAGTTAGTATCGACGGCTCCGGGCGTATTCTCGTACCAGACTTCCTGGCCGAGTTTGCCAAGCTCCAAAAAGAGGTGGTCTTTACCGGGGTGCACTCCCGGATTGAGCTCTGGGGAGCCGACCAGTGGGAGGCCTACTCAGCCGATGTTGAGTCGCAGGCCGATCTCTTGGCCCAGACCTTGGGTGACGTCGGAATGATATGAGCAAACACATTCCGGTGATGCTGCCTACCGTCCTTGAGTATCTTGATCCGACGGCCGGCGATGTGGTACTAGACGGAACGGTCGGAAGTGGCGGCTACGCTCGGGCGATCACGACCAGCCTCGGCCCAGGCGGAACCTTGGTCGGAATTGATGCAGACAAGACGGCGATCGCGGCGACAGCGGCGGCTCTGAGCGATTACGACGGCAGACTTTGCTTGGAAACTGCCAACTTCCGGACGCTCAAGCAGGTTCTTTCTAACTGCGGCATCGAAGCGCTTGATGGAGCCGTCTTTGATCTCGGCTTCCGCTCTGAGCAGCTGGAGATGGAGCGAGGGTTCTCCTTTCAGGAGTCGGCTCCGCTTATCATGACCTTCAAGCATCCGGACGAGCTCGAGAGCACGGCGGTGACGGCTTACCAGATTGTTAATGACTGGAGCGTGGAGAGCCTGAGTGATATTCTGACCGGCTACGGCGACGAACGTTACGCCCACCAGATTGCCGCAGCAATTAGAGATGCGCGCAAATTCGAGGCGATCGAGACGACCGACCAGCTAGTCCGTATCATCAAAAAGAATGTGCCCCGCCACTACCGCTTCGGCCGCACCCATCCGGCGACCCGTACCTTCCAGGCGATCCGTATTGCCGTTAACGACGAAATCGGGGCGCTAAAGACGGCCATTACCGATAGCTTCGGGGCGCTCAAACCAGGAGGTCGGCTCGTCATCGTCTCCTTTCACAGCCTAGAGGACCGCACGGTTAAGCAGTACTTTCAGACCTTTCAGGAGAGCGGAGCCGGAAAGCTTTTAACCGACGGCCCGGCGACGCCCGAGACTTCCGAGATTGACTTCAACCCCCGGGCCCGGAGTGCAAAACTGCGTGCCATTGAAAAAATGTCCAACTGATCGATCTTACTCACCTAAATTAATTTTTTCTTTCTATGAGCCAATACATCTACTCTCGTCGCTACCGACAACGTATCTTTGCTGGTCTCCTGGCCGCCTTCGTGCTGCTGGCCGGCGCGTACGCCTACTTTCTTCAGCAGACGGTTCAGCATGTTGTCGAGCGTAAGTCTTTAAATACAGAAATATCGGCGCTTCATTCCCAAATTGGCGACGCCGAGTTTACCTACGGCTCATCGGTGAGTGGGGTGACCATAGATAAAGCCCTGGCGCTCGGATTTCAGGAGGTTGATGACTCCACCTACGTAACCCGTGCCGACCGTGGCACGCTTGTTAGCATCAATGTTAGCGAGCAGTAAACTAGCGAGCAGTAAACGCATTCGTATCCGGGTGATAGCCGGTCTGACGATCCTTCTGGCTCTGCTTTTAGTGACCAGGCTTTACTTTGTGCAGGTTGTGGATGGTAGCGATTATCGGGATGAGGCTGCGGCCCAGTACACCCAGTCAAGCAACCACGTCTTTAATCGTGGCTCAATCTCGCTGACAGCTAAGGACGGGACCGAGCGGGTGGCAGCGCTCCAGGAGTCAGGCTTTACGCTGGCGGTCAATGCTCAGTTTATTTCTAAGTCTGAGGCGCTATACAACCAACTCAGCTCGGTAGTAGAGGGGCTGGAGCGAGCCGCTTTTATTGAATCGCTTAGTGATAAGGATGATCCCTACGTTGTTATCAAGCGCCGGCTCTCACCCGAGACGGCCGAGGCGGTGCAGGCTTTAAATATTGAAGGGGTAGGGGCGTATCCCGAGAAGTGGCGCCGCTACCCGCATGGTTCGCTGGCAGCTCATGTGCTTGGTTACGTCGGTTACGGGCCCGAGGGCGATGAGCGCGTCGGAATTTACGGGATTGAGCAGTTTTTCAATGATGTGTTGAGCCGGACTGATGGCGGGCTCTACGTTAATTTCTTTGCGCAGGTCTTTGCCGGTATTGGCGAGGCGATCAGTGGTGATCTGAGCCAGCGCGAAGGTGACATTACGCTTACGATTGAGCCGGACGTGCAGTCATACTTAGAGAAGTTACTGGCTGATACGGCCGCCGAGTGGAACACCAGCCAGACAATAGGGGTGGTGATTGATCCCAATACCGGTGCTATCAAGGCGATGGCGACGAACCCAACCTTTAACCCAGGCGAGTATGGCGTCGTGGAGGATCCCTCGACCTTCACCAACCCGATTGTCCAGAGCCGTTTTGAGATGGGATCGATCATCAAGGCGCTGACCATCGCCGCCGGTCTTGATGCCGGCGTGGTAACAGCGGATACGACCTATAATGACCGCGGTAGCGTCACCTTGAATGGCGCGACTATTCATAACTACGATGGTGGCGCTCGGGGGGTGGTACCGGTCCAGGAGATTCTTAATCAATCACTAAACACCGGGGCAACCTTCGTCTCCCGGCAGCTTGGCCACGAGCGGATGCGTGAGTATTTCTACGGCTACGGCTTCAACGAAAAGACCGGCATCCGGCTACCTGGAGAGGTAGAAAACTCCGTCAGTAATCTCGAGGTCGATCGTGACCTTGAGTTTGCCACGGCCGCCTTTGGCCAGGGGATTGCTTTGACGCCGATCGCGACAGTGCGAGCGCTCTCGACGCTTGCCAATGGCGGCAAGCTAATCAAGCCTCACGTCGTGGCATCAGTTGATTACGAGGTCGGTGGGAGTAGCGATCTTACTCCCGAGGCCTCCCGGCAGGTTTTGAAGCCGGAGACGTCGGCGGAGATTTCCCGCATGCTGGCGATCGTCACTGACGAGGCGCTCCTTGGCGGCCGACGAGCGCGCGATCGCCACAGCATTGCCCTGAAGACCGGGACGGCCCAGATTGCCAAGCCGGGCGGGGGCTACTACGACAACCTTTACAATCACACCTATTTCGGGTATTTTCCAGCCTACGAGCCGGAGTTTCTGGTCTTCCTGATGGCCCGCCGACCGCAGGGGGCTCGCTACGCGTCCCAGACATTAACAGAACCCTTCTTTAAAATGGCAGATTTTCTGCTAAACTACTACAACGTGTCACCTGATCGCTAAATAATTACGCTTTTCTACGCCCTTATCACAGTATCAGTTGTCTCCCTCGGGAGGCTTTATCATTGGATGTAATGAGTTCTTCGCAGGGGAGACCCTGCGAAGCAGAACAAGTTCTGCTTGATGGCACACCATAAAAACTCATTTCTGCCGTCGCTCCGTTCGGAAAAGAAAGCAAACTCTCTTTTCCTCCACTCCGCTTGGCAGTAACAATAGTTGCTTCCAGTTCTCAAATTACATACATGGCCCCATCGTCTAGCCTGGTCTAGGACATTAGATTCTCATTCTAAAAACTGGAGCTGAAATCTGGACGGTAGTAGCCAGCCAACTGCTTGGCTGGCGCCAGATTTCAGA
>Ga0136591_1000106_pt1 | contig 39827 bp, 24 predicted proteins | sample AntRauMFilla3767_FD_104929 | JGI IMG/M metagenome (GOLD analysis project Ga0136591, IMG submission 104929) | Saline lake microbial communities from Rauer Islands, Antarctica - Metagenome Filla 3 #767 | ecosystem: Environmental > Aquatic > Non-marine Saline and Alkaline > Saline | place...
CAATGACGTCGAAGGCTAAACGCCATGCTGGTGCTAAAAGCACCAGCGATAGAGAATCCGCTGTGAAAAAAGGATGATAAACGCTAGAATAAGTCGTTTCATTTCTTTTTTGACGAAGTGTAACAGTCCGTCCATTCAAAAATGATTAGACGACTTACCGTACTATCTGAACCGCGCACCCCCCGATGAACATTATTTGAACATTATTTTACACGATCGCGCATTTCCATACTAGCATGATTGATTTAATTATTTTTTTCGAGTAGTTCCTCGCAAAAACAACTTGCGTTAGCACGGTAGCTCTTTTTAACTCGTAAATAGATTCTGCGACAAACAACAAAAAATTTGAACGCATATGCGATACGATACAAAACGGCAAGAAGCGCGAATCTGCTAATCAAACCGATCAGATCAAGAAAGAAGGACAGGCATGACGATGAACACGGTCGATAACTCTTTGACATCTGCATCGTCTTCTATGGCCCCAGTCGCATGGGACCTGCTATGGAAAGCGGCAGCTCTCGCGGTGTTCATGAGTCTGGAATGCGTGTCATCTTACACGATATATTTGCGCGAGTTTGCGAGCAAGTGGACAGAGGGAGGAGGCGACGTTGCGCCGTGGATCTCGAATCCCAGAACATCGTTGTATATACTCTTCGTGTTGTTCGTTTTTACATGGACGCGAGTGCGCACCTCGCCTGATCTGCAATCCGTGATGGACCGCCTGGTCGTGATAGGAGCTTTCATGTACGGGCAGCGCTTCATGCACGACTTACACACGATCGAGTATACCGCCAAAAAGGAATATATCGAAAACACGGTCAGGGATGGAGCAGGGCGACTGTTTGCCGTTTTGCCGGTACGCACCGACCCTTTTGACGTTTACTTCATCGAACACGTTCCGCACGTCGCGCAGTGGACCATGTTGGTCACGTCTTTCGCATACGCGTACATGGCGGTTCATTGGGGGACGCGCGCTTGGGCCTCCGTGGTGCGGAACAGATACCGCGTCGCGTGCGCGGCCTTGGTGATCTACACCTCCGCGATCCAGGGTCACGGCGTGCTCAGCGCCATGACCACGCGCGTGCCCTGGAACCAACACGTGATGTCCGTCGTAGAACCTCGAGTTTTATACGATACTTACGGACAGCGCACGGAGTTTCGAGCCGCTGACGCGGCTGTATCCCTCTGGTTGATGCAGGTCCTTCTCGGATAAAATTGTATTGTACTGTGATAATATATTATATATCGTCCGTATTTTTCTGTCGTCATCGTTATAGCTTACTCGAGCCGTAAAACGGTAAACAATGCCTTCATCGACTTTCAAAAATGCAGTTATTGAACTCGTCAGAATATAATTTGATAATTTTTCACGAAATTTTAAACGCGTTAGTACGGTATAAGGGTACCGTATATTATAAGTATACGCTAGACGAAAATGGGATTATTTATCGATCATGGGGTCGAATACAAAGTGCTGTTGGCAGACGGACGTACCGTCACCGTCGTGAAATCACGGTCTAGCGATGAACGCCTCAGTAAGAGCACCTACTACAATCGTAGAAAGCATGAGTGGTTCAAATATACGCAATGCGACCCAGACGACACAAAAACTGTCGTGTTCGCACGTGAGTGTGACGTAGAGCTCACCCAGGACGAGAGACATAAACTCGAAGACACGCTACGAGAGAACACCGCAACGGATCACGGATGGGTGGAAGTGTGGTCTTTCGATTCTTCGCTGGAAAGTTATCGATGAACAAACGATGACATCAATACAAACTTCACACACGACATCGAGGCTACCGCGTCATCCACGTCCACTTTATAGGGCCCGGTGACGTTTGCAAAATCGACTGTCTTCGCAAACGTTCTGTTTTTCCGTCGGGAGAAAATACATTTACACCGATTCGAGTAAGTAAACACGGTAAACGGGGTGTCTGTGACGATTACCGTATCGTTCAGGTCTGCCTGCGTGCATGACTTTGATCGGCTGGAATATAAACGATACATTGTACTTAAATTACATCTGTAGTATCGCGATGAATCGTGAAAGCATGCTGCTGCACGTACTCCTTATTTTCGAGGCATTCGCGAATTTCACAATCAGTGTCGATGACAACTTACCTACGAGGCGATCGATAGCTTACAATGTCATCGTTGTACAAGAAGTATGCGGTCTGTATCATAATGTGTCCAAGGCAGACGTGACCACCTCTTTGTTCGGGTCTAGTTCGTTCACAAAAAAAAACGGAGCTCCTGCTGTTGCCACGAGCCTCCAAAGCCTCCTTCGAACATGTACCTATGGCAAGGTCAGCCTGTCCAGGAAAGCGACGCGCGTCTTTGTCCTGTCGAGAGTTCCGATCCTTCAGAGCCTGTCCCCTCCTAACTATTGCGGGTGCTGCACGCTCACTTGCTTGCGCGCCTTCCTGGACGCTTCGTTGACAACTGCCGCTATCCGATTTCGACACAATGTCACGACGACACCACAGCCCTACCTGTTCAAGGGAACTCTCTTACTGTTTCCGAGGTGTCAGACGTGTCCCTGGAAAGGATTCGCGAGGATCGGGTGCGTCGACAGGTGGCGTTCATCCAAGGAAAGCTCTCGAGAATGCGTCTCGTGGTTCAACGGAGCTTTCAATAAATATCGAGTGCAATCATCGTCATGTACATACCGATATCGTCCTCTGAACCTCGCTCTCGCTCTCCATGAGATAGGCCACAACCTGGGCCTGCGTCATTCCAACAGCCCGGGCGTGGAGTACGGAGACACCTCTTGTGCCATGGGCATCGTGTCCAGGGAAGTGGGTACGCGGTGCTTCAACGCGGCCCAGAGTCGTTTCCTGGGAGCGTCTAGCGCGTTGGCGCACCTGAACAGTGACGATGGCGACATTACTCCAGACTCCCCGATGTGTCTTCCCGGGATACCGGCACTCTCGGAAACTTCAGTCAATCACGCAGTCTTAGTGTACGGCGAAGTGGATATCGTTGTCAGTTTCAGAAACGCCACGTTCTATGACGCAGGACTTCCTGGCGAGCACGTCGAACGAGTGGCGCTACATACATTGAGTAACAAATGGAAATCCGTGAATCTATCATATCCGCCGGTAACTTTGTTGCTCACTCTCGGAAGAGGGGAGCAGCACACCTTCATCGAAAGGACGGGGGTGGCCATGCGCGTCACGTTCGACGGGTATGCGTCCTCTTATCCTGTTCATTCGCATTTGTCTTCTCGTCGAGCGATCGTTTCTGTACACCTATGAGATCATCATGCTGATGCACTCGACGTATGGATGTTATTTTTCGTCGTGGTATATACAAAGGACGTCGGTGCGACCTGGATCAAAACGCGAATCCATACTACTAAATGCGTCGCCCGTTGTTGCCTCCGGCAGTGGTGCGTGGCAATATAATAAACAATCGCACGGTGAAACGATGCTCTACTGTACGATCAGGGAACGATGTTTACGACGCCACTGGCCTTCCACCTACTTCCTCTACAGTGGCGGCCCCGGGTCAGTCTTGGGCGTCGACAAACAACCCTGATGTAGACCACGGTGATGCGAAAAAAGGGAGAGCGCTCGTTATCATCCGGGGGATAGCGTACGCTCCCCGGTACGTGCACTACTCCGGCAAGCGGGTCGACGTCGATTTTCGAAGCACAGTCGACTCCGTTCGAAAAAACGTGATAGGTGATCTGGAGGAGGTGATGGGGTTCAGAGGAGCGGTGGACGTCGACCTCGCGACGTACGCTGCCGTCCCTTCAGACGTGATGAATGAGCTAGTTGAAACTTATCGACCTCGTAAGATACACTTGATGCACAAGGACGCCGCACGGTCATCTCAGCGTGAGGTGTTTCGCATGGCTCTGTCCGAGATAGTAGAAAATGAAGACGCGCATGTCGCTGCGTATGACATCGTCGTGGTCATACGGTTCGACACGCTCATCAAGGCGCCGCTGTCTAGCCTGGCCGTGAACCCTGGTCAAATCAACTTCCTGTGGCGGGAACAGCCAGCGTCGGTATCCGCGTCCGCTTCGTTTAAGGGCGGCCTGGATTCAAACGCGGATTTGTACGGAGTTCGTACCACTTCGGACGTAATGCACGTATTTCCCCCGAAGTACGCGAGAGCATTGAGAGATGCGGTGGACTCTTCGCGTACCTCGGCGCACATGCACGGCGTCTATCCGGAGCTATTACGTGTGTTCAGTCAGGAGGATCCCGCCGTCGCCAGGCGCGAAAAAGACCCTCCGATATCCTTCATGTTTCCCGAAGGACGCGAATCGAACACGGACGTAATGGAAAACCCTGTGTACCACATCGTGCGGAAACGAGAATCGGCCATGCTCCCTGGGCACACGAACGTGTTTTGGAGTAAGTTGCTCGGATCTCGTCACATGAAAATTACGAGGAAAGGATAAGAAATAAAAAACCAAAGCTATGCCGCTCGGCCGTTATAATAAGTACTCGATAAACCTATCGTCGCCTGGATGTCAAGTCGGTTTTGACTTTATCGGTTTGCTTTCCCTTGCCATCTACTGCTGTCATGGCCTTCAGGCCGGAGATCAGGGACTCGGTCTGCGCCGCGCTGAACTTCCTCACGCCCGTCGAGCAGATGGTCGCCAAGATCTCGACCAGGTGTTTCTTGTGATGTACGTTGTCGACATCCAAAGGAAGGCCGGTAGCGTTCACAATCCGCTGTAAATCCTCCACGCTGAATTCTGATACGGATTTCGTCAGGGGAAGGAGAATGAACGGGTTGGAGTCAGCACCGTGTGTCGATTTCAAGACGTTGCTCTTTTCGGTGATCGTGCCTTTGGAAAGGCCGCCGGGGTAAAACGCTTTCAGGATGTCGAGAAGGGTTTCCGGGTCAATCTTGGAGGCGGAAGATGCGATGATGTTCAGGGATTCTTCCAAACCTGAGTTCGTCTTCTTCACGCTCTCCTTCTTCTCAGATCGAGCAGGCTTTGCGCTAGACGCCTGCATCGCTTTCTCTCTTTCCTTCTCTTCCAGCTGTTGACTCATCTCATTCATAACGCGTCGCATCTCGTCCAACTCCATCGAACTCTTGTCGGCGACCTTGCCCCTCTTGGCTGCTGTGGCTCTAGCTGTAACGGACACCATTTGTGTGTGTGTGGCTGGTTTCAAGTCGTCGAGATTGAATGCCTTTAAAGCTTTTTTAGACCCCGTTATGTCGTCCACATTATTACGCTTCAAATTTTTTTTATTTGAAAAAATAGGGACCGCTTTCGTCTTACAGCTCAACATAGCCGAGAGACGGAGTTTTCGATCAGGGGGTAGTGTCGTTCCCCCTGATGTTGATTCATCGAATTATCGGCGGAAGTCGATGCACCGTCGTTCGCCTTTCGTTTCTGTGATTTTTCCTTGACCACCGTTTTGAAAGTCGTGGCGTCTCGACATCGTTTTCGCTCTTCTACGGGGGAGTGCTCTTGTTCGAGACACGCATCTAGAGCGGCTAGAGCGAACGCCTTGACACTTACCTTACATAAGATGGCCTTGCATATTGTGATCGGATTAGACGTGTATCGAGACGTGATATCGTGATTATGTAAGCCGGTAAAAACGACGTGACTCAACGCGGTCACCGGATCAGAAGAGTGATCGTTTGAATCTATTACGTATTCGATGACGTCGTCTGAACGTCGCGTCACCTCGAACTCTGACGTTACGAGCTTCACAAAAGACAGCTCATCGGTCGAAAATCGAGAGGCCGTCTTCGCATTCGTCATGCTTGAGATGAGGCGAAGAACGGAGGAGGAGCGATCCAAAGGGGTTTCAAATTTTATTTCGATTGACGGAAAAAAGATATACGCATGTGTTCAAGCATATTCACATACTGCCGAGAATGTGTTGTAAAAGCGTGACGTCACTCACTCGACCTTTGTAGCTTCGAACGGTGACGGTGGCAACGGCTCCAACAAAGGCGGCGGCTGAGGCAGAGGAGGATGAGCAGGAGCAGGGGAGTACATCGTCATCGGAGAAGACGACGCCGTATTATACAGGGGTGGCGGCGGCGGAGGCGGAGGCGGTACAGAGGTCACGGGAGTGGGAGCGGGGAGAGAAGTCATCGTCAAATGAGGCGGGGCTCCGTAATCGACACCGTGATATCCGCCGAAGGGCTGCGGAGTGATCGCCGGAAGAAGAGGAGGAGGAGGAGGATTAGCGAGGGCGGCGGCAGAGGGCGGTGGAGACGCGAAGTAAGCGGCGGCAGGGGGCGGCGGCGATGCAGGAGTCTCCTGTCGGAGGTGCTGTCGAATCCGGGTCGACGCGGAGCACGTCGAGATCATACCCACCAACGAGCAAATATAGAACGCCAAGATAGCGATAATAACGATCGCCATGCCGAGAGAAAACAACGTTTTTCCCGGACCTATTCCGAAAGGTTTCGCGTTTCCTTCTTCGTCGAACATAGAAGCAGGGCGAATGACGAGGAGAAGCGCGGTTGCGAGGAGGAAGAACAACAGGCTGTACACCACGCGTGAGGAGTAGGTGGGCATGGCAAGGGGGAGAGGTTTTCACTGACTTACTCTACGAAAAAAAGAAAGCTTCCAGTAAAGTACACAACGTCGTCATCCCCTATTGAATCTTGAGTGAACGTTGATGATGATTTCGGCTTTCATTGGCGTGTTCCTGGCGTTTTCGATATTGCTCTTGCTCGTCTGGGTGTCCGTGGCGGTGGTCACCTCCGCTTTGAGAGGGCCCCGCGAAAGTTTTGAGCAGCCGATGACGGTCTTTCGACTGTCCCCGCCTTCGAGTGCCTCCCTGCGCCTGCACGTCCCGGGGACCGATTACCCTTCTCCGGCCTCCCTTTCCGGGTTGTCAAAATTCTCTGACGTCGGCATCAGCGTGTCCGTAGGCTCAGATGTCGACGATGAGACATCCTCCGCCGCGCTGACAGTCACGGACACGCTACGGTTTCACCTGCACCGAACTCCGGAACGCCGGATAGCGTCGGCTCTCAGAGACAGCGACAAGCACTTTTGTGTATTCGGTAACCTTTCGAGCATCTCATCAAAAAGGAAAGAGAGCGACGGGCTTGATTTCGACGACGAGGTATACAACCTACGGGACCTATTCGACTCTGGAGTTAATAGCCGTCGTGACGTTCGTAAGCTAATCGTTTATTGCAGAGACGATGCGGACCTGCAGATGTTGCAGGTGGCACTGTTGGCCGAGGGCGAAGACGCCGCGGCGGATATGACGCGGCACAATCCGAACATTGAGATACGTTTGTTGACGAAGGAAAATGATGATTACGATAGCGTCATGGTGGAGGCCGTGAAGGGGACGCATCCGTGCGTGGTGGCGTCGACATTCAGTGCGGATCACCGACTGTGGGGGCTGATGGACGGCACTGACTGTGTTTGGTACGCTTACGATGAAGGCTCGCGTTTGGAACGCGCTCGGGTAGTCTTCCCGTTCGTCATCAACAACGTGGTGGACGTCCCGGACGCGCTCCTGAAGAACGCGAGGGGGCGCCGAAAATTGTACGGGGTGTTGTCTTTACATTCCATCGTTTACGGAGACGCTCGAGCCGACGATACAGAACCGCTTCTGCCTCTGGTGTGCTCCTCCCTGGTGCGCGGCGATCTGGACCGGGTCATCGACGTGACGGCCGCCAACAACTTCCTCACCATCTACTTCCCGTTCTATCGAGCCACGCTGGCCGCCATGTCCACCGTCAATGAAGAAATTTACAGGAAACGATTCGCGAATCCGGACGTGACGTCCGCGCACCTCGTGGTCGGGCGCCCCAGGTATTCCGTCCTCGAACAGTTCGCGGAGGCATCAGGTGACGTCGATGACAAAATCATACATGATCCTCTGACTGTCGTGATAAACACGAACGTTCGGGGTTTTTACGGGCGATCCAGAGGCGGCCATCTGTCCCGACTGGTCGTGAGAGCTGAGCGGGTGGACGGACGGATCCGGCCCGTCTCCACGGAGGAAGGGGTGGTGTTCATGGGAAGCTGGTACGCGGCCAGGGGTGTCCCGATCAGAGTGTTCGATCGCCTGGATCTGAAGGGGCAGAACCGTTCCGAAGAAAACGGTACGTACTACGTCGTCAGTGTGGGAGAAAACGGGATCGTTTTACACGACAAGCTCACCCTGCGATTGGACCCGGAATTCGACAGGAGCACTCAAAAGACGAGTCCGAATGACCTGTACAGAGGGACCATAATAATCGGAGCGAGCCTCAGTCGCCATCCCAAGTTTCGTTCCGCATCTTTCGGCGACAAGGTGTACCTTCCGGATCTGGGGGACGGCGGAACCACGGGAACGGTCACCGGTATATCGGGAGGATTCGTAAGCATAGTGATAGACACTTACGTATCGTCTCTGGACGACGGAAAGACGCACCCCTTGTACTTATGCTTCACAAACCCCTCCACCCAGGTCCGGGAGCAGTGCGTCGAGGACGGTGACGTATGGGACCGCCCCTGCTTCGCGAACGAAGAATGTCCGTACTACCGGGCGAACCGGAACTACTACAACCACCGCGGTGGATGTCGGGATGGGTTCTGCGAGATGCCGATGGGGGTCCGGACCGTTGGGTTCCGTCACGCGAAAGGGGTGCCGTTGTGCAGGGGGTGCGTCGACCCCTTCCAGGCCGGCGGCTGCTGCCCGGACCAGGAATCTCCGGATTACGTGTTCGAAGGGGACGAATTCCAACGCAGAGACGGCGGCGGGCGACCAAAAAAATGAGAGCCTCTTATCGATATATAACCGAACTGAAAGGAAAGATGAGAAAATAAGGAAATTTTAGACGAACTTAACCGATGGCGGCGATATATCCTTGCGAGAAGCTGAGAGTACACGAACGACAACACACCGCAGCGGAAGAACAAAGATGGAGAATGCGACCGGATTCATGTTGCAAAATAACCTAACACTGTTGTACGACCAAAAAAGATGTAGCCGCCATCAACAATGATATCGTGTTCTTATTGAGCCGCGGTACTTGGCTGCTGTTCTTTCCTTTCTATACCGTAAGCGGTGCACGCGTCTTGTAACACGCGCACCGCGTCCGGATCGCAAGACGTGACGGGAGGATAGGTCACGCCCTCTCCTTCCTGTATACGCCTCTCCAGATCTACCAACTCGTGTCTACGCCGCATGAGGTCCGATCCATTTTCTACCGGCACGGTCATTAGCACCTTTTCGTAAGCGCTGAAGTACTCTTTTCCGGGAGGAAAGTGCACGGACACTGACGCGTCTCTGGAGCCCGTGACGTAAGATAGCCCGCCCCACGGAATAGAAGGGAGTTCCTTGTTCAAATCCGTCCTTTCATCTTTTACAGGAATAACACACTGTTGCGCTCGAGGACTTGTGTGTTTGCTTCCCATGGTGGCGAGTCGAAAGGAAATGATAAAGACGACGACAAGAGACCTCAAATTTTTTTGGGGGTGTTACAGGATACGCCATCTAATCGACAATCGTTGAATCGTTTTAATCATTTTATCGTTCACCATCGGAGCGCGTCTCAGCCAGAGATGCTTGAGCCATACGAAGCGCGCCTTCTCGGGTCTCGTTTCCGCCTATGAATCCGCCCGCGTGAACAAACACGGATCCCGGGACGCCGCACGCGCTCGACAATTCAGCGCCCGCCAGCCCTCTCCACCCCTCCGGAAAAGGCTTCCTGCAAGTGAAGCTGCCCGGCCCGATGTTCACGGCTTGCACTCGCCACCGCTCGTTATTATTGTCGTACGATTCAGGATATAACACGTAGAGAACGGATCCCGGTGGCCTTTCGAGGGTGTGCAGGTGGTCGCGCCAGGGGCAAGGGCGCACCATTTCGATGATGTTCGAGTTCGTCTCCGATAGCGCCTCTCTGACAGCCTTTTTCCCCGGAAGCCACACCGAAAGAACGTCGTGACGCAGCATCTGCTCGAATTCTTCACCGACCAAACGCAAAGCTGACTGGAATCGAGCGTATTGGGAGTCGACCGAATAAGGCTCATTCCATGCGGAGTTCATGCGAGCGACGCGTGCGGAAAGGGACGTGCTCTGCTTGTACAGGGCCCGTGCGCCGTCCTTCCCAGCGTCGAACATCGAAATACCGTTGTCGATGGCGTCTACGGCTTTCACGAAATTATCATACATGGCGAAATACGCGTCCTCGACATCTGCTTCTTCATCTTCTTCCGTTCCTTCTCTGTGCCTGTTCGACGTCATCATGGTTTCGTGGTAACGCGATTTCACGACGCGCATACCGTGATGCTTGTAAACGAGACCCGCGCTGGAGAGCTTCACCGGTGCTCCTCCGCCGCCGAGCGACGCCACGCATAGACTATCCTCTGAGAATCCACGCTGGTGATGGTCGTAACGAAAACGGGAATGGTCGTATATATGACCGACATCTACTACCACGTCGCAGCCATCGAGTACCGCCGGATTCCGACTTCGGATGATTTGCGCGTCTTTGTATTCAGGAAGTTGTAAAAGGATGTGACAAGCGAGGATCTCGTCCGCGTGAAAGTTACCATCATGCGTGCCGATGATAGGTCTTCGTTCTTCGTTGTCGAACATGGTTTGCTCCGGTAAGAGACGGTGTTGATAATAAAACGTTTATGTGGAACGATCTCATGTCACTCATGGTTCATGACCGAAACTGAGTGTATTCAACCCCATGAATTGTGATCTGCCGTGTGCCGGGCCACAAATATCAAATTCATACATTTCCTTCCAGAACAAACGACGAAAATGACCAGCGCATCCCGAATCTCCTTACAATGTGCCCGACATCTTACAAATTGTATTCACGTCGGCCTAACATTGAAGCGACTTTACTACAAGCGTGACGAGGACGCGCACCTCGCCGCGTACTCCTCTCCACATTCCCCCGATCTGAGTGACGATTTCACTCGCATCATTTCCAGACTGTCACATTCACAGTCCGATGACCTGGTCAAGTACATCCGGAAAAAGAAGGCTTGTTACGATCAGACGGTGATGGATATCCGGAACGCATGCGTTCCGGTGGCGTTTTGCCGCCTTCTCCCTGATTCTCTCCTCGCGTATGAAGATATCGTGAAGTTCATGATCAGCCGTATCGAGCACGTCAACCCGATGCAGAGCAGGATAAAGGGCGTCATATCGAAACAAGATGCGATGGTCGTGTTTAGATCGTGCAATGGCGTGCAATTCCGCAAGAGGTACAACTCAGTCTTGATGGGCGCCATCAGTCTGCTCGTTGAGTTCTCCGCAGAAAAAGTACGATCGTTGTATCTACTCTCCGACGATGACGATGTTTCGAGACAAACACAGGGGTTCGCGTACTGTAATGACAAGAAGGATGGCGAGGATAAGTTGAAGCGAAAGCTGTTCAAGATGTTCATCAACAGTAACATGGGCAAGGACGCTCCCTCGTTGGAGGTCACCCAAGTGGTGCTGTGCACGTTTATCGAGTTTTTCGACTTCAACGACAGAGACACCTGGTTCAAATTAATGCGGACCAACGAGGAGTTGGCGGAGGCCAAGAAGAAGAAGAAACAGAAACCGAAAATCCTGACTATCCGTTTTTCAACAGAGGGCGTTCGACGGATGACGGACGTTTTGTGCCTGCCGTTCGGGGAGACGCGTGAGCTGTACGCCTCGGACAGAGCACCCAAGCACCTGAAGAAGAAACGTGACGAAGTCGAGTCCGCGCTGCGTCTGTTTGAGTATGACGATTGGATGACCGCCTACGCAGCGGCGATGATGGCTTACGTCACCTCGATGCCCCTCATCTCCAACGTGAAGGGCGAAGCGTCCCAGGAGTTGCGTCGAGTGTTGCAGTCTTATGATGAATTGGACGAAACGTGCGCGTTTAACGCGTTCAATGACGATTTCTGGACCCCACTCCCCACCACCAAGTCTGAATGACAAGTGCAAAAAAGAGGAAGCCGCAGCCGAGAGTGAGATTCGTTTTGCCCGACTGATTAAATTGTATATGGTTGTATAATGAGTTTATCAGGACGATTCACGTGGTTTCAAAATCCAATTGATCGTGTGTATTATTGACCGACGAGGTATCTAGTGAGCGAATTACATAGATTGATGATGAAAAGGTGCGGAGAGAGTGTCCAATCTAATTTTGAAATCGACTGTAACACGATACGTATTACCAGGCGGTCTTGAAATAAGGCAACGCGTCTTCCCATTTGCTCCCTCGCATGTCTTCGTCGTCGTCGATGCATAGTTCGCAGAATTTGCCAGAGTGGTGCACGCTCACGAGGATATTGTCAGCCGTGCTCTGACACCCACACCCGTCACAAGAGTACACTCGAGTGTCTCGTGCTACCTTTTCTTCTTTGGCTCGTTGAATTGACATGGATTCCGCTCGGGATATTGCGAACAATCTCGGAAGAATGATTTGATCCACGACGTCATGAGGGAGAGCGTTCTTCAGCACGGAACTCACGTCTCTCGCTCGCCAAACATAGAGACACCTCTCACGCTCGGACAGTCCGCGAGACTCCATGAAATACCCGCCTTCTTCCCAGCACGCCGGCAAGGTTTGACGTAACTTGTAACGTAAAGTCTTCGTCAGATCGGGGCAACGGACGGTAATACCTCTCACCGCATGCTCCTCGATGTTTGCAGCGATCTGGGTCAGACTTTTCAGCTTCCTTCGTTGATACTGTTGTTTTTTCTTTGAAAGGGATCTGTCGATTTGATGCTCTTCAAACTTCGCGGCTCGCAAGGTGTACGCCATTATATCTGCAGGCATGAAACACGCGCTACTTTTATGTACATGAGTCGCCGCGATGTATGTGCCCCTCGAAACCACATATTCAAAGACGGCTACACTCGGACTTTGAAACCACGATCGTATAAGCTTTTGTCCTGAGGAGCTCGATTATATATATAGATCTCGTCTTTTCAGTGTTTCTCATTCACGTACTTCGATTTTCGTAGAATTCAAATTTTCAGGCAATATGCACGTCCGAGATGACGTGGAACAATTCCTTTGCACGAAACGCATTATTTTTGACACTCGGATTGGTGGTTTCAGTTCTGAATGGACGGACCGTATCGCGATCTACTCTGGTGTTGGAGAGAACCAAAAAAAGGAAGGCCTGGTGCATATTATTTTGCCAGGAGAATACAGAAGGAAACGGAACGGGTCATAGGTTCGGCAGAATCACTTTTTTTAAAGAACACCATGCCATCCCCTGCCCGCGAAGAGCGAGCGAGCAACGGAAATAGTCACACCAGTAAGCGAGGAGGAAGACCGAAAGAGGAAATGCGTATCGTCAGAGTAAGACGGTGGTTGACCGCAGAAAAGAAGATCGTGTACGTCTTCCTGGGAACGTCGTCATCCCCGCCGCACCTGGCTCTTCTTCGGAGAATAGAAAAGGGAGAAACGACTCCGGCGGAGGTCGTTCGTATTCACGGGAAAGAGCTCCACAAACATTACGGCCCTGAATTTCGAACTTTGCTCGCGTTGGACGCAGAATCGTCTCATTCATCGGGAAACGCCGCTACCACGGTGAAGTACGTAACCGACGCGATTTTTTCAGATGATACGATCAAGTCCATCAAACACAAATTATCGACGATGTTGACGCGACAAGAACCCATGACGACCACAGGAGATGGCGACCATCACGCCGCGTACAACAACCTGTACATGTGGCGGGAGCGCAGGGTGCGCCCCTCCTCCTCGGCGACGGGGGCGTTTGTCAAGGAGGCCTTCAGGAACCGTCTCACCGTCCACGTGCGCGACTTGGCGCGCGACTTGGCGAGATTCCGGTTCGGTTATTATGACGAGAAGTTGCACGCCCTGCGCGCGGACGTCAAAATCTTGTCTGCTCCGCACGCGGAAAAGACGATCGACGCGCAGGGTGGAATTGAGAGAGAGACAGTTCCGGTCGGGCACAAGCCCGTCACCACCGGAACAGGGCACGTCGCGTTTTTTGACCATCACCCTTTCAAGGTACACGACTTTGTCTCGTCATCAAACGACGTAGTCAGTGACAGCGCCAAGAATGCGTACCGTACGATGTACGAGGACGATACGCTCTTGGAGGACTTTGGTGGGACGTCGAACACCTGTCTCACCCTGGACCTCACCACTCTATCTGACTTGGAGAGACACTTTCGCAGGTCCGCGGCTCGTCATGAGCGAAATCGAAATCAAAATCAGAAGCAACCACAGGACGCCACCGCCGTGCGAGCGTTGTTGGAGGTGTACTTCCCGCGCGGTTTCAAGAGAGATACCTCGAGAGATCCCAGCGATGCGGCCGTGCAGAGCGCTGCCCTGGAAGAACACTCGGCCTTGATGAGATGGGGACACGAGGATTCGCCTCAGTACACCGACACTGATGATATAGACATCGTTCTCATCCATCTCCGCAATCAGAACAGCGTAATATCTTCCGTAATGTCTTCCGAACATTACGCCTCTTCGGCCGCATTCGCACATGCGGCGGCATCGACCTCCTCTTCCTCTTCCTCTTCCACTCTCGAAACGATAAACCTGGAGGCCGTGTTCAATCTCTTTCCGACGAGCTCTCGCGTACCTCTCGTAAAGTTTTATGACGGGAACACCAGCGTTTACAAGATTAACCGCATGGCGCTACACAAGCGGAACGTCGACGTGACGTGGGTCGCGAACTGGTTTTCGAAGCGCGGAAAAAGCAGATCCGCGCAGCCGTTCGTCCAGTTTGTCACGCTGGTGGAGGCGGAACAGGAAGGTGAGAAGGAACTGTTTGTCCGTTCTGTCATGACGACCAGTGGAAAGTTGGACTTGATGTGCGTGTTCTCGGTAAATGACCCGGGACACGCTTCGGACGTGAAGAGGTGCATGCGCGCTGTGAATAAAAACGTCGTGCGATCACTGAACAAGGCGGACAAGGATAGCATCGTGTTCTTTCACGATTTTGACGAACATGTCATGCGCGAGGGACAGCACCAAAATGAATCCATGACGACAATCGTGAACATCGTCACCAACACGGTGATAGACGCGTCTGACACGGAGTCGTCGTCCCAGTCGCAGCAGGAGGCGAAAATAAGGACGGGCGGCGGCAAACAAAGACACGCCGGTTTCAAGCCTCCTTCCCTGGAGCGGATAGCTGCCGTAATGAACGATCTATTTCCGTATTTCGAACTCATCGTCCGACAAGCTCCGGTGATGGGCGACGGCCTGAGTGCCTTTTACAAGCGCACGTCCGTCACAGGATCGGACATGAGTTGGGTGGTGGCCACCAAGACACTGTTCACCGTGTTCGGTTTCGATAAGGAGCTCACGGTGCGTCACCTGGCACGCTCGTTCATGGTGACGGAGGCGGCGGCATCCCAACGTGTCACCGACATTCAACAGGGGCGATATGCGGACCTGCAACGCGTGCTGCTGCTCCAACACTACGTTCCTCACGTGCCCACCGTCACCGTGAAGCCTCATGGCCGATCCGCCTTTCGTGTAGCGACCGTGCTGATGAAAGACGCCGTGCTCGTTCGGCGCGTCATAGCCCTCATGCGCCGCGTGATCTCCGTCGCTTCGATTTCACGAAATGAAGGTAACACGAAGCACACGTTTCGCTTGAGGGCCGTCGAAGACGTCAGACAAGCGTCTGTTAACGAAACCATTCACCGCCGGAATAGTCAGACCGTGACGGAGGAGGGAGAAGCAGGTGTCATCGACGACGATTTTCTCGACGAATCATCAGATCCCATCTCCTCGAATTTAATCGACGATCATATCGAAGACGTACTCAGCGAAGAAATCGTCATGCCAGATGACGCAGCAGGTAGCAGCACCACACGAGGCTCTGTTACAAACGCGGACGGCGTCGATGAAAATGACTCTGACGACACGGACAATCGAGCTGAGAGCTCGACGGGACGCGTCTTGGAAGAACTGAAGCGTGCAGACCCGGACGTGTTCGACAACCGCGCGCCCACCGGCTCTAAACACCGGTACGCCACGCGATGCGGCGCGGCTTCGAAACGCCAACCGGTCGTGGTTACTGACGAAGAACTCAAACGCATGGACCCGGAATCTTACGGCAAATTGGCCATCGCGTATGGCAGCACGAAGGCCCTTGCTGACAGAAATAGGTACATTTGCCCCAAAGTATGGTGTCCCGACTCGCGTGTGGGAATGACGGCGGAGCAGTACAAGGCCCGCGGCTCCAAATGCCCCCTCGCTGGAGAGGAGGCCATCGTGTTCGATAACGAATATTGGAAAGGTAAGCCGCGCTATCCCGGGCTCATCGGCTCCACCAAACACCCCACCGGCCTGTGTATGCCCTGCTGCTACCTCCACCACAAGCCCAACATGCACAAGTGCGATTCCGCCAACGCCTCCACTAACGCCGACCCTGACGGAGAAGACGAGAATGCTATGGATTTCCGTTACATCATGGGAGACAGGCTCCCACTGGAGACGAACAGATTCGGCATGGTCCCGTCCGCGTTGCTCTCCGCATTTCACGGTGATGAAGTCCGTAATAAAAAGTTCCGGTGTGGGAGCAGGGACGACGGAAGCGGCCAGTTCACGTTCAATACGGACTGTTTCGTGAGGCGCGGCGTGCCGTTGAGCCGGCAGAGTTTCCTGCGCTGCATGGCGGAGGTTCTGGAGGTGGAGGGCGGCGTGGACGCCCTTGTAAACACGATCATCGAGCGCCTTTCCCCCGATGTGTTCGTCGCCATGAGCGACGGCCTGGTGTGCCGCATGTTCATGGATCAGATATTGACGGCCATGCAGGAGAGCCCGACGGGAGACGCGACGGAGAGCGACGTCAACAGGTACGATTCCTTCGTCAAGTGGTTTTTACGAGACGACGCGTACCGTGAAAAGATGGGCCTGGACCACTTGGCCCAGCTGCTGCGGTCCAAGGCGGCGGACAACCACCGTCACCACCCGGAGGTTCGGCGCGAGTACCTGGTGTACAAATCCCTGCAGCGCTTCAAGGCGTACCTCCAGGACGACGGCATCATCAAGGTGCACAAGCTGCTGCTGGGCCTGTTCAACATGAAGTTGCCGTGGCTCAACACGCGCGGCATCAACGTCGTGGTGTTCGAGCAGAGTCCGGACGATGAAAACGGCGCAGGACACGCGGCGAACAGCGACATGCGCGTGGACTGTGAGGGCCTGCGTCAGGACACGGACCGCATCCGGCTGTCTGCGCCGTTCGTGTTCATTACGAAGCAGAAGGGTATTTACGAACCTATTCACCGCGTCCGGTTCCGTAAACCCCGGTCGGTCATAGACCGCGACGTGGACGTCTTGGCAGAGAAGGCGGAGACGGCACCGAGAACTTCAAGCGCTTCGAGCTCCGGCAGAATTAGCAGCAGCAGTGGCAAGAAGAGAAAGATTGCCGACAACATCATCGACGAAGTTTATTTCCTTTATGACAAAAACAAGAACATCCGTGCCCTCGTAGACGCCATACTCCATAGTTGCCGTGGAAAGAGGGACGACGTGTCCGGCGTAGAAAACGGACGGCTTTGTACGTCCGCGGCGTGCGTGTCCATGTTCTTGCAGCGCGTGATGGCACGGCGCCTCAAGGCGCAGGTCATCGATTACACGTTCCGCCTGACCGGTCTGGTGACAGCGAACGACGTTTACGTTCCGCTCCTGCATCGCGAGGCCATGCTCGTGGGGGACAGGGCGCCCCCGCGCGTCATGTACGTAGCGGACATCATCGGACTTCGACCATGTCTGGACACTGATCTTAAACTCCCCCGTGATGAGCCCAGACGTAGGAGTCAGGCCGCCCGCGCCCTGACGGAGTTGTTCGACCGCCTGGCGGATCTCACCGGCCACGACGGGTATCTGGTGGCCGGAGTTCACGACAAAAATACGGCCGTGGAACTCCGTTCAGGAGGTATCGTGCCGATCGCGCTATCCGGCGATGGCGAAAGAAACCCTTCTTCTCCTCCCCCCCCCCCGATCTCGACGTACCTCGAGAACCTGAACATCATGGTGGGTAAAAAATTTTCAGACGACCGGGTCAGGTACGTGGAGGCCATGCGCCACGACGCCAAGAACGCGGCCCATGAGAACGCGGTGATCGCGCGAAAGCTGGAAGAGAACACGGCGATCCTGCGGGAGTACGTCTTCCTGCGGAGCGCCTTCAACCCCTTCCCCCTGTGGTACAGACGCAGACGGATGCGGGGGGTGTTGGAACGCATCGGGATGCTTCCCGGTGACGATAAAAAAGGTGAGGCGGCAGCTCACGTCAAGGAGGCCCATCTGGTAGATGCCCTGTTGTTCGGGACGGACGTGTTCCACCGTCGCAGCCATGCGCACGTGGCGACCGTCAACCGTAAGATGCGGAACCTGCGCTCCAGCGCCTCCGCTCGACCGGACTTGGTCTTCACGGACGCAGACGTCTTGGACGGAGGTTGGCTGAGACGCGTACAAAACGTGGTCGTCAACCCGTTCGCCGTCGAAGATCCAGTAAATCATCGGGGATTATCGGCCGTATCCGCCGCGGCGGACCGTCGACGAGCATCGAGCGTCATCGACACCAGACACCTGACCCTGTCTTCGCGCGACGCCCTCCTCAAATCTCCGAACCAGCAGACGTCTCCGTCGGCTTGCAAGGCTGTCGTGTCTTCCTCGACCTTGTCGTCATATTCTTCCTCCTCGTCATCGACGTCACTTCAGCGCAAGGCGCACCGCATCGTGAACGCGTGTGGCGTGTGGCAGGTGTTCCACGCCGTCGCGTTCGTAGTGTTTCCCGGTGCAAAGGGCGTTCCCATGGGCGCTTTCAAGCACGTCGTGGCAAATATGCTCATGTCGGACACGCGACGCTACGTCGAAGGACGGCGCCAACAACGTGCGACAGGAGCCAAGAAGGGGAAAGAAAACGAGGACGGGCAGTATCGTGCGTCCCTTGACGCGATACTGTCTGATCATCCGTCTTTCGGAAAACATTGGCGCGCTACGAAAGACGTCCGCGCCAAAAAGAAGACAACGAGCAACAAGTCTACGTCGACGGACTTACGATCACCTGATAGCGTCGGTCCATCGATCCTGTCCGCGATGATAGCCGAGATGGACGTCCCGACGTACACGACTGGACTGTATGACGTCATGGCATTGGCGCATTTTTGTGATGTGGCTTGCGACGTTATCATCGTGCACGATAAACAAGACGAAATTAGCCGGTTGAGTCGCGTGGGATACGGCACGTACGCCCCTCCCCCTGACAGACCTCCCGTCGTGCAAGTGCCGGGTCTACCGCCCGCGCCCGCCGCGGCTTTCAACAGCAACAGCGGTACGGCGAGACACGCGGTGGTCCTGGTGCACAGACACCCGAACGCGTTTGATCTGGTCACCAACCACGACTCCCTGCTGTTTCCGTACAGGCGCTACGAAGCCCTCAAAAAAGGAACCCCCGCCCCTCCTCGTCTCCCTCCCCCCTCTTCTGCCGCTCCGCCTCCTCCGCCAAAGAAGACCGTCTCCCGAAGATACTACGAATGAAGAGGCGCGTCATGAAATTCCCCAGCTTCGGGCGGGGGATCTCCGGGAGACGGATCTCGAAGAACACGTAGATGTCTCCCCTGTCGAACACTGTTTTTTCTGCGTGCAGTTCCGGAGGACAACACATCGGTAGTCCCGCTCCTCGAATGACGCTCTGTCTGGAACGCGACGCTTCATGGTCGTAAGCGACGTAGTAGCGCCGACGCTTCTGTTGCTGTTTCGGAGAAGGAGGGCACACGAACACACGTCGTCCGTAATAATAATCGTACAGAGTGACCGGAACCGTGCATATGATGTCGTATTTGGAAAAGATGCTGTCTATGTGGAAAACGGGGTGCGGGAGCACGTTGAGGCGGACGATCACGTTTCCGGGGGCCATATTATCGAACGGACTCTTGTCCCCTCGCCCTTCGAACACGTATTCCTCCTTCCAATCCGCCAGACATACGCGGATCTTCTTGCGCACTCGACGACCGTCAGCGTCGAATGCCGCGTACGTGACTCTTTTGGTCACCGGGGCGTACAGGTCTTCGAGGTCGACATCGAGTGTCAACGAAATGTCGTCGGCCTTAAAACCGTTCGACGAGTGGAGGACATACATCGCAGTAACGATGAATGCGGCGCAAAGTCGCGGATCGACATCTTCTTCATCCTCTATATATACGTCTGTGTGTGTTTCAGCACCCGCTGTAAAAATATCATCATCATCTATCCTTCCGTCCCTCTCGTGATAGTGACACGACATGACTTAGTGTTGTCCTTTCCGCCTTATATCCAGACACGCATTATAGATGCACCCGTTCACGAAGCGGGCGCATTTAGAAAAAAATTGAGGCCTCGAGTGAAAAGACGGCATAGGAGGACACTGAAATTACTGTTGAATTTGTATCACGATCAATCGATCTCCACTTCATCAAGCAAACAGCTACAGCTACTGAACAATGTGCAATACCACCGACTTCCCCACGCTCGTCGAGGCTACCAAACAGCCCAAACAACCCAGCACCAAGCTCAAAATGTCTGGTGGTCGTAAGAGCATCAGTAGGGCTATGAAGGATTTCGGTAAGCAGGCGGGTGCGCACCTCATGGCGCAGGCGGAACAAGAAGCGCGCGATGCGCGCAGGCGTCTAGCGCGCGGCGCGGCCCATGTCGAAACCGTCCGGGCCAGAAAGGCCCTCCTTGCCAAGTATCAGGCCGCTGATACGACTTCGGTCGTCGAGGTGGATCAGCAGGTCGATGCAGACCTCGCAAAGGCCACGGACCACATTAAGGAGATGCTGGGAGTCAGACAGTCAGAAGAGGTGGCCAAGGCAGCAGCGGATTACATTGCGAACCTGAACCTACACCTCCATGACTTTCAGCAGCAGCAGCAGCAGCAGCAGCAGCAGCAGCAGCGGATCGAGGATGATGACGATTTCTCACAGCAGGAGAGCATGTGTGTTTATTCGACACATTCCTCAGGAGGAGAGTCGCTGAAGAAGACCCGCCGGGCTACTACGTCTGATGTTCCCTCGATGGTTACGCCTGACGATGTGTACTCAGTGAAGGTATCAATCTTCATACCTCGAGCCGACCACCAAAGGTTTGTCCGAGAAGTGGGAAAAATGATCGCCCTCAGTTTCAGCGGGCCCAACATGAGCCGAGTTCACCCAGGCCATGTCACCGTCGCCTCTCCAGGCGCTGTCGGCTCTCAGCACGATGACATTCAGAACGAGTTGTATTCATTGACCTACCAGTTCAAGGCTACAGATGATGAGGAGCAGGTGAAGCGAGCTTTGCAGCTTGGCTTCAACTTTGTGTCCGGTGTCTTTAGCACCGCTCTGCGTCGATCAGAGCAGTCCATGGAGTTTCAGGTATGGCAATTGACCGATATCAATGCGGTACACCCATCTCTGCGACGAACCGATGGATCCCAAGAGGCAAAGGAGTCCTTTACCGTCGAGGCCGGGCTGTTGGAGAAGGTGCTGTGCACCTAAAGAGGAAGATACGTTTCGGAGTACTACCTGCCTGGAAAGGCGCGCGTATTGTGTGTGTGTGTGTTTCAGTTGTATTGTATCGTTCTTAGACTAAGTATAATAACACACTAAGTGGCAACCGTAGAGGTTGAGGTTGCTTTTTTTCGGCCAGATGATGATCAAATGATCACGATATCATCCTCTGTTTTTTCTATCAACGAGGCGTCCCGTTCCGGCATCCTGACGTTCGACGGTGCGGCGGACGAAGAGGAGGACGCCGCATTCGCGGCTTCGATGGCCTCACGGTCATCGGCGTCTCTACGATCAGCTTCACCGGTGTACCTGGGGTCGACGTCCTTGGGGTCGATGTTTTCCGTGATGGCTTCGATGTCCATGATGATCTCGCCGTCGCCGGTGCCGCAGGGGGGCACCTGGCCCAGCATGATGTTGGCGGACACGCCGTTGATCTTGTCCAGCTCGCAGAAGATGCCCGCCTTGATGAGCATCTTGTCCGTCTCCTCGAAAGAGCACTTGGCCAGGGGGCCGATGTCCCCTTTTTTGATGCCGTGGCGGTTGATGGGCACCAGCTGGCCGCGGTTGGTGATGTTGTCGACCAGGAGCGCCATGTGGCGGTAGTTGACGTTCTCTGCCTTGGACATCCACATGACCTCCCGGATTTCGTCGTACAGCTTGGTGCGCGCGGCCTCGATGCCCAGGACCCGGAGCACTTTGCACACGTCGTTAGTCGAGACGCGCGCGAAGTCGACGTACGGGTTGATCATGACGTCCACCAGGTTGGAGCCCGACGTGATGATCTCCCACTCCTGGCTGTTCACGAACTGTCCGCTGATGTCGTCGTAGATCTTGTTCACCTCCTTCGGCTGCTTGAGCACCGCCTTGTCGATGTCCTTGACGCCCTTGATGACCACGCTGTCCAGGATGCCCTGCTCCAGCGCCATGATTTCGGTCAAGATGTCATTGCGGTCCATGCTGTCAGATACGTTGAGGCGTACGCGCGCGACGAGTTTGTGTGCGTTGTCGTCGCTGAAGATGCAGGACAGTTCTTCGTCATAGTGGTCGCGCAGCGCGAACTCGATGTCCGTGAAGAACACGTTGAGCTTCAGCATCTCCGCCTGGTCGAACTCGAAGCGCAGCACCCACGGGCTCTTGCGTTTGTCGCAGGTGCCCAGGAAGTCCGCGTAGGACTCGTACAGCTGCAGGATCTCGCGGTCGTCTGGGATGAGGGTATCGTCAGCGCGGTCGGAGGGGTCGTAGTAGATGCGCGAGCTCTTGACCAGCTCCCGGAACCGCACCGTCTGGATGCTGTTCATGATGTCCATGCACTTGGCCTTGTCGGTCGCGAACTCCTTCTTCACCGGGATCAGCATGGCGGGCGTCTTGATGTTCTGGCTCTTGCTCGCGCTGAACAGCTCCCACAGACGCGGCACTCCCATCGTCAAGTTGCCCGAAGCACCGCTACCGACTCCTGACAAATGAAAAGTATTCGGAGCCATAAAGCCGTTCACCAGCGCGAAAGTGTGCGAGTTGGAGACGGTCAGGTCGTAAGCGCGGTCTCTTCCCGCATTGGGTACCTCTTCGATGGAGACGACCTCGTCATAAAAGATCTGCTCGTCGAGTACTCGCTGGAGCACCGCGCGATCATTTTCATCGTCCGTTCCCATTGCCATGGCCTCGATCCTGCCACGCCTCGTCTTGCGCAGTGCGCCGGTAGAGAGCTCGATGTCAGGCACGATATCATACACGGCGTGCGTGCTGTCGCTCTCTGAGTCTTCCAACCGCTGACGCTTGCTCTTCACGCACAGTTGGATCAGCTCACGGAAGCGAGTTCGGCCGCACGCCGGCACGCTCAGCGTCCAGCCGCGCGTCGTACTGCCGAACCTGGTCAGGTTGTACTGGTAACAGGCCTCGGAGCTCTGATGTAACGACGTCATGATGCCGAAGCGTACCATGATCTGCTGGACGTCGATGAGGAGCGATCCACTCGCAGAATACGCCGACATGTTCACCCCGTCTCTGGAGACGCACCCGTCGCCGGACCAGTAGCCATCCAACAGCCCGTGCAGGCACGCGTCAGGAGCACCGAAGAACAGCGGGTGCACGCGCTTCTCCGCCGCGCCGTTGCCGAACAGACGTAGGAACAGCTCGCCCATCAGCAGGCTGTGCATGCGCAGCGACACCGGGGGGGAGCGGTTGCCGCTCTTCATCAGGCGCGTGCCCGCGTCGACGTGGTAGCCGATGTTGTACGTCTCGCAGAAGCGCACGAAGCGCGCCTTGAACTCCGGTTGCATGTTGCAGATGAGCAGCGCGTACGGACGAGGCGTCGCGCCCTTCTTGTTGGCGCCCACCGCGATGCAGCCTTCGCTCAGATAGGCGCCCACCAGCCATCCGAAGTCTTCGTCCAGAGGAATGTTTTCGGGAATGTGCTGCATCTCGTCTATGTTTCGGATAGACGTGTGCGCGGGGTACACGCAGCCGGGGCGCGTGCTGTGCTTACGCGTCGCCGGGTACTTTTCCGTGCCAACGAAGACGGACATGAAGATGTCGGACCTGCTGTAAGGGACGTGGACGCCGCGGTCCTTCAGGCCGACGTACCAGGTGCGCTTGCCCTCCGCCTTGACGGCCAGAGCCCTTTCGACGTGGCTCATGTACAGCCACTCGGAAGGAGGCAGGTGGTCCTCGACGCGCAGGTGGTCGACGGGTGCCACCTCACGTGCCGGGAGCACGGTGCTCACAGGCACTCGGTCTCCTATTTTGAGCTCTGACCCGTTGATCGGTATAATCTTGTTGCCGATGCGCTTGAGGAAGGACTTTCCACGAGTGGCCCTCACCTCACGACCGGAGCGCGTGCGCACGTGAAGAAGCGTGTCGCTACCGTCCTCGTTGATCACGGGGTGGCGCGTCACGGCTTCCACAGTTTCCCACGTGACCCTGCCAGCTTCATCACACGCCATCACTTTGACGTCGGGGTTCCTCACCCAAGCAAGGTCAGTGTCGTGAGGGTGCTTCTCTTTGGCAGAGGGCTCCGCCGCGTCGATTACGCGGTGCGTAAAATCACCGATCGACACGCGCTCCAGCTTGCCGTCTACCGACAGAAGCAGCTCCTCATCGTAGTGCACTGAGTTGAGCGTGTTGTGCACCAGCACGCCGCAGTCGACCATGAAAGAGTCGTTGCCGGGGACGGTGAAGTCGTACACGAATTCCTTGGGGTCCTCCAGGAGGTCGAGTTTGACGATCTCGTCCCAGACCACGTCCGCGTCCAAGGCTTGGCGCAGCACCGTCATGTGGGGCTCCACCGAGTCGACGGCGGCGAGCACGGCGTCCCTCTTGGCGACGTTGGCGGCGGCGAGCGTGTCGATGTGCCTCTGTAGAGTAGGACGCGAGATCACGTTCAACTTCGCGTACTGCGAGAAACCGCTCGACTTCTTGACGCTGCTCCCCAACTCCGCGATCATCTTGCCGCTTTCAGAGGGCAGCGGAATGACGTTGCGAGCGTTGGTCACGGACGTGTCGTGGAGTTGTTGTAGGGCCGTCAATTTCTTGGCGTTGTCCTCGAATCTCTCAGTCGCCGTGACCGCCGCTACGAACATGCCTTCTTCAAACACGCCGAGGTACTTGCGTAGGGTCTCGCGCCCAATTGACTCTTTTTTCGCAAATTTACCATACGTCCTACTCTGTCCCTCGAGTTGCAGGGCTTTCCCGATAAATGCGATATTGTCTCCAATCTCTGGGATCTTGTCGATCTCTTCCTTGGCGCTGTGTGCGTCCTCACGCTCGACGTATTCCACGAGACGGTCGAGGGCGTCCGCCTTGGACTTCACGGTAAAGCCGACCTTCTCTCTGAACAGACGGGAGTATTTGCGGAGAACGTGGACGGTATGAAGGTCGTTGCGGTTAGCGTACTTGATGTGGATTTCACGTTTTTTGGTCGCGAATATCCCGAGGTACATGAGGAGCATGACGAAGTCCTCCGTAAGAGACTCGGAGACGGAAGCGCTGCGCACGTCTGCCTTTCCGGCGTCCAGGTTGACGTTTCCATCTCCGTCGAAGTAACCACCGACGACTCCGCTGATGAAGTCGGCATTACTTGCATATACAAATGATGGGACGCGCTTGTCGTGAGATCCGCGATTGAACTGCTCATCGAGGAAGGCCGCCAAGTAAGGGTGAGTCATGCGATTATTCATCCCGCTGTACCCGGACATGTCGTTCCCGTCCAGTAATGAAGCATTGTTGTTGTTGTTGGCAGTCTGTATCATGTCGCGGTCGAACAAATTCTTCATGATTCCGCGAAGCTTGTCCTGATACTCCGGGATGACCTTCGATATGTTGATGGAATTTCCATTGACGCACCCATCCGCGAGGAACACTCCGAAGAACCAACCAAGATCTTTCGTCAAGGCGAACTCCACCCCCCCGATATCGATTGTCTGCAGCGGGTTGTCAACTACCGGAATATTCCTAGCGACAGGCACACGGTCTCCCATCTTCAGGTCGTGACCCTTAATAGGCACGATACCCGCGGTCGTCCTCTTGAGGAAGGAGTGGGACAGAGTGGCACACGTCGTTTTGCCGCTCTTGGTGTGGATGCGCACCATACCTCCGTTGGCGGGGTGCCTGCTGATCTGGCTGATCCGCCTCCATGACGTCTTTTCGACGTCACTGACGCCGATGATGGAGTAATCCTTTCCATCTGGGATATCTAGCACGACGCTGTTTCCTCCGAGGTCGACCACGGCGGACGCGTTCTCCTGTAGAAGGCCGTCTATGAATGACCCGATGTTGCCATTGAACATGCTTGACGCGTCGTTGGTTCTGATATCATTTGATTTGACAAGGATTCGACTCTCTTTTAAACTCGAAAGCTGGGTCGTTGGTTCTCCGATACTTTGCGCAGCTGTAATGCCCACGACTTCGCCGGGGTTTACGAGGGATGCGTAGAAGGTGGAGCGGATCTGTTGGACGACGCGGTCGAAGGCCAGGCGGTCGAGGCGGTACTTTACGATGACGCGCTTGGGGGACAGGAAGCAGCGCAGGAGGACGCCCTGGAGCGGGACGCGCGTCGGGCCGTTGGAGGTGCCGATGATGAGGTCGCGTTCGAGCGCGGCGATCTGCTCCAGCACGTACGCGGGGTCCAGGTCGCCCAGGTTCTGCGTGAAGCCGTACTTGTGCAGCTCCTGCGACGTGTTCTCGACGATGCGCTGGATGTTGATCGGGAACACCACGTACTGGTTCTCCGCTTTGCGGTGCACGCGCACGTAGATGTACCGCCGGTCCTCGTGCAGCTGCTCGTAGTGCGCGGTCATGGCGGCCTGGAACCCCTCCTCCCCGCCCGGGTGCGTCTCCACCATCGCTCGGATGACGTCCGGCTGGACGTACGGACGGAGCTCGTTGCTGTGCACCAGCAGGTACGCCTTGCGGAACACGGCGTCGTCCTCCATGTACAGGTACGGGGGATAGTGGTACTCCAGCTTGGCCGCGTCCGCGCCGTCCTCGCCGTACAGGAACTGCACGATCTGGCCCGCGGCGTTGCGCACCGTATAATCGTGATGCACCTTGCAGTCCTCCATGCTCTTGACCAGCTGGCGCTGTATGTATCCGGTCTCCGATGTATCTCGCACGCCCAGGCCGTTCGCCAACACGAAGTTCAGGGTGGACGGCACAGTCACGTCGTACAGCTTGGGGTACGCCTCGTTCCCGATCTTCTCGATGGACGCCACGGAGTCGAACACCATGTCGTTGTGTGATTTCGACTTTTCTACTTCTTCGTCTGTCGCGAGGGCCTGGATTGCCGACGGTGCATCGAACCTAGCCAGAGCCGGCAGGAAATCGCCCTCGCGCACGTCCCTGGACTGCTTCTTCGCGAACACCCCCTGGCCCGCGTCCCAGACCAGCAGGGACTCGCTGTCGGCCACGGTGACCTCCCTGCCTCCGCTCGTTCTTACGCGATACACGGCTTCGCTCGGGTCGTGGCGCGTGACGGCGGTGAGCTTCCCCCACGACGCTTTTCCGTGTTCGTCCGTGGTAGGAATGGCCACCGTCACGCCGACGTCTTCCAGGTCCAGCACCTCGAGGTTCCTGTCCTGGGGGTAGCGCCTGACGCGCGAGGGGTCCGCGGACGACAATAGCGCGTCGATCCATTCTCCGATGCGTACGCGTTCATACGAACCAACATCGTACATCAGAGCTACGGGGGTATCCCACGCGACAGAGCGCACGGCCGTATCGATGAGGCCGATGCGTCCGCCCATGGCGTGGAAGAAGAACTCCTGGGGGGTCAGGCCGTCGATGAAGGAGTTCTCTACGAAACCGCGGCTGTTGGGCCCGTCGTCGAATTTGGTGAAATGCGGCAACGTGCGGTTTTCGTAGCCGTCCATGATGCGCTTATCGTCGACGATCTGCTGACTGACTGACGACACCATCTGCGAAAAGTTGAGCTCCTTGCCCTTGGAGCCGGACTTGATCATGTTGAGCATGCGGTTGTTGCTGACGTCGAAGGAGTCCAGGGCGGCCTTCTCCGCTGTCTTTCGCCCCGAATTCAGGATGTTGATGATCTCAGACTCGAAAAACTCGGCGTTGCTACGCGTCCCCAGGTTCTCGAAACGGTCGTTGTGCACGTCCTGGATCTTGGCGTACACGTCGTCCTTCATCTTGATCATGGTGCTCTGGATGCTGCGCCGCACCTCGGTGGGCAGCACCAGGTCAGACACGCCGACGCTGAACCCGGACAGCACCAGCCAGTCGCACACCAGCTTCTGCGTGTTGTTGATGAAGGAGGTGAACACCGCCGGCCCCTTGTCCGCGTAGATGGAGTGAACCAGGCCCTTGGACTCCGAGTCGAAGGCGTCGCTGCGGAGCGCCCCGGAGGAAGCGTCGATGACGCCGTCTCGGATCAGGTAATCGTCCATCTTGATGTTGGTGTTGGCGGGGATGATGGTGGACAGCATCTGGCGTCCCGTGAGCTGCTCGGCTTCCTCGAGGTTCGTGGCGTCCGTCGGCGCGGACGGGATCATGCCCGTTAACGCCGGGTTGCTGCACACCAGGTTCATGAACTGCGCGCGCGTCACGCGCGTGTTCGGTTGAGTCATGCGGAAGACGCCCAGCGTGACGTCCTGGACGATGGTGATGATGGGCTTGCTGTGTCTGGGGCTGATGACGTGCAGCGGCACGGCCGCCAAATGGCGGATCTCCTCGTGCGTCTGCAGCGACTGCGGCAAGTGCATGTTCATCTCGTCTCCATCAAAATCGGCGTTATAGCTGGAGCAGACGCACACGTTGAGGCGGAAGGACTTGTTGGGCATGACGCGCACCCGGTGCGCCATCATCGACATCTTGTGCAGGGAGGGCTGTCGATTGAACAGCACCTGGTCCCCGTTGCGCAGGTGCCGCTCCACCACGTCCCCCACCTCGACCAGAGAGTCGATATCGGGCATGGTGTTGCCGCGCAGACGCACGGTGCGCATACCCTGCTGCGCCTTGCGCACGTGCTTGGCGCCCGGGTACACGTCCGGACCGTTGACGACCAGTCGCCGCATCTCCTCCAGGTTGGAGGCGTTCACCACCTGCGGGAACGTGAGGTTCATCGCGATCTGGAGCGGCACGCCCAGCTCGTCGATGGACAGGTTGGGGTCCGGCGTGATGACGGTACGCGCGGACATGTCGACGCGCTTGCCCATGAGGTTCCCGCGAATGCGGCCCTCCTTGCTCTTCAGGCGGTCCACCAACGTGCGCAGCGTGCGGCCGGTGCGGTTATCCTTGGAGTACAACGTGGGCGCGGAGTTGTCGACCAGCGTGGACACGTGGTACTGCAGCATCATGGTGTTGTACACCACGCTCTCGTGCGTCGCTCCCTTCTCGATGCGCGCGCGTAGCATGTTGTTGAATTTGATGATCTCGCTGAGGATGTGGGTGAGATCGTCCTCAGAACGCTGTCCGGTGTCGTTTCGGACGGACGGACGCACCGCAGGAGGGGGCACCGGGAGCACCGTGCAGATCAGCCACTCCGGGCGGTTGAAGCGGCTCGAGAAACCCATGACCTCCCCATCTTCTTCCGAAATTCGTCTAAAGACGCGGAGCACGTCCTCCGCGCTGAAAACGCGATCCTGGACGGTCGCGTTCTCCCCGTCGCGCCACTCCATCTTGACCATCGAGTTCTCGTAGTCCTTGATGCGGTCGGGCTGCTTTTCCCGGCAGCACGGGCAGGTGCGCACCTTCTGGCACAGCTTCAGCATCGCGTCCCAGCGCTTCTGGCGTGAGCACTTTCGGGATTGCAGACTCACCACCTCGGGCGTGTTGATATCGACGAGCAGCTTGGAGCAGCGGAAGCACACGCAGCGCAGGATCTCGATGACGACCTTGAGAAATTTGATGTAAAAGACGGGCTTCGCCAGCACGATGTGCCCGAAGTGGCCCGGGCAGAACAGGTTGGTTTGCTCGCACGTAGCGCACGTTTTTCCCAGTTCCATCGTCCCCATGCGGATGTCGAACAGGCCGTTGTCACAGGGCTCGTTCCCGGCATACGTCTCCGTGCGCGTCACCTCCACCACGCTGCGTTGCAGGATATCTCGCGGCGACAGCACGCAGAACTGCACGCCCTTCACTTTCGATATGTTGGTGTCATACAGGAGCTCCCTGTACATCGACATGGGATGATCGCGGCGACGTCGAGAGGCACGCGGCGTGACAAACGATCGTTGTTATAAAACGCGGATAATTTAATACGGGCGGAAGGATGCACGCGCAGACAGACACACTATGGATGGTTTGATTGGTTTGATGGATGTCCGGCAGGCAAGCACTACTTACTACTATATCGTATCATATACACCACGCCCGTTTAAGCCCTCTACATCATACATAATACTCATGCCCACAGAGGAGAGGAGAGGAGAGAAGACGACCATATTCAGATGCTTCTTCTCTTCTTCTCTTCTTCACTTGTCCTATTACTGAACAATAAATAGAGATATGACCACGCTCCTCAGCTTGCCAGACGACCTTCTGATGAAAGTATTCCTTCGTGTCGCCAATCCAAACCACAACCGTCCGAACGAGAGGAGCGACTTGTCAGCCCTTCCGCTCACATGCCGGTATTTTCGCGACATGTTCAGAGGCGCGGTGTTTTTCGCCGACTTTCTGGCGAACGCGTTCGGGAGTTGTGGCAAGGCAGTATGCGTCGCGGCGTGTTACGGAAAAACAGAGGTAGTGCGGAACCTGTGTGGTCGTCGTCTTGACAACGTAAACGCCGTCTACGCTTTGCATGGCGCTTCCCGAAACGGTCACGTGGAAGTGGTACGGACGCTATTGGAGCACGGGGCCGACGCTGGTGCGGACGATAACCGCTTGCCCTTACATGTGGCTTCCAAAAACGGTCATGTGAATGTGGTACGGATACTCTTGGAGCACGGGGCCGACGCCCGTGGTTTTACGGCCATGTGGCTCGCTTCCAAATACGGTCACGTGGAAGTGGTACGGACGTTATTGGAGCACGGGGCTGACAACCTTTACTCGGGCTTGTTGTATGCTTGCGAGCACGGTCACGTGGAAGTAGTACGGCTGCTATTGGAGCACGGAGCCGACTCTGGTGCGTACGATAACCGGGCCTTGCGGCTCGCTTCCCAAAACGGTCATGTGGAAGTGGTGCGGACGCTATTGGAGCACGGGGCCGACGCTGGCGCGGACTATAACTCGGCCTTACATGTGGCTTCCCAAAACGGTCACGTATAAGTAGGGTTGGCAGATTCCGTATATTTAACAATCCGCCGATTGCGCTTTAGCCTTATACCCTGATCGTGGAAATATACGGTTTCAAACCGTATATATACGGAATCGGCCAACCCTACGTATAAGTGGTGCGGCTACTATTGAAGCACGGGGACCAGAGTGGATGATGACGGCGGTTGGCAGTGTATTACGCTTTCTGCAACGGTCATGCTATTGGACCGACGCTCGTGTGAAAAAATAACTCGGCTTTGTGGACCTCTTTCGAAAAGGGTCACGTGGAAGTGGAACGCCGTAAGCAATCCTACCCGAATTTGTGCGTAAATTTTACAGATATATAGAATGCGAGAAATTCATCAAAACCACAAACGGAGGAAAACCTGACAAAGCCGACAGCACTGAAAAATAAAAAGCATCACCGCGTTGAACGATAAAGTCTCGGTCTGACACCGTCGCGGATATCTATCGGTCTTATCTTCATTCAGGAGAAGAGCACGATAATGAAAGCGCATTCATTCCACGATAGAACAGCGTCGGTAAACGTTCGTGATCTTGAGGCGGAGTTTTCGGATGTTGTGGAGATTCGCCTGATGTGATGAACCCCATCGAAAATTGAACCCTCGGAGATGCGAACTCTCCTTCTCTTTCTCTCGGTGGAGTCTCGTAGCCGTGCGCGTGTGCCGTTGACATTGTTAGTGATAATTATAATTTATAAACGATGTGACCCTTCAGGAGGGATATATGTCATCTTTCTCACTTTCTCACTCAAATAACACTCGGTCAAGAGCACGCTGATCGTACAAATTCGTTTTTGCCTAACAATAGACACGCCGAGGTCAGTCGAAACGGATGATGTGCGTCCCGATGATGTGATTCACCCTGTTACCTACCTCGTAATCATCTTGATAAACTGTTTCGGTAATGTTGCGATCACCGTTCGTCACATGTGATCCGGGATGACGCGTGCTTCCATTGGATATCAACGAGGAGGTCGAAGATGAACGTGGTGCTCTTGATATGATTGCCTTCCTTTCTCCGCCCTGTTGCTCCTGGTTCTTCCATTCACCTGATGTTTCTCTCTCTGCGTCTTTGCTTTCGTCGTCATCGTCATCGTCGTCACCGTTTCCCGCTCCGCCGCCCCCCCTCCGCCGCACCTGCTTTTTGCTCCGTATCATGTCGGCCTCTATCTCCTCCCCATGCTCCACGATGTAATCCATGATATCGTTCTGGATCACCCAGCGGAAAAAGTTGAGCTGCCCTATTGTGGTCTGGATGCAGCGGTCCTTTTCAAAGTAGTAGTCGATGCGGTCGCGGCGACGGAAAGGGTCGAAGTGCTGCTTGGAGTAAGCTTTCAGCTGCGCCCTGTAACTGAGGTACACGTTGAAGTACTTCATGCCCACGCCGTCTCCGCTGGGCTGTGTGATGATGATGTTCTTCTTCTTCGCGTAATTTATGACGAACCAATCCAGGAGCCGGAGGGATACATCTGACGAGCAGTTGATGACGGGAATGATCTTGTCGATGTTGCATTTTTTGGTGTAGAAATGGGACAGGGACATGAGGAGCAGCGAGTCTGACAGGTTTTCTCCGCGGTCACTTTTGGAAGACGACCCACAACATTTGGTGTAGCAACGAGGGTTCAGTTCGACGCTCTCGTCAGCGTGTGCGTTTGTGTGCGCGGATGACTGCACGAGTGGATGTCCATGTTCCTGTTCCTGCCCGAGATTTTTCAGGTGTGCCAGGTCTGCACGTGACATCGTCAGGGGACGTAAGCACGTCAAAACCCTTTTTCGTATTAACGTGATCTGTACCTATTTGAAGCGCGTCCCCCTTATGTACGGATGAATCAGATGTGTGTTCTTCGAGATAGCGAATTCCCAAAAAATTTGACATCGTAGTCGTGGTAAGTCCGTGAGTGCACAACAGCATCAAGCAGCATATCGATATCGACATGTGGACCGTTGAACTGTCGTCAGACAAACAGCGCATCATCTTCAGAAGCCAATCCGGCATCGCCTATCATTTGAGGGCATGTGTCTTCCTGGACGGATTGATAGAGAGCGTTTCGAAAGGTGATTGTCAGGTCGAATCCGTATCTACGGTTACCGAGAGACTAGATCGAGGTATACTCCCCGTTGGCTCTATCGATACTCGAAAGTACTTTCGACTCTGCGGCTCGTTCAAGTGCAGCTGTTGCGACTCGCGACAGGATTTAGAGGACCTCCTTGAGTTTGCAACAGAGGTCGGAGAACGGTGTTTCAGCGGCTTGCGGTGCAACTCCTGCCAGGGCAAACTCGCGGACGACCCCAACTTCCGTTACAGGGGCAAGTCCGTGAATCTGGAGGGGGAAGAGATGGCAGATTAACCTGTCCTCTTCACAACAACCGACGCGTACCAAAACCATCATCTTAGACGGTTCTGGCACGTGTCGGTTTTTTTATCAATGTCACATAAGGGTAAATGACGAGTCACCTAATCATTTTTTGTGTCGACACGATGGACGTGAACACTACTTCGACAGTGACGAGGTCTCTCCGCATAGACTATCGAGAGAGGTCGTTGATAGACGCGGTGAAAGAGAGGTCGGATGATAAGGAGGACATTACGGTCGTGATAGAGAACCTGGAGTTGGGAGACGTGCAGATCACGAAGAATTATGCGCCCCCTGGCTCGAATGATGACGGAGGAGTTACAACAGACTTCGACGTCATCATGGAACGCAAGACCCTCGCGGACCTGTGCGCGTCGATCAAGGACGGCCGTTACAAGGAGCAAAAGAACCGGATGTTGGGGCACCTCGCGTCCCGCTACGGCGGCGCAGAAAGGAGAAGGAATCGAGTTGTCGTGATCTACGTCCTCGAAAACTGTCAGTCATTTGGAGACGGCCTTCGCGAAGCCGCCGTCGCGTCCGGTCTTCACCCGACCACCCTCCAGTCCTGCGTGTACAACCTGATGTTTCGAGATGGCGTGCACGTCATCTTTACGAAAGACGTTCGAGACACCGCGGGACTGGTGGCGTCCCTGTGGCAGAAACGCAAAAAATTGGACGGTTCGATATCTGAAATACCGAAACCAGATGACGAAGAGGCGAGCTTCAGCTACAAGATGGACGCCACCGTGTTGGCCAAACGCAACAAGAACGTGACCCCGGTCACGTGTTACGAGATGATGTTGTGTCAGATTCCGGGCGTGTCCGGAAAGACCGCGCAGGTATTCGCGGAAAAGTGGCCATCGATGGCCACGCTGTACGCGGACCTCTCTGGGCTGTCACACGAAGATCGCGTCCGACGTATTCTCCCGTTGCCTACGATGGGAAAAAAGAACACCCTGAAAGTATTGGCGCACCTGTTCCCGGAGGGGGCGTAGCGTGACCGCAGATTGCATACCGCGTAGTTCGTGATGGATGCGCACACTTCGGGGTGCAAAATATCTAACCGTCTTAAAACGAACCGCGTCAAACCCCCACGGCTCGCAGTTCTGTCTCAGTGGCGCGCCGCGCTCTGTCTAACCATTCTCGAAGACGGATACACAACACCATAATAAATAATATATGCAAGAAATTCTCGAAAGACGCTCGTCGACCTCGACCCTTGAAAGAAAAATATGCGAGGAGGAAGGGTATCCTGTGCTAGAATATGCCGGGGACAACCTCGACATTCTGAAATATCATGACCAGTGCGTCATCATCGATCGTACGTTATCATCTCTGATTTCGATCAACAGCAGCGGGAGTGACAGTAGCAACAACAGCAACGCCCCGCGTCATAGAAAAAAAAGGCGCCCTCCACCGTGTTACGCCTCCATGGCTGTGTATCCCGACATAGACACCGCGCTTTTCAACATACGAAAACGTCACATGACCACAGACGTTATTCATTCACCCTCGTAGCCCCCGCATGTGTCATACCGTCGACATTCGTAAAGTGTGGTGTAACATCCTCTCTGTGTCGTGAGACACGATCACTCGAAGCTGGTGTTGCAACCGACTCGTGGTATACTGTGATTGTCGTCCTCGAGATTGCTCTCCGCATCTACTTTTTCATCTTATGAATTGCGGCAGCAACATCCAGCTTCGAGTGATCGTGGAACGTTCGACAACGTCGAACAAGCGCACTATGGCCACGTCGGGGCCGGATCTTCGGGTGTCCTTTCTTATCGAAGTCTCGCGCGCACCCATTATTATATAGTCGTCATATACTTATAATATACGTCAGACCAGATGCCGGTACCGGACGATTTTTCCGCGGCGACGCTCCTGTACTTGAACCCCGAGCTTCCCGCCTTCTCTAACGTCCTGACGGTGGAGGACGCGTTCGATAGGTACGCCGCTGAGTTCTCGCACCTGCATTACTCCATTCCTGAACCGGCGTTGATCGGCCCGTTTGCGCCGGACGTGTACATCGCGGAGCAGCGTGGAGACATCGACATCAGTTCGCTGAATAGCGTGATCGGCGTCGCGGATTCCAACATACTTTCGGCGACGGCGAATCCGTTTAACGATGAAAACGACCTCTCGACAGCGGGGCGCTTTGTCCCGAGTTTTTATCGCAACGTTCAACTCGAGAGGGAGGACGTGTTCAAGATCATTCCTCCGACTGAAGATCAATCCCTGTGCACGTCGGGCTTGGTCAGTTTGGAAAACCTGGCGTTCACCGCTTGCAACCTCGGCGTCGGAGACGAAGTCAAGGTGCTCAAGGACGGGGGACGAGAGATCATCTACGGCACGGTCGAGGAAGTTTTGGACGAACATACCTTCAAGCTCGTCCACCGCGATGACGTTTTTCCGAACACGGAAGACACCGAAGCTAGATACGTGCTATTCGGCATCAAAGTGTCAGATCCGATGCGCGTCGCGCACATCAACTACACGCGCCGCTTTCACGACGGATTCAGCAACGAGGCGCCCACGCACCTGTTGGAGCCTTTCAACGCGGAGCTGTACCAGACCCTGTACCCGGACTCGCGGTTCCTGACGGAAGAGGAGGCCTTCGTCAGTTCCCGGAACAACTGGACGACCAATGACGCTCGTATCACAAAAGCGGACGACATCCTGAGCTCCGTTTGTCCGATCATAAATGACTTGCGCGTCACGTCGAATATCATCATCACGGACGATGCAGTGGTCAGTTGGGGGGATTTCAACCTGACCGGGGTGTCGAGCAACGTGGACGCGCCCTCCGCGGACGTGTCGCGGACCACTCTCCTGACCGAATACGCGGCCAAAAAATACTCCGAGATACCCTATGACACAACGGCCGTATTTAATGACGTAATCGTCAACGGTACCGTCACGTTGACCAACGGCATGGATATGGAGGACGGAAAACTCGTCGCCTCTAACCTGTGCGTCGACGCTATCTCCGTGGGAGACGGTAATTTGACGGCTGATTCGGGGAATGTCCGCATTGACGCGTCCGACCTGGAGTGCTCTTGTAACGTCGTGATCCACCAGTCCGGGTTCGCAAACATGTTGTTTGCGAACACTCGCATAGGGGTCGGGGGAGGCGGACAAGACGCCGTCCAGGATTGGCCCTCCGCGTTGGAGGAGCTGTCCCGGGGCGGGAATCAGGACCGCCGAGCCGTCAACATGGAGGTGGACCGCAAGCTGGTGCTGGGTGGCGGCAGGTGGCAGGTGGAGACGGCATCAGTGTCGGTGTCAGATGATGACGACGCAAATTTAGTCGTAGGACACGCCACGGCGTTGAAACACCCGCTATTGACACTGGGAAAGAACGCGCCGGAGGGCGGGAGGGGATCGATGACAGTGGACGGGGACGTTTTTGCGTCCGGTACCATTTTGTCTTTATCGGACGAAAAATACAAGAGAGACGTTCACGTGATCGAAGGGGCGTTATCCAAGGTGCGCTCCCTGCGCGGGTGCACGTTCCACGTGGTGGACGGAGTGGAAACTCGAGACGATGCAGACAAGGGTAGGGAGAGGAGCACGGGCCTCATCGCTCAGGAGGTGGCGAGGGTGTTACCGGAAGCGACCCACCTTGACCCCTCGACGGGAAGCCTGTGCGTAGCGTACGGGAACTTGTGCGGTCTTCTCGTCGAAGCAGTGAAAGAATTATCCGACCAGGTGGCTCATCTGACGCGCGCGTCCAATCCGTGAACACTCGAAAAAAAGATCATCATCCTCCCTCACCTGTCGACAAATCTATCCGATCCTTTCATAAGAACAACGACTACGGCGAGTACACAACAGACGGCGGACCTTGTTTACGGAACTCGTACTGATTCGAGTAGTGCTGTCGCTCGAGTCTTCCGTCAATCCCATGATCATCCTGCGAACGATAACACCATCATCATCCATATTGTCGAGGGTGTTCCGGGTGTCTTCCCACTTCTCTGGATATTGGTCGGACCATCGCTGCAACTTGAGGCAGATCATGAACACGCGGACCAAGCCCAAGCCGGGATCGTCTAGGGGACAGGGCGGAGCTGAGGACAACATGTCATGAAAAGCGCGTTCGTTCATTTTGTCGGTGAACTCATACGGGCATACACGTGCCATGAACGCTTGTTCGGCGGCCAATATTTCAGGCACGGTGGTGGTGCCCCCCAGAGTGGCACGAGAGCGCACCCTATCGTAACTTTCGATGAAACCCTCGCTTTTCAAGCGAGTAGCAAAGGCGTCAAACATGTCGGTGTCTATTATATCTCCGCTCTGATCGACGATCATTTCAAAACGTTTCAACTCGTTAAACACTTGCTCTTGTACGTCGACGGGATGTCGTCGAGAATTAAGTGCCCGTCTCACGCACCAGATCACTAAGCAGAAGCAGGCGAAGCAGGCAAACCGCGTGTCGAAGACTAGGAGGACCAGCGCGAAGAAGAACTTGGCACAAACGCCCGATATCGCGATCACGGCGGTGTCGACATAGTCGCTGTGCTGATCGTCACAAGTTTCGTTAACCATGGCTGATAGATCGATGGACACGCGCTGCGGAAGTGTATGTATGTGACGTCACGATAAACACTCTCAAATTTTTTCTTTGAACGATCAATACATGCTCACGAAATGAAACAACTGATCGATTTCGGTGGAAGCGTTTTTGAGACGCTTCAGCAGGACCTCTTTGTCTATGCACACTCGATCTCCTCCGGGACGATGAGGGGGGGTGGGTTTCGACGCCAAAATTTTTCCGCCGTATCCGGTAATGTTGTCCGATGACCCGTATATACCCACGGAATTCACCGCCGGGGCGGAAGCGTCGTGCGGAAGTACATTATTCGACGTAGTTACATTGTACTCGTCATCAGACTCGTTCGATGCCGTACCGTCTTCATCTTCCTCCCTGATTTCAGTCTTGTTTTCGTTCCCTCCTGTGGCGGGTGATGGTTGATCCCTTGCGACGGAAGTCGCGGAAGGAGAAGAAGAGTCGGTTGAGTCGGACGGACCTAACTGAAAATCAACGAGAACGCCTATGAGAATTTGATTTTCAGATCGAAGTGATGCGTATTTATCGATTTCATGATCCGTCGCGGACCGTTTGAGCAGGGTCTCGAACAACTTCATCACATAAATGCGTTTTGCGTACTCGTTTTCTTTCTCTTTCTCGACTTTATTGGATTGGTCGTCGGCGTAGGCCTCCGCCACTCGATCGTCATTTTCTCGACGCTGACGGCGGCGCTGCTGTCCTTTCTTTTTACGAGACGAAGTTACCGTTCTTTCTGTGTCAGTATCTTCATCATCGTCCCGTTCTTCACTAAAGTTTTCCGTGGAACCGTTCCTTACGAATATTATGTATGATACGTACGAGGCTATTACGATCACCAAGACCCAGGCTATGGCGGACCATTGAGATGTTACTACGTTCTCCATACTGTTGTATTACAATGATTCACCGATAAAAATTCGAGAAGCGTGTACGTAACGTTCTTGTCGTTCCTTTCTATGCAATCGTTCTAGTGTGTGATGGTGCACCTAAAGTCGCCATAAAAATAACGTTAATCACCTTTTTACGACTCATTTCATATACGATTCATTCCGGAAATGGCATCGTAAGCGGCACATCGCGTCTCGAGCCCCTTCGCAAGCGATCAATGTCTCTGACAAAAACCGAACGGCCTCGCGCGTTTCGGGTCTGACGGCGGCGACGTCACACGATCCCATGAGACAATACCAACTGCATAGGTTCAGGTCATCCCTCTGGATCACGTAATTCTCTGATGACTCCCCCTCCACTCGGTACGCTTCCAATCGGCAGACGGACAGAGCCGCCGAGGCAATCGTGTATTGACGGACATCACCCTTGACTTTCGTGCAAGAGCTCGATCGCATCGATTGAACGACTTCTGATACGAGTCTAGATGATTCGGACAGGATCAACATCAGTTCCCTGACTCCCTGGGCCGAGAGCTCGAAGCCTTCATACATCACAAAACCTTGATTACGAGGACGCAACAAAACGTCGCATCCATTCACTATTATGCCGGTCTCGACGAGTCCAGACGGAGACAGTAGTGCGCATCTATCCAGGTCCGGCGGAAAGCGCAAAAACACGGTGGCCCCTCCACTGAGGTTCTGCGCTTGTGGCCGTGGCTGTGGCTGTGGCTGTGGCCGTGGCTGTGGCTGTGGCTGTGGCTGTGGCTGTGGCTGTGGCTGTGGCTGTGGCTGTGGCTGTGGCTGTGGCTGTGGCTGTGGCTGTGGCTGTGGCTGTGGCTGTGGCTGTGGCTGTGGCTGTG
>Ga0136591_1000118_pt1 | contig 37196 bp, 72 predicted proteins | sample AntRauMFilla3767_FD_104929 | JGI IMG/M metagenome (GOLD analysis project Ga0136591, IMG submission 104929) | Saline lake microbial communities from Rauer Islands, Antarctica - Metagenome Filla 3 #767 | ecosystem: Environmental > Aquatic > Non-marine Saline and Alkaline > Saline | place...
CTCACCCTGTGGAGATGAGAGCGTTTCGGCTATGCTACCTGCTTCATGCGATTCATCGTGATGCTGCCTCTGCTCTGAGCAGCCCTTAGAAGCCAGCCTGCATCTTCACGGCTGACGGGGTCGCCCGTCTTGTAGTCGACGAAGTTGTAGCCCCGGCCCAGACCGAGCCGGACCAGCTTGATCCAGTGGATGTCTTGGACCCGGCCGAGACCGATGGTCAGCACCCCGGACTGCTCGTCGGGATAGACGGTGCCGGTTTCACCGAGTGTCAGCATAAGCCCCGATGTTGTATGTCTCATCGTGGGCGTCAGGCCGTGGACTCTCAGCTTTTTGGCGAAATTGCGAACGTCTTGATTCTTGTTCATGCGTGCCTCCCAGCACTTGAAGTAAATGACCTGCCTCATCAGGCGTCTGGCGGTCAATCCAGACGCGACGTCCGGGCGACCGGACGTTTCGGCTAACTCACAGGCCAAATTCAGCATGGGCCTCGGCGAGCAGGATGCGTACCTCTTCCTCGTGGGCGTCGATGGCGGCTGTGATGTTCTCGGGGTCACTTACATAACCACATCGATAGGCGTGTTCGCCAGTCGTCCACAGTTCGCCGTTTTCGTACAGGACATACTCGCGATTCGTTTCGGCACGAGCGACGATCTTACAGTCGGGCTTTTTGTCTTCCATGGTGCCTCCCAGCACTTGAAGTAAATGACCTGCCTCATCAGCGTGCACCCGGTCACTGGTGCACGGACGCCCCTTGCGAGGCGTTTCGGCGTGTGATCAAAGCCCGTTGTGACGCTTGTAGGCGTCAGACGCGGCCTGCTGTGCCTTCTGCCACTCGCGGTCAGTCTTGCGGGTCTCACGAAGCGCGTCTGGCAGCTTCTCGGCGGCCTCGACGAACTCCTCGAACTCAGCCTTGGACGCCAGTCCGAGAGTCTCGAACGGATGCGCCTCCAGCGGTTTGAGCGCCTTCAGCACGGCCTCCAATTTCTTGGTCGCCTTCTCGTAGCGCTGGTTGGCGTCATACGAACGCTGGCTTGTTGCTCTCATCTCTTCTTGTGGCATTGTTCCTCCCGTAGTTAGTTGATCTGCCTCATCAGCACCCGGGGATCAATACGGATGGACGCCAACCGCTAGGCTGACGTTTCGGCTCATACTCGTAGTGCCGTACCCCGTCCGTTCTCCCAAGCTTCGAGAGCCCGGTCGCGGGTATGGGGCCTGAACTCGTCGGCTTCTTCAGGCGTCAGCAGCTCGAAGCGCATCGGGCCTTCGGCGTGCTGCCACTGGTCTTCGCGCCACTTGAAGAACTCATCATGGCTGGTGAACTCTCGAAGCCTGTTGGCCTCGCACATGTCACAGTCACGCTGCCAGTGCTCGACATAGAGGACGCCGTAGCGGTCGAGGCAATCGCGGACCTTATCGGCCCATGCAACAGCCTCAGCTCGACGCTGTGCGCGCTGCTCCAGCAGCTTGATGCGAAGCATCTCATCAGCCTTACGACGGATGACGCGGACCAGTGGGGCATCATCTTCACAGACGCGACTCACGCCCCTGAGGTGTCCGATGCCGAAGCCCTTGGTCATTTCGAGCATTTTTCTGTAGGTGTCTTTGGTGCTCATTGTATTCCTCCCGTAGTTAGTTGATCTGCCTCATCAGCGCTGGGAAATCATCCCCAGCGGACGCCCCGGTTGCCCGGGGGCGTTTCGGCATATTAAAGCTCTCTTAAAGCTCTTTTAGAGTCGCGCCATAGGCGCGCTTCCTTTCCAGTCTAAAAAGCTCATTTCTTTCTTCTTCATTTAGTTCAAACTGCTCCCCATCTTTAAATGCTTTCACTACTCGATCCGAGTACGCGCCTCCCCCGAGGGAGTGGCAAGAGATACTATCTCTTACCACGCACTTGTATGCGGTGCGGACACAAGAGTGTCGGTGCGGGCACGGCCCCCGCACGTTGCCGACTGCCTTGTAGTAGCTCATTTTCACATCCTCTCTTATCGTTTGAGTGATCTGCCTCATCAGTACCGGGAGATCATTCCCGATAGACGCGAGTGCAATCGTGTGCACTCGCGTTTCGGCGCTTGTCCTAGTTTGGGGGCAAGGGGGGCTCCAGTAATTTTTGGGGGCCAGTAGGGGCTCCAGAAAACACCGGTGGGGGGCTAGCGTTTGAGCTAGACTCACCCGGGGGCCATGCACTAGAGTGCAAAGCTTGTCCGTTTTGGGGCCGAGGGGGCCAGTAGTATGCGAGTGGCTCTATTTGGGGTCGTGGAACAACCCCCTTTATACTGCGGAGCGAAATCGACCCCGGCCTGTGCGCACCATGGGGGCCAGCGTGGCCTGCCCTGTGCGCGTCAGCGCCCTCGGACCACCTTGCCTCCCGTAACTCCAGTGGCATCTGTGCGTGGCCGTCAGCGCGTCCAGCTGGCCATCTCCGTACGGGAGGGACCGGGGCCGAACACTCTGACGGCCATGCACAAACACCTCTAGAGCCTCCCGGGGGCGACCCGGGAATGCCTCTTCAGGATGGTAGCGAACCATCGACGCCTGCTCGCCTCGCACTAGGCAGCGGTCATCAGCGAGCTGGCGTTTCGGTGGGAGAGCACCGGGCCGTTAGGCACGACCTGCGCACGAAGCGCGTGGCGCTCTCCCGTTGGGAAGCGAAACTAGATCCTATTCAGTTTTCAAAGAGCTTGTCAGCTCGCGTGGTAGTTGCGAGTCAATCAACCGCTGGGGACCAACCCAGCGTCCAGATGCTCTGCCCTAGCGAGCGAGCGTTGACCTCAGCCTGTCTGCCGGTGGTGCGCTTCAGCGCCCGACTCGTCTCCGAGTGGGCTCCACGCGCCTGCCGTACAGACGAGCTTCTCAGGTCACCCGGGCCTTCTTCCCGGGCTCGGCAAGCCGTGTTGTCGCGGCTAGCGAGAGCGTCTGTAGGGCCTACCCGCTAGCAGCGGGCGGCGCTATGTCCGCGCCCCGTGAGGGACGCGTCCGGCCAATCCATCGACCGGAAGGGCACGATACCACAGGAAGAAAGTGCGTGTCAACAGCCCTAGCAAAGTTTCTCAGGGGCTAGTCACGCACGCCCCGTGGGGCTCGCGCTGGGAAGGCGCGGACAGCGTGTCCGCAACTCCCTCCCCTAGTATACCAAAAAGTAACCCCCGTGTCTAGTCGAGCAAGTGATTATTTGTCCCTAAATGGATTTAATTTTCGGCCAGCGAATGCGCTAAATAGTCCATATAGGTCAAACACCTCGCACTGGAGTGCAAAAGCGTCTCCCTTCACAGGATACCTCAATAGCCCCGTAAGCCCTCCACAACGCCCATCCTTGCTCCCTATCACAATAAGAAGACAACTGCCCTCCCTGTTGCCCTCAGAGCTTCCTGTTCGGGGCCAAATCCCTACTCTCTACACACGGGGCCAATTGGGGGCCATGTGGTCTCTTGACAAAGCTCGGGGGCCAGTTCATCTCCTTCTGGACATAAGACTTGCTTGTTGATAGCTTTGGGGCCGTAAAGCGCAGTATCCTTCGCTACCTCTCCGTGTAAACCACGGATAGCAGGCGAAGTATGGTTCCTTTTTTGCCGGTAATCCGATGGATGACACAGACAAGAGGATAGCGGATGGCTTCGATAAGAGTAGGGCTGAAGAGATCCGTAAAGCCCATAAGGCGATGCATCAGGCGGAGGTGAGCCTCAAGAAGGCTACAAGGATTGCCTATCTAGCCGGTGTGCGTATTGAACTCTACGAGCTTATGAAGAGTGCTGGTGAACAGGTAGAGGGCTTCAAAGAGGACCTCAAGCACCTAGAAGAGCAGATCGACAACTAAACTGGAGGCATCATGGAAGAGAGAACGCTACAGGAAGTAGAGAAGGAACTGGCTGAGCTACGTAACGATGTCGACAAGCTTATCCATAAGGGTGTCATTGTCAGATGTGACCGTTGTGGATCCATCGATGAGGGGCATAACACGGGTGATGAACTCGTATGTCATCCCTGTATGTATCCCCAAGAAGGAGGCCGTAGGGGTACACATCCTGCACTACGAGAACGCCAGCGGACTGCTGGTCAGGAGAGATGGGTTCCTCAGCTATCGCTGTCCTGATTGCAAGCATGAGGGAAAGTCGAGGTCCGTTCTTAGCAAGTGCCCTGAGTGTAAGGGGAAGGGAAAGAGGGGGAGTAAGGGATAGAGAATAAGGGATAGGGCGAAAGGGGTAAGAGGATAGAGAGTAAGAGGATAGGGAGATAGAATATGGCTAGGGTCTATGTTGAACAGTTCGGGTATTGGTGGTCGCTTGACTTGGGTTCCGCCGAAAAATTTCTAGATGACCCGGGCTGGTTTGATGCAGGCTGGGATCTCGATAAGTACGGTAGGCAGCTGAAGACCCGGCCCGGATGCATTCTTAAGAGCGCCGATAGCATGGGGACCTCCTACTGGAACTCGTCCAACCATCACCTCTTTTTCGAGATGCCTTGCGACTGGAATGCGTACGAGCTAGAGAAGGCTAAGGAAAGGCTTGAGGAATTCAGGAGTGAGCATGGGAAGTGACAACGATCTGGGGCCTCTGCCCAAGGTGAATCGTCCAAAGCGCAACTATGCCTCTATGTACTCTGCTGTCAGGGTGGAGATCGGAGGCCCGGGTGATTTAGCCAGCCGGTTCCTGAGCTGGAGCATCGATGAGGAAGTGTTCGCGTTTCGTGGGGCTGGCATGGCTGGTGGTGGCAAATGCATCGGCTACTACTCACCACGGGATGCCGACAAGATTCGTGACTGGTTAGAGCAACAAGACGACTGCGTTGAGATCGAGGATGAGCGTCAAGGCTAAGAGCGTATCCATTAAGGGGCTGACTTCGGATAGGCGTGGCGTTCTCTACTCATGGAGATGTGGGTCTTGTGGGGCCGCCGGATCTCCTGTGGGTAGCATCCTTGATATAAGTCTCACCGGGGTATGCGATTCCTGTGGGGTCTCCAATGATGTCGAGTACCTGATCTGCGACAGCTGTGAGAGCACCGAGGTATACGTCCACAGCAAGCATGATACCGTATGCAGGGCCTGTGGTCGCCGTGGTAAGAGATGTGACTTTCAACGGGATAAGACCGATTAGAGGTGACGAACTGATGCTTAAGATGAGTCGATACGAGAAGCACATTGCCGAGAAGCTCGATGCAGTTGCTAGGGAGGTCACCAAGAGGTTCATGGATGAAGAGCCGCCGCGATCCGAACCGGAATCGCCTTGGTGCTGCTGGGTCTCGAAAGACGGTGAATACCAGTGCACCAAAGACGCTGTATGGGCTATTGGTGCCCCGCTCCCCGAGTGGAGGCCGAGGGACAACGACGGTCATCACGCCTTTATGAGCGCGATGGAAGACAGTACGCATACCTGTGAAGAGCACTTGAATGCACTCATGGAGCCTCACTACATCAAGCGCTCCATCGATACGAGCCCCGCTCTTGATGCGTTCAGGTCAAAGGTGACCGAAATCCAAGATGAGCTGGCGGGAAAGAAGCCTATCAAACTTGGTGATCTCAAAAAGGGCGATAAGTTCTATTTCGGTGGCGACCTCATGGTGAGTTGGAAGGTCTCCTATGTTGGCGAGATGTCTATCTCCTGTCACCGCTGGGATGATGTCACCGAACGAGAGGTCTTCTCGCTCCGAGCCTCATCGGATAGGCGCGTCTTTCTCATTCCTGATTCCGAGGCAAAGGCATGAAGGGGTGCGACAGATATGACGAGGTTACCGGCCGAGTGATGCTGGAGGACAGTGCTTACTCTACTCAGGGCGTCTTCGAACTATGGGCCAAATATCAGCACGATTTAGACGAACCCGGTATTTTTTGCCACTCGCTAATCATGGAGGGTCAAGATCCGACTTTCGCTCACACCATCGAGCCAGAAGATGCTCCAAGGGGTGAGTTCATCAAGCTGGGCGAATTCGAAGGCAACGGTCTTGATGCGAGACGCTGGATGAACAGGATGCTGGGATACGGGCCTTATAAGCCTAGCAAGGATGAATTTGAAAAGGAGAGCATATGATTACGAGTGAAACCATCGAGGAAGCGCGCCGGGTCTATTCGGAAACGGGAAGTCTCCGGGAGGCTGCGCTGGTCTTTGTTTACCGTGGACGCGGAATCAACATGGCCCATGCTTGCCGTATTTGCAGAAAGCACGGCATCGGGACTGAAGAGAAATGATTGGTCTCAGAGTGGCACGAAAGTTTACTTGCTTGATCACATCTCACTCCTATGAGTCGCTCTGCGTTCATATCGAGGGAGACCAAGTCAAAGAGATTAGCCTATGCGCTTGTAGCACCGGGATAGCTCGCTCTTACAACAAGTACGATTGGCTTCTGTTAGCATACGGGGACACTCCTAGTGAGCGGCTCCGGGAACTAATGTTGGAACCCGATATTCTCCAGAAGGTTTTATCTGGAGAGGATCGAGTGCTCTGGCACCGCGAAGGCATTGACCGTATCGCAAGACATGGAGGTAGACGTGAAGGATTACGGTAGGAAATGTACGGGATGCTCTGTTGTGGTCAATCGCTGGACCATGACTGGAACCTCCCCGGAAATCATCGGAACTTCTAGAGAGGTTGACGAGAGCGGGACACCTGAGTTCGTTATCACAGAGGTGAAGGAAGCGCTCTATCACACCTATACGTGTGTCTGTGGGGCTTCGTACACCAAGGCCGAGTTCGAGGCTCTTGAGGTCTGCCGGGAGAGATCTGAATCTGAGATTAACGAGGCTCGCTCCGACGCGTCTGGCCCCGAGGAAATCCTTGCAGCTGCGAAGAGACACGGCGTCACGATTGCCAAGAAGCATCTCAAATGGGCGCGCTGGTTTGATAACGCCTCCGATAAGTTCAGCTACGCCTCTGAGCCTGTGCCGTACTATATCGCCGTCGAGTTGGGCTGTTTAGGGGCGGGTATTCAGTCCGAGAATCCTATCCACGAGGCCAAGATGTCTTATGTGACGTCTGACCCCGATGAGTTCTCGGCGTTTGTTGAGAACCTTGAGCGTGCACACGAAATGCAACAACAGAGAGGTAGAGATGGCTGTTAAGACTGAGACCACGCATGTGTTTGGCACCGCGCCTAAAGATCCCGGGCCTGATTGGGAGCTGATAAAAGTCCTCCCCGTCAAAAAGAAGGTCGAGAAGTTTAGCGGGTCGGAAAAGGAAGAGGTTACCTACGTCCTGTAGGTCTGGCGTAAGGAAGACGAATGAAGAAGTTCACTAAAGGAGACGCTTGATGGAAGCCGGACAAACCGTCATAGTCACGACTGACAGGGCTAAACGACTAAGGAAGGTCGAGGTCGAACGCGTGCTACCTACGGGGAAGGTGGTTGTTAACGGCAGGCATTATGACCTGTCGACTCGGAAGAAATGCGGTCGTAGCGCCGACGAGGTTCTTCGTTTTGATAAAGACGCGTGGGATCGCTTCGGTAGGATACACGTGATGCTAAGAGCCGTGGATAGATGGCCTCTGAACTTCCCTCTTGGTGCTAGAGAGCAGCTTGAGCGTATATGGGATGCCACTGTTCGAGAATTGAGGGCCGACCCAAAGGAGAACGAAGATGGCCGAACCTAACTGCTTCAGATGTGGAACCACCCTTTTCGAGGATGAGCCCGAGCGCGAAGATCCAGTCGCACCCGGGCACGAGCTTTGTGGGCGATGCTGGTACAACAGGTGGGATTACACGGAAGCCAAAAAAGCACTTGAGAAAAGGCAGCGACTCAAAGGGAAACGTCATGGAGATTAAAGACACGTCCATCTGCGTCCGGATTGAAATCAACGGCGAGCATCAGGAAATAACGGACTTCATGGCTTGGTGTAGGCAGCACGAGATCCATTCGATCCCGGGTGCTGGCGTCTTCGGGCAAGGTAGACTCGTTGCCTACTATCCTGTCATCGACGCTGAACGCATCGTTGAGTTCTGGGGCGATGGAGAGGACAATTGCCCGCATATCAACAGGACGTTCACTGGCCCCATGCTCTACACCGATCCCCTAACACAGGCTTGGTGCTGCCCTGATTGTGGTGATCGTGGATTTGAGCAGGTTGGTGACGGCATCAAGACACTTGAGCCCTCCGAAGCCATGCTGAAACGGGCTGGTATGTACAAGAAGGACCACATCGAAGAAGTCATCAAGGACATGGGCGAGTGTCACTGGTTGAGCAGGGCTATCAGGTCTGATGTGACAATCGTCACAGACGACCAACGCTTTTCGCTTCCAAACATCGAGATGGCACCGAAGGAAATTATCGAAAGTATCGACATCCTCAAGGCCACTTATAGAGGGAAGTCATGAGGCAGGAGGCGCTGAGAAACTTCAGAGCCGACGCGAAAGCTAACAAGAAGCTTGGTGAGCACAATTTTGACATGGCTCAGCGCTGCGAAGAACGAGCCAAAAGTCTGAAGGAAGAGGCTCAGAAGTTCGACGCTTTACCACCCGGCACTCACTGGCGATACGGCTGGTGCGATGACTTCACGTCTCAAGAGTCTCATATCGAGGTCTGTCCGGAGTGTGGCGGACCCGCCGTTTATCGACACACCAAGTAGACCCAAGCGTGCAATCGATTGCACAGGAAGTAGGCATGAACGCAGAAGAGATCAAAAATATCAAAAAGGCCATCGAGAGCGATAGTGTGGCTGGACTTTCCGTGGTTCTCGTCGACAAGGATGGTGGAGTTCATACCGATTTCTTGGTGGATGCAGATACGGTTGCGACCGAGATGGCGCTGATTCAGGGCCTCCGTATGCTGGCAACCATGCAAGAAGCTCTCTACCTCAACGATTGGGTCGGCACTCGTGTAGGTGCTCGATTCTGGGAGGTCGTGTTTGATACCTACGAAAAGAAAGGTCCGGACGCTGCGATTGAGATGCTCATGGACCTATTTCCGAAGTATGACTTCGAAGAGGCTGAAGAGATCGTTTATAGGAACGTCGTGAAAGATCAAGGAACTGATCAGGAGGAATGATGAGCACGAAGAAAACCATCAAGAGAAGCATTTCGATCAGCCTTCCCGTCTCCGTAGAGATTGTTATGGAGATCGATGCCGAAACGGGTGAATTTGACGTCACATCAGCCCAAAGGTCGTCCATCCAGTCCAACATATCGGTGCAGGACCTCTTTGAGAGCAACGAGGGGCCAGATCTACTCAGTGAGGTGGCCGATGAGTCGTACGAGGAAATGAAAGCCCGTGAGAGCGATCCTGCGGCTTCTCAGGAGGTGGCAACCAAAGAGTGGGTACATTTCCAGAGCAAGTCCTCGGACGGAAAGCAGAGCTACCCCCACGAGCGCTTCGAAACAGGGCTTAAGCCCGGGGAGTATATTCATCCCTATAGCTCCAAGGGTTGGTGGGCGCATGAGTCCGGTGCAGTCGTTAAGGGCCGGGTCGACGACAATGATAAGCTTGTCGCTCCCAGCCTTGAGGATGACTAGGCTATGAGAACCACCACGAAGAAACGGTATGACTTCGGACTCGGTATCGTTATCGAGATCGCCACACACATCGATGTTAAGTCCGAAGAAAAAGATGGTGCCTTGCTGCTTGATGCCACGATTGATGAGGAAATCAAAATATCTACAGGAGTTCTGAAAGATGTCGGACGTAAAGGACAGTTGGACGAATGAGCAGAACATCGAATTTGCGAGGGCGGTGCGAAATCTGGTCTGGCAGCAAGCTAATATGGACGCCCCTAAGAGCGGTGTGTTCGAGGCTATCGCAGAGCATGTGGATCGCGTGGAAAAGAAGAACGCGTCCAATAAGGCTCTTATCGACTGTCAGCCGATGACCGAAGGCCCCACTCGCACGTTTCCGTATCGCCAAGCCAAGAGCAGAGAGTAATGCCACAAAGCATCGAAGTAGGAAACACGGTTAGGGTTGCCAAGGGCTGTGACGAGACGTACGATGACCGGTATACCGGCCGGTGTGGAACGGTCGTGAGGGTTCAAGGCACCGGCGCTGATGTCGGAGAGTCGCCCGAGGATCCTTTCATCACGGTTGAGTTTCATTACGGATGCAAGTCAAACGGGTTCTGGACTGAAGAACTGGAGAAATTATGGCCAACAGGCTAGAGAGCATCAAGAGGCAGATCGAGCGCCATATGCGCGGTGGAGAGCGCGAGGTTGCTTTCGAGAAAGATGGGGTTCCTCTCCTTTATAAGGATGAGGTAGACGCGGTCAACCTTTTGGACTATGCTCATCGTCATCAGGGCATGTACGCCGAGCACACACTCAAGGAAGCCGAAAAGGAAGGTGTCTGTGAACATCGCCTTGTCGAGCTGAGAAAGCGTCTCGGCAAATGGTCTAAGGATGGCCGATACCTAAACTGCCCCTGTGGTGCCAATGCGTGGCAGCCCGAATGGAACGCTGCCACGTACTGCCCCAAGTGCGGTTGCTTGCTTTAAGGATTCAACCATGGAAGGAAAGAACCCTCTTGTATCGATGCGTATCGCGATGGCGACAGATCCTCGTGATTGGTCAAAGAACGAGACTGACGCTTGGCTGTATGGCATTGTCGTTGGCTGGGGGGTGGGATACCCTCGTCGAGCTGTGCAAGACCCATGGATGGGACCTCAAGGACGCCGCTCGTCTAAAAAAGATGCGCAATGATCTGAATCGAGAGATGAAGTGACCAAATGGCGACTCGAATAGGCGAAGACTTCGAAGGCAAGAGGACGGTCTGGATTGAATGCGATCACTGCGGTGACGCTCAACCCGAGGCTGGGAACTTTCGCCTGCGCAAGGAAGCTGACATAGGCGCTCGTAGGCATCGCTGGAAGCCCCGGCTCAAGCGCCCTGAGGGGTATGTAGACTTTTGCTACGGGTGCTGGAAGGATGAGGAAAAGTGGCGCTTTCTGCTGATGTGCTGCCCTGATTACGAGCATCCATTGCTCAAGGAGGAATAATGGAGTTTATGCGAGATAGGCTAGACGAAGACGAGGACTGCCCCAATTGTGGTGGTGAACTCTCTCAGGAGAGCTGCCATAACGGAGTGGCAGTGATCTATGGCCCTGCCGGTTGCTTTGGCTGTGGGTGGTCTGAATGTGACTACTATGACTGCTCTGATGGCCCAAAGTTCACGGATAACGGCGACCGAGTCGGGCCAACCGGAATGTTGACACCAACGCCGAAAGGGTGAGCTATGCCAACCGCCAAGCAGAGAATCAAAGCTGATCACAGGAGGCGATTTCGCGAGGCCGTCGAAGAGCTGAACGAGGTCATGCGTGAGGTTAAAAAGTACGAACCCAAGGCCAATTACTACCTCGCCTGTGAAACCCTAAACTTGATGATCGGGCCATCTCACGAAGGCACTATCAACATTCGCCCGCAACGTCAGCGAGTGGCAGATCAAGCGGATCTATGGGGATCGAGCGGAGGTGACTGGTAATATATTCAGATGTCAAAATAACTATCGAATATGGAGATTGGTAGCTATGACTGAAATGAAAATGTATTGGATGAAATGGGAAAGGGATCACGACCGTGTACCTTTCGGGTTCCCTTGGACGTACTCTGTCAGTGATTCCCTGTGCGATTACGGCACTGGTATCATTGCAGCGGAATCTGAAGAAGAGGCTTGGGAGAAAGCTGATTGGGCCTGCGGGGTTCGGCGGCGCAGGACGATTACTGAGATCGAAAGCCCTGATGATGTGCCGGTTGATCTACCTGAGCCCGACGAGTGGTGGCCTGACCCGAAGATTGCTTGGAAGCCCGAGCACATGAACAAAGAAGAGGCTTGGGATGCTTCATACTGGAGTGATGAGCACGAGCGCCTCCCTCGGATCTTTGGGTTCGTTGATGGCATTAACTCTGCCGGTTTTGCAGGCATAGCTGTTGCCGAAGACGGCAAGGTTCTGGCCAGACATCTCTCATCTAGCCGCTCTTGGGCACTTCACGATATTTTCAATATCAACAAGAAGGCGGCCTATGATGCTTATTACCCCGAGGGAGGGGTACAACATCATCTGGCTTGAGGAAGGCGATGACCGTATTGATAAGATTGTAGAGGCCGCAAATCAGTACATTGATGAATCAGAGGCAGCGACGTCATGAGTTTTGAGAGATGGGAAAACAGGATGCACGAGATGTTCGTCGGCGGCGACGAGTATGAGCCTGACGAAGACTGCCCTTGTGGATGTGAGGGCTACGAAGAAGATTGCACCTATGACCCTGAAGCCGAGGCTGACCTCATTAAGGGAGAGGTTTTGGCGGACAGACTCGAAGATCCGGATGATCCCTTTAACGGCTAGCCCAAGGATGAGCTATGAAATCTGTTGTCGTGAAGTTTGAAGACATTGAGAATAACATGAGGGGAGAATCTGACCCCCTGAGCGTGTTTGTTCGTTCAGAGGTGGTATTCAACGGAAAGGGGTTCGAGGATGCAAAGGAGCCAGCTAAGAAGTTGCTTGGCCTCCTGTCGGGAACCAAATTTCGCGTATGGGATGCCGATAGAGCCCCTGTAGTCGAGATTCTTGAGCCCGGTCGCGATCTTCTCCCGGCAGAGAGTGAGCTTCTGAAACCCAGCCACGTCGCTGTCTTCGTTGGAAGAGGTGAGGCATTCTCAGCCTTCTCTAACAAAGGGGGAACATATCAGCTATCTGAAGGTCAGGTCGACTACGACACCATGCTGGCGACCTTTGAGGGCTCAACCTCGTTCACAGTCATTGATGGCTAGGCTTCAACTTCAGAGTGATAAGGAGAAAAGCGGTGATTAAGGCATATGTCGATGGCGAAGAGTATCGCGCCATAGCGTACGATAGCGATACCCCCGAGAACCGCGAAGCGCTCGTATGGATGCTGGCATCGCAACGAATCACGCCCTACAGGATGACTTCGAGGGATGGGTATCCTTCTGAGTTCATTGTAGAGTTCGAAGATGGCGAGTCTTGGGAGGCGAAGATGACATCGTTTTTGGGTCATCGAGAAGATGTCGGCTCACCCTTGCGTGTTGAAGAGATTGAGCTTAGAGTCCGAAAGCTGAAATAACCCATAGATGAGTGCGGTGATGAGCGACGATATTACGGAAGATTATGTTCGCAGTCTCAGTCCCGGTCCTGAGCTTGATGTGCTCTGTGCGAAATTCATGGAGGATCCCACTCAGTACACCCTTATTGACTCCAGAGGTAAGGAGCCTTGGGGGGTTAGAAACTCCCTGAAGGACTTTACCGAGCAGGAACGGCGATGGTGGCTCAGAGACCATAAAGAGGCCGGTAATTACGAAGACTGCCGCTTCCAAGAGGTTGCCGCCAGCTATTCGTCCAACCCTAAGCACGCCTTGAGGCTTCTGAGGCATCTCATGGGGCGTCTCAGGGCCTATGATGGCTCCTGTGCTGTCATGCACCTCAACAGCCATAGTGAGAGCGACATCGTCAATCTCAGCGCCACTGGAGATACTGTTGAGCACTCTATCGCCCTATGTGGCGGTATCATGAGGGCCAAGGGAGTCACCAAGGATGAGATGAGGTGGGCCGAATGAAAAAATGCAAGTACATCTCCGAACAAGACCTCGAACTCATCGTCGACATGGCGCGAATGTCGAGCCCCGGGGCCGCAGCTGGCGTGACAGAGCTGAGCGCTGTTGAGGCATCTCAGATGCTGGAGACCTTCAGGGCCTTATCGAAAGGCCGGATTACTGAGTGGCATTGGAAGCAGGTCGATCTTCATCAGATCAGGACGTATCTCAAGAATTCGAGCAAATGGACGCTCAAACCTCATACGGAAACACACGGCGAGTTCATTTTCGAGTTCTGGATTCATGACGAGTGGCAAGCCGGTTCCGTGGCCGTCCTTACCGAAGATCACCCCAATTGGTCGCCAGACGGGGTGATAAGGCAGATCGCTCATGAAGAACAGCGTGGTCAGCTCGAAGTTTGGATCAGACTAATAGAGGTGAGCAGTGAGTGAAGTTATAGACCGATACGAGCATCTTAGAAGCCTCAAGGGGTCGATCGATTCCGACACATCCGTTGATGAGTGGAGGGAGATCAAAGACGAGATCGACAAGGCCACCTTTGAGTTGACCGCTTGGGCTCGCGAGGCGGAAGCCGGAGAAGAACTCGATAAGGTATGCTTTGGCTTTGAATATCCCAACTGGAGCAACACAAGGCCCTTCAAGGGATACTTCGAGAAGCTATACAGGAGTGGGCAGCACCGATATTCGTCCACATGGGCGGCGTCTGGACGCCTCTTCGAGACAATGGCTGGCGAGGAATTCGACATTGCCTTGGAGCCCGATTGCGCCGGTTGGTATATCTTCAGGCTCCCGCCATGTTTTCAGGGGTCCAGAAGCCTGAGAGGCGAAACCCCTCACCTTGCCATCGCACGCGGTTGTGCGCTGATGTTCCTGAACTTATTCCTTCGAGCGATGAAATGACAGACAATAACGAAAAAGAACGAGATAACATAGATCTTCTGACGGAAGGAGACATCGCGGAGGTGCGAGAGAGCTTGGTATGCGGCGCGTGCGATATGTATCCTGCGTCGGACGGGATGACATGCCCTGAGGACCCCGAAACTCCGGTGTATCTCTGGTGCGATATGTGCACCAACGAGCTAATTGCTCGCGCATTGGACACCATAGAATTCCTGCAAACCGAGATCGTCGACAATTTAGAGATGGCACGAGACGCCTTACGGGACGCTCTCCAGAAAAGTGCCGGTGATGATAATGCTGCGTGGCGACAAAAGTTTGTAGATCTATCCTGCAACCGCGATGAGGTGATTGAGGACTTGGAGGCCGAGAGGGACATCCTTAGCAGCCGTGTCATAGCTATGGAGCATGAGACCAACAAGCAGAGGTGGAGGTGCGATGAGTGCGACGCCTATCAGGTGCTCCACTGCCCCAACTACTGCTATGAGGACCTTGTAACCTCCGATGAGCACACCCAGATCAAAGAAAGCTTCGACATTCTCAAGCAGGGAAGGATCGTAAGTGCCCATGCTGATGCAGTCACCACATCGATGCTCAAGGCTTACCTCAATAGCGCGTCATCGTGGAGCCCTAAATCCATCTCCATGAACGGAAAGCTCTTCTGGCAACATAACAACATCGGACGGGTCGCTGGTATCGCTGAAGAGGATGACGCCCCTTCGTGGCATATCCAGAACTGCATCGCCCGTATCGCCGAGGTCGAGAAAAGAGGCGAGCTGGCTGTCTGGACTGACATCATGGATTGCGCCAAGGAGGCGTGATGAGTTTTTTGTCGATCACAGCATATGTCTTAGCTTGGGGCGCATGGGCTGCCTGTGGCTACATGGGTTGGGCTGCTTTGCCTCTAGATAGGAAGAGCGTACACAGGGGTAAGGTGGTGATGATGTTTTCCGTGCTTTTTTCTCCGCTGGTGAGCACTTTCCTTGTCTTTAGGTATGCTCTCTATTGGTTTTAGGCCGAAGTTAGGCATAGTCGCAAGAAGGCTCGAATCTGCCGGGAACGTGAACTTCTTCTGGAGCAGTGGGAGATGGAATCATCAGCTAAGCTCATGCTGGCCCAAGAAGAGGAAGCCGATCTAGAGGGCTTCGAAAGGAAACTGGCTGCCTCTAGAAATCGCGACTTCGAAGGCGATATGGTTTTTAGGTGCTCCAGCAATCATGGATGCAGGATGGACGCGGACGGATACCATGGCGAATAAACCCCATACCGACATTGAGCGTAGGGCTATGTGGCATGTCGCCAAGCGCCTCATCGCGGCAGGATACAGTCAAGCGGACGCCATAACTGAGCTTTACAACGTCTGGCGTCCGCCCTTCGACTTTTCAAGGGTCAGATGGGCCGTTTTGGACGCCGCAGAAGAGACCCCTGAGGATTCCTATTGTTGGGAGTGCGGGGGATCGATAGAGCCCGAGCATGAGACCAAGAGGCTTACCAACGGCGCTATTGCTCATACCGAGCACTACATCCCGGGCCTTCAGAATCATTGACACACCCTTGCATAGAGTGTAATGGTTCCTTTGCACGGACAAGCTACCCAAGGAGGGTGAAGTGGCACGCATCGTAGCCGAAACAGGGATCACACGAGACAAGTTCCATCGAGCGCTAAAGATTGTACTCAGTCAGCAGCACTTCGAAGCTCTGGGCGCAGATCCTGAGCGGTCCAAAGCCGCCGTCTATGAGTTATGGATGAAAGAGATCGACGCACCCCAAGAGGCTGAGATCATCCGTAAGTACCGAACCGAGCTTGATGAGTATGGCTCGGTAACGTTCGCCGAACCTGAGATTATGAAGTCGATCTCAGATGAGGAAAGGAGGTATGCCATTGAGAAGGCGGTAGAACATATCCGGGTCGTCCACCGGCTCGGGCTCGATGAAGAGTCTGAGTTCTACATGGACGCCGTTGACGGCTGCCTCCGCAGAGGTCAACCCGGCAAGGCGCTCGATCACCTTTATTGTTTAATCGAAGAATTCATCCTGCCAGACGAAGTGGCTGAGCGGATGGAAACCATCAAGACGTACATCTAGAGGGCGACTTAATGGCCGAAAAACGAGCATTTGTTGCGCGAGAAGACCAAGCGGGTTGGTGTACAGTCGTTTTTGCTGAGACTCGCGGTGAGGCCAGATACAAGGGTGCCGGGAAGCTGGATGTCGACTTCATCGCGGTTGGTGTCAATCGAGCGCCAGACCTCGATAAGTTTGTCGAAAAAGGCCGCGTACCCCGTAAACTTCTGGTCGAAAAGCATGGATGGTGGGTGAAATGCACTTACTGCAACGCCAAGGTGGGGCCTGAAGACAGCCTTAAATGGCATGGTGATTTTGCAGTCTGCGAGCGTCATCCTGACCTTAACAAGGACGGCGAGCATGGCCGGTGATGACGACATATTCTGGACGAATTTAGGCGAGCTTAACATGCAACACATCATAGCTCGTCGCAAGACGTCAGGCGACAGACATAAGAGTGAGTGCGCCCGTAAAACGGAGGCTAAGTGGTCCGCATGGCTTGATAAGGCCGAAGGTCCGCCGCCCCGCACACGACTTATCGTGATAGATTCCCTGTCTGAAGGAGACTGAAAAGGATGTCGTACCCAGAAGAAGGCATTGAAAGGCTGCTAGAAAAAGCCAAGGAGGCGTATGGCGCTTTCGAGTGGAACAACAAGACGCTCCCCTTTTCTATTCTTCCTTGTGTGGGCGCAAAGACCGCCAAGGGGTCAAGGATCTTGATCACCGAGTTTCAGCATATCCCTCACTATATGATGAATATACATCGCCCTTCACTAAAGGTCATCGCCACGTCATGGGAGGATGACATCAATGTTCTCTATTCGAAAGCCCTTAAGTCGATGAGATCGAAGATTGAATCCCAAGCGGAAGACCATAGGAAGCTGGTTATGGAGTTCGAAGAGCTAGTTGATGTATCTCACGCGGTGAGTCGATAGATCATGGCACCCAAGGATGAGAGCTGCGCACCTAAGAGCGCTAGAAGGAAGGATTTCCTCGGCGTCAAGTGTCCTGTATGCGACGAGATGGTCCATAAGCTCCCCATGTTCGAGCGTGAGGGTGAGATGGTGGTGACAGAGCCAGACGACACCCCTTGCGGATGTGAAAGTGTCATTTCGGCCCATTTCGACGATGACATGAACATCCATTTTACTTGCGAAAAAGATGGCGTAGATGATGGTTGTGAGGTCGTCCGCATCATCAATCACCAGTATAAGGCGGATTACCCGTCGGAGATGATCACCATCAGCCATGAGCAGGTTCATGATGAAAGAAAAGGGCACTAAATGGACGTGATCAAGAAGTGGAAGCGTCTCATAAATATGTATGGTCAGCCCAACCTTCATGAGGACCATGATGCTTGGGATGCCTTTCACACAGAGGTGTCCGAGTTATCTGTCGAGCTTGAAGCTTGGGCCAGAGAGGCTCCAGAGGGTCACAGCGCCCTAGAATACGCCTGTGATGTATTCATGGACGAAGATCCCAAGGCTCACTGGTGCATCACCGCTGATGAGTGCCTGCACGTCCAGAAAATGGCTGATGGAGAAAGCCCTGAACATCGTGCCGAGATGGTCGAATGGCTCGAAAACAGGCGCAATCAGCCGCCATCGTTTTCGCCCCCCATTATTAATTGGGATGACTACGGCGTGAAGCTGTGGAAGAGCTGGGAGAAAGGCTGGTCTACTGAGCCTGAGAGGTCTATGGAACTTCTTGAGGCGCTCATATCCCCGAGGTCTGACTACCAAATCCTTACGGTCGCTCCATCCATGGAGATCGGCTCCAGTCCAGATGACCCGATCAGATTCTCGTTCAGCGCATTCGTAGGAGAGACCGACATTCCCCTTGATGTAATGGTGTGGGCGAGCGATTTGAAGCTCGCCATCGCCCGCACAGCAGCGACTCTGTCCGCCCGCGCTATCAAGCGAGGTGGCGTACCCGTGTGGGTCGAGTAAGCGATTCAGACTACCAAAGCAAAGGACTGCCATGTTTGACGGAAAGAAGCAGTACGAAATTATGAATCCCTCCGACCCCTACACCGTTCTCGCCAAGGACGATGTCACAGCGGCGGTGGCTATCTTATTCCTCGGACGGGGAAAGCTCTCCCTTACAGATGAAGAGGGTGATGAGGTGCTCCCCCTCTTCTTGCTCGCTGGCGAAGGGTATCTTGAGGAATGGCTTGAGGGTGTCGGTGTTGAGGACCTCGGCAAGTTTCTTGAAGAAAACGCACTCGAAGTCGCTGACGTCTTGGACTCCGCGATGATTGGCGACTTCTCGACCCGGGCCTCCTACCAAAAGGGTCTCGAACTCATAGATAATGAAGAGAAGCGCGAAGAATGGCGCGAGCACTGGCTCGATAAGCGAAGAACATCGGTTAACGACATCGGAACCGCTGCGTGGACAGCGGCTGCTTCTCTTCGAGAGGCTTACGGCAAGGAATAAATAAGTGCTTGAACTACAAGAAGAAGTAAAATGGCTTGAGTCGGGGGACCATTGGGATCGCATCATCGATGTCGGGCTTGATGTGGAGAGGCCAATACTCACCTCAATGCCGTGTTTTGGAGTTCGTGCCCGAATGGCGCTCAGGAAACCAAGGGGCTGCCAGACGACACATGACGTCGGAGAGGCGCATGGGGTATGGATGCCCAACATCAACGGTGGTGACCAAACGATCACTGGTGAGGATCTTGTCAGCTCCACGGCCTCTATAAGCTTCGATGCTGGCAAGCTGATGGAGGCCGTCAATAAGCTCAGGTGCGGGGACGGGCTCTACTGGTTCGATAAATCACCCTTCTATTCGTGCTTTATGGTCACCTCAGTATGGATCCATGAAGAGGTGAGAGGGATGGATGTCGGCCACAGACTTCTACGGGATCTGGTAGCGCCGTTCGTCCTTCAGGGAGACTCAATGCTTGCGTTGTATCCGTGGCCTGCTGAGACGCCTGAAGTGGACTCTACCCAGAACAGGTTGGATAGCGTCGGAAAGCTGCGTAGGCACTGGTCTGAGTTTGGTCTCAAGCCTCTCGTGGTTGGCAGCGACTACTACGGATTCAACACCGCCCTTCCTTGGCCCAAGGATTCGTATATGGGGAAGCACGGCCTAGACGGTAGAAAATAGGATACCCGCCTTTGACTAGTATCCTTTTGGGGTGCTATCTTCTCTTAAATTGCGCAACTGTCTTCTCCATAGACGTCTATTTACGGCGCTGTGGAGGCAGCTTGCTTCTCAGTAGCCCACCAAGGAGGTAGTGGTGAAATTGTCTGAAATACTAGAAAAGCTGAAGGAATTCCCGGATATGTTTCTGGGCGATGAGACCGTCAACGCGCTAGACATCTATCTGAATGGCTACTGTGCGGGAAGCAGTCTTAACTACCGCGAGCATATCAAGAAGTATGCACCGGGGTCTCTGGGCTTAAACCGCTTCGATGACCTTCAGGAGGCTATCGATGCAGCCTTGAAGGGTGCTAGAGATGCTGAAGAGCACGAGCGCGTATTCGGAAGGGATCCGGATGTGCTAAGAAGGCAAGCCGAAGAGGTCCTTCTTGCATATGATCTGACGTCTCAGTCGTTCAAGTGGTACGCCAGTAGGTATCTATTTGCCTTCCAAGGCTACCCTATTACTAGCTCATCTGGTTCTGACGATGAGGGACAGGTTGTTGGGGTCATGAATAGTATCCATGATGCCGAGTTTATTGAACTGGCACACGAGCTGATGCCCGTTTTCGCTAAGATGGTCTTGGACCTAGTTAATAGGAAGTAGAATATACATGGATGGTACTCCTAGTCCCAAAGAGTCGTTATCGCGCCTTGTCGCACTTGTTAAAAGGGTGACGGGCAAAGACGTGATATGGGAGGACATCTGGTGCCAGAGAGAGGGCGAGAGATGCAGTCTTGTGCCATGGAAATGCAACTGGCTCGTGAGTCCGAGCATGGAACGGTAACGGGCCTGATAGGCATTTCTGAATTTGGCGACCTACAGTTTGGTGACTTTTGGTGGGAACATCAAACGACAAGGCAGAGGGCCGGAAGGCTGGCCCATATCACCCGGACATTCAACCGGTACGAAGACGGCCTCAGATGCGAAATATCGTCCCTTGTAGGTGAGCACCTATCGGGCCTCGACCGTCAAGAAGGTTCCCCAAAGGATCTGTAGGTATGAGTTTCACATCGTGGTTTTTCCTATGCGTAATCATCCTTCTTATTCTCAAGGGGCGAATCAAGCTCATTGCTAAGAGCGGCTTGAAGAGACTACCGGGATCTGACCTTCTTCTTGAGACGGACCTCGACGACCCCCTTGAGTACGACCATAAGCAGGCGATTGCGGACTTCGAAAAGAGACTAGGCGTCTCGGATGGCGAGCCCCTTCCGACCGGTGATGGCACGCTGGCAAGTCAAAAGGATGCCTTTGCGCGGAGTATCGCTAGGTTTGCCCTCAAGAAGACCAGCCTAGGTGAGATGGATTGGAGTGAGAGCAGCTACCCGGGCCATGTGACTCGTAGCGAGAGGAAAGAGCTTGCGAGGTCCTTTGTGGCTCAGGCCAAGCTCGACAACGATGACGGGCTCTATTTCGTGGACTTTGACGTCTTCAAGTCCTTCGGCAGCGGATTTTTCCGGATACGCTTCCTCGATACAGAGTCGGACATGTCGGTGGAGGGCGAGGTGTCTTATGAGCTGGGGTCTCAGCTAGATGAGGCTATCAAGGAGTATGTTAATAACGGGGTGACTGCTAGCTCCCTGAGTAAAATTATGAGTAAGATCGAAGCATAGACCCTTCTCGAATCGGTCATTGTCTGATAGAAAAAGGTTCCTTGTAGCATTGTAGTGATTGATGTGACGGCTCTGGCCTCACGAATTAAACGGAGAAACACGATGACTGAAGCGCAGGCAGTGGCCCCGAAGGAAGAGCTTATCGCACCGAAGTGGTACGCGTTCCTACGGAATTCCGACGACACCTTGACCAGTCTAGGCGGACCATGGGTTGACATGCCGGAAGAGTTTCCTGAAGAGCATGACGTTCTGGTCGTTCGGGCTAACGAGTTCCCGCTTGAAGACAGCATCCTCAAGAAGGGTGTCTTCGTGGTCCTGAATCCGCATCGTTCTGAGTCCCCCTTCAAGTACACAACGTGAGCTTTAGGCGGCTCGGGCGGAGTGCAACCGATTGCACTGTTTTGGGAAGTATACTACGCTTTTCATTGCCGACTCGGGTCGCTCTAGGCGACTTTGTGAGATGGCTCTGAAATCAGTCTTTTTTGAAGGTTAACGCCATGTCCGAACGATCGGTTGATTTTTACAAGAATGAGGTGGATTCGGAGGCGGAAACGCCTGAGAACTTCCCCAATATAACCATTCTGGGGCTCGCTGAAGCTTATGCGGTATTCGAGTCCAGTGAGGCCGACTTCGGGCTGGTATCGATCCAATCGCCTGATGACCGGGTGCCCACTTTCGTGGATGACGACAACCCCAGACACCTCTTCCTGTCATTTCATGACGTCGACAGGCTGGGGCCTATGTGGGTTGCCCCGAGCGGCCAGCATGTCAGAGCTATCATCAAGAGCGCTCAGAACATTCTAAAGGCAGATGAGATCATATGTCACTGCTTTGCGGGTGTGAGCAGGTCTTCGGCGACAGCTCTTATTCTTGCATCAATCGCTGGTGCTGATGAGGAAGCAGCTGTCAAAGAGGTTATCAGAAGGCGTAAGATTGCACGGCCCAATCGAAGAATGCTCAGGATTGCCGATCAGGCCCTTGGAACGCAGCTTCATAGCGCTGCTGTAAGCTTGGTAGAGTACACCAAACCGGAGTAGTTAGTGATGAGTTTGTTCGAGAACGTCAGGCCCGGAGACGCTGTCTGGATCTTCACGGAAGAGGGCGATAAGAAGGCTGATGTTGTGATCAGCGTTGATGAATGGATGAGTCGCATTTTCGTCAAGAACCATAACTACAACTTCAACCTCCAGACTGGAAACAGCTCTCACGGGGATGTTGTCGAGATCGTTGAGAGCGGCGATATGGCAGACTGGAACGTGCAGATGAAGGAACTAAACGCCAAGGATTAAGGCATGGTTAAGAAGAGAAAGGTAGGAACGTACAGTCGTGTGGCAAATGGACCATACGCGATGACGAAGGCCCCCCGTGAGCTGGAGTCTGAGCTTCGAAAGGTGCTTGCCCTAAAGTACACAGATGAGGTCTATTTGACGCCTACGTTTCTTGATGCGTCTGCCTTCATGTACAAGAATCGCGTCTATATTAAGCGCCCATCGCCTGCTCAGGATTTCGAGCTTGAGCCTGCACTGGAGGTTGAGACTGTAGATGATCTCACCGCTCTTACCGGAGATGATACCGTGTGGGTGGATGCCTTTGTGAAGGACATTCTATCGGGCACCAGCAACCATCTGCCAGCTCTTCATAAGAGGCTGCTTGCCAAAGCAAATGCAGTGGTTGAGGATGAGGGATCCAACCTTATGGCCAACTACGGTCCTCGCGAAGGCATCGGCTGCGATGATTGCGGCGATAAGCGCCCGGGGTGGATCGAGCTTCTATCTAGCTGGGTGCCCTGTGACTGCAACCCCGATGAGGTGAGCTGAATGGCATTCTCCGGCCCCTACTATGACCTTCATCGGCTCACAACTGCTAGCACTGCGCTCAGCCTGTTAGCAGGTGCTACCTTCTGGTTTATCGGTGGCGCTCTGGAGGTCTATTTTGTCGTAATGCTGGCCGTGTGCTTTACATTGAACTCCTTCTGCTACTTCATGGCCCCTTTGGTAGGAGACCCCTTTGCAGGAGGGAGGGCGATCTACGATGAACACAAAAGGGAGTCTGAACGTATTGAGGAAAGGATTGCGCAAGCGAAAGACAGCGACCTTGATATTCAGCTAAACTCGATGAAGATAGACATGAGCATTGTGGATATGGTGCGAACACAGGCTGAGCTGAACAGATCTCATGTAAAGGCGCTTGCAGACTTTGATAAGCGGCTCAAAGAGGCGTCAGAGGGAGTTGTCTTAGAGGACGCATCCGAGTGCGAGTACGCCGATGAGAGCGAGAAGGTCGTGGAGATCAACCATGGGTGACACCTCTGGCATCTTGAGTAGTGTTCAGGTCAATCGTCATGACTTCGGGTGTTCCTCGCACCCATCTGAGCTTCTTGTCATCGACACCGATATGAATCATTGGTATCTGCGGTACAGGTGGGGGTGTCTGTGGGTTTGTAAGAACACATATCACCCCGACGAGGCGGTAGCGCACGAAGTCCTCGGCGGCAAGTACGATGGCCACATGTCATCGGATGCTATGTGCGAGCATACAGGTCTGGACTTGACGATGGTTTGTCCTGACTGCAATGGAAGCGGAAAGCCACCCGCTGCGGACATTGGTATTTTTCAATTAGGCGCTCTGGAGCCCTGCGAAACATGCAAGGGCGAAAAGCGCATAGTCTCGCCGAGAATTCCGGATTGGTTCGCCTTCGAGGCCCTTTCCAACGGCATCAAGTCGGCCCTGAGCCGACTCCAGTCTGACGATCCGGAATGATTCTCTACCCACCTATTGACACGAGTGTTTCTTAGTGTCATCCTCACCTCGAAGTTGACGCTTACCGTGCCCTTCCTTGGCGAGGGGCGCGGGTAGCGTCCAGTTCATCAAACACATACGGAGATCAAGGATGGATCGCGGAATCACCATCGACGCAAAGACGTCGAAAGACCTCGATGATGCCATTAGCTTGTCGAGACTTGATGATGGAACGCTGGTAGCAAAGGTGTACGTCACTGACGTAGCCAGCTATGTCCCCGATGGTCATAGCTACGATGGCCCTGCATTTGAGAAGTTGGAGACTCGCTACTACTCGGGAGGCAGCAACCCCATGCTTTCCAGTGCCCTCGCCGAGGGAAAGCTGAGTCTTCTTGAGGGCAAGCAACGCAAAGCCATTCGAATTTTGGTGAAGCTCAAGGGCCTTGAGGTCACCGAAACCTCGGTTGATCATGTAGAGTTCAAGAGCCGAGCCAAGCTGGCGCATGGCGACGTACCGGCTATCCTCAGTGATCCCAGCCATGAACTCCACGAAGAAATGTCGTTGTTTGCAGATCTTGCAAAGGGCCTGCTAGCACAGAGAAGGGACCGTGGCGCTCTCCTAATATATGACCTCACCAAGGGTCTGGTAACGGACGAAGAAGGCAACTTGGTTAGGATGCCGAACCGAGAGGATACGATCGGGTACATCATTGTCCAAGAGATGATGATTCTAGCCAACGCTGAACTTGCAAAGTGGGTTGCTAAGAAAGATCTCCCGGTCATCTTCAGGAACCATGCTGCCCGCTCCAGTGCCCCACCCAGAGAGGATCTCTTAGAGCAGTTAGATCGGGTGTCGGGTGCGATCGAGATGTTTGCGCAGCAGACCGGTCTCATGTTCCAACCCGCCACCTACGACGGACACATCACTGGTCACTTCGGGTTGAATCTCCCCGCTTATCTTCACGCGACTAGCCCCATCCGCCGCTATGTAGATCTAGTCAACCAGCGTCAGATCCTCGCCAAACTCAAAGAAGACGAGCTGCCTTACTCGTCAGACGACATCACAGTGATGGCGAAGGACATCACTGAGCGACTCGCAGAGCGCAAGGACCGCAAAAGTGAAGCCATGAAAAAGAGGGCAAACCACCAAGCTGAGAGCATCTCAGATGATGAAGGTCGCCTTCACTCAGCCCCTGATAAGGAATTCGAGCGTGTCGTCAAGGTCGTCTGCCGAAGCACCGAAGACTGCCCTGAAGCTGTGCTCAACTCCTTCCATTCCAGACTCCGACAAGATCGCGTGCCCGACATCGTCCTCCTTACGGTTCTTGCGGAATCTGATCTGACCAACAACAGCTTTGACCCCCTTCGAAAGCTCGCTATCGCCCAGCTCACAGATTACCCCTATAAGGCTACCAGCGTTCACCACATGGGCGTGCAGTCTGAATTCTGGGATGATGTCGAGACTGAGATCACCAGAACCGGGCCTGACCACGCACCTCGATTCAGATGCTCGGCCGGTCCCGTGGAAAGTGAGGCCAGCGGAAAGAAGCTCTCAGAACAACGTGCGTTCGCTTCACTGCTAGCTCTCAGGGCCGATGTCGAGTCCCCGGTGTGGGATGCCCCTGAAGAGGATGCACCGAAGACCCCCAAGCGCATCAAGCTGGAAAAACCCGGAGACAATCCCGTTGGGCAGCTGCTGGAGTTCTGCCAGAAAAACAACATCGACCCACCGACTTACGAGTACAAACAGTTCGGACCCGATCACGCACCCATTTTTGAGTGTATCGGCAAGGCTTGTGGGAAGAGCGTTGGCGTGAAGTCTGGAGGTTCCAAGAAGAGCGCCAAAAAGATCGCAGCGGAGGCCCTCATCAATGAGGTGAAGCACGAACTCCAACACTCTCCCGCCTGAGTGAGCATCAGGAATCAAAAGGAGCTTGCAAGGATGCATAGTTTATGGTCTCTTTTCATCGGCCCAAAATATCCTGAAGATGTATGTGAACGTATTGGTCAGCATATATGGAGCAAGGATCCTAAACACGTACTGCCTGACCACTTGGCTGGATCTGAGAAAGAGTGGCTGACGTGGCGATGTATCAGATGTGACACGTCAGTATGGGTCCACGTAAAGGTGTTTGAAAATTTTTGTGAGGGTGTCCGACCAGTTGGAACATTACTGGATAATTTGGCCGCTCGAAGACCTCAATTAGAAGAGAGATTGAAATCATGGAGCCCATTCTAATCTGCCGTGGCCTTCCCGGCTCAGGAAAAGACACGTACGCCAAAAAGCATGGCTACACGATCTGTAGCAATGACGAATTCCGCATGAGGAATGGGGAGTACGTCTTTGATCCAAGCGAGTCAAACGCTTGTGTCACGAAGTGCTTTGCTAAATTTCTTCGTCTGCTGGCCAACGGCGTCAATAAGATCGCAGTCTGCAACACGCATATAGCGAGGGCGGAATTCACCCCGTATGTGCTCGCGGCTCGTGCGATGGACCGAGAGGTCAAGTTGATGCACTTCAAGTGCTCTGTAAAAACGGCAATTGAGCGCAACATCCACTCGGTTCCGCCGGAGACGATCGGAGCCATGAACGTCAAGTTCGAAGAGCCAGTATCGTACGATCCCACGCAGTACGTTATTACCACAGAAGAGCCCGAGGAATCCGGCAACACAGAAGCCGCATAGGTCCCATCTCCGGGACTCAACCACAAGATAACAAGGAAGTTCTCAAATGCTTAATCGGAATGCTCACATCAAGATCAGCCCTTATCGATTCTACGAACTTGTCGACGTCTACAATGGCATCGATAGCGGGCTCATGGAGAGCGTGGCGTCGTTTCACGACACCGTCGCCAAGTCTCAGCACATGCTCGAAGATGAGTATGAGCGTATTGAGTCGCTCTACCGTCGCTTCTTGTCAGAGGCCGACTCCAGCATTCGTCAGAATCGCCAGTCAAAGTGGTCCAGCACAGAAGAAATGAGTGACGCCAGTGGCAAGTTCTCCAATACGCTGGGTCACAACTTTCTCGCAACCGTCAAGTCCGTCACGCAGTGCATGATTCAGATCCACGGCGCGTCCGAAGACATGGCCAACAAGCTCGATGTCAAGCCACTAATGCTTAGTGGAGACCGCCCCGACATCAATAGCCTCAATTCCTTCGAGCCCGCCGCGATGCAGCGGATGAACTATGAGATTTCCGTCAACGGAGACAGCGTTAAAAGCTTTGCCGAGGGCGTGCTCATGATCAGGACGGGACGAAAGTCTATCTTGCAGTCTCTCGATACCGTCGCAGACATCCTTTCATCGTACCAGAGATCACTCATCCACAGGCATTCGGCTGAGGGCATCGAGATCTTCGACAACCCGATGATCACAGATGTCGCCCTCTGCGTCTATGAAAACGTCGACTCTCACGGCGAAATCGAAGATGGCGTGGATCCCGATGAGATCTCTGCCTACACGGTAGAGAAGGCCAGAGTTATCGCTGAGGCTGCATCAACGGGCCTGATTGGTGACTTCATTCGGGACCCCAGCGATTTTCTTGACTTCATCAAGACCTTCTACCAGTCGCTCTGGAAGGCATTCCTTGACTTGGAGGGGGACTACAAAGAGACCATCGAGGCGGTGACGAAAGCTGTCGACCCGTACAGCAACCACCGAAGTATCCCCAAGGGTAACTTGGAGAGCATGTTGGGTGTGCTCGACTCGCTAGATCCGAGGGAGGTGACCTACCGGGATCCGTCGAAGCTTATGACGGCTGAAGAGCGCCAAGCTCATGAGTTTCAAAAAGAGACCATCGAGCGCCTCGTCTCGATGCTCAAAAACGGCTTATCTGCTTTCAGGGTTGTCGACTACGTTCTCGGGAGAAAGGCTGAACACCATAAGTGGCAGCAAGACGAGAACTCGTTCTACACTTGTAGGATCGGAAGCGGGAACCAGTTTCGAGGCATCGCCCCGGGCGCACTGGAGGTTGTCCCCGGTGACCGCCCCACTGTGTCTCTCGACGACATCATCGGTGATGGATACGATGACATCAGGAGCTTCGTAGACACAGTTGAGTCCTCATCTGAGTGGCATGACCTTTTCGTGGCATCGAGCCCTTCGAAGTCAGCCGACAAGAATAACGTCCTGCTTATCGGGCCGCAGGGTTGCGGTAAAACCGAGGTACTTAGAGCTATCGGAGGGGATCAAGGCTCGTTGTCGATCTTCGCTCAGGGGAGTGACTTCAATACCTGCTGGGCCGGAGAAGCGTCTAAGAACCCCAAGCGTCTCTTCGAGGCTGGGCTGAAGCTTCAGAAGAAGACCGGTCGACACGTTCATTTCCTGATCGATGAGATCGATGCGATCCTCAACAATGACAGGGGCGGAGGCTCCAGCTCCATCAACCTGACTTTGGAGTTCCAGATACTGATGGATGGAGTCATCCGGTATCCCGGCCTGAGTGTCTGGGGGACAACAAACAACCCCGAACGTATCCCCATGCCGATGATCAGGCGTTTCAGCAAGGTTGCTGTCGTCGGCGAATTGAGCGTGGATGATCGCTCGAAGCTTCTCCAGCACTTCGCCGGGTACATGCCCCACGAGGTCAGTGATGAGCAGTGGGTCGAGCTTGCCAAGCGACTCGACGGTGCCACTGGTGATGTCGTTCGCAAGATCGTGGACTCGGTCTGGCGCGACAAGATGACGACCTTTGTCAGTGAGCATCCCGAAGAGGCCAGAAAACTCACTGACTGGCTCAACGAAGGCACCAGATTCGACGTCACCAGCTTCGACGGCAAGGATCGAAAGGAGTTTAAGGAGCGGCTCGGGGAGTACGTCTGCATTGAGCCCAAGGAGCTTGACGAGTCCGTTGATGATGCCTTGTCGAACCTCGCCATCATCACGGAGATCGAGACGGCGAAGGCCACCTATGATAGGTCTCGCTCGTTCGTGGCATCCACGAACGAGAAGGGGTAGGCCATGATCCGCTCTGGCGAGCCGAAGTCATACATTGCAATGCTCATCTCACTCGCCCTCGTAGTGGGAATGCTGCTTATTTTATTCGGTATCGGTCACACCATCGAGTGTATGGACTGGAGTGTACTCGTTAATGAGCCGAAGGAGTCTGAGGTCGAACAGAGTGCAACGGATGTCCAGAGCTTCTGCATGGCCAAACCAGTGAGCGTAGAGGAATTCAACAGCATTCTAAGAGATGGGTACGAATACGATTTTCTACTCTCATCGGATGCCCGGTATGCCACTGGCCAAGACTCCAAATGCTTCAGAATCAAACAGGAGCCGTCGTGGAAGCGCTGAGACTTACCGGGGTCGTATTCGGGCTCATGAGCGGATGGGGGCTTTTATCCGGGTTGGCTATTTCATTCGTCCCCCGGGAGATGTCCGGGGATGCTCGTGGATGGACCATCTTAGCCTGCGTTATACTGCCAGCCCTGATGGCCCCCATGATGATGACCGTATCCTTTCTCAGACGATATGATGAAGAGATCATCCATAACCGGGAACTTGCATCCATGCGAAGAGAGCAGGAGAAATTCAAACTCAGGCAAGAACATGAGACGGGTATCGACAAATACTTAGAGACCTCTTCGGTCGACTGATGTGGCTGATTGACTAGGTGGATCCATTTGGGTAGGCTCGCTCGTCGAGTCTACCCATTTTTAATGCACACCCCACCTATGGAGTTCAAAGTGTCAGAAGGTTTTCTTGCCAGCAGCATTGAGTCCCTCGAAGATGTCTTTCCTATCTTTACATGGCGCGATCTTGAGCCAGACCTGCCCGATACCGAGCTTGTTCAGGGAGTGGCCGAAGATTACGGACTTGTTGTTGAGGTCTACAGAGGCGTCGAGGAAGATACGGAATACTACGCGCTCGCCTACTGGCGTCCCATCGATGATGAGGACTCCCCCTTGCTAGGAGACGATGGGTTTGCCATCCCGGCGACGCCCATGGACGCAAAGATGCTTACTGAGGTAGAGGACAGTCCTGACCTGATTGATGGTGAGGTGGATTTCTGGGGGCAGATTCGCGTAAAAGCTCCGGAAAGGACTATGTCCGGAGAAGAGGTTGTTTTCCGTGCGCTGGCAAACATGGTGGGCACCTCTGGCATGATGCTTCATCTCATTAAAACGCAAGGCCAGCAGATCGATGCCATGCTCGACGAAGCCTCACTGAAGATCCCGGGCGTCGAGAATGCGGAGTCTGATGCAGTTTTCACAGGAGAGTTTGGCGACGGAGTCGCTGCCAGCGTCGGCGCTGATACGCTCATGGGTGATAAGCTTGACGAGCATCTCACAGAAGCCCATGAGGCTCTTTCAGGCTATCTCAAGAACCTCAAATGGGAGAAGACGGCCGTTCTGGTGCGTGGAGAAGGAGAATCAGTAAAATTTGCCGTCATCCCATCTCCCGATTGGGATCCCAAGGGTGATGACGCGCCTCAGTGGATCGGCCTCGTGGACTGCTTCGTCAAGGGTGAGCTGGGTGACACAGGCTTGAGCGGACACACGCCTCCGGGTGGATTCTTCAACGATCCTGTGGAGGCCGCAAACGCAGCATTCTCGTCCATTGATGAGCAGGTCGACAGCTTCATCGATAACATGACGACGCTGCGTGATGATGTTATCAAGCCGATGGGGAAGAGGTTCTCGATTAGGTTGGTTACAGATGATGATGAGTAAGGTTACAGCTTCTTCCTCATCAGAGTCAGGAAGGCGTTATCGTCAAACTCTGAGTAGCCTAGGCCCTCATAAAAACCGATAATATGCTTTTCAGCGGCGAGCGCCATGTAGCTCGCCGCTTTTCTTTTTGCCTGCCTTTCCATTTTCTTCATGATTTGCTTATCAATGCCGCGAGATCTGAGATCCTCCGAAAGCTCCATCCCAGACAAGTATGCCACTCTATCTGTGACCTCGTCGGGCCACTCGGTATCAATCACGATGCTTTCTCGAACGTGTTCGAGGAAGTTCTTCACGCTCATCACCTGAACTTCGGCATAAGCATCATCTATAGGCTCTCCGCCGAAAATCACAAAGGCGGAAATAAAAGGCCCGTCCGTATCCACTTGAACCTTGTGTCTGCTGACGGACTCTGACACGTCCTTCTTTGTGACTGTCATCAGCTTATCTATTTTACCGAAGATGCCCTTGGGCATTTTTATCGCCATGAATAATGGAATGATTGCTGCCATATAGGACCATAGAGCCCTTTATGTCCCGGTTCACATTTTCTGTCACCTTGACACCATCATTTACAGAAGAGTAGCCTCAAATTAACAAATACACACCCTGCAAAGGATGGGCGAATGCTCAAGATATATCAGCTAGGATACGAGAACGGTCCGGTCTTCGAAATAGCCGGATCACTCAAGGTTGAAATAGAGCGACTATCCACCATTGTGCAGGTTTACGCCAACTGCACTTCCTGCTCTGTTTGGCGATCTGAGATAAACAGGCTAAAGAAGGGTAGTAACAAGGATCTTCTCGGATGTAAAAAGGTCACCTATAACGATCTTGATGAAAGTGAGCCGGTGGGATTTGATGAAGCTGTTGTTACCGGCCCTATTGAAGGGGTTGATATTCGATACTTCGCCGAATACAGCGGAGTTAAGGTCCCCCTTAAGGTCCCTCAGGATTGCCTGTTTGAACTTAGCGCGAAGGGTGCGCGTACTACATACTCTTTTGGGAAAAGTGCGCTTGAGGCTCGTTTTGCGGCTGGGGAAGAATCGAGGATGTTTCGCCTCGCTTACGAGAGTCTCAACTCATTTCAGTCAGACATGTTGTCTTTCGATGAGCTTCTATGGCGCAGGTACGGGGCTGAAATAGGCTTTTGGATTGAGCGAAGATTTGCAGCCACGAGACACCGAGAGGCAGGAAATATGGTTGAGACCGACTGTTATCGTATAGCCGAAGTTGGAAACGAGTCTGAAGAGCGTGAGTTTGAGAACATGCGAGGATGCTGTGGCTCCTTTGAGGCTATTATCGAGCATGGCTCCGGTCGAAAGTTTAGGATAGGGTTCAACTATGGACATTGAGGGCGTATTTCAAAATATATATGCTGACATAGAGAAGATCCATAGACGCGGTGAGCATGTCTCTTCAGTCGTGATGACAATCGAGCTTTTCAATTACCTATTGACCTATATCGAGGTACGTGGTCCCGGCGGTGAAGTCGACATGGATACCGTCTTTGGGTTCCCTATCGAAAAGACCTTCAGGCGCATTGACAACGACAAGCAGTTCCTCGTATTGTCCGAGGACGAAGGATACGCACTCAATTGCAAGGAAGCACATGCGAAACGATGAACAAGGAAACGAATGTCCCGCCACTCTCGGTGAGTATCGGGATCTCTGCGCAGCTCTTGGCGGCGAGGAATGCCGAGCAGTGGCCTTTCTGGACGCCAAGATCGAAGATCAGGGCAGGGATGAGAAGGTAATGAGTGCGGATTCTCAAATGAGGGCGATTCTGATGCCCATGATCATTGAAAAGGCGAAGCCGGGAGAATTCGAATAGCGCCTTGACATCGTATTGAGGTATGGATTAACTGTTCATCCCTCAAAATTTGATGAGGATTTGTCGGAGAGCCCGCAGCGCGCTAGGAGCGGGTAGAGGCATCTAGGGGTTCGAGTCCTCCCTCCGACTTAGAGTCTTCGGACTCAAGGATACGCGGACGAGGTTGCTACCACGACCTCTTCGGTTGCAAAGCATGGTCCCGGGCTTGGTAGAGCCCAAATGATGCAGGTACTTGACCGTTCCTGAAGTCAGGATTGGGCGTCTGGCCAATGAAGCATTGATAGTGCTGAGTGATTGACCGCGTATAGCAGTGAGGCAAAGATACTTTGTGGAAGGCCACGGGTTGATGCTGATGCAAGGCCCACGACGGGTGAGGTGGTTCATAGCCCCTCGCTGGTCGTCACCTATCGAGCCGTTTCAGCTCGGTGGTATGTAAGTGGTTACTTGTGGTGAGAACAGAGACACAGGGCGAGTGAAAGATCCGCCAGTCTCCACTGCTTTTCACGGCTTGTCAGACGGGATTAAGGAATGCGTGCTCGTCCGCGAGCTGGTTCGAGTCCAGCGGCCGTACTGCCCCCGAAGTGACCCTTTAAGGGCTGGGGCCGACGAGTAGGAGAGATCGGCACTCCTACTCAGAGTTAACTTACGGGAGCCGCGTCGCCCTCGCGCCAGAGGGCTAGGGATTTGGGATGGATTCACCGGCTTGCACCCACTTCCTGAGGAATCGACCTGTGACGGCGTGTAGGCGTCGAAAGCGGAAGAGGGTTGGCATCCTGCCGCGTGGCCCCGGCGTACGGGGCATGAATTTAAGATTGACCTTGCCCATAACGGAGAGTGCCGCTGGCGGCTGCTTGTCCCGGCCGATAGGATCCAAATGGTCTCAGGGAAGTCTGTAAACCTCGTCAGGGTAACCGTGACAAAGGCGCGTCTGATAGCAAGGCAGTCGCCACAGGTTACACTATAATCATTGGCCGCTTTGATGCGGATGATATGGCTTGGCAATGGATGCTGGGTCGAAGTTGAAAGGTGATGATAATGACAAACTACACGCAGCATCTCAATTCGAACCAGCGCGAGAAGGATCGCTCCGATCAGGTGAAGAACAACGCCGGTGGGTACGTCTTTCAGCTCTCAGAACTCGACCAGCTTAAGCGCTTCCTTATCTTGGGTAGCGTCGGCGGAACCTACTACGTCAATGAGAGGAATCTCACACGGGACAACGCCAAAGTCATCACCCGCATGGTCAAAGCTGGCAACGCCAATGTTGTGGTCGATACGATTCGAGAGATCTCAGTCTCTCGTCGAGCGCCCAGCAACACCGAGGCCATCTTCGCACTCGCTCTGACCCTCGTCAGCTCCGAGGGCGACGACAAGCGCTACGCGGCAGATGCTATCACCGATGTATGCAGGACGCACTCACACCTGTTCGAGTTCGCGTCGATGCTGAAGGGTCTCGGCAAAAAGCCCGGAAACGGCGCGATTATCCAGCGAGGCTTCAGGTCTTGGTACGATAAAAAGGACGCATCGGAGCTGTGCTATCAGATGGTCAAGTACCAGTCTCGATACGGCTGGTCGAACGCTGACATACTTCACTGCGTCCGGCCAAAGGCGGATGACGACGCCGAGGAAGCCCTGTTCGCGTGGGCTACTGAGGCCGAGGGATGGGAGTCGCAGATCGATGAGCATCAGGATGATCTGCAACGCCTGCACGCTAAGCTGCGTGCTGACGTATCAGGCTCACCCCGAGAGACGGAGAAGCTCATTCGTGAGAACAACCTCACGCGTGAGATGGTCCGCCCCGAGCATCTCAAGAGCCCCCTTGTCTGGGATGCTCTTTTGGTAGCTGGTCGCGGGATGCCGATGTGGGCTATGCTTCGCAACCTCGGCAAGATGACTGAGGTCGGCGTAATAAAGCCTCTCTCCAATGGCGAGCGACTCATCGCGGAGAAGTTCGAGGACAAAGAACTGGTCCAAAAGTCCGGGCTGCATCCGTTTCAGATCTTGCAGGCGATGTCGACCTACAGCGGAGGTCAGGGTTTCCGGGGGTCGCTGACGTGGTCTCCGTCCCAGCGTATCGTGGATGCTCTCGACACAGCGTTCGAGCACTCCTTCGATAACGTCGAGTCCACAGGCAACAGCACTCTCTTGGGTCTGGATGTCTCAGGCTCAATGGATGGCGCGACTCTGCGTAACAGCTCGATCTCGGCGCGTGAAGCCTCTGCTGCCATGGCGATGATCACGGCGCGTACCGAGCCGAACCACGCCTTCATCGGATTTACCGGCAGCGGTAGATCCAACGGGTTCATGCGTCGAGACTCTGGAGTTGAGCGCCTCAAGATTTCGCCCAAGTGGCGTATCAATGAGGTCGTCCGATCCATCATCGGCCTGCCCTTCGGACGTACCGATTGCGCACTGCCGATGATCTGGGCCAAGGAGAACAAGATCGACGTCGACACGTTCGTGATCTACACGGACAACGAGACCTATGCGGGAAATATTCATCCGTACAGAGCACTCAAAGATTACCGACAGGCCAGAGGCATAGCTGCCAAGTTGATCGTAGTGGGCATGACGTCCACTGGATTTTCTATCGCCGACCCGGAGGACGCAGGTATGCTGGACGTGGTAGGCTTTGATAGCTCGGCACCCAAAATTATCGCAGACTTCTCTAAGGGTGGGTTTTGAGACCCATCCCGGGATACAGTGACTACCTTGTAACCCCTGATGGTCGGGTCTTTTCATTCAAGGGTGGTGATACCACCGAAAAGGCTCAAAATGATCATCAGGGGTACAAGAGGGCCTCCTTATGGAGGGACGGCAAGCGGCACAAGGTTTTTGTTCATCGGCTAGTGGCGATGACTTACTTGCCAAACGATGAAGGCAAGTCGTTTGTTCTGCACAAGAATGATGTAAAGCATGACAATAGAGTCGAGAACCTCTATTGGGGCACCAAGAAGCAGAACAGAGCAGATGCCTTCAGGAACGGTGTTGCTAAGATGCCCAACCTAAAGGGCGAGGGACACGGTCAAGCCAAAATAACAGAAGATGATGCGCTAGAAATACGAAAGCGGTATAACGAAGGCGACATCACCCAGAAAGCACTCGCAGAGGAATACGGTTTGACCCAACAAGGCGTTAGCGACATAATCAACAGGCGATCGTGGAAGCACATTTAAGGTGACCCGCTGTGTGCGGCAATTAGGCCGCTTGCACCTGCAAAAGGAGAAGCATCATGGCACAGCGTTATCTGAGCGTCGGAGATCATGTCATCGCGGTCGACAGTAAAGGTCGCGATCATCATGCCATCATCACCTGTATCCACGGCGGTGAAGTCGTCGAGGAATCAGCGGTATTGCGTGATAATTCGTACCCCGAGTACGCGACGGTCAAATTCGATGAGGGCGACGCACCTTGCATCAACCTCGTCTATGTTGATCCTGATGTGAACAAGCAGGATTCGTGGGGGCGTCAGCTTCACCGTGAATCAAGCTTCGTACACAAGTCGTGGCAGCAGACCGGAGGTATGTACTGGCGGTTCCTCGACGAAGAGCGGCTGCCAATGGCAAAAGCTCATAGCTGATAACTAAGTCACCCATGACGGGAACCTGATATGGAACCTGAATTGCGTGATTGTCGCACACAGCGGGTCACTTTTTAATAAAACCCCTTGACGGGGTAATTCAGAAAGGATAGAAAGGATTCCTGCCGAGGGTAACAGCTCGGCTCGGACTAAGTCCGAAACAGCGGAAGCACACATGGAGTGTGCGGTGGTGAGCATTCGTTATGAAAACTCATTACGAAGATCAAGTACGGATGGGACTGCTACTTGCCGGTAAGGGACGCCACCTTATCTTACCTTCAGGTTCGAAACCTGACGCTGTTTTTGAATGATGCTGGATGCCTTGAATCGGGTTATCGCATTAGGAGCGAGTGGTACGGGTTCGAATCCCGTTCAACCCCCCTTATGGGGTTGATAGCTTAACGGTAGAGCGCTTATATCCCCGGTTCTAACTCACTTGCCAGCATCGTTTTGATTCAAGGAGAGAAGGGTCCACTGGAGGGCTCAAACTTCCGGGTTCGATTCCCGGCTCTCCTTTTGCCGCAGATGCTAGCGCTTGGTTATCGCTGCTAACGATCCCCCCAAGCGCTAATAAGACTTGCTGCGGCGCTCTTTGACAATTTACCGACGCGGGATGCCTGTGGTTAGGTTATCGCTCTCTTAAAGCCGTGGTTGCAGGTTCGAGTCCTGCCCTCCCCCTTCTTAAGGGGAGGTAGCTCAATTGGATAGAGCACGTACTATCCCTAGCCCGCCCTTATTTGCCCGCGTCATTTTTTAGTGTGAGATGCAGAGTTAGGTTATCGCCTATCACGCGGGAGACACGGGTTCGAATCCCGTTGCGCGCTTCGGTGCGTATCGTCTAGCGGCAGGACGCCTAACACCTAGCTCACCTTACTTGCTCACACTATTAGGCGGCGGCCCATGTTGCCAAGAATAACACGTGACAGCGTCAATTTCCGCTCGACGGTATTGCTCGCTGCTCCAACCGGTTCGACTCCGGTGCCGCCTATGCGCGAGATGCCTGAATTGGGTTATCGACTTAAACTCGAAGGATGCAGGTTCGAATCCTGTTCGGCTCTTCGGGGCCGGTAGCTTAATGGTAAAGCTTTCCCCCCCCCCCCCCCCTTTCCCTTTTTTTCCCCCGCCCCAATAAGACCCCCCCCCAAAAAGTGTTTTTTTGTTTTACGGGATGGGGTTTTTTTTTTTC
>Ga0136591_1000123_pt1 | contig 36793 bp, 42 predicted proteins | sample AntRauMFilla3767_FD_104929 | JGI IMG/M metagenome (GOLD analysis project Ga0136591, IMG submission 104929) | Saline lake microbial communities from Rauer Islands, Antarctica - Metagenome Filla 3 #767 | ecosystem: Environmental > Aquatic > Non-marine Saline and Alkaline > Saline | place...
CTAGAAGGCCGGGGTTTTATACCCGGCTTTTTTGTGTTTAGAACAGTGCCTGTTGCTGTGGCCAGATGAGAGGACTAAGGTGTCCCATCGTAGTTTCTAGGAGCATATCGGAATTCAGTACGGTGCTGTCTACCTCTAGGAAGCTGTAATTGTTCTCAGGCCAGAGCTGGGCAATGTTCATTCGTATATGGGAGTAACAAAGACTGAAACGATCTTGCAAGGTCGCTAGTCTCTCTATCAACTCGCTCTCCTCCTCTATGTCCTCTATCTCTCCTACTCGATCCGTGGTCCTGTCTAAAACCCTTTCTGCTGCTACTTCGGGGTTGCATTTAACGCTCAGAAAATAGACGTCTTTCTTTCGTTGGAGATCTTTTACTGTTTGGTTAGACAATAAAGCGGATGCACCAAACCGGAAAATTGCCTCGAAAAAGGGATTGGTAAGAGGCTCTCCTTGTTGGGTGTTAAACCCTTGGTACGCCATCGTAGTGACGAATGACCTATCAAATATTCGGTAAGTATCTAGTTTTTGATCGGTCCTACGGTGTGACCGCATGGAGTTTCGGAAGTCATTGACGTAGAAGAGGGTACTGGTTAGGGGGTCTGTTTTGTCCGTGTACGCGGGCATTTTAGACGGGAATTTGAATGTTTCCGTGATGTGGTTGTAATGCTCATAGTACTGGAAGTCTTTGTCCAAAAAACTCTCAGCAAGGGCATCAATGAGGGTGGATTTCCCAGCCCCATCGATGCCGTCGACGAATAATAATGTGCCTCTAGTTCTCGTTGTCATAATCTGTTCCGTTGCTGTGTGTTAAGGGGAGTCTCAGACTCCGTACCATTTGTTGTTCCAGATGAAAGATCCATTGTATTCCATCGGGATGGGATTGATCTGGGTGAAGTCCTTTTCCTCGTCCTGATAGACGATGCAAAATCCATTCATCCAGTTGGGGTTGAGCATGTAGTCGCATTGCTCGATATCGAACAGTCCACCATTTTCGAGCGCCATGCGATTTCCCGTATAGCCTTTGCGGTGGTGAAAACCTAATCGGTGTACGTGGCCGGTGATTATATACCGGAAACCTCCACGCTCTAGCTCTCTACGTGCGGAATACCCAGCGTGCCCACTGATATACTGCCCGTGGTATACTGCCAGATCTCCAAACCATTTGATATCCCCGTAGTTTTTGTATTCGATCCCAAGCCTTTCAAACTCTAGGAGGGACTCTAGCTCCATCGCTCTTAGTTTATAGAGGCCGTGGCGCTCTTTCACAAGGCGACGTAACCTTTCCTCGTGATTCCCTTCCGTATAAGTGATATTGGAAAGGGGGCAATACCGCCGGAGCTTGTCCAAGATCTCCAACCCCTGATCGATTTCATCTTGCAAGAGTGGCATTCCGGGTTTCTTTGCGAAACTGCTGATAGAGAAACAGTCTAGGAAGTCACCATTGATCACAATGGCGTCCGGCTGGTTATCTCGACAGAATTCGAGAACAGCGTTCATGCCATTTACGTTGTGGAAAGGTACGTGAACGTCATTGAAAACGACAATACTTTTTGTACCGTCAGGTAGAGAAGAGGATCTACGAAAAATCGCTTCATCTTCACTCTCTGCTAAGTACGCCGTAGGGGAGTCCAACCCGTGACGCTTAAAGGCTGATCCCAGTGAGTTAGAAGACTCATCTAAATCTTCCAATGCTTGACTGTAATCATGCGATCTGATAAGAATAGAAAGCGCCTCTTTGATCCTGTCTTCTGTCCATTTCTTGCTCAAAATAACCTCCAGCTACTGACGGTTGAATAGGAACCAACGCTCATTTTCGACGAATGGTACCTTTAATGTACTTATTCGTCGTTTATATAAATGGATTAAGCTTCGAACGTCGGCTTTAGGAGAATAGGTATGTCTGACCGTCAGATTCGTATAATTCCCAGCTTCACAGGATATAAAGAGGGCGTCATCTGTTTCGAGACGCAGTGCGCTCCCGAGGAGGTTCGTGACCTCAATCGGTTTGCATTTGAGCATCATGGAGATGCTTACAGCCCTTTTGATCCCGGCTCGTTGAGGTTGTTTCATGAGCGTGTGTTGTTGGGGCAAGACATGCCTCCCACACTGGTACTTACTAGATGGTACCGTTACGACCAGTTACTAGCGGCTGCTATATTTGCTCAGCCCTCAATCGTGCTGGAACCATCATGCACCAGCTTGGTTAATTCCTTCGATCTCATTGATCGATTAGGGCCTCCTGCTTTCGGTCACATACTACATGACCACAAAGAATTGGCCTACATGATCAACAACCTTACAGATCCCTATAAATCGAGTCAAGTAACATCTGATAAAATAATGGAAATTTTGCGTCAATGTACTATGGTCATTCTCCAGTATGTATTAGAGGGGACGCTTCCTCCTGTCGAAATTCCGCTACCTGAGTACAACATAATAGAGGCCGAAGGTCCTTATGTAGCTTTTGAGTCGGAAGAGTACGTCTGGGATACTTTGTACCAGAAAGGGTACCTATGGGGGGTATGGTTTCGGGGTACCGAATGCAGAATAGGTAAAAAGAGTGAGTTGGTAACCGCCTTTGATACAGATCGTTTGCATTCAAAACTTCAAAACCAAGTACCGGAAGGTGACTGGGAACTGAGGGAAGATGGAGGTATATCAGGGCGTTTTACAGGACTAAAGGCCGAACTTTTACCTCTGTTACGTCCCTGATTAGAACTTTTTGACACCCCCAACTCGTTCTGTTAACGAAGGGGGCCTTGTTGTATTACTTTAAAGAGAAGATGTATGAGCTTAGTAGAGATAGTAGTGATCCTCACCATGATGGCGCAGATTCAATCCGGTGCTGAGGCTGAAATAATAATCCCCCCTGTCCAGCAGGAGGGGCTGTCGTCGTGGTATGGTTCAGAAGACGGTACCAATGATAACGGAATGCACGGGGCTATCACCGCAACAGGGGAGCCTTTTATACCCTCCGAGCAAACTTGCGCTTCCCGCACCATCCCGCTGAATACAATGGTGTTAATCGAACACGTAGAGACGGGGAACCGAGCGTGGTGCCGGGTAAATGACAGGGGACCCTACGGAGCAATGCTATATGATGGTGAATGGGCGGCGATGTACTACCAAAGGGGGAGGTGGGTTGTTCGACGTCGAGATGAAAATGGTTGGCTTCCCGAGGAATTCTACGATGAGAAACCGGGCAGACACCGTGGGGTGATGGATTTAAGTCGGGGTACTGCCGAAGCCCTTGACTTTGGTTTTGGAGCGGGACTCAATGAGATTCGTATTCGATATTTCCCCCTAGAGACGGGGAATTCGTTTACTTTGCAAGCTCTAAGGTAAGTCTTCTTGACGCTGGGGGTGTCCCGTGGTACTGTGCTGGAGAGGATATACCAGACATGGAGACGTTATGAGTTATACCGAGAAAGGAACCAAAATGACGAAGCGAATTACCGACGAGGACAAAGAGGTCATCCGCCAGATGTATAGTGAAGGTACTAGCCTTCAAGACATTGGAGATTCTTTAGGCGAAGACCTTGAAAATTGTGTCTCCAAACAGACGGTCTGGTACCACGTCCAGAAAATGGGCCTTGAAGCTCCCGAAGATACGGAGCGACTGGAGCTAAAAGCCCTTGCATCTACTATTCTGGAATCAGACCCTGATATCACCATTAAAGATCTTTCGGAAAAATTAGACTCGTCTTGGCAAAGTGCTAAGACCCTAATGAAGGAACTGGGGCATTATAGCGAGCCAGTCCCATTTGTCGAGAGAGTTAATGCGGAGAAGCTGATTGAGCTTTATGTGGTGCAGGACAAGAGCTTGGCAGACCTGACTGAGGTGTTTCCGGTGTCGGAAATGACCATTAGTAAGACTCTCAAAGCCTTGGGAGTCCCTATGAGGCCCAAGAGTGCTGCTTATGGCGACCGACGCCGTGAGTGGAGAGAAGAGGCTATAGTGACTCTTGGGTTGACTACCCCGGCAGAAGAGGGTGAACAGCCTACCCCATAAATTTTCCCACATTTCTTAAAAAAAGCCACAGTTCCTTTTTGGAGCTGTGGCTTTTTCTTTTTCTTGTGAAAACCTCCAGCAAATAATCCTTTGATAATCCTTTAGGAGTGTCCCCGGTGACCCCTACAGTTGGAGAAGTCTATGAGTGAATTTAGAAAATTTAGTAAATGGATCTCGGAAATGGAGCGGCAGCTTGAAGATATGAAGACTGCCCGTGTATCCACCGAAGCTCGAATTGCCAAGAAGATCAATCGTCTGGTTTTAGATGCTGTGGGCGGAGATCGTCTGGTACCTAAAGAAAAAATGCGGCTTTATAACCGCCTTACCCGCATGGCTAGGTGTCTTGAAAGTGAAGATACCAACATGTCGACGTTGCAACAGGTAGAGCATGAGGTTGATTCTTTATATGCCAACTCTGGGGTGAAAGAAGAGCTGGAAGCACTGACGACTTATGACCCAGAGGAGTCTTATAAGTCTAATAAAGAGTCGCCTATGCCCAAAGAGGATTTTGAGGTGGTCCGCAAAGAGATAGAGTCTAGTTGGTCTGATTTCTGAAGAGAATGAGTTGAGGAGAAGTTTCCGCCCTTTATGTTGAGAAAGCGAGGTTTTTATGAAAGGAAATAACAGTTATATTAACAGGCAAGGCACTAGCCCGAATACTCGGGTTGCTGTTAGCCAAAAAAACAAAATCTACTCCGTACCATCGGGGCAGGCGGCTTTCCAACAAATTGGGGTTGTCTCTTCTTTTGGATTGAGTGAGAGTCGTACAATTGATGAGGTACGAGGTCTTGGTATGGGCGATCAAATCGCCGAGCTGGTGCCGGGTAATACCCCATCCATGTCGATCTCGATCACACGGACACTCCTATACCTCTCTAACATCTATCAGGTGTTTGGGTATAAGGGTGGAGTAGATGGTCTGGTTAGATCGCTCAAACACCACCAGTGGCCCTTTGATATCAAGCAGGAGATGGTCTTTAGCCGGATCGCTTCTCAGGAAGCAGCACAGCCTAAGCTAGTAGCTCCCGCTTCCGATGGTGTCAACGATGCTATCCTGACGTTTTTCGAAGCGTGTTGGATGGAGTCTTATAGTGCTACTTTTTCCGCTGACTCTGCTATGATCGCAGAAGATGTGAGTGTCAAAGCTACTGACGTCATTGACGGAACCTCCACTTATGGAGAGCTGGCAAGCGACGCGGACAGTACTGGCAACAACCCATTCTCCGATTCGGGAAGCTCGATTCGGTATTCGAATGGTGGAGCTAGCGTTCCGACCGGATTGATCTAATCCCAAGAGGGGGCCTCGAAAGGGGTCCCCTCTTAAAGGAAATACGATGAACTCTGACGCTTTGAAACGTATATTACTCATTATGGGGGTTAAAGATCCAGCGATCAAGATGTCTGTCCGGCATATTATGAATCGTATGGATTCTAATGCGGATCTTGCTTCTGTGTTCGCTTCTAGGGCACGTACTGGATCCGATGTGCCTAAGACAGTTAAGAGATACGTAGACGAGCATCTTGAAAAGGGATCAGATGAGGGTGAAGCTTGGGCACTAGCGTGGTCAAGATACTGCAAATATAAGAATCCCGGCAGTCCCCGATGTAAACAGGACGATTATTTCTCAGGTAAGGGTGGGGGTACGCTGGCAGCCCGTGTGGCCTATGCATGGGTGCGCAATGGTTACATCTTCACTCTTCCTTCTAAAATCCAACAGCATGTCTTTGTGGGAGTCCAGAAGTTGGTTAGAGCGGGACTTTCCCCTTTTCCAGCCACTGACCCACAAAGCCTAGAAACGCAATTGGCTCAGTGGGTGAGATCCGAAGTTCAAGATTATCTAAGGGACCGGAGCTTTGCTCCAGACAGTGCTCACGAGTTTGTAAGAGCGATTATTCGAGAGGCGGAAGTTAGTCTTTCTGGTAATGTATTGGAACGTGTAGTTTCAGATGCTGGCGGGGATGTTGCTCTTATCGATCGGCAGATGATGGGTCGTCTTGATTCTATTTTAAATGAGATGGCTAATGGGCTAGCAGATGACGCATCACGGGGTTCTTTGCGAGGACAAAAGCAGGCCATTAGATTGTTCATCCGATCTCTTGGGATGGAAGAATGGGAAGCACAACAATTGTTAGACGGGATAGCATCGGAGGTCAAAATCAATGTCCCTTTGGCTCCCGATCAGGTAGATCTCATCTTGACATCCTATCTTGATTGAGGTATTTTTATGTCTGATCTGATTCAAATTAACCAGTATCCCGTACCAGAAGAGAAGCAACAGCGCCTTGACTTCGCAGTTAAAATGATCTGGGCCGGTGTTATGGTTCTGGTTATCTTAGTGTTGAGTACGATTTGGGTTGGTGTAACCGACCCCTCGGGTATCTGGCCTATGCTTTTATTAACGGTACTACCCGGTGCCGCTATCTGTGGGTGGGGATTCTTTTGGCACCATCGGAATTCCCAGTTTGAGTATGAGGCAAATGGTATTCGGGTTATTTTTCAAGGTCCAGAGTACTATGTGCCCAAAGACCAAATGGAAAAACTGGTACAGAGCGTTTATGAGGCTTGGGAGCCTCATCTAGAGATCCCACCACAAGATTTATACCGTGGTATTATCTTGGAAGTCGTTATAGACAGACCCATTTTCCCCGTAGATGGGAGAGAGGTAGTCGGCTTAACTTATAACGACAAGCGACTCAGCCAGATTTGGGGGCCTTATGCTCTGAGTCGCGGAGGAGCCGCTTACGAACTACTGTTGCATGGGGCTGAATACCAATGGCCTTTGATGGGAGAGGGATACCAGATTAAGCAGATGCGGAGACATGGAGTTTTTGCCCTTCTGGGAGATTCGTTTAGAAAGTACGACCTAGAGTGATTTTATCAAACCGTGAAGTAGAGGAAGTAAATGTCTAATATTCTATCTTTCGATCGCCTCCAAGAGGGGCTTCAAAAACTTAGTGACATCGGCCTTATTGAAGAGACCGTAGAGGTACACGGGACCAAGTTCTGTTTAAGAACTCTCCGTACCCGAGATCACAAAAAGGTCAATTCCTTTGTGGGGGCCTACATGGAGCAGTATGAAGGGGAAGAGTCTGCTTACCCCCTCGACGCTACTATGGATTTTTTCACAGTTCGAAAAATTGAACCCCTTTCTCATTCCATACAAGCCATCGACAATCTTGATTTGCATGGGATTGACTATATTGAAACGGGCAGTGTGGATGAGAACGGGAACCAGATCAAAAAAGAGAAGCACGTATTCATACGAGAAATGTTACAGGGGATGGACATTTCTGTGATAGAAGTGCTACACCGTAAATATGCTGATATGCTAGTAGAAGCCGAGGAAAAAGCCGCTGAAAAAATCAAATTTAGAGATCCAGAAGAAGAGCTGAAAAAAGTCGAGGCACGACGTAAAGAGCTTTACAAAGAGTTGAAAAGGGAGTTGCCCGTAGAAAAAGCTCCAGCCACTAAAGTAGAAAAAGCTCCGTCCTCCGAAGATAACCTGACTGTAGACGCCTTGAAGAAAGCCTCTTTCACTCCGGTACCTACGGAGGAGGCGGACGAGTTAGTCAGAAGTAGAGAAGAGAGTAGGAACCCTTTACAAGAGGACTTACCTACTCTTGATGAGGAACCTGAGTCTACACCCGAAAAAGAACAATCTTTCGAGGCTGGGGGTCAGAAATTCGTCAGACTGGATGACCCCGATACCCCGTACACTGAGGAAGAGTTGGTATACGTCGAGGAACAGGAACGGATGTTTCAGCAAAGATTCGGGGAAGATGGACCCGCAGCGGAAGCAAAAGCCAAGCTACAACAGAAAAGACGACGGCAACCTTTGAATCAAACTGCCCCTGAGATTCATGAGGGTAACCTACCTTCTCACGAAGCTAGGAAGGCCCCTAATGTTCAGAAAGGATCCTCAATCAACCCTAGCGATTTGACAATTGCAGAAGGGTTTGAAGAGGAAGCTTCTACTGTACTGGGACCGAAAACCCAAGGTAAGCAAAAAGCACCTTATAACCCGCAGCCCTCGGGAAACAGGAACCCTAATTTCGACCCTAAAAAATAAACTGGGATGGAGGAATAGGGATATGTCATGCAAGATTATGCCGATGTTGAAGCTATGTTGTTTACGGGGTTTCTCACCTCTGAGGTAGAGGTGGGAGGGGTTCCGCTCGTATTAAAAACGCTAAACCAGTTAGAGCATCGTCAACTCGATCTGCGTTCTTTTTCGATCACCGATGAGTGGAAAGATGGGGCCAGCTATTTTCTAGCGTATTCAACCCTGTTCTTTAACCATATCAATATATTACATGACAGGGAAGCTCATCTATCCGTACTAGCGGATCACTACAGGCAGTTGCCAGATTCAGTTCTTACTACCCTGCTAAAGATCACAGCCCACCTTAATCGAAAATCTGGGGAAGCTCTAAAACAGGTTCAGGGGTACTCCTGTGGACCTACTAGTCGACAAATGTGGCAAATGCATAAGGGTACTCCTCTTTGTGATACGCGGGTAACTGGGTTCGAAGGCACCGCCAAACTGGGCCTTAATATGCACCAGCGTATGTGGTCCTATTTTCATACTATGGAAGATGAGGAAGAGGATTATTTACGCCAGTATGGTTTGGCTAAATTCATCACGAGTCCCCACGCCTCCAAGGATATTAAACGGATTGACGCCAAAGATCAGAAAAAGATCCACACAAGGGACCAAAGACGACAAGCTCTCTATGAAGGCGAGAATTTCGTCGACAAGGAAGCTAACCAGATCCTTGTGACTAAAGACTCCGCAGAAGAGTTGATGGGACAAATGGAGCACGAACTCCGGGGTGAAAAAGATTACCACGATCTTATTATTGAACAGCATAGAGCGAAGATCCGCAACGCCTATTTACGGAGAGAAGAGGAGGCCCAACGGAGGCAACAAGAGGCTCGTGAGATGCGCCTTAGACGTGAGGTGGAGGAGGCGCACCGAGAACTTAGCCTTGAGGGATTCTCCCCAGAAGAGATTGCCCACTACCTCCAGAAAGCCGATCAACGTCGTAATTTGCAACGTCTGGAGAAACCGAAAAATTACAAATCGTTGGAGGAGAAGGAAGAGCGTCTCTTGCGTTGGGGATTTTTGGATGAGGATGATATCCCAGATGACCGCCGCCACTTCTACTCGAAAAAGCCCAAATCCGAAGAGGATTTCGAGAATCCACTCATAAAAGAACACTATGAAAGGGTGTCGAATGACTTAAAGGAACGTCGAGTATCTCCACAACGAGATGACGACGGGGAGCTATGATCTAAATGGCAGATGATATTACCAAATTAGCATTTGAGATCGAGCAGAAAGGGGCTGCCGATGTTGAGAAAAGTTTTCAGAATATTGAAGCCGGTATAGCGAGTGCGCTCAAGGAATACAAACAGTTTTCCATTGATGGTAGGAAGTCTTCCCGAGAGCTAGAGAAGAATTTTGCAGGTGTTCAAAAATCTCTTGGCTACCTAGAAAAAGGTATTACAAAAGCCAGTGAGGAGTATGGGGGGATGTTTCATGGCGGCCAAATGAAACGCCAGAAACGTCGAATTCAGGATATCCGAAAGGAGATGGACGGCCTGACGAAAGTTATGATGTCCGGCAACAAAGAGCAACAGAAAATGGCCGTCGAGCGAATGAAAACGCTCAAAGAAGCTGCGGATGTAGAAGCTAAAACTACCGTACAGGTATTTCAATCTCACCAGAAAGAATTTGATAAACTTGTCAACATGAAGAAAAAGTCTCTTGGAGAATTAAGCCAAGAGGCGGCTAAGGGGAGTGCTACAGCTATCCAGCAGTTGATGGGGGGTGACGTACAGGGATTGGCCCAAACACTAGGAGGAGGCATACAGGGGGCGGGACAGCAAGCACAGAAAGCTGGTTTTGACCGTGATATGGCGGGCAAGGCGGGTGCAGGGGCGCAGGGTGCTCAAATGACCCAGATGCTTAAAACCTTTGGGAAAGTAGCAGGGCCGATTGCGATGATTGCAGGCTCTATTGGTATGCTGGTTAAGCTATTCCTTGATTTGGATTCAAGAGTCAAAGAGATCAATAAGTCGATGCTAAAGAACGTTTCTCTTGTGGAGCTGGCCAGTAGTAACTATGGCTCATTTGCGGATCAAGCCGCAGATGCTGGAATAGCGTTAAAAGAGTTTAACCGCACCGTAATGACTGATATGAATCTCAGGATGTTGGGATTAGATCCCGACGAAATGGGTTCCATTTTGGATACGATGCACCAGCAGGGTCTGCTTCTATCTGATCTAAGACGTCAAGGGGTTGGGTATGCGGATGCGCTCGAAACCGCGCAGGTGGCCGCACTTAATTTGGGTGTAGACGCTTCTGAGACAGCGGGTCTTATAGGAACGCTAGCTAATGTAACCGCCGTATCTTTTAGTGAAGCTTCTGAGAGTTTGACCCAGATCATTTCTTTTTCAAAAGAAGCTGGAGTTAGTACTCAGCGGTTTTTTAACACCGTCCAGAGCGTAGTTGGGGAGATGGGGCTTTACAATTATCGAATTGAAGAGACGGCTGCACTCTTTTCCCGTCTATCCAATATCATGGATGCTGAAAATGCAGAACAATTTACACAAGAGCTGTCCACCGCATTTAAAAACGCTTCGGCTCTGGAGCGAACAACTACTGTAGTGGTAAACGGCCTTGGTACTGTCGCAGATATGGCAGATAGGACACAGGAGAGGCTTCAAAAGGCGCTAGATCCCAACATCATGAAAGATGCTTTCGCCGAGCTGGGAGAGGCGGAACTTTTTGAGGCGCTTGGTATGGAAGGGGCTATGCGTCAGTTGACTAGCTCGCAACAAGATATCCTACAGTCGATTGTAGGGGATGTAGATACAGCTACCGGGCAACAACTACAAAGATATAGCCGTATTTTGGATGCGAATCGTAATGATGTTATGGAAATGCAGGGCCTTCTCTCCGACTTCGCACTTGGGGATCAAATTGCGCTACAGATAGGGGAGTTGGAGAATAAGTTGGGGATGCCCCTTGAAAATATGAATTCAGTGCTTGCGGGAAGTCAAGGCGTCTCCGAAGATCAGCTTCGTATGATGCAGTCTATGAAGAGCGAGCTTTCGGGGGATCTTGGAAGACTCCAGCAAATAGCCTCAGAGGATCCCGAATCTTTTCAAGAGTTGGCAGAACAGATGGGGTATTCAGTTTCCTTAGCAGAAATTCAGAATGGTGAGATAGAATCCTATACGGATCTTCTCGGGATGATGACCGACGACAAGCAAGAGGAGATGGTAGAGGCCCAACAAGAACAGAAAACGCTAGCAGAGCGGTCTGCTGAGCTTCAAAGGTCTATGCTTGATACACTTAAATACAAGCTTATGGACCTCGTACAGGGCATCTATGAAGCTATCCTTGGTGTGTATGATGCGGTAGTCAATTCTCGCTTCTTTGGCGGGTCAGATGATGAAAAGACACGAGTAGCTACACTACGCCAAGATGCTGCGGATCGGCGGAGATTAAGCGAACTTGAACGAGAACGTGACACTGCGATGGAGGGGGGTAATACCATCCAAGCGCAGAGGGCCAGTGCCGAAATTTCTCGAATCCAAGAGAGGCAACAACGAAATAGGATGACTAGAGAGGTTGCAGGTCGAGGACTTACGGGAGCCGATGCGACGGCTTACCGCGCTGGTATGGGGACAGATGAGTTTACTCGAAAGGTGGGTGTAGGGAGTGACATTGCTTCGGCTCTGGGAAGAACGGGTGGTGCCCCTTCTAGTTTTGTTTATGGAGATGAGGAAGTTGGTAATTTTCGGGGCATGGAGGACGATAACTTTGGGGAACTCGAAAGAATTATGGTAAATGGGAGATGGCTAGAAGGCTCTGAAATGGAGGAGCACCTAGCTCAGATAGCCCAGATGTCCACAGCACGTACCGAGGTAGACGAAGAAATAGCTTCCCAAGTAGAGGCCGGTAATTTTACCGCTGCAAATACCGAAGCGACATTGGAGGAAACTCGACGTGTGTTAGAGGAAAAGGGTATTTCGATCTCCGATGGCGCTCTCCGAACCTTAGTAAATATGCAGATGCAAGCGCAAGCCAGAACGTCAGCTTTTCAAGCTCTTACAGAGGAACACGGCTATAATGCGGGAGCGGCTCAACGACTTCTAGATATGGTCCATGATGGGAATTGGCAGGGAGTAGCAGACGCACATGGTGGGGCCGGTAATATTCCCGAGGGCTTTATAGATTCTGTTAACAAATATGGGTTACAGAGCGCCGGTGACGCCCGTATCGTTACTGGGGGTGTTCCTATGCTTGATCTCCAGCCCGGAGACATCATCGTAGACCAAGAGGCACTGGCCCAGACAATGGCCGGTGGTAAGGGTACTTATGTCCCTGAACTCCTTAATAGATCTGGTGGGGGTGGTAGTAGTGCTAGGAATGCCGCAGGTAATATAATGCACGCCTATTTCACCATCTACGGAGATAATGGGGAGATTAGACAGAAGATCCTCAAAGTAATTCAGGAGTGGGAGCGTACAAGGTCCTCTAACTAAAAGGTGATACCGTGGCTTCAAGATCTTCTATAGCGGGGATTCCCAGTGCGTTTTCAGGACCCAAAGATACTAGGGGTAAGATACCCCTTCTATTTCAGGTACTCTCTGTAGACCACGATACCCGACTGTTGCCAGAAGCAATGTTTCTACACGTCAATCCCAGCTCTTTGTCTTTCAATTACTCTAAAATTATTGAGCGATTCCAGACAAAGGGAGGTTGGCAAGAACAGCATTTTGGGGATCAACTCACTGACATATCTGCGGAAGTAAGTACCGGAGCGTTTGTTAATGTAGAAACAGGTCTTGCAGTCCAAAACCGTCGAGAGACTATTGCTCACGAGAAATTCCAGCACCTTGTAGATCTGTTTGACAATAACGGGTTGGTATTTGATACTCGCGGCAACGTGCAGTACCGGGGCAGGATTCAACTGATTTTTGAGGGTGGTATTTATGATGGGTCTTTTCGCTCCCTAACAATTAACGAAGCCGCCTCCTCCCCGTTCCAATTTACGGCAGATTTCTCTTTTCGCGTAGAAAAGGAAGAGATATCTCTTCTAATTTGAGAGACATATGGCAGATTCCAGTGACGTTTTAGACATTCTTATGGGGAGGCAAAGGCAAGGGGATCCTATATCTCCAAGATCTCAGAGGAGCTTCTCAAAGGTTAGATCTGTGGTGGGGGATTATTCTCGTCTCATATCAGGTAAAGGGTATGATTTTTACGCATTCCCTTCTCTAGTAGAGGCCGTAGCTCACGCAAAAACACCCCTAATCCCAATGATGATCTCTATTGTCCCCCCTGAGAATTACCCTACGGGGGAGACATCCACACGAGAGATTCCGTCTCCCTCTACTACAGAGACGTCTCTCACTACGATGCAAGAACGTTTTACTCCCGTTGCTGGGCCTTCTAGGACTATTAGACGAGTTGTACCGGTAGATACCCGGATAGCGGGGGAGGTGGCGGATCTCCAAGCTCAGTTAGAGAACACCGACGATCTCGGTGAGGTCGGAGAAATCCAACAACAAATTGATAGCTTAATCAGTCAAACACGACTCATTGAAGTCGAGGTCCCCGAAAACACTCCCGAGGGCCGAGAGTCACAAGTGCGCAACACAAGGGCGTATTTAGATGGACTACAAACACGCTATGAAGAGTTTCAAAACGCTTCCAGAGACAGTCGCAGTCGCCTAAACGAGCTAAATACCCCAATCACGGGGCCTAATAGATTAGAGAGAAGTGACCCTTATGCAGAGCTGGCGGCTATAGAAGACGCTAGAAAAAGAGAAGTGGCGGATGACCTATTTCATTTAAGAAAGCAGGCCAGACTCGCGCAGGATTTGCCTCCGCTATTTATGTACATCAACCCCACTTCATTCTCCCTTACAAAAGAGCACATCGTATCTGATGGGAACAAAGTACGTGATGGGTTTTCAATTGAGTTCTGGGGACAGCAACAGGTAACACTCTCCGCTTCTGGCTCCATAGGAGCTTTCTACGTGGACTCTACGGACTCGTTGGGTAGAAAGTCAGGGGGCTTGGCTGTATCCTCTAGAAAAGGCTCCTATGCCTACCAACAGTTTTTATCCCTTTACCAGACCTACCGAAACAACGGGTATATTTATAACGCACAGAAGAAGATCTCCCTTGTAGGAGCTGTATCGATTTTCTATGATGGCACGATCTATACGGGTTCGTTTAACTCGTTTTCTATAACTCATTCCGAGGATACCCCGTTCTCACTCCAGTATAATTTTGATTTTACGGTTCGATTTAAGGAAGACACCCGAAGGTAATGAAATACCCGGTACTATTTTGAAAGGGTTGAAGCGTGTCTCTACTTCGCAAAGCTAGACGGATTCATAAGGGGGATCTAATTGTGTTTGTGTCCTCCATTGTAGATTGCTGGGATTTCCGATATAATATCGAGACGGAAGATGATAATCTCATTTTAGAGCTGTGTATTGCTGTAGTCAAAGGCCCAAAAGAGAGTTCTGAAATTGACTGCTATGCAATAGGAGAAGTGGGCCTTGTGTATTATGATCCGCAATCTTACTCTGGGTTCTCTTTTCATGGGACCCCGCCGGGTAAATTTTACCGGTACAGCATCACTCCTGATATGATACTAGGTAGAGTTTGTGGTTATCTAGACTATGAAGATCATGGTGTTTTGCGTAAATTTCTAGGGCGAATTGTACGACAGTACCGTTCCCATCTTCAGTCTCTATATGAGGCTGAGTATTATGAGGAAGAGGAGATCAATGCCTTTGTTGTGTAAAAAAGACTGCTATTCTGCCGGAGACGCGGTAGTATATGTCGATAGTGGGTATGTTGATGAAACAAGATTGACCCCTTATGATAGAGACTTTCAGGATGTTTTTTTCCTTCAAGTGGGAGTGGGAACTTATTATAAGAAGTGGGGTTCTATTTGTTTTCTGGTGCGTAAAAAATTCAGTTTTTATTACAACCCTAATTTCTATACAGGAATTGGGTTTGCCTCCGACCCACGTATGGGATCTTATATGGTAGCTAAGACTGCTATTATGGGAGCGATCTCCGGGACGGTTAATATCGAAGATCCCAATGAAATGGAGAGTTGTTTGCGTAAAGTAGTCAAGAGATATCGGGCTTATCTATCTTCTCGTTTTCTGGATGAGGTATATGAAGGGCACGTAAAACGGAAAGCTCTGAAAGACTTATAAGTTGGTTCGAACGCTATGGGATGAAAAATGCCACTACTAAATCCTGCCACAAGGCTGAAAAAGGGGGATGGGATCGTTAGCTGTTATTTCCCGCACACTAATAGGATTTCTTCATCACGAGATTTCTTTCTAAGAGGGGATAGGCAGCTATGGTGCGTATCCGGAGATATTCAACTACAGCTTGGGATATATCACGGCGGGAAGGTAAGTCAGGCTCCCTACGATGAGTATTATGCAGATTACAAATGCACCGCCACCTTTAATTTTTGTGGCTCTTTTCCTTTGAATTTTGAGTTTGTTGAATATATCAAAGCCAATGGCAGCGCCAATATACATTGTTGGTTTGCTCCTATTCTAGGCTCGATCTGCGGTCCTATTCCGGAGACCCCCTACGCAATGCGCCGGTTTATAAAAGAGGTGATCCGACTCTATCATCCCCGGATAGAAGCTGAGCTACAAGACTGTTGGTATAAGGATTACCAAGATTGGGAAGACGGCGGCGGAGTGTATAAATAATGCCTCTTCTTAGCTCTGTTAAAAATCCCCAGCCCGAGGATTGGATTCTCATCGTCAGTCCGGGACACAAAATGCACTGGTTTAACTCAGGACACTTGAGCTTATACCTGCTCAGGTATGATGCTTATGCCCACCGAATGTACCCGAAAGAACCTTCCTCTTTTTCTATACTGCGCGGGGAAGTCTATCCCGAGGGATTTATTGAAGATCATTTTTCTTACCAGCCTCCAGATACGAATCACGGCATATTTAGTTGTGGCCCCTTTGCGGTAGTTCGAGGTAAACCTCCAATAGGAGCCTATGCACATCGCAAACTTCTGAGGCGTATTGCGTCTACCTATTCCCACGTTTTTTATGATATGGTAATGGACGCATGGCATGACAGTTTGCGGTACTGGAAATAATATGCCTCTTTTGAGAGCAGCTAAAAATATATCTCCCGATGACTGGGTGATTGTAGTGTCTCAGTTTTCAGGTCTGAAAATAATGTCTGAGTCCCTGAACTCTCGGGAAATAGAAATATACAATACTGGCAAGCTAGCAGTCTCACTCATGAGAGCAGATGTTTGCTCAGGCAATGGTAAGGGTAGCAGCTATTATTCGAAGTTGGTAGTACAACCCTTTCGATGTGGCTTTAGTGAACACCTCTTCCGTTATTCAAAAATCTCTTCCATTTTTTATGGACAGAACCCTCCTTTTGCAATCCTTAATGGTAAGCCTCCAGTAGGGGCTTATGCACATCGCAAACTTTTACGGAGGATTGTCTCTAAATACGCAAAGACCTTCTTTGACACCGCCGTCGATGCGTGGTACAAAGACTATTGCAGGTTGGAGGATATATGATCTACGTTATGGAAGGTAAATAAATGCCATTATTAGGGAGCCCGGTTAGGGTTAGAGATGGCGACAACGTTGTTGTATTAGAGCTGCTTAATTCCTACGGTGTGTTGCGGTTAGGGCATTGGCGTGGTGGTTATCATGTGGATAGGAGTTCTTTATACATGTCCCATGACTTATGTTCATACAAAAAATTAATAGTTTGGACCCCGAACAGTGCAGTGCCTGTGTATCCAGAAGATATTCTGGGGGTACTAAGAGGGAAGCCCCCCGAAGATGTTTATACAACAAAGAAACTCCTAAATCGGATAGCCTTCGTCTATCGTGATCTTATTCGAGATCGCCTAAGAGACACTTGGTACCGAACTTGGTCCCGGAGTAAATAATGCCACTGCTCCGAAGTGCCTCTAATATACAGGATGGAGATTATGTCGTGACGTTGCAGATACAAATCTCTTTCGCCATGTTAAGTTTGGGAGAGTGGTGTAGGGGGTACCACAAAAATCGGAGTACATTGTACCTTTCGGTGCGCCCTTATCATGTACGGTTCGGCCACTCCAGCATAGGGCATATGGTACATATTAACCATGTTTTTGCGGTCCTTAATGGAAAACCGCCAGTGGACCCTTATGACGCAAAGAAACTCCTAAGACGGATCGCCTATTCCTATCGGGAACATATCTACAGCCAGATAGTAGACTCTTGGTATGATTATCACATTTGTGAGAAACGTCAATGACCTACTCCCTGTACTTGGATGATGAACGTGATCCAAAGACAAGCACGGACTGGACTATTGTCCGCAGTTACGACGCCTTTGTAGAGACGATTGAGGCTCAGGGATTGCCTTCTAAAATGTCACTGGACCATGACCTTGGGGAGGAGTCTAAAAGCGGTTATGAGTGCGTCAAGTGGCTTGTAGAGAAGTGTCTGGACGAGGGGTGGAGTCTCGTAGATGTGGATGTAAATGTTCACAGCGCAAATCCAGTCGGTGCGACTAATATCAGGGGTCTTGTTCAAGGCTTTCAGGATTTTCAGACACCATAATCCGTCTATATTTACCCTCTTTTGAATCTGAGGTTTAGGAAGGCGGAGAGATATGTACAGAGGCACTTATAGAGCAAACAGGCGGCAAGTTCATACCACGGCCCCTGACTGTCTAGTTTACATCAATGGGGAGACGAGCTTACCCAGTGGGGCTAATCCTAACCGCCGCGTTGATATACAGCCGTTTGTCAATTCGGTAAACGTGACTGCGGGGATCACTGGAGGCTCCGGGTCTGCTTCTCTCTCCCTACACATTCCTTCTCACCACATGAATGATCTCTATACGGGTGGTCAACTGGCCATTACGACGATGATGGAGGTCAAGATCTATATGAAGGGGCATTTTACCGTAGGCGGCGCACCTCGCTACTACCCTGTATTCTGGGGACTTACCACTTCGGTCAATGAATCCTATTCGGCAGGGGAGCACACAGTCGAATTGTCTTGCAGTGATATGCTCCACTGGTGGAACATTCAGCAAGTCAATGTCAACCCATCTTGGCTAGAGGCTACTGAAAATCAGCAAGCCCGTTTCAACCTTGAAGGTAACGCATTTACAGGTAAGAATCCCTTTTCGATCATGTACACGTTAGCACGCCGTGTGTACGGGGACTCTATGAACGTGCGTAATTCTGAAATTCCAAATCAGCACTTCAGATCAGAGCCTAGCCCCTCCGAAAACCTACAGTTGCAAGCCTATTGGTCAGCCCGTTTGGGTAGGGTAGCAAACTCATTGCGTATGTACGGACCTACGGGACAGGTATTGCAGGGAGATCTTCTGGATTATGTGATCGACCCCAACGGCTTTCGAAAAACAAATAGGGGACGAGCCGCGATGGCGGAAGAGGCTGAGTTTTTTGAGCCTTTTAAGCAAGGTGACGTTAATTTTGCAGCGGTATCACCCTTCTCCAAAATATACTCCCAGTTGCAATCCTTTGAGATGAGTAGCAACGAGTTTGAGACTAAGCTGAATCTAGCCAACATGGTCAAAGATGCCCTTGGCTACGAATTCTTTATGGATGTGACTGGGGAGATCGTCTTCAAACCTCCCTTCTATAATTTGGATGTGCGACCCAATTTCCCGGTATCTTGGATACGTGATATAGATGTAATTTCTTGGAATTTTGCTGAGAATGAGCCCGATGTGACCTTTCTAGAGGCTACAGGGTTTCGTTTCGCCAACCGTGGTGTGGGTTTATCTTCTGAGGTGCAGCCGCACGCTACTTATGTGGACTATCGTCTGGTCCAGAAATACGGTTGGAGGCCCGGATCCTTTTCCTCAGAGTTCATAGGCTCCGAGGACTTCGGTAATCAGAAAGCTCTATTTTACCATCTTGTAGACGTGATGGATGAGCAGAACGCCCGCGTCAACAACGGAACGGTTACTATTCCTATCCGACCTGAGTTGCGACTTGGATATCCTGTGTATATCGAAGGGAGAGATGCTTATTATTACGTAGAAAGCGTGACGCACACTTTCTCTTATGGCTCCCGCTGTACTACTCAGCTCACATTGAAAGCACGACGCCAGAAGTTTTATGGAGCCTTTGACAGATGGTCCTCAGAAAACCAAGAACCACAGCCCGGAGACGTAACGGATCCCGGACGGGTACCCCGGCATATGTACAAAAGGGACCTTGACCCTGTGTCAGGGACCCCACAGGGGGATAGAAATGTGATCATGCGCTATTTCTCAGATATGGTGCAGGAGAACTCGGTTGAAGCTTTTGAGGATAGCGATAGTGATACGGAAGTGCTCCGACGTAATCTTGTGAGTTTACGCTCTCAATTTGGGATTCGAGGGGATAATAAATACGTATACCAGATAGACCCTAACCGTGATCAAGCTAATGAATCCGAAGATACTGGGGAGAGGAGAAGAGGAAGAATTGCCAGTATTGAGTCCGACCCCTTAACAGACACAGACTCACAAAACCGACGTATCGAGGTCAATGCAGTTATACTTCCCGTATCTGATGAACGTGGGTATGAGGTTATCGGCGCTTACGAATATGGCCGTAGTGTAACCGTAAGCCCAGATGGGTTCATTTTTGATAAGCAGGAGTCCGATGTACAAGTAGAAAATCTCCTGTTTATGGAGCCCGATCAAGGGGGTGGTACTGTAACTCCAAATGTGGCCGAAGGTGCTAGCCAACAGGCACCTACGACGCACCAAGCGGACCCCAATAAAGATCAAGAGTTTATGGTAGATCCCAACAATTATGGAAGGCTTCTTACGGAAGTACGACCTCCTAATTTGGGTCCCACAGACCTAGTGGGCTTTGCCCAAACAGAAGCCGCTCGTATGAGTGACGACCCTAATACAGCTCCGTCCTCTACCCCTTCTACAGCTTCTAGCCCCCGATCGGTTAGTAATGAGTTCACAGGTTATGGTACGGAAGACCCCGGTATCGTTAGAAGAAGTCGTGGAAACCGACCATTCAGGTACAATAGTAATGTGGGACAGTGGAGATCCCTGATTCGAGAGGTTAGATCTGAGATGGGACTATCTGAGGAAGACTATTCCGATGAATCTATATTGGCGATCATTCATATTGAAAGCTCCGGAAATCCCGATGCAAGGCGAACTAATAGTGACGGTAAAGTGTCTCAGTTCGTAGGCTTGGTACAGATTGGACATGCAAACGCCGCAGATCTTGGTCGTAGTAATACCGATTTTATGGGCGATGCTCGGTTGTCTATTCGACACTATCTGGAGTACCAAGAGGAATACCGTTTAAGGCATGATGGCGACCCCCAGAAACAAGCTTTACTTTGGAAAGGTGGTCCCGGTACATTACGGCAATACAACCACCTAGAAAGAACAGGGGGCTCTGCTCAACAACTTGATGCGTGGTTATCTAATTACCCCCCCAGTCGAGATAACCCGTGGGGCATTGACGAGTATCTCAGTCAAATGGAAGCGGCCCGTTCCGTGTGGGAAGAATCTTTGGAAGATCCCCCGGACATCCCGGAAGACCTTCCTATTGCGGATGCTCGTGACCTTGTAGATAATGCGGTATCCGAAGCCGCACTTGCCTCAGATCAAGCTGACGACCCTTTAGAGGCTGGTATCATTAATGTTGTTGGTATACCGGATATGGAGGAAGAGCTGGCCTACGAAAGACAACTTTTTGAGGAGAAATTACAAGAGAGTGTAGAAAAAGGGATAGTAGGACTGCCGGAAGGAATGAAGCCTCCCAGAGATCCTTCTATAGCTCCTGTGATTACTAAGTATTTGGAGAATCTGTATTCAAATGCTTTCGGTGACGTAAAGGATAGGGAGCGACAACTACGAGGGCTCTCTAAAATGATTCCCCTTGCGCCTAATGCAGCTTCGGTACCTACTGCAAATCCGGCTCAGGAACGACAGAGTATCGACACCCCATTAGGGAGGTCGGAGATTCGAGAAGCGCTGGACTCTGGGCAGACTTATAACGAGCTGTTTGATCCCGGCGGTGTGATTGATAAGCTCACTAATCAGATCAAAGACGCGGCTGATGTAGATGGAGACGACTAATGGCAGAGAGATACGGACCCCCAAATCCAATTAACGAAAGACCGTTACGAAGCAAAATGTTGGGCCACAAAGGCCCCCTCCGCTTTGCGTTGCGTATTGGGGAGATAAAGAGAGTTGATTACGAGGCGATGGTCTGTGACATTTTTTGGCTACAGGGACGATTGCCACCCGCCCGAGAGGTGCCCCTTTCAGCGGCCTACTGGTCTAAACGTGGGTTTCTAGGCTCTATGCCGGGAGAAGGTTCCGTTGTTATCTGTGGGTTCACAGCGGCACACGAGGATAGTGGTGTTCAACCCTACATCCTCACCTTTTTGCCTAACGGTTTCAAGACCGCTCTTGGGTTTGACCCTTTCGGCTTTGCGGAGCGGGATTCTGAGGAAATCAACACCCCGCTTGAGACGCTTCACAGGGAGCTAGAGGGCATTTACGGTCCGACCCGACATAAGATGCGTAAGCTGCATCCCGGAGACATCTATGGTGCCTCAGATCAAGGTGCGGAGCTTATTCTTGATAGAGATGCCCGGTTACTTAACAGCGGAGGTGCTGAGATATGGGTTAGGTCTGAGGACATGTCCATTATCACGACCACTCTAGATGCTTACCATACGACAGCGGCAGCTCGTAGAAGATCGGGTAGAATTACTCGAAGTGCGTTGACTGTACCGGTGGATATGACGTTTGGTCCCGATGGGGATATCCAAGAGGGTACGGCTCTCTTCAATTATCTGGTAGATGCAGGGATTATATTCTCCGATGGGGAACTACTACCAGACATTAATCAATTGCCTACGGTTACTTTGGAGAGTGGAGAGCGTCTTGCTCTCCTGACAAAAAATCTAGCCGACCCTCACGACCCTGACGTGGAAGTCTATACAGAAGATCGAGTAGAGATTCAGGAATTTAGTGACCAGCGGTTACCCTTTCCGGACCACTATGGATTTGATGCAGACCAAATTGGTGACACATCCCATTGGAATCCGTTTATTGAGAAGGTCAGTGGTACCGTAGTAGGGAACAATCCTTATGCGATACAGGGGCGCTCCAATTACGGGAAGCTGCTAAAGCCTGTTCTCTTTACCGACCCTAACTCTGTGTCAGGGACCCCTCGTCTGGAGCCTGTACGGAACGCAGAAGACGAGTCTGAAAAATCACTGGTAGGAGCATACCTCTACCGAATGAATCGCCCAGATGGCCTTGGAGAGCTTTTTGTTTCTCATGATAAAGAGGGTCACGTATTTCTATCGGTGCCTGCATCCACCAGTAAAAAGTCTAATCTGGGTGCTGGTAGATCTCTAGAAGCCGATTTTAAAGGCTCAATCAAGCTGGTGGTGGGGGCTAACAAAAATGACTCAGCCTCTTTGGACATACATGCGAAGGGCGGGGCTAAATGGTCACTCGGTTCTCTCAGTACAAATGGCCGTTCTCTAGATCTCAATGCGACGGGTGGTCTGGGAATGAAAGTAGGATCGGATCTTGATGGTTTTGCTGTGAATGCAGAAATGTCTGGTGACGTGGGGATGGCAGTAGAAGGTAGTTTTGGTATTGCCACGACAGAAGACAGCATTGAAGAGATCAATGGTCAGAAGTCTATCTCCTCCGAATCGCTGGAGCTGGGTGTCGGTACCGGAGATATGAACACCACGGTGATGAGTAACCAAAGCAACACCATCAAGGGGGTAGTTACTACTAATATCGGTGAGGGTAGAGATACCACGATTGTCGATGGAGGCGAAGAATTACTCATTCTAACAGGGGATCGAGAGACTACGTTTGGGGCTCCGGCAACGGACACGATAACTTTTGTGTCTACCGGAACGCAAAAAGTAAAGGCCAATGGTCCTCTGACTAGCTCTTGGGAAACCCCGACGTCTGGTAATTTTTCGTTTCAGGCAAGCACCGGTTCCTATTCAGTGACAATGGGCCTTGGTTCTATCTCGATGTCTGGGGCCTCAGTAGATGTACGTGCCACTACCTCGATCAGTATGCAGGCTCCAAGGGTTACTATTACGGGGCAAGTGACACTAGGTACGGCGGCGGCAGTTAACTCCGCAGTGGGTGGTGTGCCCGGTCCTAGTCCTCATATTGACGCATTCACAGGCTTACCACTTACCGGTAACCCTCTGGTAAACGTACCTTGACCCGTAACACCCGTTGTGTTATTTTTCTCCGGTAATTTACCCCCACGAAGAGCTGCTATGACCGACCAGAAACCAACAGAAGCGAGTTCCCCGGTGCGCGAGAAAGGTAAGGGAAGTAGGGGTGGGGAACTGGATATGGATATGGATATGGAACTTGCCCGTCGTGCGGTCGCCTGTGATGGGTGGCGGTGGATGGATGGTGCGTCAGACGATATGGGTCGACGCATATTTCACGCGAACGCAAAAGGGGCGTGGTATCGGGATTGTAATAACGATTTTTTCCTTATGCCTGATAACGCTCTCCCCGACCTTACGGACCCCGCAACTTTGGGATGCCTGCTGTATCTGGTGCGGGAATTGTTGGGTGATCCAGAGGTACACCTTGACCTCGAAAGGTCTGGTTTCTGGAGTGTTAGATTAGGTAATCCGACGCGAGAGATTGTTGCAGCCGACACCACCGAAGCTCGTGCCCTCATCACAGCGTTGGAATGTGGCAAAGAAGTCCGTGAGACACTCGGATTATTTTGAGTGAGAACACGCCAACTAGGAATTTATCGGAGGCCAACATGAGCAATGAGAAAGAGACGGAAGAGGGAAAGGAACTACTGGATATTCCTCGTATGACTGACGATGAGATACGGGAATTCACAGACGCACTTCTCTCTAGTAAAGTGTTTACCGATGCGCAAATTGAAGATCCTGAGATGATCCCAAGCATTTTCATGCCCCTTATGTTAGGGGGTGCCAGTCATTTAGAGCCTATCATCGATGATGTAGGGTGTCTCTACGAGTACACAGATAAAGCGGGACCAATGGCGATTAATGGTTACCCCATGTTTTTCTCTTTTCATATCATGCATAAAGAGGACTGGGCTGTCGTGCTGGAGACCTACGAGTGCGAGAAAACCCGCCGGGATACTATGCCTGTAATCAGGAAACCGAAAACAGAAGAACCCCCTGAAAAGTGAAACCTTATGCCTGTAACCTCTGTTCAACTTGCCCCTTCTATACTGGCCCAGCTAAATGCTAGGAAAATTGTAGGAGCCTTTGCTGCCAGCCTCGCTACGGGCACAGCTACGGGTATTCAGGGGTTTGTTCAGACATTAGTGGTCAGTAGCAGCGCTACCGGATCTGTTGGGGTAGGTGTTGGGACCGGTAAATGGGTATTAGATCCGGTGAGTGGTTCCTCGATTCTGACAAATGCGCTAAGAGGCGCAGACCTAGACGGGGTTAATCATGCTTTTCTAGCACAAGGGATAGCTTTTGGTGTAGCTCTTGTAGTTAACACATCCTCTATTGTACAGACGGCGGTGACTGGTGTTGCTGTAGGGGTGGGGGCCGGTAAGGTCGTCAACTCTAATGCTGAAATAGCTACTGGGTTGATCTATAGAGGACTACTCTCCTCTGGTATTGTAGGAGCCAAAGCTACGAACCTTGCTTCCGGTCTGGGACAAGGGCTGGCCTCTTGGTTTAAGATGGGACGTATAACTACCGCCGTCGCAGGAACGCCTGTGGTACCTCCAGCAGCGGGCAGCGGTGTTGGCGCGGGCAAAATCTTCTAAGGGAGCTTCTATATATGATCAGCATTAGACGATTACTCTTTCCGCGCACTGTTGCTGAAGTCAAATGTGAGGCTTTTGGTCACGATTGGGATAACAGGGGGCACGTTACTATTATATTTGATCCCAGTTGGCTGTGGATGGTAAAGTGGGAGGGGGAGAGCCGCTGTCTCCGGTGTAGCAAACACTATAACCCGAACAAACCCGAATACTATCCAGCACCTGAGTGTTGGTCACATCTGGGAAAGGTTCTGGAGGCGGTAGCTATATCTTCCGAATTGGATCCCCGATACCTGAAAACTCTTAAACCCTATTAAGGATACGACAATGAATTTTGAAGATTTGGTAAAACTAAATGACCCTAATATACTGGGGGTGGTGGGTTCTCGAAAATGGCCCAGCAAGTCGTTTGTATATCGAGAGATCCAGAAGTACCTTGATCGGTTTCCTACGATCACCATCATAGTCTCAGGAGGGCAACCAAAAGGGGTAGACGGGTGTGCAGCTTCTTTTGCCAAAGAAAACGGTATAACGCTCATTGAACATCTGCCTGCACATTGGTACGATAAAGACGATGAGAGATATAAACCATTCGCATACACCAACTATTTTGATCGAAATACGAAAATAGCCGACGATTCCGACGTTTTACTGGCTTTCTGTTTGGAGGGGAGCCGGGGTACTATGGATACGTATAAAAAAGCTAAGGCACGTGATGTACGAGCCTTTATGTTTACGGAAAAGGATGTAGATCATGAGTAGCGAAATTAATAAACGTTTTAGGTCCTGTTCAAACTTCAAGATGATGGAGGGGATGCTTTGGATTTGGCCCAACGGAAACACGTACCGTATAGGTCAAGTAAACTATGATGAAGAGACGGGAGATGTGTATCCTTCCAACGGGTGGGGAGACGGCTATCCTGACAGAGCAAAAGGATATCCTGATACGGAGGATCCCGCTACGGTGGGGTGTTTGCTAAAACTGGCTAGGGAGCTATGGGAAGACCCAGATGTTTATGTGTGTCCCACAGAGGATGGTTCCGGTTGGGTTTTCCGTACAAGATACTTGACCTATGCTGAGCCACGGGGTTCTACTGAAACTACTGCGATTCTTGCTGCAATAGAGGCGGGAGGAGTAACCCGCACGAACACTATGACTGAGTACAAAGATTCACCCTTTCACGAGGTAAAGATCCGCGTAGGGACCTATGGAGAGCTGTCTAAGATACAAGAGGAACTGGACGAGGCGGTAGACGCTGCTGCGCAGGGAATCGATCTTATGGTCTTGATAGAGCTGTCTGACATTATAGGTGCTGTCGCAGGAGTAGCTGAGCAGCAATACGGCTTCAGTCTGGAACAACTGATAGCTTTTTCTGAAAAGGTGCGAGAAATTAGGTCTTCTGAGGAGGATTAATGGGCACTCAATACGAAATCAAAGATGGGATAGCATATTTGGGTAGGGGTCTTTCGGACTTAGAGCGCCGGTTGTTTAGGGCCTTCGAACAATCTCTTGTACGTGGTGGTTTTACGTATTTATCAACGCCCAGTTCTTTGCCTTGGAAAACGATTGTTAGTCAGGATGTAGTCTTACCAGAGGACGTTCTTGGGTTTGATACTGTACATTGTCTGAGTGGTTCGGCAGAGCAAGGTATCCTACACTATTTCCGGGGCAAGGAAGTGTCTCCCTGCCGTCTCTTTGCCGACAATCAATGCTGGCGCAAAGAGGCAGCTCTTCAGGGCTTGAAAACAGTACAAGAGTTCCGAAAGATCGAGCAGTTTTCTTTTGTGCGTCCTGATAATTGGCAATCCGAATTCAATCTTTTGTTAGAGAATGCTTACCAGTTTTTAAAACAGTTTGACTTCCTAGATATTAGGGTAGTAGATTGTACCGAAGCTGATCTTGGGTATCACCATTTGAAATATGATATTGAGGTGAAGACCGATCAGTATGGGTGGATGGAGACGCATTCCTGCTCTTATTTTGCCGATGAACAAGTCCAGAGATTTGATATCAAAGGCGATGTTCATACTGTCAGCAATACGGGGCTCGCAAGTCCTCGCATTTTGATTCCATTCATCGAATCCAAACTTGACCCCGCTGCTATCACTATAGAGGTTGTATGAGACATACGAGACAAATGACTGTTTTCACGGTGGACGACTGTGTAGACAGACTGCCCCCCGAGTTACTGAAATCCGATACAGATACTATAAGATCAGAGATCTCACAGTATCTCAAAGTAGATTGCATGGAGGCACTCCGCCTGTCGGATAGCATAGTATTTTGCACTCCCGATCAGCAATATATTGGGTTGAAACATAAAGAATCACCCCTATCCGCCTTAGATAAGAGAAGCGCATGAAAGACGTAAATACTGAAAAATTCGACACTGAGGTACTGGAGCACGACGGTCCAGTTGTGGTAGATTTTTGGGCACCGTGGTGCGGACCCTGTATAGTAGCTATGCCTAAATTAAAGTCTTTGGACGATGCCTATGAGGGGGTTAAATTCGTCAAGGTCAATATTGAAGAGGACGGCGACATTGCAGGTAAATACAGAATCCGATCCATCCCGACCTTCGTCCTCTTTGAGGGTGGTGAGGAGGTGGAGAGGGTAGTTTCGGATGTTGCTCAATTGGAAAAAGTGTTGGATTCATTAGACCAGTGAGGAGTGCTATGGACGCACCTTACAAAATCAATTTAACCGAAGATGAAAAAGAAGAGATGGCAATCAGCCTTCGGGATCTTTATCAAGAGCTACAAAAGAAAGTAGATTCTCTTGAAGAAGCGGGCGGGGTGGGATATACCGAGCCGCTTAAAGATGCGGGCGACCTGATAGAAAAGGTAGCTATGTTGCTTTCTGACCCTTTCTTTTTGAAAGAAAAAGAGTCGGAACACCAAATAGAGCAAATAGCAAACCGTTGGAGTAGTCTTTTTTGATTAGTAGGGATTTAGCATGATCTCCAACCCTTTCCATACTACAATTCTGACGGATGCCCTAGTTAAAAGGGGATTCCAACCTAGCTCATCAAATATATTCTGTTTTCCCCGAGGGACGTGCTTTCAAATTAAGATTGATCGGGAACATTATCCGTTTAATCGGAAACCACACAGCCCAATAAATAAAGTGCGGATTTTGGGGGAGACACCTTCGGGTCGTCAGATAGACTGGGGCTTATCGTTGGAGGATGCTCTGGACATTTTGGAGTCATCTTGTAAGGGTGTTTTTACTCAGTGGGGTGCTGTCTATAGGAAAAAGCGTACCAATCCTCATAGTGAAGAGAACATCACCGACCTTCTAGAGTCACGTGGCTTTAGTTACCTCCAAAGATCCGGTTTTTGGGAGCGTAATAGATACCTCATAGACATTCTGGAGGAAGAGTTGGTTTTATTCCACGACGATGCTTCCACCGGGATAAGCTGGACCCTTCCGCTGTCGGAGGCGGTAGAAATACTTGACCGGAGTACCAATATAATCGATGGCATTTAGAAGGGCGTCTTCGGGAGATAGGATTTGATACTAAGGCCCCTTTCGGGGGTGTACAGCAATGGGAGCTTGATTCTCTGGTTGTTCAAATGTACGAAGGTCCTACCCCCGAGATACATGTCTGGAGCCGAGGAGGGAGGTGGAGAGGGAGCTTTGTAGAGGTGGATCAAGCTTTCAATTTCATTAGAGAAGTGCTACGAAAAGTATAAATAAACAGGACCGGACGTGATTCGAAACCATTTCAACGAGGCATATCTGGTGGAGCTTTTGCGGCAGAATGGTTTCGAGAATAAATACAGTGACAACAACCCGCACAGGTTCCCTGACGTGTACGAGGACGAAGCGGGGACCTTGATAGAGATCGAAATGCGCAATCGTGTCTGTTTGTACCCAGACTCTCCTGTAGGGGGGAAATGCAGTTGGCCTATTCCACTGTGTGCCGCTGTAGAAATCCTCGAAAAATGCAATGAGGAGGATCTATCTGATTTGTGGTCGGACCAGTACGACAGGTGGCGGGCATAAAAATAGGTTGCTTTTACTTGAGTAGCTGTGTTAGGTTCTTTTGGTCATGTTTTCTAAACACTAACACGAACACTAATACGAACACTAGTAGGAGTAGTACAAATGGCGATGCCCAAGTTTATCCGAATCCACACTTTGCGATATCAGCCACCCGGTTGTCCTAACCGAGACGATTTGAACAATCCCAAGCAAGCCACTGTTGGATCTACTAATCGTGGTCGAATATCCTCGCAGTGCCAATTTTATTGGATCCGCCAAGCGTTCCAAGACTACCTGATTGATGAAAATTTGGGGATTCGCACACAGGATATCGGACGTATCATATATGATGCTCTGTTGGGTGAGCGGGAGACAGATTTTTCCGTGCCGGAAGTTTATGAGAAGAAAAAAGCCCTGCTGGCCGCTATGGTTGTGTCGGATTATATGGGAAAATCTTTTCCTACAAAGACGAATTTCAAAAAGTTGGCCTCTACGGCAGAAAAGCTAGTAGATGACCTCGACTCTTTTGAGGGAGAGTCGGATACCGACACAAAGGGCTCACCGATACCCAAGTTGTCTAAGGTGTTGAAAACCGATGCATCGGCTTTTTACCATCATCAAGAAATTGTGAACGCCGTTGAAGCCGCAGTAGCTATGCTCAACGATTGTTTCGCAACGTGGCCGGAGACTCAAGCGGATATGGAAACCCGCTATGATGCCTCACAGGCTCATCTTGAGGTCATCTATGATGAGAATCTTATGATGAGTCCTGACGTGGCGTTGTTCGGAAGAATGATGGCGCAGTACCTCCATCTAAAAGTATTCAGTCCAGTATTCCCCTCACACAATATCACTACTAATGAGGTGGATATTGATTTCGATCTGTTTACCGCTACGGATGATTATCGTGATGTGGGAAGTAAAACAGACGGAGGGTCGGACCACCTCAACTCTAACGGATTTATACAGGGGGTATTTTACGCTACCTGTACCGTAGACGTCCACAAGCTTCACGAGAATCTGGGATGGGATGAGGAGCGAACACGGAAAATCCTCCGCGCATTTGTGAAGGCATATTTTGAAGTAGCTCCGGGAGCTAAACGGACCAGTTTTGGGTTAAATTCCGAGCCTTTCTATATGCGAATCGAGAAAACGGATTTGTTGCCAGTTACCTATCATCTGGCATTCTCCAAACCAGTAGAAGGTGATGATATCGCCGTAAAGAGTGTGGAGTGTCTCGAACGATATGCCGCTGCGTATGAGTCGAAAAGGGTCACTCCCGAAGATGAATTTGAGGCTCAGGTATGGTGTCGTCTCCCTGATAAAGATCTTGGAGGCCACCTTCAAGATATGTGGGGAATGTTGGAGTAAAAGCCCTGTTTCTAACTTTTTACCAAGCAACGTTGGAGATTTTATGTTTGAAACAAGAGCCACTATTAGCCATCTTGGGATGGACAAAGTAGCAGAAGAGCGAAAAGGCAAAATCCAAGGCATTCACATGCTGGTCTGTTCCCTTTTTAGTACGGGGCCTCAGTGGTCCCGTGCGAAAGATCCTTTCCTATACGCTCGGGAAGTACGAGAGCAAGCATTGGATGTCTTGTTTATTCGTTCTCAAAGTAAACCAAAAGCCAACCCTTTCTTTGAGCTTGGTCCCATTCGTAAGGTTACGACAGGCTTTGAGAAGGGGGAGAGGTTTTTGTTCCAGTGTGATTTCAACCCCACGAAGACCAAACAGGGGTCTCTCGTTGATATCGTGACCGATGAGCAGCAAAACAGTAAGCAACCCCGGACACGAGAAGAGCTGGTTTTTGAGTGGTGGCAGAAACGAGAGGAGCACAAAGGTTTCCGCGTTCATGCCCTTCGGACCGCGTTTCATCGTAAATACGACATGCCAAGAGATGGGCGCTGTATGAGCGTTATGCGTGTGGTGGGAGATATCGAAGTCGCTGACCCTAAAAAGTTCCAGTCTTTTTTCGAGACTGGGATTGGAAAAGAGAAAGCAAAAGGTTGTGGTATGTTATTGTTGGGGAGCCACCAATGAATAGTTACCTAGTTATAACGATCTATGGTGTTTTCTCCAGTTTCGGCTCTACGTCCCGAGGTCCTTCTACAAGGCCCACAGACAGACTCCCGACTAAGAGTATGTTAGTAGGGGCCGCCGGAGCTGCAATGGGTGCTCGTGCGGAGTCTGAGCAGATAAAAACGATGCACCACGATCTCCAGACCGCAGTAAAAGTAGAGAACCGGGGCCAAAGGCAACGGGATTATCAGACCGTTGAGGTCTTTAAGGGTATAGACCAAACAACAGAACAGGGTATTATGCGGAAATCCCAAGATAGAGCAGAGCTGCTCTCTGCTTTTAGGGCACGAGGCAAAACCGAGCACAAGTTAACGGACAGGTATTTCCTTACTGACGCCGTATATACTGTGGCCTATCGCTCAGATGGGGCTGTAGATTTATCGGATCTTTGTCATCGCTTTCGAAAGCCTGTATTCCCTGTGTTTTTAGGACGTAAACAGTTTTTACCCGCTGTAGACTTCATGCCAGAAATTGTAGAGGCTGCTTCCTTTCAGGAAGCCTTGTTATCTCGCAACTCATTGGAAGTAATTCAGCAACAAATGCCAGAGGGGATGACCCCTTGGTTTGATACCTGTACGAATACCAGAGTGCTTATGGCATTGCCAGAACGATCGGGCAATGCCGATGAATGGGAGATAGTCCGCAACGATTTTTGTTTTGATCCCGCTTTACGGGCTTTTGGGGCTCGAAAAGAGTTTCGTTCTTATGTCGAAGTGGGGGAGTGATGAATTTCAACTTATTGAATGAGAAATGGCTGCCAGTATTTCGCCAAGATGGTACTCGCGATTGGATTGCACCACACCAAGTGGTAGAGCGTGAAAATCCTCCTGTGGCGTTTGCAGGCCGTCTCCCAGAGTACAATTCAGCCTACACTCAATTCATGGTCGGATTGATACAGACCTCATGCCCGCCTTCGGACCAAGATGCTCATTTAGAGGGATATGAGGATCTTCCCAACCCAGAAGACCTCCAAAAAGCCTTTGCACACTATGAGGAGGCATTCTATTTGGTGCATGAGGATCCGAATCATCCTCGGTTTTTTCAAACACCACTACACCGTGTGGAAGACTCTAGTGATGATTGGGTAAAGCCTGTGTCCCAGCTATCACACCAAAGTGGCTCCGTTACGATTACTACGGACCACAACCCTATCCCTTATCTAGATGCAGTAGATCTTAAAGAAGCCGCAGCTCTTCTTCTCTCTCAACAAATAGAGGGGTCTGGGGGGGCTGGAGGGTATTATACCTCACTTCGATGTGGGGGTCCCATTACTGCCATTTTACAGAGTCAGATATCTCTGTGGAAGACCTTGTGGCTGAATGTGATTCCGCATACGGAAATGCAAACACTCCACTCGGAGACACCAGATAAAGGTACTTCGGATAAAATATTTTCATGGATGCGAGAGGATTTGTCGGGGGCATGGGATAAATCTTCCTCGTTTAAGGCGGTGTCTCAGGGAGAGGTCAGTCCACTTTTCATTTTTTGGTCTATCTCGAAAAATATTCGCCTCCTAATAGATGACGATCTCAAAGTGCGTCACATGCTGTATACTACTAGTTTGCGTTTCGTCACAAAGGCGGGGGAAGGCTGGAGGCATCCCATGACACCTTATGTGCCTGCAAATAAATCACATCCGGTACGAGCACAGAATGCCACGGTGGATTTTGATCTTAGAGATTGGGTGGTAGCTAGTTATAGTCTTGGTAAGCAAAACCCCCTTGAATACCTTCCTGCTACCTTGGAAATTTTTGAGGCTAATAGTGACCTCAAAGAGGCTCTGGCTGATGCTGGGGATACTGTGACAATACGGCTAACAGGCCCTTGCTACGATTCCAATCAAGCAAAGATACTCGGTTATATGGATAGGGTCTTTCCCATACTGTCCAATAATCGATATGAGAACGCTACCCTAAAGAGCAAAGCTTCCGCTTTGGTTTCCGCCTATAAAAAAATGGAGAAATGTATAAAAACGGGGCTATACGTAGTCGGCCTAACATATAACGACCATGCCCACTTTAACAAGGCCATCAATATTTGGTATGAGTATGAATCTGATATAATATCAGCTTTATACCGCTGGAAAGCGTCAGGTACGCTACAAGAGGACGACTCGGTGTTAGAAGAGATACTGAATTCGGTTAGAGATCGTTTCCTTGTGGAGTATGCTAGGCTATGTGGTATGCGTTCGGATGGCCGTGGTAGGCGGCGACGAGATAGAAATGGAAATGAAATTTCCTTACTTCTGAAACATGATAAGTTGCGGAAAGATCTAAATAAAGTGATAAAGAGTTCCCTGACCTTAAAGGAAGGCAATGAGTGACGTAACAGACATTATCGAAAAAGTAGCGGCTAAGTGGGTTTCGGGGAATAATGAGTCCCACAAAGGGGAGAGAAACGCTTTGCGACGGTGTAACAGTCTTAGTGATGTTATGGCCAGTAAAGGATCGTGGAGGATATCAGCACTCTATCACGAGCTTATACGGAATCTCCCCGAAGAACAGAAATTTTCAAAAAACCAAGTTGCCTGCATGGGATGGGCGCTTTCCCATGTTCGTACCCTTGACACTTCGGGACAGGGTAGTAAAAAATCACTAGGGCATGTAATGGCTCAGCAGGGGGTCAACAAAAATCGCATTGATACGGCGTTGAATCCCCGAGATCGTGGTAAGTTTGTCCGTCAGCTTATCAAAGTTTTGCCTATGGTACGTAAAGTTCCTATTCCGGTAAGCCTTGCTGCGGATGTTCTATATTTTGGGGACACGATGAAGTTTCAGTGGCGACTGGACTTCGACTCGATTGATTTGTATTCCAAATAAGGGTGTACATTTCGGGAACCCCTAATTTGGTTGTATGATACCAAAACCCATGTTAGAATACCTTTAGTAAGTGTTTTCCCTATGCGAGTAGGAATGTTTCGTATCGGCGTCTGGAGATTACCACGATGGCAACCGTTTTCCCTATGCGAGTAGGAATGTTTCGATGGGGTCAGATCCCTTTGCAGGGAGTTTTCCCTATGCGAGTAGGAATGTTTTGAGTTACGATTTTACCTATGCGAGTAGGAATTTGTAAATATAGTAACCCAAAGGTGATGTATGTTGTACCTTTTTTTGTACTGGGCGAAAACCAACTATAAAGAGCGCCAACAAGATCCAAGCACTACTAAAAAACGGCATTTGGTCCCGTATCATCTACTAGATGTAGCGGCATCTTGTAAGGCTCTTTTAGAGGATAAGCCTTATCTCCTAGATATTCTATCGGATATTCTAGCCATACCCCCCGAGATCATCAAAAAGTGGTTGGTTTTTGGTAGTGCTCTACATGATATCTGTAAAATCAGTTTTGAGTTTCAAGCAAAAAATACACTCGATTGTGGAGTTCTGGGGTATCCAACTTGCCCGGACACCACACTTGATGATTTAGAAAATGTAGAAGAAAGATGCCACCATAGCCATGCGGCGATCGCCCCGTGGAGATATGCTATTCAGCAAATCCTACAAGATAAAGGGATCCTGATTGAGGTGCATAATGGTACTTCTATTGATTTTTTTGCAGCATTTGCGTCTCATCACGGAGCACCCCTCTCCTCTGATTATGGGCAGATATTTCACGACCGATTCCAAAAAAGTAGTCAGGGTAAAAAAGATCTTGAGGCCATAGAGGCTCTTGTACATGGCTTATGTGACTTAATGGGGCCTCCCCCTTTAGATCTCTCTAAAGCGAATAGGGAGGCTATACGAAAAGCCTCATGGCTTATTAATGGGATTGTCAATGTGTCCGATTGGCTGGGATCTGATATGGCATGTTTTCAGTATGTCGAAAAGCCGATGGATCTTGGAGTGTACTGGGAAGATTACGCCACAAAGCAGGCTCACAGGAGATACCAAGAAAGTGGTTTGAAATCCATTGAGCGGCACCACAGCGGGTTTGAGGGTCTATTCCCTACCTATACACCACTACCTTTACAGGCGTGGGCTAATGAGGTTCCTCTTCTCTGTGACGACTCCTCTTTGTTTATCATCGAGGCAGTGACGGGAAGTGGAAAGACTGAGGGTGGTCTGACGTTGGAGTCTCGACTATCTGATCTGTTAGGTAAAAAGGGACTTTATGTGGCGCTACCTACACAGGGAAGTGCAGAGAAGATGTTTAATAGAGTCCTAGACGACTTCTGTGGTCGGGCATTTGTAGAAGCCCCTACCGTCGCATTAGCACATAGTTCCGCTGGTTCGAATAGTAGATACAAGGCTATAAAACAGGGGAATACCCACCAAGATGGTTTGCCTACCGTAGGTACTACTACAGATTTTCTGTCCTTTTCTAGGAAGGCTGCATTACTAGCTCAGGTGGGAGTCGGAACTATTGACCAGCTTATCCTTTCCGCCCTCCCCCGACACCAACAGTCCCTTCGACTGGCCGGACTTCTAAACAAGGTCGTTATCATTGATGAAATTCATTCTTATGCGGAGTATCAGCAGGTTATTTTAGAGCGATTTTTAGAGATGGCTGGAACATTAGGTATCCCAGTTATTTTGCTGAGCGCTACTTTATCTACACATCGGAAACAACGCCTAATCCGCGCTTTCCGTGGTACTTCTGAAACTGAGGAGTTACGGAAAGAGTACCCTTTATATACGGCAGTTGGACGTGAAAGGGGTGTCTATGCTCAAAACTGTCCAGAAGATGAAGGGGATACTCTTGCTCTAACCCCAGAACTCCAGTGGAAAATGGGCAAAGAAATACGTGTTCGAAATATAGGGATGAATGAGGACGCTTGTATTGATGAGTTGATCCGGCGGGCTAATGCGGGTGAATGTGTTTGTTGGATACGGAACTCGGTGAATAATGCTAAAGATACCTATGATAGGATAAAAGAAAGATTTCCTAACGCTGATGTGTCTCTAGCTCACGCTAAATACATGGTAAAACATCGTATGGAGAACGACGAGTATGCGGAGAATACGTTTGGTTGGGATCCAGACGCACCGGAGTCTCGTAGGTCCGGTAAAATTGTGATAGCCACGCAGGTTTATGAACAGAGTTTGGATCTTGATTTTGATTTCATGGTGAGCGATTTAGCCCCCATAGAGGTATTGATCCAAAGATTGGGACGCTTATGTAGGCATTTCCGTATAAGAGGGGGGGATCACGATACCCGAATACCCGAGGCGTGGATTTATGGGCCTTATTTTCAAGAGGTACCCGATAAAGGGTGGTTAGATTGTGTACGTAGGGTATCCTTTGTATACGGAAACGTAATGGATCTTTGGAAGACTCAAAGGGAGATTGCTCATACAGAGTCGTGGACCTTCCCCAAAGATTCCAGAGTTCTAATCGAAAACGTACACGAGCCTTTTCCTGTTTTCTCGGCACTAGAGGAGGCGATGCTTACGTATGAGGAGCAACTCTATTCTGATGGGTGTGAGGGGTCACGAGTTCGCCTTGATTTTGATAAAGGCTGGTACGCCGCCGGGTCGGAGAAGTGGGAAGACAATGAAGTCTATACCCGTTTAATGGAGCCTACCTCTACATTTTATCTTTGTGAAGATATAGAGGGTCGTCTCATTCCTTTCGGGGATGCGGATAATTGGAATGATTGTAAAATTACAGTACGTAAAAAAGATGCTTATCTGCCCTTGGAACATGTAGACTTAAAAGAGAGGGCGCAGGGACAGGGGTTAGGTTGGCTTCTGAGAAGGGGTCATGTTCTACCTGTTAAAGATGGGGTAGTCTCAGTGATGAATATCCGGGGCACTGCCAAAACGATGGCGTACACTAGAGAAACAGGCTTTGTCAAGTTATGAGACCCCTTCCTATCACAAGACGAAAATTTCC
>Ga0136591_1000126_pt1 | contig 36170 bp, 28 predicted proteins | sample AntRauMFilla3767_FD_104929 | JGI IMG/M metagenome (GOLD analysis project Ga0136591, IMG submission 104929) | Saline lake microbial communities from Rauer Islands, Antarctica - Metagenome Filla 3 #767 | ecosystem: Environmental > Aquatic > Non-marine Saline and Alkaline > Saline | place...
AAACGGCCTTTATGTTTTAGTTTTGTCTGTAATAAAAATCATTCTTTACGTTTGCTCTGTTCCAGTGTCAGGGCCACCGGCTTTTCCGCCATCATCAGGATCATCTCCATTCTCTTCTTCGTCCGGATTTGATGATTTGAATATAATTTGATGGGCCAATGTATCTTTCATTTACTTCCCGATTAGTTCATTTTGACAAAGAAAAAACAATATATTATTTCAAATTGCAATATTGGAAATAGCTCTATGCGGAACTTTTTAATCTTGATGGTTTATTTAAGTATTGGTTTTTCCTCAGAGCTGATTGCTCAAGACTCCAATCCTGATTCTTTATTTAGCTTAGGCCAAGATTTTTATAGTCAGGCAAAATACGAGGAGGCTGCTGGTTTTTTTGATAATGCAGCATCCGCTTATCTACACTATAGTGACTCCCTGAAATGGATGGATTCTAAAATCCGTGAGGGGGATGCATTGAAGAATGCTGGTCAGTTGAAAAGGGGGCTTGAGCTACTTCTTGCTATTAATAAACGTGTTCCCAAAAATGCTACGGTAACTTTAAAGGCATCATTACATGATTCTTTTGGGAAAATTTACAGAGAGTTAGAGCAATATGAAAAGTCAATACAACATTATTTGAATGGTATTGAGCTTTCCAATACTTCCGGAGATTCCGTTTTGATAGCCACTCTAAATAACAACATCTCATATCCCTATTTGTATTCCGGTAACTATCAAGATGCCTTTGGGTATCAAAATAAAGCGAAAGAAATCTATGAAGCTGTCGGAGATGATTACCGTCTATCGTTTGTTTTAAATGGAATTTTTCTGACGTTGCTGGAATTAGGTTTGCATCAACAAGCCGAGCCCTACATCCGTCAAAGCCTGGCCATCCGCAAAGAGTTGGGCAACCCTAACCTGCTGGATGTGGCTTACCACAACCTGGCCTGGAATTTTGAGCAGCAGGGCAAGCGCGACAGCTCCGTTATCTACTATCAAAAATCGCTGGAGCTTTCCCGGCAATTGGGTAATCCTTTCGACATCACTCAAACCCTCAATAACATCGGTAGCTTATATGAGCGCTCGGGAGATTATGAAAACGCCCTGGCCTATTACAATGAAGCCTTACAAGCCAACTACCAAACCGAACGCCCGATTTCTACTGCCAACAATTTGGTCCGGATGGCACGGGTAGCCATCCAAAATGATGACCTGGATAATGCCGGGACTTTTTATAATGAAGCCCTAGACTGGCTAAACCAAACCGCAGCACCTCGCCCGCTCGCCAATCTATATCTGGATATAGCGAAACTCAATATGCTTAAAGAGCATTACAAAGATGCGGAGCACTACCTTGCAGAGGCGGAAGCTATTTCCAAAAACCACAACTTTAACAATCTCCAAATTCGTTCTCATTCGTTAAGGGGAGAACAGTATAAAGCAGAAGAAAAATGGGTTGAGAGTTTGGGTGCTTATCGCCGGGCCTATGCCTTGTCTGCCCGGGAAACAGTTACCAGTAAAATTGCCCCGGCCATGAATCTTGCCAAGGCATACAATCAGATACAATCTGACAGTGCTTTCATCTTGGCAAACGAAGCTTTTAAACTCATTGATTCTGTTCGTACTAATGTAGCCGGACTTGCTTTTCGCTCAGGATTTTTCAGCCAACACGCCGGTTTCTATAATGAGGTTGCATCCTGGCATATCACTCAAAAAAACAACCCTGAAAAAGCATTTGACCTTGTTGAGGCTGCCAAAGCTCGCGTTTTGATGGATGAACTGGCCGAGGCAAGAGAGCGTGCTTATGAATCTCTGGATGAAACCACCCTTATTAAAAAGCGGCAAAAGGCCAAACAAATAGACCGCCTATATAATCAAATTAATAGTGCTGAATCTGTTGCCGAAATAAATGCACTGCGAAATGAGCTCAAAGATCTGGAGTTTGAATACCAAACATTTCTAAATCAGATACAAGTCAGTGAGCCCTTGCTGAAAGAATTTAAATATCCGGAACCTGTCACCCTTGAACAGGCCCAAAGGATGCTAGACCCAGAGACAGCCATTATAGAATTTGCTGTTACCGAACAAAAGCTTATCCAGCTTTTTATTGATCAGGATAATATTGAGGGGAAAGTTATTGAGGAAAAAAATGCACCCTTTACAGAACAAATAAGACTATTCCGAGATGCTATTACAACAAAAGAATCGGTTGATGATATAAAAATACTTGGAGCAGAATTATATGAAAATCTAGTTCCAGAACTAGACTCCGATGGCCGGAGTAATATTTCAAACCTTCTTATTATTCCCGGTGGCGCGCTTACATTTTTACCTTTTGAGGCTCTGAGTAAAAACAACCGCTTTTTGATCCAAGATTATAACATCAAATACCTTCCCTCCGCATCTATCTACCCTCTTATAAATAACCCACATCGAACTACAGATTTTGAACTGCTGGCTCTTGCCGGTTCCGGTTTTGAAAGCAGTGAAGGCGCAGGGAGTTTAAGCAGTTCTCAGGCCTCATTTGCCTCCCTTCCATCAACATTACTGGAAGTCGATTCAATTGCCGTTAATTTCACAAATTATAAAGTGCTAAAAAACGAAGACGTCACTGAGGCTTCACTGAAATCTCATGACCTAAGCCGTTTTCGTTTTATCCATTTTGCCACACATGCAGAAGTAAATGAATCTACTCCTTCTCAAAGCGGCTTACTGCTGTCAAAAAAAACTGATGTTGAATCTCTTTTTGGGGAAGATGGATATTTAAACAGCAGGGAGATTTCCGGATTAAGACTTAATGCAGACTTAGTGACTTTAAGTGCATGTAATACCGGAATGGGTAAAATTGTGACCGGGGAGGGATTGCTGGGATTACAGCGGTCTTTTCTGTCAGCCGGGGCTTCTTCTGTGATGGTGAGTTTGTGGAGTGTTTTTGACCGAAGCACTTCTGTTTTCATGTCACATTTCTATAAAAGAATGCTGGTTCATGAAGAAACAGATTACGGCTTATGGGCTCAAACCCTGAATTGGTTTGGAATGTATGAACATCCTTTGTTTGACTATAAGTCAAAATCTCTTCGTGATGCAAAGCTCTCTATGATCGAGCACCCGTATTACAATCACCCCATTTATTGGGCTCCTTTTATTTTGATCGGTAAGTAAAGCAGGGAAGAACTCAGAACATCCGGCTTATGACTTTTCTTCTTCGCCGGATGTTCAATGTTCATATCCTGTATTTGAGATCTATCTCGGCTGTACCTGAGTCTTTTCAATAAATTCCTGGTTATCAACAAGTGGGCGCTCCGGAGAATTAGCTAACAAAGCCGTTAGGTTATAAACCAGCTGCGTTCTTTTTGTGAGAGGGCCAAAAGTGATCTTATCTATATGGTCAGAGGGGCGATGGTAATCTGCATGAACTCCTGTAAAAAAGAAGACAAAAGGCACTCCTAATCGACCGAAGTTCCAGTGATCACTTCTTCGGTAAAACTGATTTGGATCATTAAGGTCATTGTATCTTTTGCTAAGTGTTAAGTCAGGCCCCATGGTGTTGGCTATTTGTGTCAGGCTGTCTAAGCCGGATGAAATGATCTCTCCTCCAATTATATATACGTAATTGCTGTCCGCTTCATTTTGCTCATCCACGCGTCCGATCATATCGATATTAATATTTGCGATAGTGTTCTCTATAGAAAAAATTGGATGATCGGAATAGTAACGAGAACCCAAAAGCCCTTTTTCTTCCCCCGACACATTCAGAAAAAGCACACTTCTTTTGGGGCCAACCCCGGCTTCTTTAGCTTTTGCCATAGCCTGGGCAGTATGTAAGGTTGCAACCGTACCGCTTCCGTCATCATCAGCACCATTATAAATAGTATCACCGGTTGAGTCGGGCTGGCCAATTCCAACATGATCGTAGTGGGAGCTCAGCACCACAACTTCATCTTTCAGTTCCGGATCACTACCTTCCAAAAAGGCCACCACATTTTTAGTAACCACCGTGTTTTCATTTACCGTTGGGTTGTGGTCTAAGGTAAAAGTAAGGTCGCGTGCTTGAAAAGACTCAGGATTTGAAAGTATTTTTTCCTGAACATCAGCCAACCCGCTTAGCGCCTCAAACCCTAACATTTTTGTAGCCAGCTCGGGGTGAACACGGTTAAATGCCGGAGCCGAAGATCCATTATTTTCCTGCTGATATTTAAGAGACATTCCTCCGCCTACACCAAAATAACTTTTCCTTTGCTCCACTTCCTGTTGATAGTCCTCAACATCGGTGCCAACTACCAGGATGGTTCCCAGAGCATTCCCTTGAGTCAGTGCCATTTGCAAATACTGCATATTTGTATTTTGCTCATCATAGATCACAAACAGCCATTTTCCTTCCACATCTTCCAGAAAGTGATTGATGCCCTCATCAGTATTCATCATTCCTGCTCCTGCAAATACTACCGGACCGGAAAGCGCATCACTTCCTCCAAAAAGAGTGACGAAGTTTGAACCCTGCTGAGCATTATGAGTAGACTCGTCTACAACAGAATCATCTTCCGTATTTACCAGCCGATAGCTGATCTCTTCTGTAGTGGGCTGAACCAGTTCATAATGCTGGAAATAGCTGTCATCATCACCAACAGCTTTTAATCCCATTTCGGTATACCGTTTTGCCAGGTATCGGGCCGCTTTCTCTTCTCCAATTGTTCCTGTTTCTCTTCCCTGTAACGAATCGTGGGCCAAAACAGCCAAGTCATTATACAATCCTTCTTCAGTAATATTTTCTGAAAAAGAGTAGATATTTTGGGGTTCGATTTGGGGGCTTTTGTTTAAAACGCTGCATGCTGAAATTACTGCAACGGTTAGGAATAGTGTGATCTTCTTGGTCATTGTTTTGATGTGATTTTTTATTGAGCACCTATGATTTCATCAACAGGCTTGAGGTCTATGTAAAAATGGGTTGGATCATCTTCCAGAAATAAGTTGATCTGCTGTTCTTTTATCATTTCTAACACGGCAAGAAAAGTAACTACAACATAGATCTTATTTTTTAAAGTGGCGCAAACCTGCATGAATGTTTGTCTTCCGTGTTCCTGCAATTGATTCAGCACAAACTCAGCTTGTTCTTCAACTGTAGTGCTTACTTTTTCGACGTGGTGAACTATGTTTTTTCGTTCAATATCCTGTAATACTTTCTTGAATGCCGCGATCAGATCGAACATGGTTACATCCTGAAGCGCTTCACCGGTTGCCTGCTGATCTACTTCATCCGCTTCGGGATAACCGCGCATATATTTCTTTCGGGTCTCTTCATCCATATCGGCCATTTTTTCCGACATTTCTTTATAGCGCTTGTATTCCAGTAATCGCTGAACCAACTCATATCTTGGATCAGACTCGTCTATTTCTTCATCGTCAGAGTCTTCGCGAGGCAGCATCATTTTAGCCTTGATGGACATGAGCATGCTCGCCATCAATATGAATTCGCTTGCCACATCCAGGTCTAGTTCTTCCATCAAATGGATATATTCCAGAAACTGCTTGGTGATGTAAGAAATGGGGATGTCATAGATATCCAGCTCATCTCTTTTTATGAAGAAAAGAAGCAGATCTAAGGGGCCTTCAAAATTATTTAGCTGAACTCTGTACATGTACTAAAACTACACTGTTAAGAACTAAATTTCTTTATTTTCTTTTTCCCGCCGAATGTTATTTTAAGCTTTGTTTTAGTTTAGCATTATTAGAAACATGGATTACTCAAAATTTGTCGGCGCAGTACTGGAAAATGATGAACCTGTTATCAATGAACAGGTTAGGGTGATCACAGCTGTGCTTATTAAATTCTTGACCGTTCGCCTCGATGCCCCTATTGAGGACGCTCAGGATTGCGCACAAAGTACACTCTTAATTGCTATTGAAAAGATCCGAAATGACGAATTAGAGAACCCGGATGTGATTATAAATTACCTTTTCACCACTTCAAAACATGAGTATTTGAGGTTGGTTTCCAAGGAGCGTGAAGTGAACTATGAAGATCTTCCTGATCATCATTTTGACAAGCCCGACCAGCTCAACCGACTTGTTGATAAGGAGAAAATGAACATCCTAGAACGCTGTATAAAGAGCTTAAAGGCCGATTATAAAAAATACATCGAATATTGGTTTCAAAACCCGGGCTTTGAAACTTCCGTAGTTGCAGATCATTTTGGTATCTCTGTAAACAACGCCTGGACCAAGAAACACAGGGTTATAAATGTGCTCAAAGAATGCTTTGAAAAAAAAATTCAAATTTAACTGTAAGGAATTCATTTTTAATCGCTCTTACTTAGGGAAAGTCAGAATGTATTTGAAGAATACATTCTGCACTGAGTTGAATAAAAAACGATACCATGGATAACTCAAGAGAATTAGAGATCAGACAAAAAATTGACGCTTATATAAAGGGGCAGCTTAAAGAGGAAGAAGTTCAGGAATTGTGGAATGAGTTTGCAAAGGATCCTGAATTGCTCGATGTGCTGGAATTAGAAGTGAACATAAAAGCGATTATTGAGCAAAAAGCCGCCGAAGCCAAGCAATCTAGAATTTATAAATTACCAACATGGACTTGGCACGCTGCCGCTGCCGCTGCAATTATAATTGTGGCGCTTGTTCAGCTTTTCAGAGTGGATACGCCGACTAATATGGATCAATTTGTAATGCAACAGATCAATCCCAGTGAAATTGAGACCGCAGATGGAGTTCGTGATAAAGATATGCAAATTACCACCGCCGACTCCCTACTTAACCTGGGCTTTGAAGCTGTTATCTCCGGTAATGAAAGTCGCGCCCTTGAGCTTTTTGATGAAGTGATCAATAATTATGAAGAGGAGCCTTACGGATCCAAAGCTTTTCTAAATAAGGGAATCATTCTTTATAATGAAAGCGACTATGAAGCTGCGATCATTGCATTCAGAGAAGCAGCAAACCGTGTGGAAGACAGCAAAATGATCACTGAAAAAGCATATTGGTATCTTGGGAATGCTTTGGTCAATGTTGGAGAACTTGAAGCGGCCCAAGAAGCCGTATTTCAAGCCTATCAAATTGATGGTGTTTTCCGAAACCCTGCATTCAGGTTACTGAAAAAACTTAGTGATGATCTCGGAACTTCTGACTATGAAGAGTTTAACACCCCTGAATTAGAATAGCATTGAATTGGTTTCTAATTCGCTTTTGGAATGGGCTCTGCTGATTCTTTCATGTGATTCATCAAAAATTCATGGGCGCTCAATTTAAATTTTCCTTTTTCTTTTTTGGCGCGATCATAGCTTCCATCCGGATTTAAGACCCAGCGTTGTTTGTTGTCGTTGAAATAGATATTGAGAACAAACTGTAGGTATTTTTTCAGTTTATCATTTTCAATCGGCGTGATAGCCTCCACCCTTGCATCCAGATTACGATGCATCCAGTCTGCCGAACCGATGAAATATTTATGCTCTCCTTTGTGGTTAAAATAATAAATACGCGAATGCTCCAAATAACGCCCGATAATCGAATGAACGGTGATATTTTCACTCATTTCATCTACTCCGGGAATCAAACGGCAAACTCCCCGAACGATCAAGTCGATTTTCACCCCTACACTTGACGCTTCATACAGCTTTTGGATGATCACCGGGTCTTCCAAACTATTCATTTTTGCAATGATACGCGCCGGTTTGCCTTCTTTCGCTTCATTAATTTCAAACTCTATCAGATCATTCATTTGCTTTCGCATATGATTAGGAGCTACCAGCAACTTCTCAAATGTTTGATCAGGGGCGTATCCCGTTAGAAGATTAAATACATCGGTTACATCTGACCCTATCTGTTCATCACAGGTAAAAAGTGCCACATCTTCATAAAGCTGTGCTGTATCCGGATGATAATTTCCCGTCCCAATATGGCAATATGTTCTAAGTCCGTCACTTTCTTCCCGGACTACCATCGTCAGTTTTGTATGAATTTTGAGACCGGGTATTCCATACGCTACATGAACCCCATAATTCTCCAGTTTTTGCGCCCAGTTGATATTTCGCTCTTCATCAAAACGGGCTTTAATTTCTACAAGCACAGCCACTTGTTTTCCTTCCTCTGCTGCATTCATAAGCGAGTGCATAAGCGGAGAATCTTTTGATGTTCGATATAAAGTCTGCTTGATCGCTAATACTTTCGGATCTCTTGCTGCTTCCTCAATAAATCGCTGAGTTGAAAGTTCAAAACTATGGTAGGGATGATGCACCATGAAATCCCCCCGCTTGATCACTTCAAAAATACTTGGGATCTCGTCTTCCGGGTTATGTTTGAGCGCCGGGTGCAATACGGGTGTCCAGTTCCTTTCTTTAAGACGATTAAAGCCACTCAATTTTGCGATATCAATCACATCCGCCAGGCCTATGGCTCCCTTCATCTCATACACATCATTCCAGTTGATGTTCAAGTTCTTGATCAAATATTTTTTCAGATGCTTCGGCATGGCGGCATCGATCTCAAGACGTACGATCCCGGCAAATTTCCGCTCCCGCAATTCATCTTCAATGGTCTCAAGCAGATCTTCGGCTTCTTCTTCATTTCGATCTACCGAGGCATTTCTGGTCACTCTGAACATATGTGCTGAGAGCAGCTTCATCCCCGGAAAAAACTGTATCATTTTCTCCCTTATAATATCTTCGATGGGAGTCAATATCACTTTATTCCCTTTTCGGTGCACCTCTACAAACCGGTCTCTGTTGGCCGGTATCTTAAGACGCGCAAAGGATTTTTCCTTGGTCCGCGGATTCATAAGCTCAATCGCAAATGAAAGGCTTTTGTTGGAAATAAAGGGAAACGGATGTGACTCATCAACAGCCAGCGGGGTTACAATAGGATATATCTGTTTTTGGAAATACAGGTCACTTACGCTTTGCTGATATTCAGTAAGATCATTATATGATTTGATCTCAATTCCTTTATTTGCCAGTTTTGGCAGTAGATCGTCAAAGAAACAACTTCGATACGACTCGATCATATTATGAACTTCATGGCGCACCGCTTTAAGCTGATCCGAGGGCGTCATCCCGTCTACCGAAAGTTCTTTTACTTCAGCTAATAATTGCCTTTTTAATCCTCCCACTCGCTTTTGAAAAAACTCATCCAGATTTGAACAGACTATAGAGAGAAACTTGATCCGCTCCAGCAGCTTGTTCTTCTCATTTTTCGCCTCCGCCAGCACCCGTTCATTGAATTTGAGCCAGCTCAGCTCATAATTGAAAAAGTACTCGCCGCCAAAGATCTTAAGGTTGCTGGAACGCAGATCTTTATGCATCCCTTTTTGCTTCAGGATCTCATTTTTTTTGGGATTTGCCAGCTTCTTTGCAAGCTTTGATTTTGGATTTACCGAATCATCGAAAGTGATTTCATCCGGCGATAACGATGACTTTTTCATTCGTATCAAAAATTAATTCGCATTCACAATTAGTCTTAAAACTAAGTATAATTACGTTAACTTAGCGTAAACAATCATACGATCACCATAACGTGAATAACCCGCTATTAAATCCCGAAGAAAAAGAAGATGCCTTTGAACAAACGGTAAGGCCCGGTTCACTTCAAGAATTCATCGGACAAAAAAAAGCCATTTCTAATCTTTCCGTTTTTATAAAAGCGGCCAGACAGCGGGGTGATGCCCTTGATCACGTGATCCTTTCCGGGCCTCCAGGCTTAGGAAAAACAACGCTTTCCTATATAATCGCAAACGAAATGGGGGTGAAAATTCGTCCCACTACAGGACCTGTTCTGGAAAAACCCGGCGACCTTGCAGGCATGCTCACGAACCTGGAAGAAGGCGATGTGTTATTTATTGATGAAATTCATCGGCTCAACCCGGTCATTGAAGAATACCTGTATTCAGCCATGGAAGATTACAAGCTGGATATCGTGATCGACTCGGGGCCGAATGCACGGAGTATCCAAATTGAGCTGAATCACTTTACCCTTGTGGGGGCGACTACAAGAAAGGGATTACTTACCGCACCACTACGTGCCCGTTTTGGAATCGATATGCGCCTGGATTATTATGATGTAGAACTGCTTCAGCGTATTGCTTTGCGAACGGCTGATATTATGGGATTAGGAATTACAGAAACCGGCGCTCATGAGATCGCGCGAAGAAGTCGCGGAACACCAAGAATTGTGAACAAACTGCTCCGCCGTACACGCGATTTTGCCCAGGTAGATAAGGTAGATGTCATTGACGAAAAGATAGCTGATAAAGCACTCAACGCTCTTGATGTAGATCAAAACGGCCTGGATGAAATGGATATCCGTATCCTCAAAGCCATCATTGAAAATTACGATGGTGGCCCGGTTGGGTTGAGCACCCTGGGCGTGGCTGTTGGTGAAGACAAGGGAACCATCGAGGAAGTATATGAACCGTTCCTTATCAAAGAAGGTTTTATGCAGCGCACACCGAAAGGGCGCATTTGTACCAAAAAGGCCTATCAGTATTTGAGTATTGATCCCGAGAAAAAGGACGGGGATTTATTTAATTAACTGCATTTTAAGTTCTTGAATGAATACTTCTCCTGAGTTGCCTACGGCTCGAATTCTCGCCAAGTACATTCCACTTGATAAACTTTTAGCATTAAAAGTCGTTTCATGGAAACCCGCATTTAGGTTTTCTTGTACTAAAGTAGCTACTTGCTGCCCCATTATATTATATATCGTCACTTGAACTGCTGACTCTTCCGGTAGTGCAAACTTTAACTTGGTAGTGGGATTGAATGGATTGGGGTAATTCTGTTCTAAGTAAAATTTTTCAGGCAGCGGATCAGAAGTGTCCGAACGCTGTTTTAAGGGTGTATTTCCATTCACCCATTGCGTGTAATGTGAAAAACCTGATTCTTCATCATTGTTATTTACAGCATTTACGGCATATCTCCAGTCATTAGAATGTGAGGTTAAATCCATAACTACAAATGGATCCATATAATTACTTGAAGAAGGAGAGGCAATATGTACTGGCGAAAAAATATAGCCGTCACTGAGTCTTTTTTGCTGGCGCCATACTTCGTAGTAATCGATGTCGGGTTCAGGATTATCATCCCAGTCAATATTTGGGAAGCCCATACCTCCAGCATTGGTAATGGTTACATTGCTGGGTGCCGAAGGTTTTGGCGGTTCCTGGATTAAATTTATGGTGAAATCGGAATCGCTGACCCATTCATTGTTTTCTTTCATCAGACGTATAAAGCCATACTCTTCATTGCTATCTAATTTTAGCCTGACATCGAGATTATCAACTGTAAGTTGGAAACTGTAAGCGTATGTGTTTTCATGTTTTAAAATGGCAACATCTAAATAATTTTCATGTTTAAAGTAACCGGCGTGAATATCAGTGCCTAAATTAAGTTGTTCTAAAGAGTTTTGAGGAGTTTGATCATCTGCTTTTATGAAGGTTATTAAGGCGAAATCTGATTCGCTTGAACTATGGGCATACATTTTTCTTTTTACTTGATAAGGGTCTTTATTACCACTATTAGGATCATAATTAGGGTATTCAAGAATAGTCATGCTCTCATTGGTAAAAATATCGTTGCCGTATGATTCATCATCATCAATTTGATCTTCTGAAAGAGCAGCAATGTATAAATTTTTTGCGTTTTCATAACCTGAGATGGGGTTGTTATTCGAAATATCCCAATAACTCCAATCTTCATGGTTAGACTGATTATATAGGTGTTCTGAGTTACCTAGATAATGCATCTTTTTAAGCATAGATGTTGGCTGATTGGTTTCCTTCATCATATTAAAATCTACGATATAAGGTGAATCACCAAGAACTGCTACTACTTTTCGGCTATAAATTCCTTCAAAATAAATATTACCAAATGGAGTGGGTTGCATAATATTTAACTTTACCTCTCCCTCCATTGTCTTTAAATTATTTGAAATATTACGAAAATTCATATTTGTTACATTTGCATGCTCACTTACTTTTCTTGCCTTTGTTATACTTACCGCAGGACTTTCAAGGCCACCATAATTCTGATAATTTACATACTCATAACCAAATATATTGTTCATTGTCAAATATCCATAACTGTAATGCATTACATTATTATATAGATATCCATTCGTAAAGCTATTTCCACTTTCAGATGCACTGTCATATCCTCCGTCAACTAAATAAGAGTGATCATTTATGTAATAAAGAAGTTGCAGTTGATCCGGTTGCTCATGCCCCTCCCCTCGTGTTATCGCTTTACCAGTTTCTTTATTGAAAAAGATAAAATGATTATCACCATTATTATCTTCATGTCTAATTATCCATTGTTGTTCAGAAGCAGAAGATAGAATACTTGGCAAAGGAGATTTTGAACTTGGTGACTGCTTCGGAACTGCAAGATCTATTAAGTACAGACGATTTGGTAACCAGTTTTCATTCCTATATTCAAGATAATTACTATATACCGTATTGTATTTCCTGCCAATCGAAGAATTACCATAACCGTCAGCCCATCGTAATAAATGGGGTATTGTCATTCGCTTCTTATTTCCATCATCTATTGGGGGAATCGAAGCATCTGGTGTGGATATATCAGCTAACCATTCTATAGGATTTAAAAACCAGCTGCTGTTAAAAGGATCACTTACACTCCCCAATAAATCATTAGCACGAACTGCGTGCCAAAATTGAAAAACATCCGGCAAAGCGTAATCAAAATAATATGCACCTTCGGCCCAAAACCGTTCTCCTTCATCACTCTGATACATCCAGTATTTGGTTCTGTTACTGTTTGTGGCCGGGTCGCTTGCTTTATTCTTTGCTATGTTAAAATAGTTTTTGATTACTCCCTGTTGCTAAATCTCCATATCCAATGGCTACATAGCCCTTTAGGGGTCTATTACCTGGTTCAACTTCGTCTTCTTGAACATCAAATCGTGCTACGTCTTTTCTAAGCCTGTTTGTATAAAAGTCAAAAAGTTCAGTTTCATACTGAACAAACATTCTTCTTTTTTCCGCCCATGTAGGGAGTATTGTTGAAAATTCATTATTCCATTCAGAAAAGTCCCATTCTTTATATGCATTTTCGAGGGCTAAATATAGATCAAGAAACCTGGCAATGTTGCCATATGAGTTTACATTTTTAACATAATCGCTTCTATTTGTTACCAATGGAAAGGGATTGGGGGTATAGTTACTAACGGAATGATGATGTTCAAATACTTCTTTAAGTTCGTCTATTACGGTGGCATGGCTACGGATTGGTATATTGTACACATCATTAGAAGTAACCGAGTCAATTCCGTTTTCCTCTAATACATAACTGGCTAAGGCTTCGAAAGCTTTGTATTGAAGGTAATTGGAGTTGTTTTCAATTACTGAATTAGTTTGAGGAGACAACTCTATACTATTATTAGTAGATAAATCTAAAATTTCTAAAAATAATTCTTTTGTTTCATTCGAACCTACTGAATACACTTCATTCAATATCTGTTTTAATCCCAATCCGTATTGATTGTTGCCCTCATTATCAAAACCTGTAATGGAGAGACCCGGCCTGTTCATGCCAAGTCCTTCAGCAAAATCACGGTTATTACCTTCTGTTGTGGGAACTATGTTAATTACTTGGGCTTGGATGGTTCCTGTAAGTAAGCAAAGGATTACAGTAATATTTAATACAAATTTCATAATTGTACCCTCGAATATTTTTATTTGTTAGTTAGATGAAACTGAATCAATGACCGTAACATTAAAAGAATTTGTAAGTTCTGGACTGCAGTCTCCTCCTATTGCTGTAACATGAATTTGAGTTTCCCCGACTCTCCTTGGAACCACCTCAACAACGGTAACAGAACCATTAGTATCATTTCTTTTTCCCCCACTACTTGCTATAACTCCGTGTTGCTCAGACGTGACTTGAACAATGATTTGCTTTTGTTCTGAGTGTCGAAATACAACCGGTTCTTCTACGACATCTCTTCGAAACGGTTCTTGGCCTATCACAAGCGTGGTATCAGGAATTGGATTTTCTATTATAATTTCTTCTTCACAAGGTGTGGTATCTGACGTGCAAGAAAAAGAGAAGAAAACTAATAGCGGAAGAACTGTGTATTTTATTTTTTTCATTCTGATACATTAAATTTGTAGTTAAACTTAAAACCACTTAACACTTCAATATTTTTAAGTTAAGAGAAAATAGGCGGGTGTTTGTTACAATAATGGTAAAATTTTCATTTACTATGGTAAAAGCAATGAAAGTGTTTCTTGACTTCAAAGGATAAATCACCAAAAACAAACAGGATTTATTCAACTCATAGCTTTTTTCTCCTCAAATATTTTTAACTTTGCGTCCTTTATATTCACTGCCTGAATTTGCAGAACTATATTTTCCTAACCGAAAGCACCTCATTACTTAGATTATTATTAGCATGAAAAATCTTTTTACTTCAGAATCTGTTTCCGAAGGCCATCCGGATAAAGTAGCCGACCAAATTTCTGATGCCATTTTAGATGCCCTCCTCACCGATGACCCTGATTCTCGAGTAGCCGTTGAAACCTTGGTAACCACCGGTTTGGCTGTTGTTTCCGGAGAGGTAACCACCGAAGCTTATATTGACGTGCAAGAGATCGTCCGTCAAGTGATCAAGGAGATCGGGTATAACAAAGCTTCGTATCGGTTTGATTCTGAGAGTTGTGGTGTTCTTTCAACCATACACAACCAAAGCCCTGATATTGCCCAGGGCGTAGATCGCGATGGTGCCGGTGATCAGGGAATGATGTTTGGCTACGCTACTAAAGAAACTCCTGAGTACATGCCGATGCCACTTCAGTACTCCCATAACTTACTGAAGGAACTGGCACGTATACGAAAGAAAACGGACATGATGCCTTATTTGGGACCCGACAGTAAAAGTCAGGTGACTATTGAATATGATGAGGATTGTAAACCAAAACGTATTCACACTATCGTGCTTTCCACCCAACATGATGAAGATGTTGAGCAAAGTCAGATTCAGGCTGACATCAAAAAGCATTTGATCGGAAACGTGATTCCCGGAGAGTTGGTGGATGACGAAACTATTTATCATGTAAACCCAACCGGAAAATTTGTGGTCGGAGGCCCCCATGGAGATACCGGACTGACCGGGCGGAAGATCATTGTGGATACCTATGGCGGATTCGGTGCTCACGGCGGCGGAGCTTTTTCAGGAAAAGATCCTTCTAAAGTAGATCGCAGCGCAGCCTATGCTTCCCGCCATATTGCAAAAAACGTGTTAGCTGCCGACTTAGCTGATGAGTGCCTTGTACAACTTGCTTATGCCATTGGCGTAGCCGAGCCGGTTTCAATCAACGTGAATACTTATGGTACCGGTAAAATGAGTGACATGGAACTGGCTGATAAAATTGCCAATACCTTTGATTGCACTCCGCAGGGGATCATCAAGCGGTTTAACCTAAAGTCTCCTATTTACCGACAAACGGCCGCATACGGACACTTTGGAAGAGAGGAGTTCCCATGGGAGAAACTTGATTATGTTGATAAATTAGCTTGATCTATCCGTTCCAACGCAGAGCGTGTGGAACGAGAAATAAAGATAGCTGTCTTTTGTTATTCAAAGTGATTTTTTATATTGACGTATACTATAGAATAATGTATACGTCATGAAAAATAAACTTACTTTACGATTAGATGATAAGCTGATCAAAAATGCCAAAGAGCACGCAAAATCTAAGAATACATCAGTTTCACAATTAGTAGCTGATTATTTCAAAGCTATTGAAAACCAAACTAAAGAAGGCCACTCCGGTTATTCACCAATAACATCTTCACTTATTGGGGTGTTAGACAAGAACTCTGTAACAGAAGAAGATTACAAGGCATACTTGGAAGAAAAGCATCTGAAATGAACATTCTGTTTGATACCAATATTCTGCTTGATACTTTATTAAAGCGTGAACCTCATTTTAAAAGCTCTGTATTCCTCATAGACTTGGCTGAAAAAAGAAACATATCCGGTTGGTTGGGTGCTACCACGGTAACAACACTTTATTATTTGTTATCAAGGGAACTAAACAAAAGCCAAGCTGATAATTTAACTCAGTCATTATTTAAAATATTTGATGTGTCTCCGGTAAACAGAACGGTCTTGGAAACAGCTTTTGAAGCCGGTTTTATAGATTATGAAGACGGAGTACTTCATCAGTCTGCTTTACACTCCAATCTTGATGGAATTCTTACAAGAAATAAGAAAGATTTTAAAAAATCTAAATTGCCTGTTTATACACCTCAAGAATTGATTGCAATTTTAGAGCAGTAGATGTCCTTTACAATTTTCCTGTAATTTGTTAATTCGAGATTCCCCTCATTTCTGTTATTTTCCATAAATTCAAAATTTTGGAGTTTATGGATAACCAACGCTTTCAGTCTGATTCAGGTCAACCGACGATAGAGATCTTTGATATCCCTATCATGGAGCCAATGGTGACATTCACGGATCTTTGGATCACCGCGGTCTGCCTGTTCGCCCTTTTTAAACTAATTAAGCTTAACAAAAAGGGAAAAGTCCATCAGTATATGCGCTGGTATTTTGGGATCATGGCGCTCGCAACTTTTCTGGGTGGGGTATTGGGTCATGCCTTTCAGTACGCAGTTGGATTGGAATGGAAACTCCCAGGATGGCTCATCAGTATGTTAGCAGTTATGGCGATTGAACGCGCATCCATTATGCACGCCCGACCCGTTATCAATGAGAAGTTTGGAAAGTTTTTGGAGGTAGCCAATGTGGTTGAGCTGCTTACCTTTGCCGTAATCACTTTCACTACGCTCAACTTCTTTTTCATTCAGGTGCATTCGGCATATGGATTAGGGCTTGTTGTTCTCCCGCTTCACTTTTTGGTGTATTGGCGAACACGGAATGAAGGGAGCCGGATCTTTTTCCTGAGCGTCCTTTTTGCCACTCTCGCAGCTTTCTTCTACACGAGTGAGATCGGTATCCATACCTGGTTCAATCACCTGGATGTAGCCCATACCGTTATGGCCATTAGTATGTACTTCTTCTATCGCGGAGCACGAAAACTGGAGGTGTTAAAGCCTGAAGAGATTAAAGAAGAAAAAGGAAGCTTCGGAGATGCTGTGAGAGATGCCCTTTACGAAGTTAAAAAGAACCTAAAACGATAACCTATAGAAGTTGATGAATAATTGCATATCCTACTCATTCAATAACATCTAATTACCCTTCCATGAAAAACTTATCCTTCAATCTGTTTTTGGCATCTTTATTTTTGATGTCTTGCACTCCCGATCAACCCCAAACGGTATTCAGCAATGTGAATGTCATACCCATGAATAGCGATCAGATCTTAGAGAATCAAACCGTTGTGGTAGAGGGAGATCGCATAGTGGATATAGGATCTGCTTCTGACATAAGTTTTTCTTCCAACGTTACTATTATTGATGGAACTGACAAATTCTTAATGCCCGGACTTGCCGAAATGCATGGACATGTTCCCCCCACCGATCCGGGTGAAAATGCCCCGGACTATTTTGACGATGAATATGTGGAAAGCACCTTATTTCTCTACATCTCAGCAGGAATCACCACCGTTCGGGGGATGCTGGGATATGAAAATCAGCTGACCTTGAAAGACCGCGTAAACTCTGGGGAAATCATTGGCCCTCATCTGTATCTGGCCGGGCCTAGTTTTAACGGAAATACTATCTCATCACCGGAACAAGCAGCTCAACGAGTCCAGGAGCATAAAGAGGAGGGCTGGGATCTGCTTAAAGTTCACCCCGGTCTGTCCCTCGAACAATATGATGCAATGGCTGAAACAGCTCATGAAGTTGGTATTACTTTTGGTGGCCATGTTCCTGCCGATGTTGGAGTGATCCATGCCATAGAATCAGGACAGATCACCATCGATCACGTAGATGGATACGTAAACTATCTGCGAGAATTTGACGACTCAGAAATGGAAGATAAACTGGCGGAGGTCATTCAACTTACCAAAGAAAATGACGTCTGGATCGTACCAACTATGGCCCTGTGGGAAACCATTATTGGTGCAGCCGATTACGAAGCCATGAAAAAGTATGATGAATTGAAGTACATCCCTGAGGCCGTCAAACAGAATTATTTCAATTTTGCTGATAACCCCCAAAGCGCGTACTCAACAGACAACCCCCAAGAGCATGCCGAACTTCGCCGGAAGATCCTGGAGGAAATGAATAACGCCGGAGTAAAAATATTAATGGGAACTGATGCGCCACAGTTATTCAGTGTTCCGGGTTTTTCAATACATCGTGAACTTCCACATATGAAAGCTTCAGGAATGAATAATTATGAGATCATTCAAAGCGGCACTAAAAATGTAGGGGACTATTTTTCTGAATGGGATGACTTTGGAACCATTCAAGAAGGTCAGCGTGCCGATCTCATTTTGGTAAATGGCAATCCTTTGGAAGACCTTTCCGTGATCCAGGATCATTCGGGAGTGATGGTTCAGGGGAAATGGTATTCCCGGGAAATGATCGATGAGAAGCTTAACGAAATTGAAGAATATTACTCAAACGAATAACTGCAGATCAGTTGTTTAATACATCCTGAATTTTATTCTTAAGCTGCTCAGTAACACCGCCTTTTATAGCTTCATTTATAGCCTTCTGTAGCAACGGTTCTATTATCTGTCGAACACTCTGTTTTATGGAGTTATTCCCATCCCGGCCAATATCTGTGAGAGTGATTTCACTGAAATTAGCTTCCGCCGTTCTCTGTCTGTCAATACTTGTGCTTACAACCACATTCCCTTCTTCGATGTGCAGATAGTCAATAATTATGGTTTTTTCATCCGGGTCGTTATGAGTAAGGTTCATATTATCGTTCAGCATTTTCAGGTTTGCGTCTAAGCCCTTTTGTTCGAAAAATAGCTCCGGACTTTTTACAATAATTTCATTTACCCTGATCTGATCACTTAGCAATGATCTCAAGTCTATTTCGATGGTAGCCTCTTCTATACTCAGGGCTGGTTCATCACTGAAATTACCGGGATTCTGAATCTTAAATCCTTTGATCGAACCTTTCCCGCTAAACAGTGAAATGTTAACATCATTAACAGTAACCACACTTTGGAAGAGTTCAGAACCATTTTCTTCTATGCTGGATTTTGTAGTGCTGTCGATAATAACCGTTAATACAATTACCGCAGATATAATTAACACGATCACTGCGGTACTAATTTTTGCTGCTTTATTTTTCATATATGACTCTCGTTGATTCTATTCTCTTTTAGTTAAGTATACAAGATTATGTTCCATTTTCTACTTTTTACGAAGCATCTCTTTTATGTCTGCTCCTTTTTTATAAATTGAACCCTTCTAAATAATTCTAATTAATTACTATTCAAATGAAAAAACCGATACGAAGCTTATTGCTCGCATTGGTTTGTGTGCTTTTCTTTGGGGCTGAAGGATTTTCACAATCCACCCCCCAGGTTTTTAAAGGCGCTCAGATCATACCTATTTCAGGCGAGCCTATAAACAACGGTATTCTTGTTGTTGAAGACGGAAAGATCACCGCAATTGGTGGTCCCAACACCAGAACTCCAAGAGGAGCCGATGTTCACGATGTATCCGGACATGTGCTCATGCCCGGACTTGTTGACACACACTCTCACATTGGCGATGGAGACGGTGGCGACCGCTCAGCTACCCTTCATCCAGACGTACGCATTATGGATTCCATCGATCCAAGAAGTCCATCTTTTAAACGGGCACTCGCTGGTGGGATCACCTCTGTTAATGTCATGCCCGGGTCCGGACACTTAATGAGTGGACAAACCGTATATCTGAAATTACGTAAAGCAAATGTTATTGAAGACATGCTGCTTTACACAGACGATGAAAAAACCATTTATGGCGGACTTAAAATGGCTAATGGAACCAACCCAAGAGGCAATCCCCCTTCACCTGGCACACGGGCTAAAGCAGCTTCCATGGTACGGGAATTATTTATCAAAGCTCAGGAGTATCAGGCAAAAATTGAAGCGGCCGATAGTGATGAAAGCAAAATGCCTGCCCGCGATATTGGTATGGAAACGCTGATCGAAGTTTTGGAAGGAAAGCGGATTGTACATAATCACACGCATAAGCATCAGGATATTTTAACTGCCATGCGACTGGCTGAAGAATTCGATTACCGCCTTGTATTGCAACACGTAAGTGAAGCCTGGAAAGTGGCCGATGAAATTGCTGCTTCTGATAATGTTTTGGGAGCTTCTATCATTACCCTCGATTCATTCGGTGGAAAAGTTGAAGCTGCTGAGATCAAGAATTCAAATGGCAGATATCTGGAAGAAGCAGGCGCCCTTGTCGGTTTTCACACTGATGACGGTATCACTGACTCCAGAATGTTTTTACGTCACGCTGCCCTTGGTATAAAAGAGGGGATGAGTCGTGAAGAAGCATTAAAGGCTGTTACCTTTGCCAATGCCATTATGATGGATATTGATGACAGAGTCGGTACGCTCGAAGAAGGCAAAGACGCCGACTTCATCATTCTTGACGGCGACCCGTTCAGTGTTTATACACACGTTCAGCAAACCTGGATCGAAGGACAAAAGGTTTGGGACCGCAGCAACGAAGAAGATAAAAAATATGCAACCGGTGGATACCAGATCTATCCCGGTACTATTCATACACACCACGGTGAAGGAGGTTTGAAATGAGATTTTTGAAACAACTATTATTACTACCGGCATTTTTACTCGTTTTCAGCTTCACTTCAGAAGCACAGATCGCAGTTAAAGGTGAAACCGTTTATACCATGGCAGGCCAACCCATTTCTAACGGGGTGGTACTTATCAAGGATGGAAAGATTGAACGTGTAGGTTCAGGAATCAGTATTCCTTCCAATTACAAAGTCTATGAGGCCAAAGTTGTGACTCCCGGTTTCATCGATGCCCACTCAGTGGTAGGTCTTGCCGGACATTTAAATGTTGATTCTGATCAGGATCAGCTTGAAACCTCTAACCCGATTCAGCCCGAACTTCGTGCTATTGATGCTTATAACGCTCAGGAAGCTTTGGTTGGTTTTTTACGTGATAACGGAGTAACCACTGTTCATACAGGACATGGCCCCGGCGCCCTTATAAGTGGTCAGACTATGATCATAAAAACCACGGGTAGTACCGTAAATAAAAACCTCATTGAAGCCTCTAAAATGCTTGCGTTCACTTTGGGTGATAACCTGAGCCGTGCTTTTAGCACGCCCGGAACTCGTGCAAAAGGTATCGCCATGCTGAGACAGGAGCTCATCAAAGCACAATCCTATCTCGAAAAGAGAAATGGTGAGGAGGATTACAGTAAGGATCTTGGAATGGAAGCGTTAGCCGAATTGCTTGAAGGTAAGAAAACGGCCTTGGTTACGGTTCACAAAGCCAATGACATCATGTCGGCCATTCGCCTGCAGGAAGAATTCGGATTTCCAATGGTCTTAGATGGTGTGGCTGAAGCCTACATGGTCATAGATGAGATCAAGTCTCGCGGTTACTCTGTAACCATCCACCCTTCTATGATACGTCCTGGTGGCGATGCCAAGAATGCCTCTATGGAGACCGCTGCTAAACTTTACGAAGCAGGTATACCGATCGCATTTCAAAGTGGTTTCGAGGGATACGTTCCTAAAACACGTGTCGTGCATTATGAAGCCGGTGTTGCCGCTGCAAACGGGTTAGGAAAAGACAACGCCCTCAAAGTACTGACCATAGATGCGGCTAAAATTTTGGGTATCGATAACCGCGTTGGTTCTCTGGAAAGAGGCAAAGACGCTGACTTAGTAATGTTCAACGGTGATCCACTTGAGTACATTACCAACATTACAGGTGTTATTATCAATGGCGAGAAAGTGAAGTAAATTTCAGCCATGACAAATACTTATAAAAAAGCGACAGAGCCGGGAGAAATTCCGGCTCTTTTTGTTGAAGCCTGGATGAGCCGTAATGCAAACATGCTCGCCTCCTTATTCACAGAAGATGCCGAGTTCGTGAATGTAGTGGGGTTGTGGTGGCATAATCGCAAAGACATAGAAAAGGCACATGCCTATGGTTTTGAGACTATTTTCCCTGATTCTGACTTATTGCTACGGGAAACTTCTGTGAAATACCTCTCTAATGATATCGCTGTAGTTCATGCCCGAATGCGGCTGAAGAATCAAACTCCAAAAGGAGAAGTAAAAACACCTTCAATACGTCAGAACATCTTTAGTTTTGTTGTACTAAAGCAGGAAGGATTCTGGATCTGTGTTTCTGCCCATAACACAGATATTATTCCCGGAGCAGAAACAAATATCATTGATAAAGATGGGAACTTCAGACCCGTAAATTACAGGAAATAATATAAAGAACCTTCAAGCGTATGAAAGACCCTAGAGCGTTCGTTGTTTAAATTGGTTTCGTTTCATCATCCGCCACCGCAACGTTTCGCTTCCAGGAGCTTCGCACGCCGGAAGGTTGCATAGAGCCAAAATCATAAACAAAAGAAACGCCCCGACACATAGCATCGGGGCGATTTTAAAACCTAATAATTAAATTTAAACTCTTTTGTTTTTAGTTCGTTGTTCCACCGCTTATGGTGTGACCAAAGAAAATAGAATTGGCGAACAACTTATTGGTTCCATACCAGAAGGCACGGAAGTTAGGATTGTCCGTCATCGCTATCACATTACCTCTGCCATAACCGCTTACAACAATAGCGCCGGATCCCTTGATCCTTTCAAGATTTTCATCATCGCTATAACCACTCGCCAATGGATCGTCAGTATAGTAAAGTGGCGTTGAATAAGGATTCTCGCCTTTTTCAATGAAAAGCGTATTGTTACGAAAAACCGTTATGTCTTCCCGGTTAAATCCATAACCTATAGGATGTGTCAGGTCGATCTTGGCATTGAAAATACTTCCGCCTATATATTCGGCTCCGCGATCTTCCCCTGCCTTAATATAAGGCCGTACTTCAACGGCTGTTTCTTCTTCCTCATCATCTTCATCCTCAACATATTCTACATTTGCAAGACCGTGCGATTTAGCCCACCGAATTGCATTCTTAAATGTGATGAGTGTTCCGCCTTCGCGAACCCATTGCTTCAGGTTTTCAGCAGCTCCCTCAGAAATACCATAAGCACTGGAGATGATCACATTATATCTGTCTAGATCTGTACGGCCAAAATCATCCGCTTTGATAATGGAAAGCGGCATGTGGTAGCGCTGGTCGAATAGGTGCCAGGCTTCACCAACTTCACTTGAGTTACTTCCTGAGCCACCGATCATGGCAACTTTAGGCGCATGCAGATTCTCGAAATTTCCACTACCAAGGTCCATTCCGGAGGGAGTCAATCCTGTTGGAAGTTCGTACACGGTAATGCCGTCTTCTTCGGTTATGGTCTGAATGATCTCATGTACTTTTTCCTCATCATCCTGAATTCCCAAAGGAACGAGAATGGTACCGTAGTCAAAATCTTTGACGTCGTTTTCAATGACGGCCTTAAAAGTTTTGGAGGCAACTTTAGCTCTCACTCCGTTGCCAAGTAATCGGTAAAGTGCACGGGGAGCGTAATATTCATCCCACTCAAAAGCGTAGGCATATTGGGCTTTCTCTCCCACAAGGTCTCCGTTCAGCTCAAAAGTGTCCACAGAAAATTCACTGCCCAACATATTTGAGTTATAATCTCGATTCAGTTCCGCAAAAGGCAGGTTGAATGCATACGGCATAGTCCATGTAGAGACATCATAGAACAGACTGTCGGTAAATTCTGTCCTTCGCTCAAACATGGCCGTGATCAATTTGTACTGCTTCTGATCTGTTGGAACCACAAAGGCATTTCCAACTTTGAAATCCTGATAATCACGATCTAGCTCATATACATTGATCTGGTTTCGGTCTAACATCTCAGCCAAATGCTTGGTTCGGGCCTGATCTGCTTCTTCGCCAAATACATAAGCTTTGATCGAGGCATTATCTGCCTCATCCGCCGCTTCTTTATAGAACTCACGGGTATTTGCTAGCAACTCTTCTTTCAATCCTTGCACAGCCTCAAGTGTGGAAAGGGAAGTCACAAATTGGTTTCGAATGGTGAATGGGAATTCTAAGGTGCCGTGAATGCTTTCCTGAGCATGTCCTCGAGAACTTGCTTGTTCAAACAAGATCCCCAGCGAACCATTTACATCCGGATAAGTTGACCCTTTTCCATAATAAAAATCATCAAAGCTTTCTTTTGAGTAGTAGAGAGATTGAATGTCATCCAGGGCATCCGCATGATATTCCGCGATGGCACCGGTCAGAGCCTGATTACGCTGTGGCGTCAAAGGATGTGTACGAGAAGGAATTCCAGGCTGAAAGAAAAAAGTGGAATTTGTTCCCATCTCGTGGTGATCAGTCAATACCTGTGGAACCCACTCGTGGAATTTAGCTACGCGACCCTGACTTTCAGGATGGATCATAGGCATCCAGTCACGGTTCAAGTCAAACCAATAGTGATTGGTACGCCCACCCGGCCATGTTTCATCAAACTCACGACTGTTTGGGTCAGTAACCAACACATTTTTACTTTTGTTAGTATTTGCCCAGTGAGCAAATCGGTCCAATCCATCAGGGTTGATGCTGGGATCTACATTAATAATGGTATTCTGTAACATCGCATCAATTTCAGCTCCTTGTGCTGCAGCTAGGTAATATACTACGGCCAGCGAAGCATTTGAACCACTCGGCTCATTTCCGTGCACACTATAACTCATGGTAACCACAATCGGCATTTCAGAAAGATCCAAGTCATCGGAAATGGATGCATCGGTGAGCTTTAAGTGCTCTTCTTTGAGCTCGTCTATATTTTGGTGATTGTCCGGAGAAGTGATAGTAAGCATCAGCAACGAACGGTTTTCATAGGTGCGTGCATATTCGGTGATAGACACACGGTCAGAAGCTTCCGCAACGGCGTACATGTAATTCACCAGCTGATCGTGGCGAACGTGCCACTCACCCAATTCAGCTCCAAGAATTTCTGCAGGTGTTGGAATTTCAGAATTATAAGTAACATCATCGGGGAGGTAATAATCGAGCGAGACCGGTTCAGGATTTAAAACCTGGGCCTGCACCATCATCCCGAAAAACAAAGAGAAAAGAACAGTAACAAATGCTTTCATAGCGATATAAATTGGTTTAAGATTAACGTATGTAATAACGTTATGTATGGTAGGAGTTCAAAATGAAAAAAGTTTTAAAATATTCGGGGTGAGCCGGGAATGTTGCCACGAAATCTCAAAAACACGAAAGGGAGTTTTTGAGTTTAACGTCAGTTGTTTCTCCAAAAAAAAGGGGCACAATGATCATTGGAAACAAGCTGGAAAATGAAAAACCCGGATATATAATTAACCGGGCTTTTTAAGGGTATTTTTACACTAAGCTATTTAATCAACTGCATTTTGAGCTCTTTTGTAAATACTTCACCGAAATTGCCAACGGCTCGGATACGGGCAATATACATTCCACTTGAGAAACCTCCGGCATCAAAGGTCACTTCATGGAAGCCAGCCCCTAGACTTGTATTTACCAGTGTGGCCACTTCTTGTCCCATAATATTGAATACCTTGATTGTAACATCAGCTGCCTCTGGAAGTTCACACATTATTTTAGTAGTCGGATTAAAAGGGTTGGGGTAGTTATAATTAATGGCAAAATCTTCAGGTAAGGCTTCAGATATTTCAGGTCGTTTTTTAAAAGGAGTGTTTCCATTTATCCATTCTGTATAATACATAGCTGATCTTTTACCGAAAATATTTACAGCTTTTACAGCATAACGCCAATCATTAGGGTGTGATTGGCCGTCCATAATTACGAACGGATCCGTAAAACTACTTGACGTAGGTGAAGCAATAAGAACAGATTGGAAAATATAACTATCACTAAGACGCTTTTGCTGTCGCCAAACTTCATAATAGTCAATATTAAGTTCCTGATTATCATCCCAATCTATATTAGGATTCCCCCAGTTTCCTAAATTAGTTATACTAAGGTTGGAAGGAGGCGAAGGGGGCTCGTTCAAATAGCCCGTTTCATTTCCAACAGCGGTATAGTCTATGTGTATATTATCCATGTTTGGCACGTCTATAGTACCAATGTACTGATCCGTTGGTTGTTTGTGGAAGTCAATCTTCCAATACTTAAATTCAAACGTAAAGCCGAACTCATCCACAGAAAGAACTTTTATTTCCTTTGTACCGAATTCATCATAATACTGAATTGAAGCAGGATAATAATATGGAACTGTCCGTACTTCAGTTCCTGAAGATGAGTTTCTTAACCAAACATCCGGTGGGCTTGAAAACACATATTCAAACTCAATTCTTCCTACATATTTATGTAACTTCCCTGTTAATTCATAAGTTGCGGTTGCCCACTGAGAAGGTTTATACACCAAATACCCATCTCCCATTACATAATCATGGCTTGTATTTATTTCATTATCTGAAACCGTTTGCATCTCACTCTTCTGAGCTCGTTTTCGCACAAAATCATTGGTATTAATATAGTCCAACGCCGCCTTAGCATCTAAAAAGCCATGCCCTGTTTCATCATCTTTTCCTGCCCCTTCAATGTCCACAGCGGTGTTTTCGAGAATGTGCTCAATATCGTCGTAGCTGAGGCTGGTGTTTTGGGTTTTGAGCAGTGAAACCACCCCGCCCACTATGGCCGAAGCCGCATGCGTACTGCTGAAGGCACTGTTGTAGGAGGTATAAGAATCCCCGGAAAGAGTGGTGATGTCTTTGGCCGCTGCCACAATATCCATAAAGGATGAAGTGCCTCCGCCAGACCAATAAAATATCTGACTTGGAGATGCTCCAATTTCAGCACCACCCACCCCAATCACATACTCATCGAAAGCAAAAGGAATTAAGGTGGGAGTCGGCTCCTTTCCGTCTTTCTTATCGCCTACGGCAGCTATGAGTGAGCTGTTGTCCTGCACGGCTGCATTGTATAATTTTCCTCGAAAGGTTTGGTAGGGATTGGGCGGTAAATAACTGCCACCGGTGATGCTGCCCCAAAACGTGGACGCGATGACTGAAAGCCTGCCTTGGAAGGCATCCCAAAAGGCTTTAGAAGGAGTGGGGAAGGACGGCCCAGAAGTCAGCGCCCGGTAATTGCTCAGGCTGGGATTGGTTCCCGAGAAATCGGCGTTGATGGATTTACTGGAGGTGGGTACGCCAAAGGTAAATACCTGCACATCCATATTATCGGTATGCGCCTGATCCACCATGTTGTTTATGCGTTGCAGATCGAAGGTATAATCGGTATTGTCGGCATTAAATACATAGTTCGGATCGTCGCCGGATTCTTCAAGCTTTATGAAATTATATGATTTGAGTTTGGCATGCCAGTTAATACCGGCCATCCCGATACCATTGTTGGTCCGCGCCCCAATCACTCCGGCCACCTCCTGGGCAAAGCCTTTGGCGGGATCATAAGCATTGGTAGTCATGGGATTTAGATACCGCGTACCCGACATATCCTCGTGGTTGACAGAAAAACCCATGGCAGAATGAATGGCAATGCGAGTAGAAGAGCTCCCTTTGGTAGTGTTCCACACCTCATCTATACGATGGGCATTAATATAATATTGCTGACCTTGTACGTATTTGGGGTCATTTTGTGCATTAGCTACCAAGCTGCATACAAGAATGGTCATTAAAGTGGTAAATAAATATTTCATTATAGCACCTCTTATAAGGTTAGTTAATCCACATAATTTATTAAGTGGATTGGGTTTTGAGTTGAAAAGGCTGGAAATTCAGGGACCGAATCCGGCAGGCTGGGCCAGAGTGGTTCTTCCGCGCCCTCGGCGAAGTTGTATTTGTAAGGAATATATTTTGCCCCCGGTGCTTTATGGGTATCGCGGTTAAAAATGAAAAAGTCTTTGCCCCGCGTCCAGGTCACTTCATGCCCACCGAGCACGGTAAGCTGCTCCACGTTCTCATTAATGTGAAATAATTGCCAAGCATTCTCTACAAAACGAGGGAGGATGATTTCTTTACCTGAAGGGTTAATAGTAGGATATTCTGTAAATTCTCTTAACGAATCGCTACTGGTAGGATATGTAGTAAGCCAATTGAATTCTTTAGTTTCTAAATTCAGGACTCCCCGGTTTGCACTTAGATCATCATCGGTATATTGAAAACCTACTACCCATTTTTCATTATTGCCGAGCTGTGCAGGTGAAAACAATGTTCTGATAGGGCCTGTATGGGAAGTGTCGGTAACGTTGAGGATGTAAATACCGCGGTCGTACGTTTGTTGGTAGGCTTTTCCATTAACCCCAATAAGTAATCTCTCACCGTCTTCAAACCAGCCAGTTGTTGCAGAAGTATATTTGTCAAAAAATTGATTCTGTTTGCTATTCCAAAGTTTTAGTTCTTGGTTATTTAGGTCAAGTGTAAATACATATAGATAAGGTGTAGTATGAGGATTAAAAGTAAAAGCCAATTTATTTCCACTTGGGTGCCAATCAACATTCAGGACGTTATAAGAGATAAGCTCGGGATTACTACCATCTGCATCCGTAACCCAAAGTTGGTACAAAGGCTCACTTTGATTGGGTGTGTATTTACGAATTAATGCTATTCGCTGCCCATCTGGGCTATGTTTTATTTGTGTGAAATGTTCGGTGCCCGGCAATTCCTGCCCGCCATACTCCCCTTCTTTAAAATAAGGTTCGGGGCTGGGGGGTTCTGGAGGCGGGGGTTCCACTTCGGTGCCGCAGGATTGTAAGAGGGCTGCAAACAGGAAAAGGGTGATATAATAACCCATGGTTTTCATAAATCTCTTGGTTTCTGTTATAAAGAGTAACTCAAAGGCAGTTTGTTACAACATAAAGTGTAAAACTTAGGTTTGTTCAATCCACATAATTAATTAGGTGGATGGGATTTTGGGTTGAAAAGGCTGGAAATTCAGGGACCGAATCCGGCAGGTTGGGCCAAAGTGGTTCTTCAGTGCCTTCGGCGAAGTTATATTTGTAAGGAATATATTTTGCCCCCGGAGCTTTATGGGTATCTCTGTTAAAAATGAAAAAGTCTTTGCCTCTTACCCATCGTACTTCGTGACCACCGAGTTCAGTAAGCTGTTCTATATTGCTTCCATTTTTATCTATATGGAATAATTGCCATGCGTTTTCCATATATCTTGGCAAGATTATTTCTTCTCCAGAAGGATTTAAAGCCGGATAGCCCGTAAAAGACCGTGCCGAATCTGTCCGATCCTCATCATACTTGGTAAGCCAGTGAAACTCCTTGGTCTCTAAATCAAATAAGGCTCTATTAGAACTATATCTATCATCGGTGTATTGAATTCCCACTACCCATTTATCATTATATCCCAACTGTACGGGGGTAAAGAGCGTTTTAAGAGGCCCGACATGAGTGGTATCCCTAATATCCAAAATATACAGTCCCCTATCATATTCTTGCTGGTAAGCTTTCCCATTTACACCAATTAAAAGATGATGTCCTTCTTCAAACCATCCAGCACTTGCAGATGTATATTTATCAAAGAAAAATTCTTCTTTGCTGTTCCATAATTTTAATTCTTTAGTGTCTAAGTTTAACGTAAAAACATATGTATATGGTGTTGTATGAGGATTAAAAGTAAAAGCTAATTTATTCCCATTTGGATGCCAGTGTATTGCCCCTGTATTATATGTTATCAAGCTCGCGTCTGTACCATCTGCATCTAAAATCCAAAGCTGATATAGCGGGTCGTTATCGTTTGGTGTTCGTTCACGTATTAAAGCTATTTTATCTCCACTAGGACTAGGACTTATTAAAGTCAAATGTTCGGTGCCCGGCAATTCCTGCCCGCCGTATTCTCCTTTTTTAAAATAGGTTTCAGGGTCAGGAAGCTCTGGCGGTTCCACTTCGGTTCCGCAAGATTGGAAGAGGGTGAATACAATTAATAATAACAGATGATAAACCATGCGTCTCATGAAAATCTCTTGGGTTTGTTTAATGAGTAAACAGGATATAATTTGTTACAAAGTATTTATTAAAACTGGTGGTTAGAGTTTATATTATCGTAAACTCATTCACAAACTGACTGTTCTTTCAGTATAAAATTAAACTTTTAACTTCGATTGCCTAACCGCTAAGAAATGCCCGATGCTTGGGAACAATGCTAAAACTGAATAGCTTGATCGCGTCCTGTTAATACAATTTCAAAACTTTGTTACGATTTAAAACCCTTCTGTTTTTACTAATTTTTTCAGCAGCTATACCGGCAGGTAATATAGTACTGCTTTCAGATAATAAGCCCCTATTTATAGTTATTATGGAAATAGAGCTAGACGGAGAGGTTACTCAAATAGAATCCGCACGCTCTTATTTACTGGTTTCATCGAAGAATAATTCCAGCAATAAAATCCGAATATCAGCCTTTAGTTATGAAGGTGAACTAAAATGGAAGAAGGAATTTGAGCAAAACAAGGTCGTTCGGATATCCGCTTCAGAGTATCCGGATGTTGTTATTATCAAAGAGCCCATACCAAAAGAAGATCCCTATGACACTTCCCTTCAAGATTGCAACCATTCATTAATTAACGAAAGTGGAGATACCATCGCGGAATTTCAGAATCTCTGTCTTGATATAACCCCCTTAGGTACATTTGGGTATGTCGCTTTTGCAAGCAATGATAATTCTATAGCTATTTACGATTACAGGAAAAAGGAGTTCGAAGATTTTGGAGACCCCTGGGGTGACTTTTCGATTATTGATTCAATCCGTTTGGTAGCTTTTAGGGGTCATCAGGAAATTGCAAATCAAGAAGAGGTGGATTCTATCCAGGCTGTGCATGATGAGAAATTGGAGTATCTGAATCTGCAACGAAGAGAGCTAAGCAGGAACAAAAGAAGTGCGAATACCGACTCTGTTCGCAATGAAATTAATAAAATCACGAGTAAAGTTCGGAGCTTGCGCACGGAGGTCGCTCAGGAATTGAGAACCGTTGTTGAAAGAAAAATCTCTTCCATTGAACGGGTTACATTATCGGTTTCAGATTCTGGAGTTAAAACCGACAGTATAAAGCTCAAGAATTCTTCGAAATCTTTGGATTTTGGAGTGCGATTTTTCCCAAGACAAATTGAGTACGAACCGATTTCCAAAACCTTCGCGCTTGGAGCAAACTTTCGAGTCAGTAACATGGCAAATACTCCTTCTGAAAGTAAAGTTCTTTTTATTGATGGAGATGGAGACATCATAAGTGCTTTTTCAAACCCCGGTGGCTTCGAGCATCTTAAGTTTTTGGACGATTCAAGCACTTTAATACTCTTGCAAACAGAATGGCCTGAAACCTTCAGTCTGTTTCTATATGATTTCAGGAACGACAATATTATCTGGGAATTGAACTCTGTTCCTTTTGGAAGCCGAAAAATGAATTTCATCAAACTCGCGGGTGATGCTAACAAAGTTTTGATACATTCCAAATTTGTATTGGAAAGTACATGTAACACCGATTTAATGGTATTGGATATTGAACTGGGTGAATTGAACTGTACAGGATCATTTGCGAAACGTGAAATGTTATATCATCCGGATGTGGTTACAAACCCCATTGATTTAGCACAGTTTGTATTTCTAAATTCTAACAAAAATAAGCTAATATTTGCAGTTCTTAATAATGAATAATAGCTAGTAATTTAGTTTAAGAGTTGGGAAATGAAGTCGGAAAAAGTTAAATCAACCTTCAAATATGCCTTTGGGCCCGGACTGATCCTGGCTGCTGCTGCCATCGGGGTTTCGCACCTGGTGCAATCTACCCGCGCCGGTGCTGATTATGGCTTTACCTTGGTTTGGGCTGTAATTATCGCCAGCCTGATGAAATATCCCTTTCTGGAATATGGCCCAAGATATGCCGCAGCCACGGGTGAAAGCCTCATTGCGGGATATAAAAAATTGGGAGGCTGGGCGTTGTGGATCTACATCATTTTTACCGTGGGAACGATGTTCGCTATTCAGGCGGCCGTTACTATTGTTACTGCGAGTCTGGCGGTAGAACTTACGGGGATTGAACTTCCCTTATTGGTTTGGAGCATTATAATTTTGGCCATTTGTATCAGTGTGCTTTTCAAGGGTCAGTATTCTGCATTGGATTCCCTCATTAAAGTAGTGATGGTCGTGCTTACCCTTTCTACCGCTGCAGCTTTTTTTACAGCCCTTATTAGTGGAAGTTCACCCCCGCTTACAGAAGCACCTTCTGTGTGGGATGTGGCCGGAATTACTTTTCTGATCGCCCTGATGGGCTGGATGCCCATTCCCATTGATGCCGCCGCCTGGCATTCCCTTTGGACCTTAGAACGGGGGAAGCAAACAGGCCACCGTTCATCCCTTAAAGAAAGCCTGCTTGATTTTAATATCGGGTATATTGGCTCTGCTATTCTGGCGCTTATTTTCCTTGGATTGGGAGCTTTGGTGATGTTTGGTTCGGGAGTCAGTTTCTCTTCCGCCGGCGCTGCTTTTGCACAACAGCTTATCGATCTCTATACGTTAACCCTTGGCGAGTGGGCGCACTGGATCATTATTATCTGTGCTTTTACCACTATGTTCAGCACTACACTCACCGTTACTGATTCCTACCCCAGGGTAAGCCGCGAGATCATCCGCGTTATGAAAAAAGATCAGGCCAGTAGCTCATGGCTTTTTTCTTACAGGGGATTGCTGATCGGTATTTCAATTATATCCATGCTGGTACTTTATGTAACGGGAAGTCAGTTTACCTATATCATCGATCTTGCCACTTCTCTTTCTTTCTTAACTGCTCCTGCACTTGCTTTCATCAACTATAGACTGATCATGTCAAAATTCTTCCCTCAGGAACACAAACCGCCGGCCTGGCTTAAGATCCTAAGTTGGCTCGGCATGATCTTCCTGACTGCCTTTGCCCTGCTCTTTTTCTACTGGCGACTTTTTGTTTAGAAGCAACCTTCCAGCGTCCGAAACTCTTGGAAGCGTTGCGGCGGTAGATTAAGGTACAAAACCAATTTAAACAACAACCGTTCCAAGGTTTTTCAGAAGCTTGGAGGTTCTTTTAGTTGATTCATTATTTCTGTAGAACCTCTATATTTGGACTGACTAACAACAACTTTATTTTAATACACCGCTTTGCAAACCCTGTTTCCTCCAAGAGAGCCTTTCAATGCTTATTCTCACTATTTAGGGACCTTAATAAGCACAATATGGCTGTTTTTCTTAATGAGCAATGCCACTGATAGCCCCACTGCTCATAAAGTATCCTACCTTATCTATGGTATTTCCGTGATCTTGATGTTTTTGTCGAGCGGCATCTATCATACCCTCAATGTTCAAAACAAAACCGAAGAACTTTTCCGGCTTTTTGATCATATCCTTATTTATGTAGTTATCGCAGGATCTTACACCCCGATGTGCGTCATTGCCTTAGAAGGAGCATGGCAATGGGGAATGCTGTTGGGGATCTGGCTCTTTGCTTTGGCCGGGATCCTCAAGAAAACACTTTGGCTGAACGCTCCCCGATGGCTTTCAACGGCTATATACTTATTAATGGGCTGGGTTTCCGTGATCATACTTCCTATTCTCTGGAATATATTGCCCCACGCATTTATTTACTGGATCGCACTGGGAGGTTTCTTCTATACCGCAGGTGCTGTTATTTATGGCATCAGAAAACCTGATCCCATTCCCGGGGCATTCGGTTTCCACGAAATTTGGCATTTATTTGTATTGGGTGGGGCTTTTTCTCATTATTGGGCGATCTATAAGTATTTACCCGAATTTTATCTCCCGGCTTAATGAAGTTTTATAAACTTATACTGTTGTCTGTTGTTTTGTTATTGCCCGGCATAGCTTTCGGCCAGTTGTATAACCCGCTGAACTATAACGCCTTTACCATTAACCGTCCGGGGGGGCTTGATTGGCAGGAAATTAAAACTGAACATTTCAGGATCATTTTTCCAAACGGCGAAGATTCTTTAGCCTACCGTTCAGCTGCTATCTTAGAAAGTCATTATGATCAAACATATGAACTCACCGGAGGAACACTTAAAAACTTTCCGGTGATACTAACCAACTACAACGACCTGTCAAATGGATTCGTGAATTCTGTTAATTTCCGGTCTGAAGTTGATCTTGCCTCCATTAAGGGTAAAGGAATGAATCCGCAATCCGGTGACTGGCTGGAAACGGTTCTCCCTCATGAACTCGTACATGCTGCCCATTTTAACATTCAAATTCCCTGGGATGATAAAAAGTTAAGCATCCCGAATGCCGTTAGTATTTTATCGCCGGACCTTGCGCGAACAGTGCATGGTTTCCCGCCGGTAGGATTACATGAAGGGCTGGCTGTTTATTATGAAACGGAATCGGTGGCCCCAATGGGTGGAAGAGGAAATTATACTTTTTCCAACAACCGTTTCAATTCCAATTTTGGCAGCTCCGACCGATGGAGTATGGGGCAAACCCTTACTCCTTCTGATTACTCTCAACCCTATAACAGGCATTATATCTCCGGTTACACTTTTGTAGACTGGCTTCATAATGAATATGGAGATGATATCTCCAAGAAGGCCATCCGTTATCACTATCATAATTTCTTTCTGGGTTATGGATTTGCGCTGCGACAAAAAACAGGTAAATGGCCCGGTCAATTATTCAATTCCTATGAGCAGGATCTGGTTGAATACGAGCAAAACCGACTGAACCGGATCGAAAGAAACACTTCTGAAAAAGCGGTCATTTTAGATACCCGTTATAAGGGTGAGGAAACCCATGCTCCAAAATGGATCGATGAAAACAGAATTCTGTTTTACGGTTCCTTTTATAATGGACGAGTAGGCTTTTATTTGTATGACCTGCGCTCAGAAAAGTTCAGCCTTGTTTCCGAAGTGTTTGGGGTTAGTGATTTTAACTTTGAGATCTCCGGTAAAGATCAGCTTTATTTTGCTTCATATGAACGCGATCCGCTATATACCGGAACCTACAACGCCGATCTTCAAGAGTTAGACCTGAACAGCGGTAAAACCGAACGGCTTACCAATGATGCCCGCACATTTGCTCCCACCTCAAATGGAACACGGCTCCTCGCAATTCAAACTGATGGATCCAACGGAAAGGTCGTTGAGGTTCTTGAGGATGGTGAGATTATAACCTTAAAACGATTTCAGGATGCAAATCCGGTGAGTCTTCAATTCAACCCAAATAACCCGGAGCAGCTTGCTGTCATCATAAATCGGCGTGGAGTTCAGGCGCTGTGGGTTACGAACCTGAGTTCCCTTTCCGAAGATCTTGACCAAGAACCAGTGCTCGCCTTTAAAGATGCCTCCATTCACGATCCTGAGTGGCATCCCAAAGAAGATAAGATCATGTTTACAATGGATGCTTTGCCGGCAATGAACGTGTATGAATATGATCTGAATACCGGCGAGATCTTACAGCTCACTGCTTCTTTATATAATGCTTTTGAAGCTTCCTATTCACCTGACGGACAGCAAATCGCATATGTCACACAAAAGGTAAATGAACGAAAAATCGCATTGCTCGATCGGAGTGATTTTTTAAACGCAAAGGTCAGTACGGATGCTTTGTTGACGGGGCCGGAACTGCGGGAAAATCTGACCCGCCCCTTACTTGGCAGCGAACTTATTGACTCGGTTCAGGAGCTCGAAAAATCTTCTTACAAAGGTGGACCCGGCTGGTTTAAACCCCGTGTTATTTTTCCTGTATTCGAAGAAAAAGCAAACACTATCCAAGGCGGGGTTTCTATTTCCAGTATTGACCCACTTTCAAGTCAGTCTTATACGGCTGAGCTGACCGGTATTCAGAACCGGCTTTGGTATGATATAACTTATATTAATAAGTCCTTTTTCCCGGGAGTACGCCTTTCGGCATACAGCGATCCTGAGTTTTTTGCCACCCGAGACCCAAACACAGATGAACCTTTTTCTCTGATGAGACAGGACCGGGGATACAGCCTTACCATTCCTTTTACCTATGTCTTCAGAGCTGACACCAGGTATAGCGCCTTCACTTTAAATCCTGAAATTAAAGCCGAACAATTTAAATACTACAACCTTCAAGCCGAGCCTCTTTCAGAATTTTCAACCCGATATCGCGCCGGTCTATATTCTCAGCTGA
>Ga0136591_1000133_pt1 | contig 35336 bp, 42 predicted proteins | sample AntRauMFilla3767_FD_104929 | JGI IMG/M metagenome (GOLD analysis project Ga0136591, IMG submission 104929) | Saline lake microbial communities from Rauer Islands, Antarctica - Metagenome Filla 3 #767 | ecosystem: Environmental > Aquatic > Non-marine Saline and Alkaline > Saline | place...
AGCCCGACGACGTGGCCGACGCCGCACTCTTTCTCGCCAGTGACGAATCGGCCTACGTCACCGGCCACAACCTGGTCGTCGACGGCGGTTACACGGCCCAGTAGTCACGTCAGCGTGAGCAGGATGAAGACGCCGATGACGAACTCGTTGACGAGCCAGGCGTTGTCGGTCATCCAGTCCCGCGCTCTCGGGAGGAACCGCTCGCCGCGCTCGCCCAGCGCCACGACCGTCAGGGCGGGCAGGCCGAGCAACAGGAGCGTCACCACGACGAAACCCGCCGCGTCGACAAGCGGCGCGCCCTGGTTTGACAGCGCTGCGCCCACCGCGACCGACGTGATTATGTCCGTCGGAAAGAACCCCAGCAGCAGAAACCCCAGACGGAACGCGAACCGCGGATTCGCCCCCGTCAGTTTCCCCATCCACGCGGGCGGTTCGGCGGTCTCCCGGGTCCGGTAGACGTTGACTGCGGCGACGACGAGGAGTCCGACGACCACCCAGGTAAGAGTCGTGTTCGAGGCCCCGGCCGACCGCGACCCCGTCGCCAGAAAGTACGCCGCCGTCACGACGAGACTGATACTGATGCCTGCGCCGACGAGGTAGGCCGCCGAGTTGCGCCGCCACTCCTCGCTGGTCGCGAGGAAGATGGCGCTAAGGAACTGGGGCCCGGCCACCATGACGACGGCCAGCGGGAGGACACTGAGCAGACTCATCGGCGGACCGACACGCTGGTCTGACACTGTTTGTCACTGCTTATTGTCGGCAGGCGGAGACTGCGCCGCCGCACAATTCGTGACTGCGCCGCTGAAGACGAACCGCGCGCCGTCGTGGTCGGGGTCGACCCGCACCGACCACCCGTGGGTCTGTGCCATCGTCTCGACGATACGGAGGCCCAGCCCGGTCCCGTCGCTGCTGGTCGTATAGCCGTAGTCGAACAGTTGCTCGTGGTCGGCGTCGATACCCCGGCCGTCGTCCTCGTAGACGAAGCCGTCGTCGGTCAGGCGGACCGTGACGGTGAGGCCGTCACCGGACTGTGGCTCACCGGCAGTCGTCCCGTGTTCGACGCTGTCATCGGGACGCGGTACGTCCCGATTGCCCGTGGAACCGTGTTCCACGCTGTCCTGCCGAGCTTGTGAGGCAAGGCCTGTCGAACCGTGTTCGACACTGTTGTGGACGAGGTTCTCAAGGATGCTTAGCAGCCGGCTCCGGTCGGCCTGTATCGTCCCGTCGGCGGCGACCCGCAGCGTCGCGGCCCCCGTGTCGACGTGGGACCAGGCGGTCCGGACCGCCGCGTCGAACTGCACCTGGGCGGTCGATTCGACCGACTTGCCCTGCTCGGCGAGTGTCCGCAGGTCCGTGATGATGGCCTCCATGCGGTCTAACGCCCCCGCGAGGTCGTCGAGCCGCTCCCTGTCGACGCCCTCGGGCCGCTCGGCCCCGAGTTCCGCCCGAGCGAGCTCCGTCTGGCCCGAGGCGACCTGCAGCGGGTTGCGCAGATGGTGGGCGACGCTGCTGGCGAACTCGTCGAGCTGGTCGTTCTGGCGCCGGAGCTCCCGTCGGTTCCGATTCCGCTCGGTCACGTCCCGTATCAGCAGCGCCGACCCCGCGACGGTCTCGCCGTCCGTGACCGACGAGACGAGCACCGAGTACTGGCGCCCGTCGCGGGTAAGTCCCACAGTGTCGCTCGTGCCCGATTCGCGGTCGTTGAGGCCGTCGACGGCGTCGGCGAGCGCCGGCGCGGCTGTCGCGAGGGGCGACCCGATGGCGGCCGAGTCCGCCAGGAATCGCCTGGCCTCGTCGTTGTGGTCGACGACCGTCCCGTCGTCGTCACAGACCACCAGCCCGTCCCCCGTCGTCCCGAGGAGCCGGTCACGCGATATCGGGGCGATCTCCACCATCCCGAGCCAGGCACCGGTGAAGGTGGCGACGCTGACGATACTGAGTCCCAGCACGGTGTGGTCGTACCCCGGCAACGTCGGGACCCCGGCGACGAACGTGACGGCGCTGGGGACGAGTCCGAGCACGATACCGACGCTGTAGACGACGAGGGGTCTGCTCGACCGGTGTTTCGAGGTGACCAGCAGCTCCGTCAGGTAGTACAGCGACCCGCCGATACCGACGTACGACCAGAGGAAGCCGAACTGCCACGCCGGCCCGAATCCGGTCCGGTAGTAGGGGAACGGCTCGGTGGTGAACGTCAGTGGGTCGAAGTGGAGACCGAGCCATGGCTGGCTCACCAGCCCGAGGAACCCCAGAGCCATCCCGGCGAGGAAACAGGCGTTGAACGGTCGGCGCACCGAGGTCGAGCGGCCGCTGTACACCGTCCCGAAGTAGACGAACAGCACGACCGTGAGATACGAGAGGGCGGTGCGCAGATACACCAACCAGCGCGAGACCGTCGGGTCGACGGCCAGCAGTTCGAGCGCGGCGACGCCGGCCCACGCCATCGCGGCGACGTTGAGCGGGATAACGGCCCTGATGCGGGCCGTCGAGCGACCCCGTTCGACCCAGACCGTCATCAGTGCCAGCCCGAGGACGGCCACCAGCAGGATTGCGAGGTAGACCGCTTGCACCGGGTGGAGTCCCGGAGGGACCCCGGCGACCAGACTCATCCGCCCGCCCCCGTCGTCGCCGCGTCAGTGACGGTGAACGTCGTCTCCGTGGGCGTCGACTCGACGGCCACCTGCCACCCCTGGGACTCGACCTGCGTCCGCACGATTTCCAGCCCCAGTCCGACGCCCGTCGTGGTCGTCGTACCGGCATCGAAGACGCCGTCAGCCGGTATCTCGTGCCCGTCGTCCGTGTAGGTGAACCCCGACTCGGTGAGCCCGACTGCGACGCGGGTCGACTCCCGACGGCGGCTGTGGCGGACGAGCTGCTCGAGGACACTGGCCAGCCGCCCCCGTTCGGCGTCGATAGTTCCGTCGGTCGCGATGTCGAGGGCCACCTCGCCGGTATCGACGGTCGCCCACGCCGCCCGAACCGCGGCCGCGAACGGGACCGGCTCGGTCGCGCCGACGGACTGACCGTGTTTCGCGAGGGTACGGAGTTCGTCGAGCCTGTCGTCCATCCGGTCGATGGCGTCGGTCACCCGCTCCAGGTGGGCAGCCGCCGCGTCGCCCCCCTCGGCGGTACGGAGCTGGCCCGTCAGCAGGGTCGCTGACCCGTCGGCGACCTGTAACGGGTTCCGCAGGTCGTGGGCGACCGTACTCGCGAACAGCTCCAGCTGTTCGTTCTGACGGGCCAGTTCACGCTTTGACTGTTCGACCGCGGTGACGTCACGCAGGACGACCGTGTAGCCGGCGACGGTCCCCCGCTCGACGATCGGCGAGACCGACACGTCGTAATGGCACTGGCTCCCGTCGACGACTGTCGAGTACGTGGCCGAGACGTCCCCCTCGTCCGCGCCCGGAAGCGACACCTCGGCGGCCAGCCCCGGTAGCAGTGCCGACAGCGACCTCCCGACGGGCGTGGCCCCCTCCTCCGGCAGTAGCGGGCGCGTGGCCGCGCTGTAATCGATGATTCGGCCCGCGTCGTCCAGCCCGAACAGCACGTCGTCGATGTCGTCGACGATGGCGCCGCGGGCCATCGGCGCGAGGTCCAGTTCCCCTCTGAAGAAGACGGTGTACGCCAGGACGACGCTGAGCGGGACGATGCCAAAGACCGTGTAGTCGTAGCCGGGCAACAGCGGGACGACCGACAGCGTCGACACGAAGTTGGGCAGCAGGGAGGCGACCGCTGCGAGGAGGAGCAACAGCACCGAACTCGTCGGCCTGTGGGCAGAACTGATGAACAGGCGTGCCAGATAGTAGAGGCTGACCAGCACCACCACGACCGCCATCGCCGCGCTCACCAGGTAGGTCGGTCCGGGCGTCACCGCCAGGTAGGCGGTCGGCTCCTGTCGGTAGGCCACCGACGCGTACTGGAGCCCGAACACCGGCTGTGTGAGGATTGCGCCGACGGCGACGGCCAGCCAGCCGAGAAAGAGCGCGTTCTGTGGGCGCCGCGGCGACGTCGAACGGTTCGTGTACACCGTCGCGAAGTAGCCGACGGTCGTGATGGCGCCCACCGCCAGCAGGTCCGTCAGCAGACTCAGCGCGTACTTGAGTGCCGGACTCCCGACGAGGAACTTCGCGGTGGCGACCAGCAGCCAGCTGGTCTGTACGGCGAGGTAGGCGACGAACTCTCGCCTGTGGTGGGCTTCGGGCTGCCCCCAGACGAAATAGCCAGTGACGACGAGGGCGGCCGCCGACACCATCTGGATGCTCACGTACCAGAAACGGAGTGGCACTGAGCCGTCCATACCACCGACAAGAGGATGCACTGGCAAAACCACCCGGGGATAGTGTATATATATCCACACTTCTCCGGGACAGCTCTCACTCCCTGTCACAGACGGGACCGAACCTGACGGCGAGTCGAATAATACAGCTCGATTCCGGTAGGATTTAGCCCTGGCGTCCGTAGACGACTGCAATGACAGAGATATCTGATTCCCTTCGATTGCTGTACGAGACCTCGGTCGAAGACGAGGGCGACCGATACACCGTCGCTATCCCGTCTGAACTCGTCGAGAACGGCTCCATCGACACGGACAAATCGTACCGCATCGCGCTTCTGGCCACGGCAGAGGGCGACCCGGCCCCGGAGGCCGCCGAACGGGAGGACCGCTCCACGGTCTCGAAGCCCGAGCCGGCGCCGTCGCCGTCGCACTCCCAGGGCCCGCCCGTCGAAGAGGGCGAGGTCCGGACCGTCTCCATCGACACGCTAGGCGACCAGGGCGACGGCATCGCCAAGGTAGAGCGCGGCTTCATCGTCATCGTTCCGGGCACCAAGCCGGGCGACCGCGTCGAGGTCGAGATAACCGACGTCAAGGAGACCGTCGCCTTCGCCGAGACCGTCGGCGAGGCCACCGTCCGGTAGGTTACAGGCCGCTTACTCTTGGGGTCGCCGTCGGTTGCCTCCCGTATGGACCTGGGACCGGGCACGCTCGGGGCGGCGCTGCGGCGCTGTACCATCGGTGTGCTAGACCTCGTCGTCGGCGTCATCGATTGCATCACGTACGCGGTCAGGGTACTCCGTGCGACGGCGTTCTGGGGGTCCATCTTCCTCCCGTTCGTCGTCATCGGCGGGCTGCTGACAGACGCCGCCACGGCCGCTCCGGTCCGGCTGGCGTTGCTGGTCGGCCTGAACGGCCTCTGTATCCTGCTGGGCCGACGCCATCGTCCGGGGGACTGACTCGCCGAGCGCGCGCTGGCGCCGCCGCGCCGTCTCCCGGGAGCCTACCTGACGCCGTTCAGTCGTCGGCCTCGGCCTGCTCCGCTCGCGGTACCGTGATATCCGTCAGTTGCGCCTCGATATCGTCGCGTCGGCTCTCGAACTCGCCGGGGAGGACGAGCCGTTCGCCCAGCTCCTCCAGCGGCTCGTCGCTGGTGTAGCCGGGCTCGCTCGTGGCGAGTTCGAACAGCACGCCGCCGAACTCGCGGCAGTAGACGGAGCGGAACCAGTGGCGGTTTATCTGCTGTGTCGGGCGCAGCCCCGCCGACTGGAAGACCTCCCGCATCGCCTGCTGGTCCTCGTCGGTCGGCGTCTGGAAGGCGACGTGGTGGACGACGCCGTGGCCCTGGCGCCCGCCGCCGATGGTCGGGAGCACGTCGACGTATTTCCCCACTGCCCCGCTCGCGGCGAAGCGGGTCCGCTCGTCGCCGGGCGTGTCGCCATCGGCTTCCTCGGTGCCGACCTCCTCCAGGCCCATCTGCAACAGTAGCTCTTCCGTTCGCTGGGGGTCGGCCAGCCACAGCGTCACCGAGTGAAAGCCCCGAATCGCGGCCTCTTCGGGGACGAACTCCGTCCACGGGACCGTCGGCTCCTCGTCGGGCAGCTCGACTTCGACCAGTTCGACCGGGAGGCCGTCAGGGTCCGCGAACGGGAGGACGGTCTCGCCGAAGCGCTCGACGCGGTCGTCGTAGTCGACGCCGTACTCGTCGAAGCGGTCTTCCCAGTAGTCGAGGCTTCCCTCGGGCACCCGGAACGCCGTCCGCGCGACCTGGCCCGAGCCGACCTTCCCCTGGCGCATTCCCTCCCACGGGAAGAACGTCATGCTCGTCCCCGGCGTCCCCTCGGCGTCGGCGAAGAAGAAGTGATACGTCCCCGGGTCGTCCTGGTTGACCGACCGCTTTACGAGCCTGAGTCCGAGCGTCTCGACCCAGAAGTCGACGTTGCGCTGCGGGTCGCCCGCGATACACGTGACGTGGTGAATACCTGGTGTGGACACTGTCATATCACACTCTAGGCCGCCCTCGCACTTGAATACGCGCTGACACCGGTGTTACCGGGCTCACTTCGCCTGCCACCCGTCTAAGTGTGCTCTCACACTAACTTTTTCAAGCTTGCCGCCGGACAGTGAGATATGAGGAGTGACAATATCTGCGCCGAAAGCACTGTCTCGGGGAATCAGGCCAATATCCCGGTCCGGATTCGTCGGGAACTCGACATCGATGACGGTGACCAGCTCAGGTGGTCCCTGGCCGACGATGGCAGCCTCCGCGTCGAAATTGTCCAGCAGCGTCGGGGGACGTTCGCCGATTTCGACGGGTACGACGGCGAGGTAGACACGAACGCGACCGAGGAGCACGACGCGTGGGGCGTCGACATCGAGTAGATGCCCCGAGCGCTGGTCGATTCGAGCGTCCTGTTTGCCGCACTCTATCGCCGTGATAGCGACCACGACAGGGGACTGGAGATTCTCAGGGCCGCTGACGACGGTTCGCTCCCGGAGCTGGTCGTTCTGGACTACGTACTGGCAGAGACGCTGAACGGTCTCACGACATATGTGGGCCACGAGGCCGCGGTGGATTTCCTCGCACGCGTCGAGGAGAACAGCCGGTTCCACGTCGACAGACTGACCAACAGCGGGCTCGCTACGGCGAAGGCACGGTTCAGACAGCACGCGCCGTTCTCGTTCGTCGACGGGGCTATCGTCGGCTACATCGAGACGGCGGACCTGGAATTCCTCTACGCCTTCGACGACGATTTCGATGCCGCGGGCCCGGTTACTCGTCTCGACACGGCGACGAATCCGTACGGTCCCTGAGTTCCCACTCTCAGTCTGCCCCCTCCTGCAACTCGTCGTACTTCTCGGTGAAGCGGGCCTCACAGGAGGGACAGCAGAACTGGTAGAGCGAACCGTCGATGCGCGTCGCCGTCCCCTCGCTGTCGACGGTGTTGCCACACTGGGCACAGGAGAGCGCGAACTCCGTGCCGCCCAGATCTGGCGACCACGCGGCCCCGGCCAGTAGCTCCACCTCGAAGTCGGCGACGACGTCCATCTCGACCGCGTCCGCGAGCCACTCGGCGATGTCGTTGTCGGGGACCCGGGCGAACACCACCAGGTCGGCTTCGGCCGTCGTGAACACGTGTTCGACCGCGTCGGTCCCGAGCAGCGCCGACCGGAGCTCGTCTGGCTCGTCCGCTGTCGCCGTGATCGTGACCAGCACCGGAATCCCGCTCCGGAGCTGTGACCGGTCGATATCGAGCGTGAACCAGTTGATGACGCCGGCCGCTTCCAGGCGGGCCACCCGGTCGGAGACGGCCGGCGCCGACAGGCCGACCGTCTCGGCGAGCTCGCTGTAGGGTCGCCGTGCGTCGGCGAGCAGTAACTGCAGAATCTCCATGTCCGTCTCGTCGAGGTCGCGCACACTATCACCACTCGGTGTAGGCCTAAAACCCTCCGGCCGGAAATCCTCGAATTCGAAAGTGAACGCCGACCGGAACCACCGAAGTCGAAGAGAAAACCGGCTTACCGCCGGCGGCCCTACGAACGGGTGTATGACGACGACACTCACCGTCGAGGGGATGAGTTGCGAACACTGCGAACAGAGCGTCGCCGACGCGCTCGGCGACATCGATGGCGTCACAGCGGTCCGCGTCGACCGCGAGGGCGAGTCCGCGACGGTCGAGGGCGACGCCGACGCTTCGGCGCTGGTGGCGGCCGTCGACGACGCCGGGTACACGGCCCACGCGTAGGACGCACTCGGAGCGGTGGCGCCGAGAGGGCCGCCGAACTGTATAAAAACACCCTGCAGGCACAGGGGGTGGGTTCTCACCCGCCGTCGGCATACGTGTCGGCGCAATGGCAACACAGACTCACGGTTCACCGCTCGGCAACCTCGCGATCCTCTCGACTGTCGTCGACGCCGCCATGGCGCTGCGCCGCGGCGAGCACTGGGCGGCCGCGCTCCTGCTCGCGGCGGCGGCGCTCTCGACGCGGGTCACCGGCGCCGGCGTCGTCGCGTCCGCGGTGGTCAGGCTCGTCAGGCGGCTCCGCTAGCGGTCCGACGGCGTCCCGACGAGGAGCGTGTCCTCGACGAGCGATTCGGTCCCCCGCCGGAGGCGCTCCGAGAGCGCCTGGTGTGATATCTCGAACTCCTCGGCCAGTTCCTCGAGGGTCCGCTTCTGGGGGACGTCGTAGTACCCCTCCTCGACGGCCGTGATGAGCGCCCGGTACTGGTCCTCGGTGAGGCCGAAGCGACCCGATGGCTGGCCGTCCATCTCGCGGATGGACTCGATGGTGAACTCCATCCCGTGGTCTTTACAGAACTCGTGGGTCTCAGAGAGATGTGGCCGGTCCGGGAACATCACCCGGAGTCGCCACCCCTCGCGTCGGCCGTGGGCGTCCAGTATCGTCGCCTCGGAGTTCGTCAGCATATGCAAGAGGAGCTGTACCTGGTCGATCCAGTCCATCCGGTAGAGCAACTCGTCCCCGAAGTCGGCCAGCAGCGTGACGTTGTTCACCGTCGGGTCGCCGTCGATGGCCGTCTCCAGAGGGTGGCGGTCGGCGTTGCGAGCCCACAATAGCGGCATCACGGCGTCGTCACCGCTCAAAATGATGCGCTCGCTCTCGAAGGTCACGTCCGGGAGCGTTTCGAAGGTGTGTGCGAGCGCGAGTTCTTCTGTCGGCACTGAACCGATTACGATGGTGTCCATGGCGACAGACAATTCTCAAACAAACAACAAGAATCTTCTCTCCGAGCCGGGACTCTGGAAACCAACACGGTCAAATACGGCTCTCGGTCGGCACGCTATCGGGAACCAATATCCCGACTGAGACGGTGTGAACGCGGCACTGTTGGTATCACCGGCCGATATAATCCGCCGGCTTGCGCGGGCGTCCGGCGCGGGCACGACCGACTCGGTCGGTCCGCCGGACTGCCTCTCAGAACGCGGACATACTGGGCGAAACCGGGCCCCGTCACGGCGCGGGCCCGGCGGGTCATCACTCAGTTCGCCCCGCCGGCGGGCTGCTCCGTGAACTCGAACCTGGCGCCGCCGTCCCGACTGTTCGTTACTTTCGCGTCCCACCCGTGGGCCTCGGCTATCTGTGCGACGATAGCCAGTCCGAACCCGGTGCTCTCGGAGGCCGTGGTGAACCCGGAGTCGAACACTTCCTCGCGGATATCGTCGGGGATACCGACGCCGTCGTCGGCGACGTAGAACCCGTTGGTGGTGTCGCCGCTGGTGCGGGTCGCCGTGTAGAGTGGCTGTATCTCGCCGATTCGAATCGTCTCGGCGCCCTCACCGTGTTCTACAGTGTTGGCAAAGAGGTTCTCGAGGAGCTGTCGCAGCCGCTCGCTGTCGGCCGCCAGCTCGACCTGGGAGTCGAAGGTCAGCGCGACCGCCCCCGTCTCGACTGTCTCCCACGCTTCCTCTGCGACGGTACGCAGGGTCACCGGCTCCGTCTCGTCGACGGTCCGCCCGTGACGGGCGAGCGTGAGGATGTTCTCGATGATGGTCTCGATGCGTGCGAGTGCGTCCTCGGCCTGGGTGAACGCCTCGGGATTACCGGTCTGTCTCGCAAGCTCCAGCTGGCCGCTCGCGACCTGCAGCGGGTTGCGGATATCGTGGGAGACGACGTGGGCGAACTCCTCCAGCCGCGCGTTCTGTCGCTCGAGCTTCTTCTCGCGACGTTTCTGGGCGGTGATGTCCTGCAGGATACCCCTGATACGGACGATCTCACCGTCCTCCGACTGGGGCTCTCCCCGTGTGCGGATCCACCGCTGCTTGCCGTCGGCGTCGCGCATCCGCAGCTCCAGGTCGTAGCCCCGCCCGTTCTCGATGGCCTCGCGGAAGGCCGTCCGGAGTTCGTTGCGGTCGTCGGGGTGGAAGTACTCGATGGTGTCCCGGGGTGTGAGATGCTCGCCGGTGTCCAGTCCGTGGATGCGCAACACTTCGTCGGAGACGTAGGAGGTGTCCGAGACGATGTCGTACTCCCAGGCGCCGACGTTCCCGATACTCTCGGCCTTCTCGAAGAGGTCGTTTTGGCGTTCCAGTTCGCGCGCAGTGCGGTACTGGTCGACCGCCGTGGCGATACGGTTGGCCAACAGCTCGTACTGCTCCGAGCCGATGGCCTTCTGCAGGTAGTCCGTGACACCGGCCGAGATAGCGTCGCTGGCGACCTCCTCGCTCCCCTTCCCGGTAAACAGGATAAAGGGGAGGTCCGGATAGTCTGTGCGAACAGTCTCGAGGAAGGCGATACCCGACTCCCCGGGCATATCGAAGTCGGAGACGACGCAGTCGAACTCCGCCGACTCCAGCCGCTGTCGGCCTTCCGAGGGGCCCGATGCGGTCGTCACTGCGAACCGGTCGTCCTCCCGCTCGAGCAACTCCGCCGTCAGGTCTCTGAAGTCCGGGTCGTCGTCGACGTGAAGGACCCGGATCGGACTATCCATGCACCCTCATACACGGCGGTCCATAGATGAATATTAGGGTAGTTACAGCTTGAACAAACTGACGGGCAGAGCGCGCTGTGCCGGCGGGCCGTCCCACCGCCCACTATATATTACCGCGCCGACTGCCACAAATTTAACGAACAGCGGCCCGTATCCCCCCAGATTTATTATACGTTCGGCTGGACGAACCGCACATACCTGCGGCGTGCCGTGCGACCGTGGGGGGAACAGGGAGTGCCATATGTTCGAACGGAGTCTACCGACGGAGGCGAATCGACGGTCGAAACCGAGCCGACGACAGCTACTGCGGGCGACCGCGTCGGGTCTCGTCGCGGGCGGCGGACTCGTGGGAACGGCCTCGGGCAGCGACGCCGACGACGGGTTCCCGCCGGCCGGTATCACGACGTACGGCGACGCCGTCACAGTCGGGGACGGCGAGGGCCGGACGTTCACCTCGGAGACGCCCTCGGGCGTCCCGAAGTACCACGGCGTCGAGTTCGACCGGGAGGTGGTGACGGGGTCGCTGCCAAGCGCCGACGAACTGGCCGCCGACCGGGCCAGCGACGACCCGACATACGACGACAAGTACGGCCCGGACGGCGGGGCGTTACAGGTCCACCGCCGCGAGTCGCTGCAGTTTTTCGTCCCGCTTCCGGACGCCGACGCGACGCCGTTTACCTTTCTCGGCCTCAACTGGAACCCCCGGGGCCATCCCGGCGGAGGCGGCGCCTGGGGGGCGCCGCATTTCGACGTCCACTTCCACATGCTCGACACCGACACTGTCGACGCCATCGAGGGGCCCGACTACGCCCCCTACGACGGGGTCCCGGACGAGCGGATTCCGACCGGCTACAACCGCTCCCCGCCGCAGGCGGCGGCCGAGCGATACATCACCGACATGGGTGAGCATCTGGCCCCGGCGGACGCACCGGAGCTGCCCGGCAATCCAGCTGCCTTCACCAACACGCTCATCCAGGGGTTCGTCGGCGTCGACGGCGAGCCAGAAATCGCGTTCGTCGAGCCGATGCTCACCCGCGAGTATCTGCGCGGGGTCGAGGGCACCGAACGCTTCGGGGTGCCCCAGCCGTCGGTGTACCCGCACGACCGACACCACCCGACAGCCTACAGCGTCCGGGTCGACCCGGCGGACGAGACCATCATCGTCGCCCTGCAGGGGTTCGAGACGGTCTGAGCGGCCACAGTGGGCCCCTCGGGCGGCATCGAACCGGCGCCCACTCGTGATACTGCACAATAATTAGTTTTCAAATACGTTTTTCCGACCGAACCGTGTAGCGGGGGCCACAGTATGCATCCCAACGGGTACAGAGTCACGGAGCCAGTCCACGGGTTCGCGGCTGGTGACGTCCTCAACGTGACCGACCGGTACGGACACCACGACGGCGAGCGCCTCGTGCTCGAACACATCGGCGACACGCCGGGGGCCGACACAGTCGTGATCGTCGACGACCCGACGGGGTTCAGCGAGCGCGAGGTCCTCGACCCGACCGCGCGCTTAGGCGACTGGCAGCGGTACAGCCGCACCTTCCACGCCGGGGGCCACACGCTCGGCCCCGACGAGCCCGACCGCCCGACCCGGCTGACGATGGACGCGCTGTCGAGCTTCGCCGACCCGATATCGGCGTAGACTGGGGCCAGCCGTTTTCCCTGACCGGTCCGTCCTGCTGGCATGGACGTGCCACTGTATGACAGTCTGGACGGGCAGGTCGCGCTGGTCACCGGCGCCACGCGGGGCATCGGCAAACGCATCGCCGAGGGACTCCTCGATCACGGTGCGACGGTTTACGCAGGCGCGCGTGACCCCTCGGACGTACCCGAAGCCGACCGCCGCGCGGTCGAACTCGACGTGACTGCGGACGGCGAGATAGCCGCTGCTATCGACCGTATCGAGCGCGAGGTCGGTCGGCTCGACGTGCTCGTGAACAACGCCGGTGTGATGGATTCCCGCGAGCCCCTGGACGCGATGACGACGGCGGTCATCGACCGCACGCTCGCGACGAATCTCCGGGGACCGGTCGTGCTGACGAAACACGCACTTTCCCTGTTGCTCGACCGGGCTGGCGGCCGCGTTGTCAACGTCTCGTCCGGCCTCGGGGCCATCACCGAACAACAGTCCGGAGATATGCCCGCCTACCGGGTCTCCAAGACGGGCCTGAACGGGCTGACCCGGTATCTAGACGGCGAATACGGCGACCTGCTCGCAAACTCGGTCTGTCCCGGCTACGTACAGACGGACATGACGGAGGGCACCGCCCCGCGGACGCCGGAACAGGGGGCCGACACCCCGGTCTGGCTGGCCCGGTTCCGGCCCGAGGCCCCAAGCGGCGGGTTCTACAGGGACCGACGGGCCATCGACTGGTGAGCGTCCAACGTTCGCTAACAGTATGCAAAACTTAACACCCTGAAGAGCACAACGAGTGACAATGGCGAGTACTTCAGATAATTCCGTGCAGAACCGGCTCGTGACGGTGTGCGAGAAACTCCAGATACCTAACAATACGATGCAGATAACACTGGTCCGACTTGACCAGCTCCGCAACGAGCCGGACGTCAACGAGGACCGGCTCGACGACACCGCCGCCGCGGCCCTGGCGCTCTCGGCGCGCGAGGACGGCCTGCCGGTCCGGGACGAGGACATCGCGAGCGCCTGGTCGAAGACGCTCAACGGCGACGGCGATATCAGTATCACCAGCCAGCAGCTCGAGGCCGTCTCTGACTACTTCGACATCCAGGAAGTACCGCCCCACCCGAACTCACTGGTCCAGCGCTTCGGCGAGGCCGTCGATATGCCCGAGGAGCTCGTCACGGTCGCTCACCGGCTCCTGCAGGACGCGTTCGCGCTCGACGCGACCGTCGTCTCGGGGGGTCCCTCGCCCGCGGCGACGGCCGGCGGGGTCCTCTCGCTGGCCGCGCTCGTCAACGGGCTGGACGACAACTACGAGCAGAGCACGCTCGGCAAGGCGTCGGCCACCAGCGAGGTGTCCGTCCGGAACCGCTGTCAGGACCTCCAGAACCTGCTCGACGACCGGCTGTCGAACGACCGCTACCGGGTGGTGCCGGCCTCGCAGGCGCCGGACCAGCCCAGCGACGAGAGCCAGACCGACGCTGAAGGCGAGGCGGCGACCGCCGCCGACGGCGCCGGCAGCGACGGCGGCGCGTCGGGGTCGTCGAGTGCCTCTGGTTCGTCGGGTTCGTCCGGCACGACCGGTTCTTCGAGTACCTCTGGTTCGTCGGGTTCGTCCGGCACGACCGGTTCTTCGAGTGCCTCTGGTTCGTCGGGTTCGTCCGGCTCGACCGGTTCGTCGAGTTCCTCTGGTTCGCCGGGCTCGTCAGACTCGTCGAGTTCGACTGCGTCGACCGCCGACGGGGAGGCCGTACTGGAGACCGTGCGGTCCGTCTACCCCGACGAGCTGCCGACGACGACGAACGTGGCCGAGACCCACGACACGAGCGAAGCCGCCGCCGAGGGCGCCCTGAAAACGCTGGCCGAAGAGGGGGCTCTCCAGCGCAAACGCGCCGGCTCCGTCGACGTCTGGATTCCGGCCGGCGCCGACGAGAGCGGGACTGCGCTCACCGTCGACGCCGTCGAGACAGAGATCGACGTGCTGGTCGAGGAGCTGGATATCGGCTCTTCGACCCGTCTACTGGCCCGCGGGATGGTCAGTGACGCCGTCGAGGACGCCAACGTCGAGGACGCCGCCGAACTCGCGGCCACGACGGTGGTCGCCGCCGCTCGGATGAGCGGCGGGGACGCCGACATCGTCGAAGTAGCGGGCCGCCGGGAGTTCGAACCCCGGGTCATCGCGCAGTGGCTGGACACGCTCGACGAGGCGGTCGACGCGGATATCCCCCGGCGGGACCCCGAGGACATCGTCGAGGACGTGGTGGCGGAGCTGGGGCTGTCGGAGGCCGTGCTCGCCGAGAGTCACCGCTCGCTCGAGCGCTTCGACGGCGACGTCGAGGCGTACACCGCCGCCGAGCTGGGCGCGGGCGCGGTGCTGTTCGCCGCGACGATCAGTCAGACCCAGATAGACGTCGACCGGCTGGCGGCGGTCGCCGGCGCCGGGACAGACCACGTCACCTCCGCGATGCACAAAATCGTCACCTCGCTCTGTCTGTCGCTGGTCCGTGGCGACATCGAGTACGAGGACTGCGCCTGGACGACGGAGCTGCTGCAGTCCGAGCTCACCCCCACTCTCGGGGACTCCGAGACCGGCCGCGCCATCGCCATCGCCAAGGCGTACACGGCGGGTCGAGAGGGGCAGTACGTCGACGACCAGACGCTCGACGTGCTCCGCGGGGAGTAGTCAGAACAGACTGTCGGTCGTCACTGCGCCGACGACCGAGAACACCGCGGCCACGCTGAGCGCCCGGAAGGTGACCAGCATCGTGGTTCGCGGGCGCAGTTCCTCGAGGAACAGGTCAGGTGCGGTGATGGCGAAGGCCAGCGTCCCCACGGAGCCGAAGGCGACGACCATCACCGAGATGAACCGGACCGGTATCCCGGCGATGGCGGCCTCGGTTCGCGGGTCGCGGTCGTTGTCGGCGCCGTAGAGGCCGCCGTAACCGATGGCCATGATTGCTCCGACGAGAAAGACGCTGTGGAACATCGTCATGTTCTGTGCGAGCAGCCACACCTCCTCTGTGACGACGAAGGGGCCGGCGAGCAGGAACCCGCCGACTATCTGCTGGGCGGTGTCGGCGAGTTTGTGTTTCTGGCGTTGCTTCATACGTCCGTACTGACGGGTCTGGCCAATACCAGTTGGGGGCCGCACGAACTGTCCGGCGGCGGGGAAATCCCCGCCCGCGCCGGGCTCGACGATGACGGCGACTCCGAAATGTTTAGATTCACAGACCGCACTACGGACCATAGAGCACCCCAGGCTGCACCGCACTCATGACAGACAACACACCTACCCCTAATCAGCGTCTCCTCCTCGACGTAATCGGTAACATCCCACCCGCGTGGGACCTCGAGATAACGTATCCCACACTCCCCGATGTGTCGCACCGATTCGATTCGCTCCCGGAACTCCTCCTCACCGCCGACACCGGCGGGGAGACCCACGAGATAGCGGTCCGGGCAATCATCTCGTCCGACCGGGTCTTCCACGGCTACACGGTCACGACGACGGTTCCCGAGCCGGGCGTCATCACGGCGGCGTGCCGGGAACGGACGCTCACGTCGCTCTCGCACGGGGAACTCCTCTCTGAGGGTATCAGCGTCAACCATCACCCCGACCTCCACCCGGCCAGCGACTCGGCGGTCGCACAGTCGCTGTCCATGTCCGGGGCCGCCAGTCTCGCCGGTTACTACGCCGACACCGTCGACCTGAACGCGGTGGCGACGTCCGAGCGCACCGTCGACTCGGTGCCGCCGGCAGACGACTAGGCGACCGTCGCGACCCAGCCGCTGTGACCCAGCGACCGGACGGTCCCGCCGGTCACCGGAGAACGACTGGCCGGGTGAGACCAGCACCCGGCCCAAGACACACGGGAAACGGACCCAGGGTGAGCTGTCAGAGGCACACTGCGAACTGGTCCGCGTCCCATTGTACTCGTCAGAGACCGTCTGTAATAAATATTGCTTCCGCCCCGCCCGGTGAGATAGTCGTCAGCCGATCGCGTCGCCGTCACCCGGGCGCCCTCGAGCCGTCCCTGACTCCGGCTAGCATACTTGCCGTGTTCGGATGGGTTTATACGTTTCAGTTACCAAATCCGGGCCACATGAAACACGTTGGCCTGAAGATACGGATGGCTGTGGTCGGTGCTATCCTCGCCGGGTTCTACCTCGTGGTCGTCGCCTTCGCGATGGCCGCCTTCGGCCCGGGTATCTGGCCGATAGCGGTCGTCGGAAGCGTGCTGCTGATCGGGGTCCAGTACAAGGTCGGGAAGTGGATGGCCCTCAAGACCGTCGGCGCGGAGGACCTCCCGGAGGAGCAGTACCCACAGATTCACCAGCAGGTCCGCCAGCTGTCGCGGGATATGGGCATCGAGAAGCCGCGACTGATGGTCGCCCGCATGGGCGTTCCGAACGCCTTCGCGGTCGGCCGCAAGGGCGCCGGGGTCGTCGTTGTCTCGACCGAGCTGATGCAGCTGCTGGACGACGACGAACTAGAGGGCGTCCTCGCACACGAGCTCGCCCACATCGCGAACCGCGACGTGGTCACGATGGTCATCGGCCAGGGTATCGCCTCCATCGTCGGTATCGGCGCACAGTTCGTCGTCCTCGCGACGGGCGACAACGACATCGCCGACTTCTTCCTGGCCATCATCGTCGGGAACATCGTCCAGTTCTTCGTGATGCTGTTCGTGCTCGCCATCTCCCGGTACCGGGAGTACGTCGCCGACGCCGACGCCAGAGCGGCCATCGGTAGCGGTGACCCGCTCGCGCGCGCCTTGGAGAAGATATCGGGCGGTCACGAACGCGCCCGCGAGTCGGCGGTCGACGAGCAGGTGAGCGCGCTGTGTATCTTCGGGGAGTCCGACAGCTTCCTCGCGAAAATCGTCTCGACACACCCGCCGACCGAGAAGCGCATCGAGCGGCTGCGCGCGTAGATGGTCGACGTGCGTCAGTGGCTCGCCGTGGGTCTGGGCGTGCTGTTCGGGCTCTTCCTGCTCGTTGCGCCCCGAGCGGCGCTCAAACTGTCGGTGCTCACCGGCGGCCCGCAACGCCGGCGCGACGACTACGGGGCCGACGACTCCGTCCCCGGGCGGTGGGTCTGGGGGGCCCGGGCGCTCGGCCTCGTCTGTCTCGGCGTGGCCGCGTACATTGCGCTCTGACCGTACGGGGCGCCTAGACGGAGCTGAACGAGTCGAAATCGTCGGCCAGCTGTCTGCGGGTCCGCTGGCCGGTCCGGTACCGGCTGGCGATTTTCGACTGGTGGTCCGGACAGCCGAGCAACACCGCGGCGCCGCCCTCGATCGGAATCATCGCGTGGCCGGCGGCCTGTGACCCACGTCGACAGGCGGGGCAGGTGATGCCGCCGGCCGGGTGGTGAGCCAGGAGTTCCGCCCGTCCGTCCGTCGTGAAGCCACAGACCGCCCGCAACTGTTCGAGGTGGGCCGTACAGCCGACTACCGGGACGGTGAACTGGTCCAGCAGGAGAAAGGAGACGCTGTCCCGGGAGACCGAGTCGAGTGCGCTCCGGCAGTCGTCACAGGGGACCGGGGGCTGGTCGTCGACACCCGGGTCCGTCGGCGGGGGCGCTGTGGGCTCCATCTGCTCTCGTAGCTCTCGGGCGGCCGCACAGGTAAAGGGTTGGGCCCGACGCTGGGGTACGATTATATGTTCCCCATCTGTGTACCAATCCGTATGTCAGAAGAGACCATCTACGAAGCGGAGGAGACACGAAGTCGCCGCGGCCTCGCGACGTATTTCCGCCGTCTGGCCAGGCGGCTCAGCCGCGGTGAGCCCGTGCCGGCCGACGAGGAACAGACCGTGACCGTCGAGATGCCCGCCGACCCCGAGTTCGAGGTCGAACTCGAGCAGGAAGACGATATCGTCAGCCTCGAGATCGAGGTCGAGTGGCCGGCCGAGGAGGGCATCATCGACACTGACGCCCACGCGAGCAAGGCGACCTTCGACCTCTACGAGGACAACGCCGAGGAGTACCGCTGGCGGCTCGTCCACGACAACGGCAACATCATCGCCGACAGCAGTCAGGGGTACGCATCGAAGCAGAAGGCAGACCAGGGCCTCGAGAGCGTCAGGAAGAACGCGCCGGGCGCACACGTCGTCGACCTGTCGAAAGACGACCAGCCCGACGAGGACGAGGGCGCCAGCAAGGCGACCTTCGAGCTGTTTGCCGGCTCCGACACGAAGTGGCGCTGGCGGCTCCGACACGACAACGGCGAAATCATCGCCGACGGCGGCCAGGGCTACTCCTCGAAGCAGAAGGCGAAACAGGGGCTCCGCAGCGTCAAGACCAACGTCCGTGGCGCCGCGGTCCGGTAGCACTCCGGCCGGCCGACCGCCGTTCGGTATCGCCCCCGACACCGTGCCCTGCAGCCAGACAGCGTGATATCCAGAGCTACGCTGGGCCCGATTAGCAAGGCCCGTGAGACGGTCGCAGTGTTCGCCCGCAACGCCCCCGCGCCCCGCGAACTGCTGGCGAACCGGGAACAGCGGTTCGACCGGGTGCACGCTATCGCCCCGTCGACGGCGACTCCCGGGGAGTCACTGTCGCTGACCGTCCAGGTGTGGGACCAGTGTGAGCGGCTCTTCGCCGAGTTCGACGGGACTGTCGCGGTCGAGACCACTGACCCCGACGCCACCCATCCCGAGACGGTGTCGTTCGAAGCGAGCGAGGACGGCGTCCGTCGGCTCGGCGATTTGCGCTTCGAATCGGCCGGGACCCAGTACGTCCTCCTGACTGTGGAAGGGAGCGGCGAGCGGTTCGTCTCCAACCCCGTTCGCGTGGCCGACAGCCACGAGCGCCGCGTCTACTGGGGAGACATCCATCTGCACTCAACGCGGTCCGACGGCGCGGGCGACGCCGAACGGGGCTACCGGTTCGGGCGTGACGTGATGGACCTGGACGTGGTGGCCTACACCGACCACGACACGATGGGGTTTTTCATCCCGCCGGGGTGGCAGCGCGACCGGATGCACGGCGGCTTCTTCCAGGCCCTGTGTGCCGTCGCCGACCGCTTCGACGACCCGGGGTCGTTCGTGACGCTGCCGGCCTACGAGTGGACGAAACAGCCCAACGTGGGCGGGCACGTCAACGTCTACTTCGAGGACAGCGCCGACGCCGAGCTGTTCGACTCGCTTTCCCCGGAGACGAACACCTACGAGAAGCTGTGGGACCGCCTGCGCGAGTGGGACCGGAACCACGACTCGGGCGTCGTGACTGTCCCGCACCACCCCGCGGAGGCGATGTACCCCTTCGACTTCTCGGCCGTGGACTACGACGACGAGCTGGCGCCCCTCGTCGAGGTGTACTCCCAATGGGGCTCCAGCGAGCGCCCGGGCCGGGAGGGGAACCCGTTCCCGCTCGCGATGGGCCAGGGCGAGAAAGACGAGCCGGGCCACTACGTCCGTGACGCCCACCGGCTGGGCTACCGGGTGGGGATGGTCGGGGGCAGCGACTACCACGGCCCCCACCCCGGCCACTCGCTCATCCACGCGCGTCCGCACCTCCCGTCGCGACGCGAGTGGCGCGAGAACGGAATCGGCTGGGGGAACATCTGGCGCGTCTGGGACGAACGGAGCTACCCCGGCGGGCTCACCGCCTTTCTCGCCCCCGAACTGACCCGCGGCGGCGTCTTCGACGCGCTCCGGTCCCGCTCGGTGTACGCCACGAGCCAGCCTCATCGCATCCTCGTGGATTTCACGGTCGACGGCGTCGACGTCGCCGAGCAGGGAGCGGCCGTCACCGTCGACTCGGCCGAGAGCGAGCGCGATATCGCGGTCTCCGTCGCCGGGACCGAGCCGATAGCGAGCGTCACCGTCGTCAAGAACAACGCTCCCTGGCGGACCATCGAGGGAACCGACGACCCCGATGCGGCCCTGGACCACTACACCGCCGCCGGCGTCTGGACCGACGACGAACCACTCGCCGGGATGACCTGGGACGACCAGCGGGGCACCGACGGGGACGTCTACACCGTCCGCGTCCGGCAGGCCAGCGACCGGCGCCACCCCGGAATGGCCTGGGTCGGCCCCATCTGGGTCGAGCAGCGTTGAGGCGGCCGTCGCGAAGATACTTATCGCTGGGCTAATAAGTTCGGGCACGCCGTGCGGACACGCTCTCGCTCATGATGCCCTGGACACACGCGGTCGTCGCCTACGTCGCGTTCTCGCTCGCCACACACGCGTTCGCCCGGACCCCACCCACGACCCGAGAGACCGCGCTGGTCGCGGCCGGCGCTTTGCTTCCGGACCTCGTGGACAAGCCCCTGGCCTGGCAGTTTGGCGTGCTCGAAGGCGGGCGGACGCTGGCGCATTCGCTCTTCCTCGCGGTCCCGCTCTCGGTCGCGGCCGTCGTCCTCGCCGTCAGGCGGGGCAGGCCGCGGCTCGGTCTGGCCTTTGCCGCCGGCTATCTGCTCCACCTCCCGGGGGACCTCCTTCCGGAGTTTCTCGAGAGCGGTGAGGTCGCCGTCGGGACGCTCCTCTGGCCGGTCACGGACGGTGGGGGCAGCCAGGGAGAGAGTTTCGTCGGCGAGTTCCTGTCCAACGTCGTCCCGTACGCTCGCGAGATAGCCGCCGGGATACTGTCGGGGGAGCCCTCTCGACAACTGCTCGCGTTCGTGCTGGTCTGGGTTCTGGCCGTCTCGCTGTGGGTGTACGACGGGATGCCCGTCGTTCGGGACGGGTATCGCTGGCTCCGGCGGAGTCTCGCCGGTGAGACCTGAACGGCGGGGGCCCATCTCGTGGGACGCTCACGCTGTCTCGCGGTCGCCGCCGTCGCCGGCGCTGGGAGTCGCTACTCGACTCCCGGCGCCTGCTCGTCGGTGCGGCCCGGGAGTTCGAGCTCGATCTCGAGCGAGGGCTCGCCCATCCCCTCGAAATCTATCTCCAGCTCCACCGGCTCGCCGAAGGCGAAGGGGAGCTCCCACTCCTCGTCGACGATGGTGAGTTCGTCGCCGTCTCGCAGCTGCTCGCCGATGGCGACGAGAAAGTCGCCGGCCTCGCTCGCGTCCAGTCGGTACGCCTGTTCGAACTCCCGCCCCGCGCGGATGACCGAGCGCTCGGTATCAGGGTCTGACATCACCCGCCTACTCGTCACCGACGGATACATCGGTTTCGTTTCGGACTCGTGTCACGACCGTGGGCTTATGTGATTACCTGTCAACGTACTAACTATGTCAGCAACGAGTGTCGCGATGGACGCCGACGAGCGCGAGGAGTTCCTCGGCCGGGGCGGCACCGGCGTGCTCTCGCTATCGACCGACGAGGGACCACCCCACACCGTCCCCGTCTCGTATGGGTACGACAGCGTCGACGGGACCTTCTACTTCCGGTTGGCCGTGGGAGCGAGCCACTCGAAGGGGCAACTCCCCGACCGCGCCGTCTCCTTCGTTACCTTCGACCAGACGGACGACGGGTGGCACAGCGTCGTCGCGGCGGGCCACCTCGAGGACGTCGAGCGCGAGGGCATCGAGACTGAGACGCTCGAGGGCCTCCAGCGGGTCGAAATCCCGCTCATCGGTATCTTCGACCATCCGACGCGGGAGGTCGACTTCGAGTTCTACCGGCTGGTGCCGGCGGAGCTGACCGGTCGCGTGCAATCCTGAGTGAGCCGCTCTAGCCCGGGAGAAAGACGTTGATGACGGCGACGACCAGGCCGGCCAGCGCCATCCGAGCCGCCGCGACGTACCACCGCTGTCCCGATATCGACCCCATGTACGCGCCGAACACCCCGAGGATGGCGATACCCAGCGCGACCGCGACGAGGGCCGCTTCGACCATCGAGAGCACCGTCCCTTCGAGGAGGAACGGCGAGAGCGGAATCAGGATACCGATGAGCGGCCCGAGCCCGCTCATCGTCGCGTGGACGAGCCGGGCGCCCCGTCGGTCCTGCTCGATGCGGGTGTCGTCCAGGTCCACCAGCATCGCCCGTTCCATGCGGAGAATCTCGGCTTTCGTCTCGGCGCGCTCTATCTCCCAGACGCTCCAGACGGCGGAGGTGCCGAGTCCCACGGCCGCCCCCAGCCCAATCTTGACGACCGTGATTCCGTCGGGGATGCCCGAGAGCACCGCCCCCACGACGACGCCGATGCAGGTCAGCGTGCCGTCGAAGCCGTTTGAGACGAAGTACCGCCGCGAGATAGACCGGACGTCCTCGTCGCCCAGCAACCGCACCAGTGACCGCCGTAACGAAGCCACTGTGTGTCAGCGGTCCTGTGGTATCGGCCGGTCCTCGACGAGTTCCTCCCCACAGGAGACCTGGTCGACGGAGTGGACGGTGCCACCCAGCGCCTCGACCTCGGACTCGGTCGCCTCGACGTCGAGGTCCTCGCCGGCGACGGTGAGTTTCACGTTCTGGACCTCCCTGTCGAGCTCGATGAGCGAGGCGGTGACGCCCTCGACGCCTCCGACGTCTGCGACGTGGGACGTGAACTCGGTCAGTGGGGGGTCGTGTGGTTTCAGGACGTCGACGACGAGCCGCTTGACAGGTGCCATACGCGAACGTGTCGGACGCCACGTACAAAACCGTAGTCGGGGGCCCCCCGCCGACGGGCCCGTCACAAGGCGATGACTGCGGAGTCACCGTCCCAGCCGGCCGACGAACCCCACGCACACTCCACCGAGGCAGTCCTCGCGGCTTACAACACCGACCGCTCGGGCCTCTCCGAAGCCGAGGCTACCGAGCGCCGGGACGCCCACGGTCCGAACGAAGTCGAACGGGGAGGGGGTCGCAGCGCAGTCGACATCTTCCTCGCCCAGTTCGACAGCGTCCTCATCTGGGTGCTCGTGGCCGCCGCCGGGCTCTCGCTGTGGGCGGGCCACGCCGTCGATGCGGTCCTCATCGCCGGCATCGTGCTCGCCAACGGCCTCTTCGGATTCGTGCAGGACTATCGCGCCGAGGAGAGCCTGGCCACACTCAGGGAACTCGCGGCGCCGACGGCGACAGTCCGCCGTGACGGCGAGGCCGTCGACCACGCGGCTACCGGGCTCGTCCCCGGGGACGTCGTCGAACTCACCGGCGGCGACGTTGTCCCGGCGGACGGTCGCATCATCGAGAGCCGGTCGATGGAGGTCGACGAGGCGGCGCTCACCGGCGAGAGCGTCCCGGTCTCCAAGGGGCTGTCGCAGGTCCTGGCCGACACGCCGCTGGCCGAACGCGACTCGATGGTGTACCGGGGGACCAGCGTCACCCGTGGCTCTGGCGTGGCCGTGGTCACCGCGACCGGGATGGACACCGAGGTCGGCGCCATCGCTGGCGAACTCGCCGGGACGGGGGAGACCGACACTCCGCTCCAGTCGGAACTCGACAGGCTGGGCCGTGTGCTCGGACTGGGGGTCGTCGTCCTCGCTGCGCTGGTCGTCCCACTCCTCCTCGCCCGTGGGACCGAGCCGGTCCAGTCGGCGTTGACGGCTATCTCGCTGGCCGTCGCGGCCGTCCCGGAGGGGCTGCCGGCCGTGGTCACCCTGACGCTCGCGCTGGGGGTCAGGCAGATGGCCGACGAGGACGCGCTCGTCCGACGACTCCCGGCCGTCGAAGCGCTCGGCGCGGTCGACACCGTCTGTACGGACAAGACCGGGACGCTGACCGAAGGCCGGATGGCGGTCACGCGCTGCTGGGTCAACGACAGCATCGCGGAGCCGGGTGACCACGCCGGGGGCGCCGGCGCCGAGCGCGTGGACCTGCTGCTCCGGGCCGGCGCGCTCTGCAACGACGCCACCGCCGATGCGGGTGACCCGACCGAGCGGGCCATCGTCGTCGCGGCCGAGGCACACGGTATCGACGTCGCCGCCCTCCGCGAGCAGCGCCCGCGGACGGGAGAGATTCCCTTCTCCTCGGAGCGCAAGTGGATGGGGACCGTCCACGGCGAGGACGTCTACGTCAAGGGCGCCCCGGAGGTGGTCGTCGAGAAGTCCGCTCGCGTGCTCACCGCCGACGGTCCCCGGGCGATGTCCGACGCGGCCGCCGACCGAATTCAGCGGCGAGTCGACGCCTTCGCCGACGACGCGCTGCGGGTGCTCGCGGTCGCCGTCGGCGGCGATATCGTCGAACGCGACGCTGCCGACGACCCGGTCGACATCAGTGACGGGCTGACGTTCGTCGGGCTCGTCGGGATGCTCGACCCGCCCCGCGAGGAGGTGGCCGCGGCGGTCGAGGCCACCCAGCGCGCCGGCATCGACGTGAAGATGGTGACCGGCGACAACGCCCGAACCGCCGCCGCCATCGGGGCGGCGCTGGGACTCGGTGGCGCGGTCACGACCGGGCGCGACATCGAGGCGCTCACCGACGCCCAGCTCCGCGAGCGCGTCGAGACGGTCGACGTGTTCGCCCGCACCTCGCCCGCACAGAAGGTCCGAATCCTGCGGGCACTCCAGTCGGGCGGTCACGTCGTCGCGATGACCGGCGACGGCGTCAACGACGCGCCGGCGCTGAAAAACGCGGACATCGGGGTCGCCATGGGGGTTCGGGGCACCGACGTGGCCAAGCAGGCCAGCGACATCGTCCTGCTGGACGACGACTACGCGACCATCGAGCGGGCCGTCGAACGCGGGCGAGCCATCTTCGACAACGTCTGGAAGTTCGTCGCCTACCTCCTCAGCGCGAACGTCGCCGAAGTGGCCATCGTCTTCGTCGCCTCGCTGCTGGGATATCTCGTCCTCCCCGCGGTCCAGTTGCTGTGGATAAACCTCCTCACCGACGGCCTCCCGGCGCTGGCGCTCGGCGCCGACCCCCGGAGCGGCGACGTGATGTCACGGCCGCCGCGGGACCCCGACCGCGGTATCGTCGACCCGGGGATGCTCGGACTCATCGCCGGTGTCGGGACCCTCTCCACGGTCGCCATCCTCGGCCTGCTCTTCGTCACGCTCGAGGGCGCCCCGTCGGTCACGCCCTATGCGATGACGATGGTCTTTACCGCGTTCGTCGTCCTCGAGTTCGAGAAGCTCTACGTCATCCGCTGGCTCCGCGAGACCCCGCTACGCTCGAACCGCTGGCTCGCCGGCGCCGTCGGTGCCTCGCTCGCGCTGCAACTCGCGGTCCTTTACACCCCGCTCAACGACTACTTCGGGACCGTGCCGCTTGGACTGGCCGACTGGGGCTACCTGACTCTCCTCGCGGCCGGGATGTTGCCTCTCTATCTGGTCGTGGCACTGTTCGTCCGTCGGCTTCGGACCGACCAGTGACACCTCCTCACCAGTGTTCGAGTGCCCGTTCACCGGCGAGACGCCGACCCGTATGCGGGACTGCCCGACCCTGTCGATGCCACCGACCTCGACAGCAGCCTGTCACGTCTGTCTGTAACAGATATCTGTTCCGAATGACTATCCCGATAATCTCGGCCGGCTCGCCGGTCTGTCACAGCTGTCCGTCCTTTTCGAGCGGACCGTCCATCACTGTGGTCTGTTCACAACAGTCGGGACAGTCGACCCGACGAACTGTGACAGACAGCCGTGTATGCTGTCTGTATAGAATAGCACGTACAGATATCTGTACGATATATCTGTAACAGACATCTGTAATAATTGGTCCGGCGGTGGCTCAATATCTGGCAGCAAATCACCTAACGGCAGTAGCTACAGAAGTTCGTTACAGAAAGCTATTACAGACAACAATCACAGATAACTGGCCCAGATGTCTGACACAGATTTATGAGAGATGCACGCAACAGACCGCTATATGATAACGGCCGTCGTGTACTCGGAGTCTGGCGGAACGTACAAGACGACGATGACTGCTAACCTCGCGGTGGCCCTGGAGCGGATGGGGCTGCGAACGCTCGTCCTCGACCTGGATCCACAGGAAGGGAACCTGACGAGCCTCTTCGACGCCGGTGCGAGTCGGAGCGACCCGGACGCCGATAACCTGGTCAAACACGTCCTGGATATGCCCGACGGCCCGTTCGACGAGCTCATCGAGACGACGGCCGAGGGCGTCGATATCGTCCCGAGTCACGATATGCTGGGCGATTTCACCTCGAATCTGGAGCAGAAGATATCCTACGAGACGGGGATGCAGAACATGAGCCGCGAGGAGTACCCGCGGTTCGAACTGCTCTACGACCTGCTGTGGGAGCGGGAAGCGCTCCATGAACGGTATGACGCTATACTCATCGACCCGAACGCCCGTGCGGAAGACCTGCTGTACAACGCTATCTTCGCGCTTCGGACGCTCGTAGCCCCGGTCAAGCCCGCCGGAAAGGGGAATCTGAGCCTCGACGGGCTGGGCGAGCTCGTGGGCAACATGGAGACCCAACTGGACATCGAGGTCGGGCTCGCCTGCGTCGTCCCCTCCGGCGTGGGCCAGACCAACGCCCACCAGCAGTACCGCGACCAGTTCGAGTCGACGCCGGAGTTCGCGACCCCGGTCAGTATCGGGGACCGCGAGAGCCTGATGGACGCGATGTGGGAGGCGCGGGGCTCCGCGTTCAAGGTGGTCGAGGAGCGCTGGAAGACCTTCGAACGGGACGGCGAGATGGTGAGCGAGCCCGGCCAGCGCCGGGTCCGGGACCGGGAGATCGCGACGCTGCGGAAGCTGTACGAACTCGCGTACTTCCTCGCCACCGAGACGTTCGACGCCGACGTGGAGCCGGTGCTCGACATCGAGGTCGCGGACGACGAGCGCAGACAGATCGACCTGCGTGAGACGGAGGTGACGACGGCGTGACGAACTTCAAATCCGGCTCTGGGAACCTCGACTTCGACGGCGACGGGGACGACGACCCCTCGGCCGCGAGTTCGACGGGCGGCGACGGCGCCCCGGACGAGGGGACCGACAGTTCGCCGGCCGAGTCGGCCGACCACGGCCCGGTCGAATCCGACCCGGACCGCCCGGCCGACGGACCGACGGTGACGACGGACGCCCCTGACGCGGAGCGCTACCCGTACTTCGTTCGCCGCAACAACGTCGGCGACGAGCGGGACACGAGACTGGAGATTCACGTCCGTGAGAAGGTCGCCGAGGGGGAGGCACAGTTCAGACACGCGCTGGCGGCGGAGCTGGGTGCGAGCGACGTCTCGAAGACCGACGCGAGGGAGTTCGCGCTGCTGGCTGCGTTTCGCCACCCCGAACGGGTCGCCGAGCTGATGCGCGAGGAAGGGTTCGACTCGCTGGGGTGACCAGTTGCGTGTCACTCCACTCCCTTTTAGTTCCCCGGCGCTGAGGGAGTGATATGGTAACGACGGGGGCGGGAAACCGGGCATCTACGGCGGACCTCGCGGCGGTGGTCGCCGCCGTCGCGCTCGTCTGGGTCGCCGTCTTCACACCGCTCGGGTCGGTCCGCCCGGTGGCCGTCGCCGTTGGCCTGCCGTTCGTGTTGCTCGTTCCCGGATACGCGCTCGTCTCGGCGGTGTTTCCCGGTGCCGGGGAGACCGCGCCGAAGCCCGCCCGGACGACGTCCTGGCTCGGCCGCCTCGGACTGAGCGTCGGCGGGAGCGTCGTGGCGGTCGCTGCTGTCGGCGGGATACTCGACTTCACCGTCTGGGGGTTCCAGCGCGAGGCGGTCGTGGTCGGGCTCGGGCTGTTCACCCTGGCCGCGACCGCCGTCGCGTGGTATCGCCGCGTCCAGCTGCCGGTCGACCGACGGGCCGGGACCGACGCCGGTGCGATAGTCGCCCTGACCCGGTCGGTGGTCGTCGGCGAGGGGCCCGCGGGGCTGCTGTTGACGCTCGTCGTCGTCGTCTCGGCCGCCGGTGCGGTCGGCGTCGTCGCACAGGAGTCGGCCCAGCAGGGGGTCGTCACGGAGTTCTACGTACTCGGGCAGAACGAATCCGGCGACCTGGTCGCCGACGACTACCCGTCCGGGGTCACTGTGGGCCAACCGACGACTGTCGGCATCGGTCTCGGGGCGACCCGGGGCCCGTTCGAGGGTCGGGTCGTCGCCAGTCTCGAACGGGTCACCCGGGAGGGCGACACCGTCCGGATACGCGAGTCCCGTCGGCTCGACCAGTTCAACCTGTCCGTCGCGGCCGGTGAGACGACCCTTCGGCGCCACACCGTCCGGCCGCCCGTCGCGGGCGAGCGACTCCGGCTGACCTACCGGCTCTACCGGCAAGGCGCTGACAGCCCGCTGCGGCAGGTCCACATCTGGCTCACCGTCACGCCGCGGTCGGGGTGACTACGGCCTGATATTTCCTGCCAGAGACGGTATCTATATCTGAACCCTCGCCCATTAACTGGTACGTAATCCGGTGGGACGTGGACGAGATGAGTGATAAACCGACAGCGAACAGGGGCCAGACCGTCACCGACGGGTCGGTCTCTGTGGGTCGTTCACTGCTGGCCATCGGTGCGGACAGGCAACTCGCCGTGGTGACTGTCACTACCACCGCTACGGAGCCGGTGGGCGTCCGGGTCACAGAACAGATCCCGGAGACACACGCACTCGCGTTCCCGGACGACGGGACACGGCCGGCGGGAGCGGGGCGGCTCGTCGTCGAGGGCACCGTCCGGCCCGAGACGCCGCTGCGCTTTGGCTACACGCTCGCGGGACCCGAGGCGACGGACCTGCCGGAGCCGACTGTCGAGCCCCTCTCGGCGTCGGTGCCCGGCGACGGAATAGCGGCCGAACTCGCCGGGGCCGAGGGGGAACTCACGGAGCTGGCCGTTCGCCCCGAGGAGCTGTTCGGTGGGACCCAGCTTCGGCTCCCGATACTCTCGCGGGCAGCGGGCCCCGAGAGCCCGGCTGAGCCACTCGAGGCGCCGGCCCGGTCGATGTCGGGCGCCGCGATCGGCGTCGTCCTCAGACCGACGAACGAGGACGCCGCCCTGCGGACGGTCGTCCGGGCCAGCCAGCGGGGCCACACCGTCCTGGTGACGTACGCCGACGGGGCGGAGACGAGCGAGACGTTCTCGAAACTCTCCGCCCTGGGTGCCGTAGTCGTGGACCCCCCACCCGAGGAGGCGACCCAGAGCCAGTTCAACCGCCATCTCTCGGCCGCCGCCCGCGAGCGGGGCCTGCCCGGAATCGTCCTGCAAACGCGCGATTGCCCGCGCATCGACTACGACCGGACGGCCGACGCGTTCGACCGGGCCGACTACGAGGTGGTCGCGATCCCCGAGAAGTGGGCGACGCCCTCGACGGGGCCCCACGTGGTGGTCGGCATCCCGGCGTACAACGCCGCGTCGAGTATCGCCGACGTGGTCGAACGAGCGATGGCCTTCGCCGACGACGTGGTCGTCGTCGACGACGGGAGCCCCGACGAGACGGCTGTCCGGGCCCGCGAAGCGGGCGCGTCGGTCGTCGTCCACGAGATAAACCGCGGCTACGGTGGCGCGCTGAAGACCCTCTTCCGGACGGCCGACGACCGCGGCGCCGAACACCTCGTCGTCATCGACGCGGACGGCCAGCACGACCCCGCTGACATCCCGATGCTGGTCGAGACCCAGGACCGCGCCGACACCGATATCGTCATCGGCAGCCGGTATATCGGCGAGCGGGACACGAAGATTCCGCTCGTCCGGTCGGCCGGCCTCGCGGTCATCAACGGGCTGACGAACGTGAGCATGGGGAAACTGCGTCCGAGCGGCTTCGTCCACGACACCCAGAGCGGCTACCGGGCCTACAGCCGGCGGGCGATCCACTCGCTCGCAGCGGACCCGATGATAGGGAACAACATGGGCGCCAGTACGGACATCCTCTATCACGCCCACAGGGCCCGCCTCTCCGTGGGCGAGGTGCCGACGACCATCTACTACGACGTGGAGAACTCCAGCAGCCAGGGGTCGCTCTCACACGGGTTCGACCTGCTGCGCAACATCGCCTGGACCGTGGAGTACGGCCGCCCGCTGCTGGTCGTCGGCACTCCGGGTATCCTCTCGACGGTGATGGGTATCGCGGTCACGGTCCTGCTGTTGACCTCCTATATCGACACCGGCACGCTGTACGCCCACGAACTGCTCGTCTCGACGCTCTTCGCCGTCGGCGGGATGTTGCTCTGTATCGCGGCGATACTGATGCACGTGCTGAACGTCCACCCGACGATGAAGCGTCTCACAGCCGACAGCGACGAGTAGGGGGCTGCCGCGACTGGACCGAGTTCACGTTCGTCGGCGCCACGCTCCGACAGGTCGTTCAGGTGCTCGACGCCCCCTCGTCGCAGGACCGCTCGAAGGTATCCAGCTCGTACCTCTGGCCGTCCAGCTCGTCGAGGATGATAGTCGTCCAGCCCTTCGGGCTGGTGTGCAGTTCGTCGTGAACGTCCTTGTCGTCGTAGGTCACAGCCATGCGAGGCGCTGTGGACTGGTTGCTAAAGGGGGTGAGCCATGGGTGGAGAGTGGAACCACCACACATCGCAACGTTGAAACTGCTCGCGCGAACTGGCGATACTGACGGAATACGAAACACTGCCATGTCGGAGTTAGGATTTGAGTGGGTAGAATGGCCGTACGCCCGTATACGGAGAGAAATCGATACCAAGCGTGGGTGGGTAACCAGGTTCGTCTTCCAGCTTGAGTACAATATGCAGGCGACCCAGGACGGCCTCCCACCGCACGACTGGCGTGAAGTCGCCCGCTTCGACCACGATATCGACGGCGAGCACGACGTCGAGGTCGAAGGGATCCATCTCGATCTCTACCGCGACGGGGAGAAGTACGAGAAACTATGGGGCTTTCCCCGGATGACGGCGAACGAAGCGCCCGACTTCTGTCAGCAATTCCTCAGAGAGCGTGCTGACGAGCTACTGGACGAGTTCGAAACGTGGCACGACGTAGGCAGAGAATGGCGGTAGCTACTCCTCGACGCGTTCCCGTTCGAGTTCGTCGAGTTCTGGAATATCGCCGTCGTACTCGAATTCCTCGACTGGCTTGCCCGTGAGTTCCGACAGGCGTTCGGCAGCCGAGTTCGATTCCGGCTCACCGTCGTGTTCGAGGCTCATACAATCCAAACGTGTATCCGCCGACTTATTGCTGTTGGGATAGGGCCGATAGCGCTATATTTCGATGTCGACGGTTCCTCGACTGCGATTTCGTGTGGGGCCGGTGCCCGTAGCGTCTCGCCGAGCTCCCGCTTCTGCTGAACGGTCAGGGCCTCCCCCTCCAGTACTTCCCGGATTCGCTCGTCGGTTCGCCAGGATACTCGACCGAGCGCATGATCGCCTCCGTCTTGTTGCAGCTCCAGAACTCGGCGGCCTGCTCGATGGTATCTGTTCGGTGGGCGTGCTTGCAGTGTTCGCGGATTGCATACGCTCGCTCGTGAACACGAGGGCAAAAACGTGGTATTATCGACCCACTGGAACCGATCGAGATATAGGCTCTGAAAACCCAGATGGCGGCCAGTTTCTAGCCATGATAAAATACTATGTAGAGAGTATGGGTGTGATTTGAATTAAACTCTGTCGCCGTAGCTACCTCACTTTTACCGAACCACCCGAGACCGGCGGACACGGCCGTACGCGCGGCCAGTCCAACCATGTCCGGAAAGATCGACACCGTTGAGACATTGATGTGCGGGCTCTTCACGCTCGCCTCGCTGACGACCACCGGTGGCAAGCTCCAGCCCGGCAACATCCGCCTTGGGGATACCGTGTGGTCTCGGGCGGTACCAGCATCTCTATCGCGTTCCTGCTGGCGCTGACCGATATCGGCGCGGCCTACGCCACCAACCGCCTCGAGTCCTCGGACTCTACGGGACGGTCTCGACAACCCACATCGACACGAACCTGGTACGCCTGTAAATACGGGTTCTAGAACGTCCCGACGAACTTCTCCAGTGTCCGCATCCCGACGACGACCAGAAAGAGTACCGTTCCGGCCAGCAGCGGCCAGCGCAGCCACGACCGCCAGCCCGGCCCCTCGCCGAACGGGGCCGTCAGCGCCGTCACTACCGCGAACCCGAGGAAGGCGCCGACGAAGACGAGTTCGAGCGAGAGCGAGCCAAGCGCCGCCAGGAGGGCGACACACGCCGCTGTCCAGCCCGCCTGGGCGAATACGAACCGGCGCTGACTCGCCGTGACCATCTGGACAGTTGTAGACCGGCGGCGATTATAGTTCCAGTGGGTCGCTGATTCCCTGCTCCCGGTCTCCGACTCACCCGCCGCTGGCCGCCGGGTTCATGCCAGTTGGGCTCCTTCGACGGACAGAGATGTTTCCGTGGACCCACGCCGCCTTCGGCTACGCCGTCTTTCTGGTCGTGGCCGGCGGGCTCGTCGCGCTAGACCGGCGGGGGCCGGTCTCCCGGGCAGAGCTACTGGCCGTCGTGGCGGGGAGTCAGCTCCCAGACCTCGTGGACAAGCCCCTGGCCTGGTATCTCGTGGTCCTCCCCTCCGGGCGGTCGCTGGCGCACTCGCTCGTCGTCGCCGTCCCGCTCTCGGTCGCCGTGGTGGCCGTCGCCTGGTACCGCAGCCACCCCGAGGTCGGGTTCGCCTTCGCCATCGGCTACGCAACCCACCTCTTCGGTGACGTCTACGTCGCCCTCTACTACTGGCGAGTCGAGGAGTTCACGTTCCTGCTGTGGCCGTTCCTGCCGGCGTACCCCTACGACGACTTCACCGGCTTCGGGAACTTCGCCGAGGGGGTCGCGGTGACGACCCCGCTGCTGGCCGCGCTGGCCCTGGCTGCCCTCGGCGGGCTGGTCTTTCTCGCTCACTTCCTCCGGGCGCCCTGGTGGACGCCCCCGCGGCCCTGAGAACTCGCCGGCACCATCGCGCTCGGGGTACGTCCCAGTTCTTTCCCGATAGCGTTCGACTGCAACACTTTTGCTATCCCCGGCGAAAGGTGGGGTAACGAATCGATGGTCTCTCTCCAGACGCTCCGCCGGAACGCCGTTTTACCGGTCGCCGTCACCTTGCTTTCGGCCGTCGGTCTCCTCGTCGCGGACGTCCTCGGACTGGTTGCCCAGCCCACGCTGTTGCGGGCGAGCTTTACCCTCCTCGCGGCCCTCCTCGCCCTGGGCATCTTCGTCGCGTCCCGGGACCGAGGGCTCTCGAGCGCCCGTCACGTCCCGCCCGGCAACGCGACGAAACTCGTCGTCGCGCTCTCGGCGGGCGCCGTCCTGGTGACGGCCGCACTGGGCTCGCGGCTGTTCCCCTTCGCTATCGTCCTCCCGCTCGGGTTCGCGCTGGTCGCCGTCCAGCTCAGGGGCGACCCCGCCGTGCCGGCGGTCCTGACACAGCTCGGCGCGCTGTTTCTCGCGCCCCGTCTGGGCAAGTACCTCACCACCGGGTTCTACTTCGGCGGGACGGACACCTTCGCCCACGTCGCCGCCGTCGACCTGCTCGTCGAGGCCCGCTACACGCCCGCGATTCCAACGGGTACGACCTCTATCCCGTCTTCCACTTCCTCGTCGGCACCGTCACCCACGTCACGGGGCTGCCGGCCTACGACGCGCTGGTGCTCTCGGGTATCGCGCTGTACACGCTGCTGGTCCCGCTTTCCTATCTCCTCGGGACCACCGTCTTCGGCGACCGCCGTATGGGCCTGCTGACGGCCCTTTCGGTCACCGTCCTGGAGTTTTTCGCCTATCACGCAGTGTACTTCTACCCGCAGGCGCTGGCCCTCATGCTCGTTCTCGTCGCCGTCTACACCAACCGGCGGCTCTTCGACGCCGGCGACAGACGCAGCTACCGCCACCACTCCGCGTTCGCACTCCTCCTGGTGGCGACGATGGTCGTCACCCACCACCTGACCTATCTGCTGTTCGCCGCGCTCCTGGCCGCCGCCGTCCCGGTGCTGGCCGTTCGCTCCCGGCTGTTCGGGGACGGCTCGCTCCGGCGGACGCTGCGCTACCGCTACCTGTTCCCCGGCTTTCTGGGCGCGCTCTTCCTGCTCGCCTACTGGGCGTACTCCCCGAGTCTCATCCTCGTCGGCATCTTCGAGCTGACGTTCGGCGTGCTGTTCGACGTGGTCGACGTGCCGACGGAACGGCTGTTCACCTACGGCACGACGCTGCCCGTGGACACGCTCGCCCGTGCGGTCGCGTGGCTCCTGACACCAACCGGGGTGTACGCGACCGGGCTGGGGGCGGTGCTGTTGCTGGCTGGCTACGAACTGTTCGCGCGCTACGAGCGGTACCGCCGGGGCTTTACGTTCGCGGTCACCGGCCTCGGCCTCTCGGCGCTACTGTTGCCACTGCCGATTCCGATTCCCCAGATAGAGCGCCTGAAGTTCGTGGTCTCGTTGCTCGCACTCCCGGGGCTGGCCGTCGGGCTCCGACGACTGCTGGCAGTCGAGTCGCGGTACGCGGTGGCGTCGCTGCTGGTGCTCGCGACGCTGGGCGGGGCGACGGCCTTCACGGTGCTCGCGGCCGACGACGCCGACCGGGTGTACATCGACGACCGACGCGAGCAGGTGTCGATGTCCGACAGCGAGTACCGCTCGGTCAGGAGGGCGTCGGCGTTCCTCCGGGCCCGCGGGAACGGGCCGGTCGCGACCGACCGGGTCACGAACCGGGCCTTCGAGACGGCGGGATTCAACGCGACGCGACCGTTGCGTTCTCGGCCGACGGGGCTGCGGACTGGGGCGACGTATCTCGTCGCCCGCGAGCGCTGGACCGACCACGTCGTCGCGCTGGGACAGGGGGTCCGGACCGGCGACCTGAACAGCTTCGCGGTTGGCCAGCGCCGCTTCGAGGCGACCGGGGCGATGCAGAGCAAGGTGTACACCACGGACTCGGTCCGAATCTACCGCAGTGACGACGGGTTCCGACGGCTCTACGAGAACCCGGACAGCGCCCGGAATAGCACGGCCCTGAGCAGGAACGCCACCGAGTAGGGGTGCGGTGAGATGCGGACCGCCCGACCGAGATAGCCGACGGCGCGGTCGTACTCGCCGGCCTCGTGGCAGGCGACGCCCAGGTCGGTGTAGAGCTGGTTGTAGTAGATGGGGAGGTACGGCTCCGCGGCGGGCACCCGCTCGCCGACGAGGTGGCCAAAGCGCTTGGCGTGGTCGCGGTACTCATCGACCGCCATGCCGGAGGCCATCATACTGGTCTCGTGGTGGCGCCGGGTGAACAGGCCCGGACAGCAAC
>Ga0136591_1000134_pt1 | contig 35232 bp, 39 predicted proteins | sample AntRauMFilla3767_FD_104929 | JGI IMG/M metagenome (GOLD analysis project Ga0136591, IMG submission 104929) | Saline lake microbial communities from Rauer Islands, Antarctica - Metagenome Filla 3 #767 | ecosystem: Environmental > Aquatic > Non-marine Saline and Alkaline > Saline | place...
CCTTTCCACAGATAGATAAGACCAATGCAGGTTACAAGCAAGCGTGTACCAGTGTGAAACTGATGATCGCTGATACGCTTTAATATGGATTTTGATAGGGTCGTGCCAACCAGTGTCATCAGGGTAAGTCCCGGAATAAGAACGGCGGGAATAGCGGAAAAGTCAGCATCAGATTCGATTTTCAGGATCAGTCCGAAATAATACAGCTTTGTCAGGTGGCCAAGGCTTTGCGTAAGGGCTTTGGTGGCGATCACCTGATGGCGGGTCAGATTGCGGTTCAGGAAAAAGATATCAAGCGCACTGCCTGAAACTCCGGCGGTTAATTGCAGGAAGGTCACCATACAGCCACAGATAAAGGCATCTTTTTTCTTTAAAATATCGACATGAAAAACACGTTTGGGGATATAGGCAATCAATGGCAAAGCGCCGAGCGCTATGAAGACTACGGGTCTGGACACGGTAACGCTAAGTATCTGGAAGATAATAAGCACAGCCACCAGCCCCAGAATGTAATACCCAAGGATATTGAAAATAATATGTTGGCGATGCAGAAAAGCCCGATAGCCGTTTGAGACCAGCTGCGTCGTGCCGTGCAGGATCATGGCAAGGCTGACAGGCAGAACCCAGATCATGGCCCCCATCAGAACCATGCCGCCGGCCATACCGGCAATACCGGACAGAAAGGCCGTGAATAAAGACAGGCTGATCAGAAAAATGGTTAAGCCGGTTGAGAATATCATGACAGATTATACTGCAGATAATCTGGTAGGCAAAGTGGCTAGGGTGCTGTTTACAGGGGGAAACCCAAAAAGAATGTCCGAAGAACGAATTCTCCGGACATACGGCGGTAATAGAGGGTGTGTCCTTATTTTATATAATATCCGGGATGTAATTGCAAGCAAAAAAGTTACTAAAAAGTTAAATAGATACACATAAGGCCATTTTTTTGTGTTAATCCCTTATTTTTTAAGATTTTTTTGTAATAATATTACCGTAGAAAAAAATTACCAGCGCAGTAGAAAGCGCCCTAATGCCAGTCCAAGGACCGAGAGCATGATCACTGGTAGAAAATGATAGATAAGCAAATGGGCATAGCCATCGAATCCGCAAATCATCCGTACGGCAATCGCCCCGAACGAAGCTGTGGCCAGAATAATGGCATAAGCGGTCCAGGCGCGGAATGTCGGCGCTGCTTTGGCAATCAGATAAAATAACACTGTAGCGGGGAGGGTAACCATGAAGATCAGTAAAAAGATTTCATTTTCAAAACGCTCATGATTATGAACCTCGGCCATAATATTGGAACCAGCTGACATGATATAGCTATAAACATTCAGCCCCAACCATACAAAGGTAGGAATTGTCAGGAGTGTAATAACCGGTAGCCGAAGGCGCGTATCGGGGATGCTAAGCTTAAAGGCGGCCATGGCGGCCAACAGACCGGATAGGAACAACAGCAGGCTTTCCAGCATAAAAGACGTTGTCAGCAGGCTTTCAAAATCTGTCCGTAATCCTTTAAAATATACAAATCCAAGTATAAAAAACAAAACAACCGGCAGCCAAAGGCACAAGCGTGTCAGGCAACAGGGAACCGTTTTAACCGGTTTCAGGTCTTTTGTCAGATCGTCTATTAACTTTTTTTCATCCATCTTTTTCACTTTATCTGTCACGTATAGCCATTCTGTACCAACCATTTCTGCATTTTCTTTAGCGACCGGTGGGTTGATGTTTTAACCGCTGATTCGCTCATATTGAATTTTTGTGCCGTTTCCTCTACCGAATGTCCCATAACCTTGGTATATTCAACAAGCTGCCGTTGCTTTTTCGGAAGGATATCCAGTGCCAGTTGAACATCATTATCAATCTGGCTTATGTTGTTCTTCGTGTCTGTCCCTGTTTTGGTTACAGGCAGTTCATGGATATTTTCAGCGCCGGTTTCGTAATTGCCGATACGTGTTTGTTTGCGAATGGCATCAATCAGCTTATGACGGGCGATACCATACATCCAATTTTCAAAAGGCTGATCGGGCCGGTAGGTATGGCGGGCGCGGTGGATGGCAATCAGCACATCCTGTAAAATATCTTCAACAGCATCAGAATTAAAGAATCGTCGGTATAAAAAGCTTTTTAACTTTGGTGTAATCGTCTCAAGCAACTGCTGATAGGCTCGCTGATCGCCTTTTTGGGCGGCGGTCATAAGCTCTGACAGGTCTGGCATGTCGCTGGACACGAAGTGTTCTCCAATAAAATTCTTGCCTTTGCAGCGTTGACACGGCAATACTAATACCATTCATTCTGTTGTCATAGACTATTATTAAAAAAATAAAGAGGCTGGAAAATATGGCTGATATTACCGCGGTACCAAAATGGCAACCTTCTGAAGATCGTAAGAATGGGGCCGCACTTAGCCTGTTCATGGAAAATCTGGCCAAAAAATACAATCAGCATTTCACAGACTATAAAGCGATCTGGCAATGGTCCGTCCAGAATCCGGAGGCTTTCTGGTCTGAATTATGGGATTTTACAGAGGTCATTGCTGAAACAAAAGGCGATACGGTGATGGCATCAGCCGCCCATATGAAAGACCAGCGGTTTTTCCCAGAGGCGCGATTGAATTTTGCCCAGAACCTGTTGCGCCGCCGTGATGAAGCGACAGCAATTGTCTTTCGCGGCGAAAGTACCGTTGAACGTTCGCTGACCTATAAGCAGCTTTATGACCGTGTGAGCATCACGGTGCAGGCGCTTCGCAATATGGGGATTGGTGAAGGTGACCGTGTTGCCGGATATTTGCCAAATATGCCTGAAACCGTAATTGCGATGTTGGCGACCTCGGCCATTGGTGCAATCTGGTCTTCGGCTTCCCCTGATTTTGGTGTTCAGGGTGTGCTTGATCGCTTTGGACAGATTGAGCCCAAAGTCCTGTTTATTGCAGATCGTTATTTTTATAACGGCAAAGAAATTGATTGCCTTGGAAAGCTGGAGAGCTTGTTGCCGCAATTGCCCAGCGTCAAGAAAACAGTGATTGTGCCTTATCTCGAAGATTACAAAGACGCCTTGCCGGCAAAAACGGTTCTGCTGGCTGATTTTATGTCCGGTTACCTGCCGATTGATATTGAATTCGAACAGCTGCCTTTTGATCACCCGCTTTATATTATGTTTTCATCCGGCACGACGGGCGCGCCCAAGTGTATTGTTCATGGTCAGGGCGGCACATTATTGCAGCATTTAAAAGAGCATAAGCTCCATTCTGATATCAAGCGCGATGACCGTGTATTCTACTTTACGACCTGCGGCTGGATGATGTGGAACTGGCTGGTATCGGCGCTGGCCTCTGAAGCGTGTTTGATGCTTTATGATGGCTCGCCTTTTTACCCCAATGCCTTCACGTTGTTTGATTATGCCGAAAAACAGAAATGCACCCATTTCGGGACGGCCGCCAAGTATATTGATGCCTTGAAGAAACGTAATCTGGGGCCGGGCGAAAAATATGATTTATCATCCCTCCGGATGATGGCTTCGACCGGATCGCCGCTGGTTCATGAGGCTTTTGATTATATTTACGATAAAATTAAAGAAGATCTTCATGTGGCCTCTATTTCAGGCGGGACTGATATTGTCTCCTGTTTTGTACTGGGCAATCCGATTTCGCCGGTCTATCGCGGTGAAATTCAGGGGCCGGGTCTTGGTATGGATGTCGATGTATTTGATGCGCAGGGGAATGCCTTACCCCTAGGCGCGGGCGAGCTGGTATGTAAAACGGCGTTTCCCTGCATGCCGGTTAAATTCTGGGGGGATGAAGACGGCAGCCGTTATTTCGAAGCCTATTTTGACCGTTTTGATAATGTCTGGTGTCATGGAGACTGGTGTGAATGGACCTCGAATGACGGGCTGATTATTCATGGCCGGTCAGACGCAACTTTAAACCCTGGCGGGGTGCGGATTGGCACGGCAGAAATATACCGTCAGGTTGAAAAATTGCCACAGATCAAGGAAAGCATCGCAGTCGGTCAGGAATGGAGAAATGATGTACGGGTAATTTTATTCGTTGTCATGCAGCCGAAAGAAAAACTGACCGACAAGCTAAAAAGCGAAATCAAAAGCACGATCCGCGCTGGCGCTTCGCCGCGCCATGTTCCGGCTATTATCATTGCGGTTGAGGATATCCCCCGCACCAAAAGCGGTAAGATAACGGAACTTGCTGTGCGTGACATTATACATGGTAAACCGGTTAATAATAAAGAGGCTCTGGCCAATCCGGAAGCGCTGGAGCTATATAAGAACATTGAGGAGCTATAAGCATGAGTATGAAACGGGGCTATTTTGCCATGGGCGTAGAGGGTATAAGTAAACCCGGTAATGTTGGAAATCTGGTTCGATCTGCCCATTCTTTCGGGGCCAGTTTCTTTTTTACCATTGATCCTGTCGTGAATGTCAAGGAAGTGGCCAGAACCGATACGTCGGAGGCTTTTGATCACCTGCCGTTTTATAATTTTAAAAGCCCGTCAGAGCTGGCATTACCGGATAAATGTAAACTTGTTGGCATTGAATTTCTGGAAGACGCTGTCGAGCTTCCCAGTTTCCGCCATCCTTCACGGGCAGCCTATGTTCTGGGACGCGAGCGCGGGAACCTTAGTCCGGAGTTGCTAGAACGCTGTGATTATGTTATTAAAATACCAATGCAGTTTTGTGTAAATGTTGGTGTTGCTGGTGCAATCGTAATGTATGACCGGTTGACCAGTACTGGCCGTTTTGCGCCCAGACCCGTGCAGACAGGCGGGCCAACAGAATTTTTACCGGAACATGTGCATGGCGGGCAAATTATCCGCCGCGACCGGCAGAGCCAGAGCTAAAGATTATTTAGTGTAACAGCCACGGGTTAACGGGAATGCTTAGGAAACGACGCTGTCCGGTAATTTTTATTTTATAAAAGGTGTTTTGGATGACTAATCGAAATCAAGAATTCTCCGTGGCCTGTTTAAAAGGTGATTTGCTCGATATACGGTCTTTTATTGAGGATCCTGATTTCGATATTAATGCCGGTTTGGATAACACGAATTCAACAGGATTGATATTAGCGGCCAGAAATGGACAGTATGAAACGATAAAACTACTCGTTACCGCTGGTGCTGATGTTAACCGCACCGATAATCATGGCAGTTCTGCGCTGCACTTTGCGGCCTCACAAGGAAACGAACGTATTACGAGATCGCTGTTGGCTGGTAATGCCAATGTTGATCTGGCTGATGAAGAAGGCTGCACACCTTTGATGCGCGCAGCAGCGGCAGGCCATCTTCATGTTTTGCTGCCATTGCTGGACGCAGGCAGTCTGCCGAATAAGACGGATGATAGGGGTAATACAGCATTATTGCATGGTGCGTATCATTATTGGCCTCATGTTGTCGCGACGCTTTTGGATTATGGCGCTGATATTAATCACCGTAACCATCAGAATGAAGGTGCTTGGGATTGCCTTGATCATAAACACCGGAAATCTTTGGCTATTCGTATCAATAAAACCCGAAAGGTCCTGGATTTAGCCGAAGAACAACAGGCTTATATAACCGGACTTATTAAAGATGTAAAAGACGAAGATGTCCTTAGTAGCTCTTTTAATGATAAGGCTGGGTCTGCGCATCAAGCGTTTGTGCAGGCTGCGGCATCAGACCGGTTTGGTGCTTATCTGAGCAAAATGATTCATGATGGCAGGCGCCCTGATATTGAAATGCTGACAAAACCGGATGATAAGTGCGTGTCGGCCATGACTGTATTGCTGTCGAGAGGCAAATTTAACGAGCTTTGTAGGGCAGATTTATGGACAGGTCAGGAAGATCAGTTTCAGACCCTTCAAAAAGAAGTCTTAAAAGGGTGGCAAAAACAGGCTTTTGAGGGGGATTTGATCAGTGTGATGGCGCAGATTAAAGCTGAAAAATGGGCGAAAAACTCATCCCGGCCTAAACTCAAAACCCGTCGTCGGGGATAAGTTTGCCGGAGTGAAATCCCGATTCTTCTTATTTTGCACCGCAGCAATACCATAATAATTTATAATAATATTTCTCTGTATCCTTTTTTTAGATAAGATTATAATTCCATAAAATCATTATACCTAATTAAATCTTAAATTTAATGCTGCACTGCGATATTTATGGTTTTGGCTGTCTTGTGAATGCTAAAATAATAAATACACATTATGTAATTAAAAAAGTGAGAGTAGGGAATCATGTTTGTATTTGACCATAAAGAATTCGATGAGCACGAACGTATTGGCTTTTTCCATGATGCAGAAACGGGCTTGAAGGCAATTATTGCCATTCATAACACAAATTGTGGCCCTGCGCTGGGCGGCTGCCGTATGTGGGACTATGCCAGCGAAGAAGAGGCGGTTACCGATGTTTTACGTTTATCCCGCGGAATGTCCTATAAGGCTGCCATTACCGGCCTGCCTTTGGGTGGTGGAAAATCAGTCATTATTGGCGATGCCCGTAAAATTAAAACACCTGAGATGATGCGCGCTATGGGCCGCGCTGTTCAGCAAATGGGCGGTGATTATATTATTGCCGAAGATGTCAGCACATCTGTCGAAGACATGGAACAGGTTGCCAAAGAAACCTCTTTTGTTGTCGGGCTTCCCGCGAAACAGGGCAGTGGTTCCGGTGATCCGTCTCCGCTGACAGCGTATGGCGTGTTTGCTGGTTTGAAATCAGCGGTCAAAACCCGTCTTGATCGCACAGACCTAAAAGGCTTAACAGTCGCTGTGCAAGGGCTTGGTCAGGTTGGTTATAACCTGTGCCGTCATCTGCATGAAGAAGGCGCAAAACTGATCGTGACAGATATCAACACAGAAACGATTGATAAGGCTGTAAAAGAATTCGGCGCCGTATCTGTAGGGCTTGATGAAATATATGACGTCGATGCTGATGTCTATGCGCCTTGTGCGCTGGGCGCGACGTTGAATGACGATACGCTGGCACGATTAAAAGTCAGCGTTATTGCCGGTGCTGCGAATAACCAGCTGGCAGAAAGCCGCCATGGTGATGTTATTAAAGATATGAATGTGCTCTATGCGCCTGATTATGTGATTAACGCTGGTGGTTTGATTAATGTCTGGCATGAATATCAAGCCAGAACACAGGGCAAAGCTTATGATATTGATGCTGTCAAAAAACATATCGGTGAAATCGCCGGGACGACAGGAATGATTTTCAAATATGCGGCGCAGAATGATATTTCAACGGCAGCCGCAGCTGATAGTATCGCTGAAGAACGTTTCAAAGCAGATGAGGTTGTTGAAGAACAGGTCGCCTGATTAATATAACGTTCTTATTTTTTTTAAGCGCACCCTTATCAAGGGTGCGCTTTTATTTTATAAGCTGCGTATTTGTGGCTTATCCGGGTTTGATGGCTGTTGGGGCTGCCTTTGGGATCTTCTGCTGGGCTGGACCGCCCGTACGAACGGTATGCGTGGAAAATAACTGCTTGCTGGCCTCGACAACCAGAACGCCGCCAAAAGCCGGAAACAGCTTGCGGCCGATTTTCTCGAATAAAGGCGCAAGTGAAATCAATATACGGGAGCGCCCCGGCGGTACATAAAGCGCCCTTTGATAGCGTTCAATTGAAAATCCGGCTGTTTGCAATAAGCTCCGAAGCTGGGTGAGTGAATAGGGATGTCCTTGGCCAAAAGGGGTTTGCTCCGCGCGGCTCCAGATCCCGGCACGGTTGGGCACAACCAGTATCATGCGGCCATTACCTTCAAGGCTGCGCCAGATCTCTTCCAACAGGTGCAGTGGCATTTCCGATGTTTCAAGGGCATGAACAACCAATATCCGTTCCATCCTTTGTGTTTCAATAGGCATGTGACGATCATCGCAGACAGCGACATGATTGTTATCAATAGCGGGCCAGGCACGGGGGTGGTGACGTTTATTCATCAACAGGCTAAGGCTGAGCGGATCATCCTTGGTAAAAGCCCCCAAAAAAGGTGATGTATAACCATATCCCAAAACATTATAACCGGTAATGTCATGCCACCATTCACGGAAGATTGCCCGTAGAATACGTTGGGTCATGCGCCCGCGGCTGTGGTGATAAAAATCAGTAATATCTGACGGCGTAAAACTCATCTTTTAAACCCAATCCTTGATAAAAGGAATCAGGGGAAGGTCAGCCGGCGGCATTTCATAGTGATCAAGCTTGTCGGACGTGACCCAGGCAAGGTTTTGTCCTTCTAATGCTTTTGGCGTGCCTTCCCAGACACGACAGATATAGACCGGCATCAGCAAATGAAAACTCGGATAGCTGTGAGAAGCAAAACTAAGCGGCGCAAGACAGGAAGGCGCAGTTTTGATATCCAGTTCTTCGGCAAGCTCACGGATCAGCGCCCGTTCAGGCGTTTCACCGGGTTCGACCTTACCACCGGGGAATTCCCACAGCCCTGCAAGAGGTTTACCTTCGGGTCTTTGCGCCAATAAAATACGGCCATCGCGGTCAACCAGTATAACAGCGGCGACCAATACGGTCTTTAAATCTGAAGGTATTTCGGTATCGGCCTCTATGGCCTTGTGGCAACTCATAATCTTGTGGCTCCTCTTTTAAGGTCAAGCATAAAGGTTTTTCTTGCTTTTCGCAGCTTAAAATATGAATATGCCGCCTATGGTAGATATTCTGTTTATAGCACTTGGCGGTGCATTAGGTGCGGCGGGCCGTTATGGCGTTTCCTGTTTCTTCACTCAGCTTTTAGGACCCGATTTTCCTTACGGCACTATTGCGGTGAATGTGCTGGGGTCTTTTATGCTCGGCCTTGCGATCGGCATTGGTGCGCATCATATAATGTTGTCCGAACAGTTTAAAATGTTTTTTGTTATCGGATTTTTGGGCGCTTTTACGACCTTTTCGACCTTTTCATTAAACACAGTGACCTTGTTTGAGCGCGGAGATCTGTTACAAGCCTCGGGCTATGTCGCAGTATCCGTTATTGTATCCATCGCCATGTTGATGATTGGCATTGCGATAACCCGGATCGGAGGCAACCTATGAGCGGCGGCGGTACAGGTGTTCAGACCACCATCATTACAGATGAAGATGATAAGACCAGGCTTGATAAATGGCTGATGCGCCGTTTTCCGGGGTTAAGCAAGGGTGAGATTTATAAATGGATGCGCACCGGTCAGGTCCGGCTTGATGGTAAGCGCGTTAAACCTGACAGCAGGGTTCTAACCGGTCAGGAAATACGTATTCCACCTGTATCCTGGGAAGCATACCAGACATTCAAACAGGAAAAAAAGGTTACGGAAGAAGATAAGCTTGAGGCCGTTAACCGGATCAAAGACCTGACCATCTATGAAGATGACAGCGTGCTGGTTATAAACAAACCGTATGGTATGGCCTCACAAGGCGGCTCAAAGGTTAAAGAACATATCGATGGACTTATCGCTCATCTCGAAACCGATAAGATTAAGCCGCGTCTTGTCCACCGGTTGGATAAGGATACGACCGGTGTGCTATTGATTGCAAAAACACTGAAAATCGCGCGGGTATTGGGTGAAACTTTTAAAACGCGTCAGGCACGGAAATATTACTGGGCCGTTGTTGCGCCGACCCCGCAAATGAATGAAGGTATTATCGAAGCCAATATTGCCAAAGGCCAGTCCTATGGCGGTGAGCGCGTTATGGTCGATGATGTTGATGGTAAATTCTCCCGCAGTGAATACTGGATACTTGAAAAGGCCCATCGCAAAGCGGCCTGGCTTTGTTTAAAGCCGGAAACAGGACGCACACACCAATTGCGCGTCCATACAGCAATGATGGGCAGCCCGATTGTCGGGGACAGTAAATACGGTCAGGATCTGGAAGAACCGGTTGAATTGGAGGATCTGAAACAGGCCAACAAGCTTCATCTCCATGCCCGCCGGCTTATTATGCCGCACCCGTCAGGCCGCGGCATTTTGGACGTAACGGCACCGTTACCACCACATATGGAAGACACATTTAAATACTTTGAATTTAACCCGCAGCTAGGTAATACGCTGCCGGATGAAGAATAAGAATCTAAGGTTATCTTAATGCGTGTGTTGATAAAAATCATAGCTGCTATTGTATTGTTCTTTATTGTTCTGCTGCTGGCAGGATATATCTATATTTTGACCCTTGATGCCGAAAACTATCATGAGCGGGCAGAAAACTGGATACAGGAAAATTATGATATCCGGATGGGCTTTTCTGGCGACAGTGACCTGTCTTGGTCCGGCCTTGCACCGGCATTAGAAATTGAAACCGTCACCTATGGCGATCCGGTACGTGTTACCGGAAAATCTGTTAAAGTATCTCTGGATAGCCTGCTTAAAATTCGTTCCGATATAAATGCAGGCGAAAGCTTCGATGTTGACCTTAAAGCTGAACGTATAGATGTGGATACAGTAGCCGTGTATCAGGTAGACCTGCCTTTACGTATTGGCGATGTGACCAGAACGAGATCGCCTTTTTCTGCGCAGTTATATGGCGGTGATTTGTCCGGAAATCTTCAGATAGACAGTAACAGCCTGTCATTTGATGGCGATCTTGATCAAATTGACATCAGTCAGTTTGTGCCGACTTTTAATTTTGATATTAACGCCGCCGCAAACTTGCACGGGCAGCTGGGGCCTAATTTTATCAATACACTGGACGGCGAAGTGATATTCCGCAGCCATGGCGGTGTTCTTGGGGGAAATCAGGTTAATCAGTGGGCTGGTGATGTCTTGTTGAATTTGCTGCCAGGCGATAAACAGAATACAGATATTGACTGTATTTCCGCACCTTTTAAAATTCAAAATGGCATTGCATATACAGATGCGATTGTTATTAATACAGATGTTGCCGTTATTGTCGGTCAGGGTCGGGTGGATCTTGTTAAGGGGATACTTGATTTCGAGTTTACGCCAAAGCCGCGTGATCCCAGTCTGATCAATCTGGCAACGCCGATCACGGTTACGGGTAGCGTTTCCGATCCTGACGTTTCGGTAAGTGAAATGGGCGTAATTAAAAAGCTGGGTGGGCTGTTTGCCAGCGCCATAAACCCGGCGGCTTTTTTGTTTACTTTTTCGACATTGGGCACCGCGCCTGAAGACGAAAAATGTTTTGAAGATGCACAAACAACACTGGAAGAAGAATAAAATAATGAAACGTTTCTATAACACTGCCGAATACTCGGTTTCCCCCGATGGTGCTTGCGTTCTCGAGCTTGATGGCAAGTCGGTTAAGACGCCGGAACGCAATATTGTCATGACTTTTCACAAAGATCTGGCGGAAACGATCTGTGCTGAATGGCAGGCACAGAAAGAGGATATTGATCCCAAAACCATGCCTATGACCCGGCTTTTGAATACCAGAATAGACCTGGTAGAAAGCGAAGAAAGCCGCCATCGTTTGATGGAAGAGGTGCTGAATTTCATCGAAAGTGATTTGATCTGCTATTATGCTGATACGCCCGAGGATCTTGTGGCGCGGCAACGGGCAGCGTGGCAGCCCATACAGGACTGGTTCGAGAAAAGAAGCGGTTTGACCTTAAAAACATCGACGGGTATTCAATTTGTTGAACAGGATGAAGGCTTGAAAGAGTGGTCCTTTAATGCATTGAAGGCGATGGATCCTTACCGCTTTACGGCTTTTCAATCGGCGATTGGACCATTGGGATCATTTGTGATTACTTTGGCCCTGATTGAAGGTCAATGTGATGCCAATACTGCCTTTGAGGCGGCCCAGATTGACGAGCTGTATCAAGCTGAACAATGGGGCAGTGATGAGGCCGATGATAAAAAACGCGCAAAAATGCTGGAAGATCTGTTGGAAATTAAAAACTTTATGGATCTGACCGGTAAGAAACAGCTTGCGCCATTTGCCGTCTAGCTTTTTAATTAGATACTAAATTTATCAGAGTAATAAAACGATCAATAGCTTAATCGGTACTGATCGTCCAGGCATGATATGCATATATTGATGGTGACATAAATGTTGAATACAGCACAGAGCGAAGAAGAAAAGAAAAAAAGCGTCACCATGGATGATGTCTGGCGTTTCGGGGCGAAATACTGGCGGCGTCAAAAACTATCTTTTTCTTTTGCTATGGGATTGATGTTAATAGCGGTTATTTCCGATGTGATTTACCCGATTTTCTCAGGCTATCTGATTGATGCCCTTGCCGATGGTATTGATGATCGCCAGGCTTATATCAGGCCAGCTTTCCTGGCGTTGTTCGGTCTGGGGGCTATGGCTATCCTTCATCATGTTGCCCGTATCAGTAGTACATATTTTTGGATAAACATGACATCGCGTATTTTACCGCTGATTGTTAATGATGCGCATTATAAAGTACAACGTTTCAGCACCGACTGGCACGCAAACAGCTTTGCCGGCACAACAGTACGGAAAATCACCCGCGGTAAATGGGGCTTTGAAGAGTTTCAAAGCATTGTTTTTGTCCATCTGGGACCGATAAGTCTGGTATTGGCCGGGTTGACGATTGGTCAGATCATTCATGAGCCCATCGTCGGTCTAAGCTTTCTGGCTGGTCTTTGTATCTATATTTTCATCAGTGTCTGGCTTGCCGTAAAATATGTCTCACCCATGAATCGGGAATGGGTTGAGTGTGATTCCAAGCTGGGCGGCACATTGGCGGACAGTATTACCTGTAATGCTGTGGTTAAAACCTTTGGCTCGGAAAATCGTGAAGGTGAGTATCTGGCCAGACAAACCCGTATATGGCAGACAAAAACCTGGCAGTCCTTAAAACGCTTTGTAGACGTCGATTTTATTCAAAGCATGTTGTTGTATATCATGCTGATTTTACTGATTGGGCTGGCTGTCTGGCAATGGGTTATCGGGAATTTCAGCCCAGGGGATGTCAGCTATACCATGACAACCGGTTTTGTTGTTATGGGTTATGTCCGCAATATCGGCGATCATATTCGTCATTTGCAGCGGGCTTTGAATGATATGGAAGATATTGTTCTGTTTGATAAAGCTCATCTTAGCATTGCGGATACCCCCACAGCCAAGCCGTTAGACGTTCGGGCCGGGGAAATTAAATTTGAAGATGTCAGCTTTACCTATGAAAGCCAGTCCGAGCCAACCTATGAGGATTTCTCGCTGACCATTGATGCGGGCGAGCGGATCGGTCTGGTGGGCCATTCGGGCAGCGGCAAATCGACTTTCGTTAAATTGATTCAAAGGCTCCATAATCTTGATCGGGGACATATCTGGATTGATGGGCAGGATATAGCAGATGTAACGCTTGAATCGCTGCGTCAGTCCATTTCCATGGTCCCGCAGGAGCCAATGCTGTTTCACCGGTCATTGATCGAGAATATCGCCTATGGCAATCCCGACGCCAGCCGTGAAGACGTCATCGAAGCCGCACGAAAGGCGCATGCGGATGAGTTTATCGACCGGATGCCCGAGGGCTATGAAACCATGGTCGGGGAACGGGGGATTAAACTGTCGGGCGGGGAAAGGCAGCGGGTCGCAATAGCCCGGGCTATTCTGAGCGATAAGCCGATTTTGATTCTGGATGAGGCGACGTCCAGTCTGGATTCCATATCAGAATCCTTGATTCAGGATGCGCTAGAAAACCTGACAAAAGGCCGGACAACCATTATCATTGCCCACCGCCTGTCAACGATCAAGGCTGTCGACCGTATTCTGGTCTTTGATCGAGGCCAAATTATCGAGCAGGGCCATCATACCGATCTGATCAAAAAGAAAGATGGGAAATATAAAAGCCTGTATGACATGCAGAACTTCGGCGCTATTTAAGGCCGGCATTATACCAGATTAGCAGGCTTTAATAAGACATCACGGCCAAAGCAACGCTGGTAATATTCATTGACGGTCGGACGTTCAAGCTCGTCACATTTGTTTAAAAATGTCAGCCGGAAAGCCTGATCCTGATCGCCGATAATATCTGTATTTTCAACCCAGTTTATGACAGTACGGGGTGACATCACGGTTGATAGATCACCATTGATAAAGCCCTGACGGGTCAAGTTGGCCAGCCTCACCATATTTTCAATCGCAACGCGACCTTCATCATTTTTAAATGTTGCGGGCGCCTTGCCGGAGACAATATTAACTTCGCGGTCTTCAGCCAGATAGTTCAGTGTGGCAACGATATGCCAGCGGTCCATCTGGCCCTGATTGATCTGCTGGGTGCCATGATACAGACCTGTCGTATCGCCAAGACCGATGGTATTGGTCGTCGAAAATATCCGGAAGGCCGGATGCGGGGTAATGACCTTGTTTTGATCAAGCAGGGTAAGCTTACCAGTGCTTTCAAGAATACGCTGAATAACAAACATGACATCCGGACGACCGGCATCATATTCATCAAAAACCAGAGCAACCGGATTTTGTAGCGCCCAGGGCAATATGCCTTCCTGGAATTTGGTAATCTGCTGACCGTCTTCAAGGACAATCGCATCCTTACCAATTAAATCAATACGGCTGACATGGCTATCCAGATTAATCCGGATGCAAGGCCAATTCAGCCGTGCTGCAATCTGTTCGATATGGGTGGATTTACCCGTACCGTGATAGCCCTGAACCATGACCCTGCGGTTATGGGCAAAACCGGCCAGAATAGCGCGGGTGGTATCGGGATCGAAAATGTAACTGTCATCGATATCAGGCACATGCTCTTCTTTTTTTGAAAAAGCAGGGACTTTTATATCATTTTCAAGCCCAAAAACCTGCTGGGCGGAAATTTCGATATCAGGCATGTAATCTGCCAGAGTGTTTTTTGTCATCGTCGTCTATCTTTCCAGTTACGTATAAGGATACTCTATTATGCCTGTTCCAAAGTTTCAAACTTTTGGTACGAGATTTTAAGAATAGAATAGGCCAGATTGATTTTTTTGATCAGTTCGGCATCCCGTTCCTTGTTAATGCTGACATCGGGATGGTGTTTTTTAACCAGCTTCTTATATTGTTTACGGACAGCGTGCCAGTCAACAGGCGGATCAAGCCCCAAGGTGGCCAGTGCGTCCAGTTCTGGTGCAGGCATGGTAGTATAGGCGCCTTCATAGCCAGCTTCGCTCTGGCCGTATTTTCCGCCCATGGTAAAGCCATCCATTCGTATACCTTCATTGACCCGTGACCTTAGGTGGTCGGGATTGATGCCGTAAATTGTGGAATCCCATGTCGGCCGGTCCCATGTCATGTTACGATACATATGTGTTTCGATCTCGGTCTGTGACATACCTTCGAAAAAATTCCAGTTTTCATTGTATTCACGGACGTGATCCATACAAAAGCAATAATACTCGCTGAGAGCGCGGGATTTGGGTGCTTTGAATCCACCTTCACCCGGACATCCGGGAATGTCACAGTCCTCTGCCAAGAGTTTTTCCTCTTGATCACTTATAAAATCAGGCGACAATGGTTTCAGCTCTGGAATACGCATCACGTTCTAGTATATCATAATTTATAGATTGCTTAACTTGTAAATAGAGGAAAATTTATGTCTGTCAAAGAATTAATGGAAAAGAAACTACAATCAGCATTTACACCATTAGAAATGCAACTCGAAGATCAAAGTGACCGTCACATTGGACATGCCGGACATGATGGCAAGGGCGAAAGCCATTTTCACCTGACAATGGTTGCTGATAGTTTTGCCGATAAAAACCGTGTGGAGCGTCAGCGTATGGTGTATCAAGTGCTGGATGAATTCTTACAGGGCAGAGTCCATGCGCTTAGCTTGACGTTGAAAGCGCCGTCGGATATTTAATAAAATAAACGACAAAGTATGTACCAAAAAGAGCTAGACGAATCGATTTAGCACGTTATAGTAGTGCTATAATACTAACAACACTCTTTAGTATAGGGTGGCATAAGGACATATTTTATGAATTTATTATTTTCACAAACAACAGAAGACGCAATTTCAAAACTTAATATAGGTGGATTGATTAGCAGAAATATCCGTATTGACGGTAAGCGTACCAGCGTAAGGCTTGAAGCTGATATGTGGCAGGCGCTTCATGAAATAGCCTCACTAGAATCGTGCAGCATTCACGATCTGTGTACAGCTGTGAATGATATCAAGGAAAACGCGACATCATTTACAGCAGCGCTCCGGGTCTTTTTGATGCAGTATTACCGGACGGTTGCTATGACTGATTTTAGAATTGATATGGTACGTCATAAGCTCAGAGCTTAGAGCTTATTACCGATTTCAAGAAACTTCTGGCGACGACGGGCTTTGATGATACTGCCATCAAGGCCGTCCATTTCTTTTAATCCGGCTTCAATAGCATCACGTACGTTGCTCATCGTCTCGGCATGGTTGCGATGCGCGCCACCAACCGGCTCGGCAATGACATCATCAATAATATCCAGTTCTTTCAGGTCCTGCGCTGTCAGTTTAAGGGCGCGGGCGGCATCTTTGGCGTATTCCGCGCTCCGCCACAGGATAGAGGCGCAGCCTTCCGGAGAGATGACGCTGTAGATTGAATGTTCCAGCATATAGACGCGGTTTGCAGACGCAATGGCAATTGCGCCGCCTGATCCACCTTCGCCAATGATAACCGAAACAATGGGCACTTTGACGCGGAGACATTTTTCGATGGACTTGGCGATGGCTTCGCTTTGGCCACGTTCTTCGGCACCGACACCAGGGTAGGCGCCCGCCGTATCAACCAGCGTTATAATCGGTAAGTTAAATCGGTCGGCCATATCCATAAGCCGTTGTGCTTTGCGATAGCCTTCAGGACGGGCCATACCAAAGTTATGGTGGATACGGCTTTCGGTGTCGTTGCCTTTTTCCTGACCAATAATGACACAGGAACGCCCCTGAAAACGTCCCAGACCACCAACAAGTGCGTGATCTTCGCCAAACAGGCGGTCACCGGCCAGCGGTGTGAAATCTTTTATAATGCCCTTGATATAATCTTTGAAATGGGGGCGTTCAGGATGGCGGGAAACCTGTACTTTCTGATCCGCGCCCAGTTTATCATAGGTTTGACGAAGAATTTTATCGGCTTTTGCTTGTAGACGGGCAAGTTCGTCCTGCATGTCCATACCATCGCCGGTGTGATCCATATGTTTCAGTTCGGCAATTTTGCCTTCTAGTTCGAGTATAGGTTTCTCAAATTCCAGATGATGAACCACAACAGACTCCGTTTATTGTTTGAGGAGCGAGTATATCAGATTTTCCAGGAAAGAAAAGTTTACTATGCTTTGTTTTTGTATCCTTGGCACCGTATTGGCAAAAGATACTTATTTTAAATGCGTGGCCGCGGACGGGCGATCCGATACTCTGTGCTGGGCTCTTTTTTGTCATATGGTGGGCGTTTGTTCAGGAACTCTGTATATTGCTCTTCGGTGTCCCAGATTAGCAGGCCTTGCTTGACTCGACGTTGTACTTCGCAAAACTCCATGGCTTCCTCTAGACTGTCCCATAGCCCCATATATTCCTTTTCTTTACGTTTCTTCTTTGGCCGTTCATGGGTCGACGATTTTCGTTGCCATAGTCTTTTCTTCTCTGATGTGGCCTGTTGATCTTTTTGCTTAGGATTGGTTGCTAAATAATCATCCAGAACTGTAGAGTTTATGGGAGGATCCAGCATTCCATTTTTTAGCGCTGTGGTAATTTTAGGATCCAGGCCCATAATATCGGAGCTGAGGAGCTCAATAGCACCGCATAAGTCTTTTAAGGCGGGTAGGACGTTTTCCTGCTTTATGCCTCTGTACATATCTCTTGGCTGACGAAGCAGCGCCATTAAATACTGACCGGCCTGAATACAGTCGTGCAGAGCCTTAACTGTAAGTTTGTGGTTAGGAATAGCGGGGTTCTTTTGCAGATGTTTTCGTATGGTGTCGGTAATCTGCCAAAGGTTTGTATACCTTACAACCCGAACCGGCTCCCATATCACGAGGCGGCTCCAATTTTCTTTTTGCGAGCCATCTCCGAAAGTATAGGGACGATTATCATCGTCATGGTAAAATAAGATAGTGTGCTGTTTTAAATATGGGTTATCTTTAGCTATGACTTTCCAATAGCTAATGGCTTTAATGGCGTGATTAAGGTCCTTTGTCCTCGCTTTAGGAACGGGCATTTCCTCATAAGCCCGAATCAGAAGATCTGCGCCCGATAGGGAGGAGGCCTGATTATTGCTCTGTTTCTGGTTAAAATCTTTACGCATGATTATCGGTCTCTATTAAAATTTATGACCAAAGCCGTAGGGGCTAAAATTGTGTTTTAGTGTCTTTGGGTGTTCAATATGATATATGAAAGCTTTATGATCCATGTCTGCATTATTCAACATCTGGTCTTTTAAAGCTGTCGTAAGCTTTGAGTCCAGCCCCATTATTTCGGCAATAAGTTCAATACTTTCGCTAAGTGTTTCTAATGTCGGGAGGATGTAATATTGTTCAAAGCCTTTTTGCAATCGTGCCGGGTTATCAATTAAGGCAACCAGATCGCGGCCTGATTTAATGGTAAAAAAGAGAACCGAGCCAGCTAACCGACGGCCGGGTAATTCGCCTTCTTTTTGAAATTTGTCGCGGAGGTTTTTATTTATATCCTTAAGCTCTTGATATGATCCGCGCTTACGCATTGGCGAGGTTCTCAGGTTATTATGCCGCCATCTTAAAATGTTAACATTACAGCTGTTTGTCCAATCGCCAATCAAACCTATGTCATGGTTGATTGCATTTTTTCTGCGCCCGGTGGCACGCATATGATCATATGCATGATTCAGCAATTCTGTGCCGCTTAATGCGGTGGGTTGACGGTTTTCTCGAGATTTATTTTGTTCTGGATATGACACTTGTTTTCTTCCTGCTGTGCTTTAACCAAGCTTCTGCTGGTCTGTTAGTTGTGGTTTGATGGATCGGATATGGACTAGCATTACCTTATCAAAGGGCTCTGGATCCAGCATTTCATTCTTAAGGGCGGTTATTGTTTTTTGATCAAGACCCGCAAATGTGCCGCCGAATAGGTCAATTAGATTTGAAATGTCTTTGAGTGCGCCTACCATCGCCAGTTGATCGGATGCAGGCCGGTTAAGGCTTTGCTTATAATGTGTGGTAATTTTCCGCCCTGCTTCAATACCGGATACCAGCGTTTGCCATAGCAGTTCACCGTCAGTTTCAAGCGGATCTGAATGTGCTGTTTCGGCCATGATTTCGATACCGTTGCCAAGGTTGTACATGCATGTAACTTCTGTATCGGACAGAGAAGAGCTGCAGTTATTTTTTAATAGATTCCATCTAATCCTCGGGGGCATGAAATCATAGGCAGTTTTATCGTAATTAAAGAAATCCAGACCGTTGGTATAGGTGTATTTATTGGTAGACAGAGACCATTTAATAAAAAAGCCAAGTGCGCGATCGGCGTTTTCAGCTTTGGCTTTTTTGGTTTTCTTTCCTGTAGGGAGCTTAAAAGTATAATTTTCATCGCATTGCGATAGGATCTGCCCCAGAACATCCCTCAATAGGGCTTCCCGGGTCGGTAGTTCCTGTGCTGTGCGAGCACGCTCAAAATGCGTATTCAGATCTTTTGACATGTCAAATTGTTACCATAATGCAGGGAGCGGGTCAATATGCAAATTTTTACTTTTAAGCTCTGCGGTAATTTTATGGGGTATGCCTTCCATGATAAAATATGGCCCAGCTTTTTTGTTCCGGGGTCATATCTATATTTTTCTTCAGATCAAAGGGCTCTGGATCCATCATTTCATTTTTAAGGGCGGTTATTGTTTTTTGATCGAGCCCTACAAATGTGCCGCCGAATAGGTCAATGACGTGTGAAATATCTTTGAGTGCGCCTACCATCACCATTTGATCAGATACAGGCCGTCTAAGGTTTTGCTTATAATGGCTGGTGATTTTTCGTCCTGCTTCAATACCGGATACCAGTGTTTGCCAGATCAGTCCACCGTCAGTTTCAAGCGGATCTGAATTTGCTTTTTTGGCCATGATTTCTATACCGTTACTAAGGCTTTTAATATATGTAAATGGGGTGCCGACTAGGGAAAAGCCGCCTTCTTCTTTTAATCGGTGCCATTTATCCTGCGGGGGCAGGAAATCATAGCCAACTTCATACTTATTCCAATTAGGTAGACCGTTGGTACAAGCATATTTATTTATAGACAGAGACCATTTAATAAAAAAGCGAAGCGCGCAATCGGCGTTTTCAGCTTTGCCGGTTTTAATTTTCTTATGTGTAGGGAGCTTAAAAATACGATTTTCATCGCATTGCGAAAATATTTGACCCAGAACATCCTTCATCAGGGCTTCCCGGGGCGGTAGTTCCTGTGCTGTGCGAGCACGCTCAAAATGCGTATTAAGATTCTTTGACATGTCAAGTTGTTAACATAACGCGCAGGGCGGGTCAATATGCTAATTTTTTACATGGTAGGTCGGCGGCCATTATTGCGGGCGATTTCTTCTTCGATAAAGCGTAACCCGCTTGGCTTTGACTTCGGGGTTTTTCTGGGGGTGATGCCAAGCTTATGTTTGATATCTGTCAGGGCTTGCTTGTCAAAGGGCAGGGGATTTAGTATTTCGTCCTTCAGTGCAGTGACCATTTTGGGCGGAAGACCGGCAAAAGCATGGCTTAGTAAGTCAATGCTGTCTGTTATGGCCTGTAGGTGCTTTATGGTCTTGTCTTGATGGCGTTCCGTTTTCTGAAGGTCATCACGTAACATGGCGGCAAGGGGGCGACCTGTTTCAATGCCAATGATGAGCGTGTCCCATAACCGTTCGCCATCGACTTTTAGTGTTCGTCTACCGCTGTTGGCTGATATGATTTCCTTATTGACCTCTGCCAGCTTGATAGCAAACCAGTCTGAAGGGCCCAAGCCCATGCCAATACGTATAGGGTTTTTCAGGACCTCCCAATTGCTTTCCGTTACCCCGCGTTTTATCAGCGGCGTAAGGCTCCATATATTCCAATGGCTCATAAAAGATATGTTGCGATGTGCGGAAACGAACCAGTTTTCAAGAAAATCAATAACGAAATCAGCATCTTCAGCGTTGCCGGAGGGCTTGTTGATCAATGTTGCAACATGTCCGCGCTTTGGATCTGTTTTGGATACTGTAAATATCTGCGTTAGCACAGCTTCCATTAACGCTTCGCGCGTCAGGTTGGATTCTCTCGCTGTGCTTGCGGTATTAAAATCTGTTTTATTAGGCTCTGACATGGATGATTTTTACCATAATCGCCAAGCTACGTCAATGTATAGCTCTGTCTACGAAGAGGTGATCAATATATATAGATATGAAAAAAAATGGTGCCCGAGGGCGGATTTGAACCACCGACACGGGGATTTTCAATCCCCTGCTCTACCCCTGAGCTACTCGGGCCGTATTTAAGTATGGGGTAGCGTAGGCAGATTTATAAGTGAAAAGCGTAAGGATGTCCAGAGCTTATCAGCAAAAAAACCTAATTTTACGATTTATACTTTTCCAAAAGGCATCCTGTACGGCGGGTGCGGGTTATTTCCATGATCCCAAGCCGCGTAAAGCCATGAACCTGTGTATTACCGGGGTCATCTTCCAGCATTTTTTCCAGATTTGAAATAAGATCATAGCGATCGCTTCGCAGGCGCATGCTAATGAAATCAACAAGAAGCGCGCCGCTGATGTTACGAATGCGGAGCTGGCGGACAATTTCTTTTGCCGCTTCCAGATTGACTGTTTTAATATCGCCGCCATCACCGCGGTTCAGGTCTACGACGGTCATTGCGTGTGTTTCTTCGATTATAAGGCTGCCACCATGGGGCAGAGGCACATAACGTTCCAAAGCCTCTTCGATGATTTGATGAATATCATGCATCTCGAACAGGTCGACTTTGTGCTCTGGTGAAATAATCAATCTATCCCCGAGATCGGGAATATGATCATCACACCATTTGCGTACGGAATCAGGCTGACTGTTTTCAGTCATTTCTATCCGGTTTACAGCCTGACTTGCGTAATCAATCAATGCCCGGCATACCGCATTCGGGCCTTTGTGTAACAGACGGGGTGTACCGGGTTTATCGCGTCGCATGTCTTGTAGTGTTGCCCATAGCGCGCGAAGGATTTTTGCTTCTGCTTCCAGAGCAAGGGGATCGGCGTTTTCAGCGGCCGAGCGTATAATCCAACCGCCTTGTGTTTTAAGCTCTTGGGCAATTCTAAAGACATCTTCATTGCTGACCTGACGGGAAACAGTGACCTTGTTTGCCGTTGGGCTGTATGACAGCAGCCGTCCCGGCAGATAAAGCTTCATCGTCAGGCGCGGCAGTTTCCGGTTTTCAAAAGGTGTCTTATGGCGTCCTTCGGCTTTGACCTGAACAATAACGGTCTCGCCGGGATTAAGCAGTGATGTTATTTTTTCTGTTCGTGAATCGAGCCCGGCTTTATAGATATGCTTTAAAGGCAGAATTCCCTGTTGATTGCCGCCAATATTGATAAAGGCAACATCCAGCGCTTTGTCTATTTTATCAACGGTACCCAGATAAATAGAGCCCCATAAAGGGAAAGCTTCTTTTGAATCAACGTAAAGATCAGTCACTGAACCACCTTTTAAAACGGCGGCGTGTAACTGGTTGTCAATTTTCTGGGCGACTATCTCGATCGACATGAGTGATACTATATCCCTGACCGTTTAAAAGTTGAGCAGAATCATATAATGATAATCCTACTACATTAGTATAGGAACCTTGAAGAAAAGTTACAAATGCTGCGGCATATCCCTGAATAGCATAGCCACCAGCCTTGCCGTGCCATTCGCTGCTTTGGATATAGGATTCGATTTCATCGGCATGCAGGCGTTTAAAACCGACTGTTGTGAGCACGACACGATGTGTTAGCGTGCCATCGGGGCTGATAATGGCAATACCGCCGTAAATTTTGTGGCGTCGTCCGGAGAGGAGTTTTAAACACGCCCGCGCGGTTGTTTCATCTTCGGCTTTGGGAAGGATTCTGCGGCCACAGGCGACTGTGGTATCTGCGCCCAGAATGTAGCAGTTATCGGTTTCCGGCTTATCTACAACAGCTTGTACTTTGGCGCAGGTGATACGGGTAACGTAATCGCGCGGTAATTCGTTATTATGTGCGGTTTCATCAATATCGGCGGGCAGAACCAGATCCGGTGTAATGTGGATCTGCTGCAAAAGATCAAGGCGCCGTGGCGATGCCGAGGCTAGAACCAGCTTTGGATGAGGTGCCACTGAAGAAGACCTTCTTATTTAAAGCGGAAAGTAATGCGGCCTTTGGTCAGATCGTACGGGGTCATTTCCACAGTGACTTTGTCACCGGCAAGAACGCGGATCCGGTTTTTACGCATCCGGCCAGAGGTATGCGCGATGATTTCATGTTCGTTTTCCAGTTTTACCCGGAACATGGCGTTAGGTAGCAATTCTGTTACAACGCCGTCAAATTCCATTGAATCTTCTTTTGACATGTATATCCCTTAATTTGTTTAAAGCTCTGCTATTCTTATATGCAAAACACAGATCAGTGTAAAGAGCTGTCTTGCCGTGGCAAAGTCGCAATCGGCATATTTGCCAAGCTTTTTTACCAGATATTCAGCGCCTTCGTTATGAATGGCCCGCCTGCCCATATCGATGGCTTCAATCTTACCGGTATCACCAGAGCGCGCCATTTTAAAAAAGCTGTCACACATCGTAAAATAATCCTTGATTGTCTTTTTTAAGGATTTCAGGCCGGTATCAATAGTGGTGAGATGTTTATCATTCTGATCATAAAGCTCGATCACAAGATTAGGGCCGACGATTTCAAGGGTCAGTTTATAGGGCTGCTGATCTTCAAAACCGATAAGCGCGAATCGATTATGATGTAAAAGGTCGGATAAAGCGCGGTGACGCTCCATTTCAATCTCGGGACTGCGGCGCAGCGCTTTTTCGCCAATTAGTTTTACAGAGATGATAGAGTTTTGTCCGGTCATAAGGTTTTATATCGTAAACAGAGCAGGACTGCCAGCAGAGTTTGATTGACATAAAAATAATGCTTTGTTAATGTCCTTCCTTCTTTTAGGAGACCGTCATGAAAAGCGAATTTGAACAAAAAACCTATAGAATGATTAAGTCCGAAAACTGGACGGAAGGGTCAAATTGCTATGCTTATGCCTTACGGCGCTCTGACATAGGCTGGGTTAACCCTGGCTGCGTTGCCAGAGCCTTCGGGGCAAATCAGAATATCAAACTGAGTGATATCTTCTCTGCCTATAGCCCGCCAAATCACAAAGAAAAGACCGGAGAACAGCATTATCTGGAATTGCTGAAAAAAGATGGCTGTACTTTGTTGGCAGGCGGTATTCAGGATGTCGGATCTGATGAAAACGTTATGTTTGTTGCGTTATACAAGCATAATGGACGCTATGACTATCATTGCTATCGTCATGAAGGGGAAGGGCTGTGGACCAGTAAATCAGGCATCAGACCGCCTGAAACACATGGTTTTCATACTGAAAACAGCATACAGGACAGTGCCCGTCATGAAGGGCTGACACCGCTGGGATTTTTTAAAGTGCCGGAATTACCACAAAAGGTCACACCGGAACAAAGCCAGACATTAAAAGAAACGATAGAAGAGCTGAATAAATACTATCTAATAGAACGCAGCCAGAGGGCTATTGCCCCGTTTCGCTAACGCGCTTAAGGGTAGCACCGCAAGCGCTTAGTTTTTCGACCAGATTTTCATAACCGCGTTCCAGATGATAGATCCGGTTAACAGTCGTGGTGCCATCTGCCACCAATCCTGCCAGAACAAGACTAACCGATGCCCTGAGATCTGTTGCCATGACCTGAGCGCCGATCAATCCGTTAACGCCGCGGACAAGTGCTGATGAGTTATGCACGGTTATATCCGCGCCCATCCGCGCCAGTTCGGGAACATGCATAAAACGGTTTTCAAAAATAGTCTCGGTCACCATGCCCGCGCCCTCGGCGATGGTCAGCATTGCCATCATCTGCGCTTGGAGATCGGTTGGAAATCCGGGGTAGGGGGCGGTCATGATATCGACAGCCTGCAGGCGGCTGCCGGAGGGACGTTCGACCGTAATGGTGTCTTTACCGGTTTCAATCAATACCCCTGCCAGACGCATAGGATCGATCAGCGCCTCAAGATGATCAGGCCGTGTGCCTGTCAGGGTTAGTTTTCCACCGGTCATGGCGGAAGCAATCATATAGGTGCCAGCTTCGATCCGGTCGGCAACGACGCGGTGTTCTGCTTGTTTTAGTTCGGTCACGCCGGTAATGGTCAAAGTATCGGTGCCAAGGCCTGTAATCTGCGCGCCCATGGCGATCAGGCATTCCGCAAGGTCGGTAATTTCAGGTTCACGCGCGACATTTGATAGGGTTGTGACGCCTTCGGCCAAGGTTGCCGCCATCATCACATTTTCCGTCGCGCCGACTGAAACCTTGGGGAAGGTTATGTTGGCACCTTTTAATCCGTTTTTGGCGCTGGCATGGATGTAACCACCTTCGAGGCGGATTTCAGCACCCAGAGCTTCCAGCCCCATCAGATGCAGATCAACGGGCCGTGTGCCAATGGCGCAGCCACCGGGCAGGGAAACACTCGCCTCTCCATTGCGGGCAACAAGTGGCCCCAAAACCAGAACGCTGGCGCGCATTTTACGAACCAGATCATAGGCTGCTGTTGTATTATTCAATCTACCGGCATCCATAGAAAGCCGGCCATTTTCAGAGGATATCGTAACCCCGAGACTTTCAAGAAGCTCAACCAGAGAACGGATATCACGCAGGTCGGGAACATGCGTCAATGTCAGAGGCGTTTTAGAAAGCAGGCAGGCGCACATCAATGGCAGTGCTGCATTTTTGGCACCGCTTATTTCAATTTCGCCGGTTAGCGGCGCACCGCCCTCGATGATGATTTTGCTCATTATAATTTTGCCTTAGGTATCCGGCCGACGGGCCTATAATTTTGGAAGCGTGACGCCTTGCTGTTGCATATATTTACCGCTGCGGTCAGCGTAAGAGACATCACAGATGCTATCGCCCTTGAAAAACAGGAACTGGGCGATGCCTTCATTGGCATAGACCCGGGCAGGCAGGGGGGTGGTGTTTGATATTTCCAAAGTGACCTGACCTTCCCATTCCGGTTCCAGCGGGGTGACATTGACGATCAATCCACAGCGGGCATAGGTGCTTTTGCCAAGACAGATGACCAGCACTTCGCGTGGGATTTTAAAAGTTTCAACCGTGCGGGCAAGGGCAAAGCTGTTGGGCGGAATAACGCAGATATCTGTTTTACGCTCGACAAAGCTTTGGTTATCAAAGTTCTTGGGATCGACGATCGCATTATCGACATTGGTGAAAATCATGAATTCATCGGATACTCTGGCATCATAGCCGTAAGATGACAGGCCATAGGAAATAACCCCGTCCTTGCTGAGTTTTTCTTCAAAAGGCGTGATCATCTGTTCTTCTTGAGACTTTTGGCGGATCCAGTGGTCGGGCATAATCGGCATTAGAGTTAATCCTTGTCTTTGGGGTCAGCGTCTTTTTTACGACGTGTCTGCGCCTTGCGGCGTTGCAGATTCGCCCGCAAACTCGCGGCCCGTTTGTCAAACTTGTCTTTTTTCTTGTCTGTGTCGCTTGATGTCATGATGATGCAGATTAGAAAACCCGCGCCGGAAAATCAAGACAGTAAACAGCCACGGCGTAAAATAACTTTAAAAATACCGCGTATTTTGTCTTGCATCCCGCCTTTGGGTCATGTAATAAATGGCTACCTTGCTGCTGCCATAGCTCAGGGGTAGAGCGCACCCTTGGTAAGGGTGAGGTCGAGTGTTCAATTCACTCTGGCAGCACCATTTTTCTCTACAGCGATACAGTCTTCAGCATAATCGGCTCTTTATAGGCCGTGTTGGCAATGAAATTATAGCCGGTGCCCTGATCGGTGACCAGAAAATCCATCTGTCCGGATCTGCCGAGTTTGCTAGCATGTTCCGGATGGCGGGTCAGGTAATCTTTTAGTTTTTCGGGGATCAGAAGGTTCTGGCAGATCAGTTGGACATCATCGCCCATAACGGCCTGAATCTGTGCAGCGATATAGGGATAATGGGTGCAGCCCAAAATCAGGCTTTCGACCTTTTTAGCTTTGAAATCAGCCAGGTAGTCTTCCAGAATCGGGGGCACCCATTTGAGTCCGTCATTTTCAATCAGGGGGACCAGCAAAGGTGTGGTTTTACTGAAAATTTCAAGCTCGGGGTTTAGCTTACCCAGTTCTTCGCTATAGACATTGCTGTTAATCGTGCTTTGGGTGCCGATGACACCGATCCTTCGGTGGGCAAGGCGGCTGACATTTTCAAGCGTCGGAATAATGACCCCCAATATACGGCGGTCAGGGAAATGTTTGATCAGGTATTCCTGTTGCAGCTTACGCAAGGCCGCACCGCTAGCCGTATTACAGGCGAGCAGGATAATCTGGCAGTCTTGCGTGCGAAACAGATAATCACAGGCGTTGCGGGTCAGGTCATAAATTGCAGACGGCGAACGCGGACCATAAGGCACATGCAGCGTATCGCCAAAATAAACCAGATCATAATCGGGCAGCGCCGCGCGGATGGCTTTTGTAATCAGCAGTCCGCCAAGGCCGGAATCAAATACCCCGATCTTCATGGCAGCACGCTCATAATCCATTGATGCAGGTAAAAGGCCATAATCACCAAAACAAGACCCATTGCCCAATAGGACCAAAAGCCAAGAGCGATTTTATCGGTCAGGAAAAAGGGCACAAAAAACAGGCAGGATAAGGGTACGGCGACCAGAATGCTTCGGGCATAGCGGGTCGTTTGCTCCAGATCATGGTGCTGCCAGTAGGAAAAAGCAATCGCGATAATCGACACCAGTGGCAGGGCTGTCAGGAATCCCGCGGCTTCGGGTTTTTTGCCTGATAGCCAGCTTGCAAAGCTGATAATTCCGGCAGCAAGGACAAGCTTTAAAATTGTGAATCCCATCAAGGCCTCTGTATTTGGTCAGAACAGGCCCCTAAGGTACAGCCAAGCCCGTTATATCACAAGCATAATTGCGGCCATGGCGCCCATACCGATATCCTCGGTCAGGGTGACGGTGGACAGCGGAACGTTTAATACTGACCCCATACAAGGGCAGTTGATATCCAGTCCCTTGTTCAGTGCTTTGATGACACCGACCGTGCCGATGCCCATAACGATAATGGTCGCGACATAGGTCACATACGGCATGAAAAAGGCCAGATAGGATAACCCCAACGCCAGTTCGATAAACGGATAGGCATAGGCATAGCCGCGAAAACGCTTGGCGATAATGTCATACATCTGAAAACCATCGGCAAAAGCGGACAGATTAAAGGTTTTCAGCAGGGCAAAACAGGTCAGGAAGATGCCCATAAAATAATGCATCCATCCCATGGCCGTGCCACCCATGCCTTGAAGGATAGCCCATGCGGCAGCAGCTGAAATCAGGATCAGGGATAACAGCGGCCAGTAATCGCTAATGGATTTACCGCGGTTTTCGTCTCGTGTTTTAAAGGCTGGTTTTTGTGTCATGAGTCCTTATTTCTTTGATGGCACCTATGGCTATCAACGTACGGGCTAGGGATATGTTCCTGCAGCAAAAAAATTACCTTTGGCGGAGGGTCAGAATAACAGGCGTATGGTCAGAGGATTTTTCTTCACCGCGCGGGGCCTTGTCAATTTCGCAGCCCTCAATCCGGTCAACTGCCTGGGCAGAAAGCAGGAAATGGTCGATACGGATGCCGCGATCCTGCTGCCATGCACCGGCCTGATAATCCCAATAGCTGTAGGCAACCATATTATCATTGATCGCCCGAAAGGCATCGTAATAGCCAAGATGTTCAATAGCGCGGAATTTCTGACGGCTTTCAAGACGGAATAACGCATCTTCCGTCCAGGCCCCGGGGTTATAACAGTCAATATCTTCAGGAATAATATTATAATCACCGCCCAGAACGACGGGCATTTCTGTTTTTAACAGCTTTGCGGCGTGGGAATAAAGGCGATCCATCCAGCCCAGTTTATAAGGGTATTTTTCAGTATCAACAGGATTGCCATTGGGTAGGTAAATGCTGGCAATCCGTACGCCGTTTATCGTCGCTTCGATATAGCGGGATTGTTCATCATTTTCATCACCGGGAAGGCCGCGCATAACATCGCTGATCTCGTGCTTTGAGAGGATGGCGACACCATTCCAGCTTTTTTGTCCGTGGATAGCAGCGTTGTAGCCAAGATCGGTAAAGGGTGCCAGCGGGAATTTGTCTTCTACGGCTTTTAATTCCTGCAACAGGACAACATCGGGCTGTTGGTCTTGCAGCCAGCGGGTCACATTATCAAGGCGGGCATTGATGGAATTTACGTTCCAGCTGGCAATTTTCATGGCAGGGCTTTCGGCGGGGTTAAAATGATCAGCTAAGCTTGATAGAAAAAGATGTGCCGCAACCGCACATGGATTCCGCATTTGGATTATTGACCTTAAAGGTCGATCCCATCAGATCATCAACAAAATCAATCTCGGAATTGTTCAAAAGATCGAGCGACGCGTCATCTGTAATAACGGTGATACCGTTCTTTTCAAAGGCAACATCATCATCTTCGCGGGTTTTTTCCAGCTCAAATCCATACTGAAATCCCGAGCAGCCACCGCCTGAAACAGTGACCCGCAACATCAGCTCTGCATCGCCCTTTTTATCAATCAGCCCCTGCACGCGTTTGGCTGCCGCATCGCTGATTGTCAATGTTCGTTCATCCGCCATTGAAAAACTCCTTTATTTATTCCCTTAATATGGGGTATAAAGGCAATGAATTCAATATTTTTGCGGAGTATTCCGATATGGCAATCGCACAAACATGGGAAAAACATCCCGATCCTTTGAAAGACCTGATCTGTGAAGATGGTAAGGCAACATATGCCTGCCGCCCTGAAACGACACGGGGGCGCATTTTTGAAGAGCCGGTCAGCAAGACGCGCAGTGATTTTCAGCGTGATCGTGACCGGATTATACATTCGAACGCTTTTCGTCGTTTAAAACATAAAACACAGGTTTTTGTTTATCATGAAGGCGATCATTACCGTTCACGCCTGACTCATAGTATCGAGGTCGCCCAGGTGGCCCGTTCATTGGCCCGGTCAATCAATATTGATGAAGATTTGGCCGAAACCTGCGCGCTGGCCCATGATCTGGGGCATACGCCTTTTGCCCATGTCGGTGAAGATGCCTTAAAAGAATGTATGGAGCCGTATCGCGGCTTTGAACACAATGATCAGACCTTACGCGTCGTGACCAAGCTTGAAAAACGCTATCCGCGCTTTGATGGTTTGAACCTGACTTGGGAATCTCTGGAAGGATTGGTTAAGCATAACGGCCCGGTGCTGTCCTGGGGGATGAAGCCGACCAATCTGGAAGTGACCTTGAATGAATTGAAGGATCAGTCCGATTTAAAGCTTGAAACCTATGCATCGGTCGAAGCGCAGGTTGCCGGTATTGCCGATGACATTGCCTATAACAGTCATGATCTGGATGACGGGATTGCGGCCGGGTTCTTTACCCTTGATGATCTTTTACACCTGCCGATGGTCGGGGATATTGTCCGCGATAAGCGTAAGGAGTTTCCTGACTGTCCCGATGAACGTCTTCGCCATGAAGTCATTCGTGAGGTTATGGGGCATATCGTATTGGATGTAATGAAAGAATCCCGCAAGCGTATTGCCGCATTGAACCCGAAATCGGTTGAGGATGTGCGCAATGCCAATCATCAATTGATTGCCTTTTCGGAAGAAATGATCGGCTATGACAAGGCGCTACGCAGCTTTTTGTGGGAGAATTTTTACATCAACCAAAGGCTCAGCCGTATTCGTCTTTCTGTTTTTAAAGTCGTTCAGGACTTGTTTAAAGCCTTTTTCGAAAACGAACGCTGTCTGCCGGTTGAATGCCGTGTCCAAATGGCCGAAGTGCCGGAGGGCTGGCGTGAAGTTGACTGGCGCGCCCGAACAATCGCCGATTACATTGCCAGCATGACAGATCGCAAAGCATTGCTGGAGCATCGCGAGATGTTTGATACCTATCAGGCCTTACGGTAAGGCCTTAATTTAAAATAATAAAAAGGTAATTAAGCGTGAATATCTACAAGACTTTTGAAGATAAACTTCGTGTGATTTTGCAAGATCTGTCATCAGCAGGGCAGTTGCCTTCCGATCTTGATATGACCCGCGTTGTTGTCGAGCCGCCGCGTGATCGCTCTCATGGCGATATGGCAACCAATGCGGCAATGGTTTTATCCAAGCTGACTAAAAAAGCGCCACGCGATCTGGCCGCCATGATCGCGCCCGAGCTTGAGAAACTGGATGAGGTTGAAACGGTAGAGATCGCAGGGCCGGGATTTATAAATTTCCGTTTAAAGCAAGTGGTTTGGGCTGAACTTCTGAACGAAATTCTGAGCGACGGTGTGCATTACGGCGATACCGATATCGGCCAGAATGAGGCTGTAAATATCGAATATGTATCTGCTAATCCGACGGGCCCCATGCATGCCGGTCATACGCGGGGCGCTGTGGTTGGCGATACGCTGGCCAATCTTTTGCAAAAATCAGGCTATAACGTTACCCGCGAATATTACTTTAATGATGCAGGAACGCAGGTCGATGTGCTGGCGCGGACGGCGTATTTACGTTACCGCGAAGCGCTTGGCGAAGATATCGGTGAAATTCCGGACGGTATGTATCCGGGTGAATATATGAAAGATCTGGCGTCCGCTCTGGTTGAACGTGATGGCGATAAATGGTTGGATTTACCTGAAGAACAGTGGATTGACCCCATTCGGGAATTTGCGGTCGAGTATATTATGGTGATGATCCGTGAAGATCTCCGCCTGATTGGTATCAAGCATGATGTCTTTACCAATGAACGTGAAATTGTTGAAAATGTTCTGCCGCAGGCTTTCAAGTTTCTTGAAGACCGCGATCTGGTCTATACCGGCACGCTGCCGCCACCACGCGGCAAGGAAATGGACGATTGGGAGCCAGTGCCCCTGACGTTGTTCCGTTCCAGTAATTATGGGGATGCGTCTGACCGTCCCTTGAAAAAACGTGATGGTACATGGGCCTATATCATGCCGGATATTGCCTATCACTTTGATAAGGTAAACCGTGGTTTTTATAAAATGGTCAACCTTCTTGGTAAGGATCATGGCGGGTATGAAGACCGTTTGAACCCCGCAATTCAGGCCTTCAGCGATGGTAAAGCAGAATTAAAGGTCATTTATAATTCAATCGTCAAGGTGCTGCGCGATGGAAAACTTGTAAAGTTTTCAAAGCGTTCCGGTAATGTGTTGACCTTGCGTGAGATGGTCGAAGAGGTCGGCGCCGATGCGGTGCGTTTCTTTATGATGACCCGGACGCCGGATTCCGAGCTTGAGTTTGATTTCAACAAAGTGGTCGAACAGTCCAAAGACAACCCGGTCTTTTATGTTCAGTATGCCCATGCCCGTTGTTGCTCGGTCATGCGGAATGCGGCAGAAATGTTTCCTGATATGAATTTATCGGCAGAATCATTGAAAGATGCCGATCTGACAAAACTGTCCGATGCTGATACTTTGCAACTGGTTCAGGTTATGGCAGCATGGCCGCGGATGGTTGAGGCCTCGGCCGAGGCTTATGAACCACACCGTGTTGCTTTTTATCTTTATGAACTGGCTTCCGAATTCCATAGTTTATGGAGCAAGGGCCGCAGCGATGCCAGTTTGCGGTTTCTGGATGCCGAAGATATAGAAGTCAGCTGGGCGCGTCTGGCGCTGGTGCGGGCAATGATGGTAGTTCTATCCTCCGGCCTTGCCATTATGGGGGTTGAGCCTGCAGAAGAAATGCACAGTTAATCAGATATAAAACATTAAAAGTGAGCCGTTATGAACGAAGATCCAAAGCATACATCAATGTCAGGCCTTTACGCCAGTAAATCCCAGCATCAGTCAAATTACCGAAAGCCACGACGGGTTTCTATCCGGCTTATAATGGCGGTCGTGTTGACAACCTTTCTGGCCGTTGTCTGGTATGCATTTCCCCGCGGCGCAGACCGTTATGAAGATATGCAATTGCCGGTTATTCATGCGGATAAGGCATCTTACAAATCACAGCCTGAAAATCCGGGTGGCATGGTCATCCCGCATCAGGACAGTACTGTTTTCGAACCTTTGGAATCTGCAGATAGCGAAGCTGTTGAAAACCTGCTTCCCGCACCGGAAGAACCGGTTGAGCGGGCAAAGCTGATCAAGGTACCGCGCGACCCTATGTCGGAACCTTCAAGCCTGAATCTTGATACGCAATTAACAGATGAACAACTGGCCGATGCGCAAAAGGATCAGGAGGTTCAGATTATCCGTGTCGAGAAACAGGATATCGAAAATGAGGAGCCTGAAATTCTGCTGGGTGAAGAAGAGATCACTGACGAAGCATCGAAAGCGGGTGAGCTAACGGCAGATGAAATGGAGCGGATGGACCGTCTGGCGGCTCTGGCCGCGCCGCAACCGGAGCCGGCTGAAAAGAAAACAGCCGATACGGAAGAGATACCTGCAGAGAAGACATCCGGCGAGGATGCCAAGCTTGAGAATAATGCCAGACAGGAGACCAAAGCCGAAGCCGAAATGGCCACCAAGAAGGCTGCATTAGAGGCCAAGGCGGAAACAGAAGCCGCATCGGAGATTCAGGAAAAACCAGCGCCGGCAGAAACAAAAGCCGAAGAGCAAGCCACCGCGGAAGATGTCACTGTCGAGACCAAGACAGTAGAAAAAGGCAGTCATTATATTCAGCTTGGTTCCTTTCAGGATCGCGCCGCAGCCGAGAAAGCTTATGACGTAAAAGTCAAGCAATACAATAGCTTGATCGCTGATCTTGGTGTTGATTATGAACGCGCGGATCTGGGTGATAAAGGCGTATTTTACCGCGTCAAAGCAGGACCGCTACCGGAAAGCGAAGCCCGTAGCCGCTGCGAGAAAATTCTTGCCCAGACACCGGGGGGCTGCCTTGTTATCCGTTAATACCGCAAAGGCGGCAAAGGCGATTATTCTTGATTGTCAGGGCACAACGCTAAGTGCTGATGAAAGCGCGCTGTTTCGTGATTATAATCCACAGGGATTTATTCTTTTCCAGCGCAGCTGTGAATCGCCCGATCAGCTTCGTCGGTTAACAGATCAACTGCGTGAAGCTGTTGGTAGGCCAGATGTTCCGATCCTGATTGATCAGGAAGGCGGCACGGTCGCCCGGTTGAAATCACCGGCGTTTCGTGAATTTCCCTCTGCCAGAGTGTTTAAGGATTATGCGGAACGTAATCCTGATCAGGCGCGGCGCGCTGTTTTTTTGAACGCCATGATGATGGCCCATCAGCTCGCTGATCTGGGCATTACAGTCAATTGCACGCCTGTTCTTGATTTACCCGTTGCCGGCAGTCATGAATTTCTGGCCGGAAGCCGTGTTTATGGCCAGACCGTCGAGCAGGTCAGCCGCCTTGGGACGGAAATCTGCGACGCCCATCTGCAGCAAGGGATAACGCCGGTTATAAAGCACATTCCAGGCCATGGCAGGGCCACCGTTGACAGTCATTATAATCTGCCGCGTATTGACGCATCGCTTGATGATTTGCGGTGTCAGGATTTCAGACCGTTTGCAGATATGGCGCAACAAAGCTGGGGCCGTGGCCTTTGGGCTATGACAGCGCATGTCGTTTATAATCAAATAGATAGTGATCTTCCAGGCTCGCTTTCTGCCAAAGTTATTGATGACATTATCCGCCATGAAATTGGCTTTGATGGTGTTTTGATTGCGGATGATATCTCGATGAAGGCCTTAAAGGGCGAGATGCCCGATCTTGCCAAAGAAACGCTTGCCGCTGGCTGTGATCTGACACTGATCTGTAATCAGGATTTCCATACTCGTGAAGCGGTACTGAAAGCCACGCCCGAGGTCACAAAGACAGCGCAGAAACGCCTTGCCGCCGCAGAAGATATTAGACAATCGTCAAAAAAACAGGTAAATATAGAAGCTGTTTCAGAAGAATACGACAAATCTATGAGCGGCATTGCCGTATCATAACCCTCAGGCATAAAAAATGCCCTTGATTGGTTTGTATTATAAAAGGCGATGTTAAGTTGAGCGAAAGCACCGGCAAAAAATCTGTTGAGTTTGAAGAAGACACTGTTCCTGTCTACCAGCAACAGCCTGTTGTCGATGGTGAACATCTGATGCTGGA
>Ga0136591_1000143_pt1 | contig 33639 bp, 45 predicted proteins | sample AntRauMFilla3767_FD_104929 | JGI IMG/M metagenome (GOLD analysis project Ga0136591, IMG submission 104929) | Saline lake microbial communities from Rauer Islands, Antarctica - Metagenome Filla 3 #767 | ecosystem: Environmental > Aquatic > Non-marine Saline and Alkaline > Saline | place...
TCCTCAACGGTGACGACCGCGCCACATCTTTTGGCTACCTCGATCACCGCCTGCTCGTCCATCGGTTTGATGGTGTGATTATTTAAAACAAGCGTTGAGATCCCCTCATCGGAAAGACGCTTGGCGGCAACAAGCGCATTATGGACCAGCGGCCCGCAGGCGATCAGAGCGACCTGCGGCTCGTCGCCTTCCCACAGCAGGTTCGCCTTCCCAAGCTCAAACGGCGAGTCTGGCGTTGTGACTACTGCTGTTTTATTGCGAGCCACGCGGAAGTAGACGGGGCCATCGATATCAATAGCGGCGTGGACAACCTTCCTGGTTTCCTCTTTATCACACGGGACCAGCACCGTCATATTCGGCTGGACACGCATCAAGGCAATGTCCTCCAGCTGCTGGTGGGTCGCGCCATCTGGGCCGACCGAGACACCGGCGTGAGCGCCGACAATCTTGACCGGCACATCATTTAAAGATATCGTCGTTCGGATCTGCTCGTTATTTCGCCCCGGGGAAAATGCCGCATAGGAAGAAATAAAAGGGATCTTACCCATCGCAGCGAGGCCTGAGCCAACCGTGGCCATGTTCTGCTCGGCCACCCCAACTTCCACATAGCGATCGGGAAATTCGTCTTTGAAAAACTGCGTGCGCGTCGAGCCAGCCAGATCAGCACAGACGGCCACGACATTTTCATTGGCTCGGCCGGCCTCAACCAGGCCATCACCGTAGCCATTTCTGGTGTAATCAACCGGCGGATCGGCGACGAAGATATCTGGATGTAAATTTTGATCGTCTTTTAGCATAGTTTTTTATATTCCGTCTTGACCATGCTCTTCTTCGGCTTTTTCTTCTCGATCATAAGCATGGCCGGCACTGTCTTCTTCACCGTCTTTTTTAGCATCATCTTCTGGCTCGTTAAATGCGTCAAGCTGCTCACCGGCAGTTTTTTCTTCTTTAAAAGATAGCTCTGCCTGCTCGCCTTCCTTAGCTTTTTTCTTGTCGTTATTTTGTGGTTGTTCCAAATTAGATTCCATAATATATGTTACAAGGTTATAAGTTATAAGCTACACGATACATGAGCCGCTAATCTAAATGACTGGCCTCAATATGCCCACCAAGGGTACGAAGCTCGTGCAGAAACTCCGCTTCCTGCTGACCTTTCTCCGGTGGCTTACCGTGCCAGCCGGGCTTGAATTCAATCTCATCAATGCCCTTGCCGGGAATAGTGTGCGCAAGAATGAGTGTCGGATCTTCATAAATCGCCTTTGATTCTTCTACCGCCGTCACAAACTGGCGCATAGTATGCCCATCAACCTCCAGGACATGCCAGCCGAAGGCCTCGTACTTATCGCGCAGTTCCTCAAGGGGCATCACCTCCTCCGTAAAACCACCGATCTGGATGTTATTTCGATCCATCACGGCCGTCAGATTCCCAAGCTGGTTGGCCCCAGCAAACATCGCCGACTCCCAAATGTTACCCGCCTGCTGCTCGCCATCACTCATACAGCAGTAGATGCGCATATCCTTCTCATCCATCTTAGCTGCATACGCCATTCCGGCCGCCTGCCCGAGCCCTGACCCTAGTGGGCCAGAAGTCGTTTCCAGAGCCGGGATCCGCATACGCTCCGGATGGCCCTGAAAACGACTGGCAAATTGACGTAGCGTCTCCTCAACCTCCTCAACGGGAAAGTAGCCGGCATGCGCCATAGCAGCGTAGCGAACCGGCACAATGTGACCGTTTGATAAAATTAGCCGGTCGCGCTCATCCCAGAGAGGTTCCTCCGGCCGATGATTCAAAATATGAAAATAAAAAGCCGTGAAAATATCGGCCATCCCGAGCGGGCCGGCCGTGTGGCCCGAACCAGCATTGGCGAGCATCTTCACAATCGTCTCGCGGACTGCGAGAGCTCGCTCCTCTAGCTCTTCTACTTTACTGTCAGATAAACTCATAAAAATATGCTAAATCTGTTTGTATTATAGCATTCGTTTTCGATTGTAAAGATTTTAAGAATTCTTACGATCCAGCCGAGGAAAGTCGTTCAATAGCGGCCGGGATGTCGCCACTGCCAAAAATTGCCGAGCCACTCACGAGCTGTGTTGCTCCGGCTCGCACAAGCTGCGGCGCGGTATCCAGATTCACACCAATATCAACCGCAATCGGCAGGTTTGGGAAGCCGGCGCGGATATCGGCAATTTTATCGTAGACCAGCGGATCCAGCTCAACTCCGTGGTAGCCAATCTGATCACTTCCCATCAGCTGAAGAAAATCAATTTCATCGATGAACTGTTCCACCAGATCATTAGAGTTCGACGGCTTCAAGGCCAAACCGATACCAACACCACCCTCAGCCAGCCGATCGAAAATCTCCGTGTGCTTGTCGGTGCTATCAGCATGAATGATGATGGCACTGGCCCCCGTAGCAATCCAGTCCTCGAGCACCTCCTCAGGCCGCTTGACCATCAGGTCAATCTCAAACTGGAGCTTCTTCCAGAGCGGGAAGCCGCGCTTGCCAGCCGTAATCTCCTTGAAGATTGCCGCGCCCGGACCATCCGTATACGGCCAGGTTGGGTCGGGGGCAAATAAGCCGTCAATGATGTCGATCTGAACTAGTGGTACGTACTCCTTGACCGCCACCATCTCGCTCGAGAGCAGTTGAAAATCTTCGGGAATAATTGCCGGGATTACCTCAGTCATAATCTAGGGTGTTAGGCTACTAGGTGTCTAAAAGATTAGCTAGATCCTGCTACATATTTTTTAATCAATGCAATATCCTCTGTATCTTTATCTTGCCCCATGGCCTGCTTAAATTGTATAACGTCTTCAAGGCTCATGAAAGGCACACCGTCAATCATATCTTCGTGTTCTTTAGCCTCCGTAAGTGTTACCGGATACTCGCTCCAGGCCAGTTTCGAGGCGATCTCAAAACTATCCCGCTGTAGAAATTCTGTATCATCCTCGTAGCGGGTAGTTAACTTCCATTCACCAGACTGCTTCAAATTAAGAAAAAGGTCAGGCTGCGCCACGATGTCAATATCGGCAGCCGAGCGAATCCCGTGAACCGCCAAAACAGCACCACTGAAGACCGGGTATGATGCGGCCGGGAAATCAAGCTTTTTTATAGTGTCTGTAACGACTTTTTTTAACATAGAAACTACTGCTTATTGTCATCAATCTTTTCAATTCGGCGCCGGTGCCGAGTCGCCCCAAGAAAGTCGGTCTCGAGCCACTTCTCTATCGCCGTGATTGCCGCCTCTTCTGAAACAAAGCCGGCGCCAATCGAGAGCACATTAGCATCATTATGTTCGCGACTAAGCGCAAGAATCTCCGGCTCCTTTCCGTAGTAGACGGCCGCCCGAACGTACTCGTAACGATTGGCTACCATCGCCTCGCCCTGCCCAGAGTGGCCAAAGATAATCGCGACAGCGGCCGGATCATCGGCTACCGCTTTAGCCGCAGGATGGATAAAATCCGGGTAATCATCAGCCTCATTTAAGCTGACTGCCCCATGATCAACGATCGTGTAGCCGGCTGCGTCCAGATGATCCTTGGCCGCTTCTTTAGTGCTAAAGCCAGCGTGATCGGTTGCTAAATGAATTTTCGTAATTGCTTCGTTCATATCCTTAATTACTTTTTTTAGCGCTAATGTGATCCTTGAGATACTTCATTGAGCCACCAACCTTCTTGCCAGGATTAAAGATTCCCGCCGGATCAAAAATCTCCTTCACCTCCTCAAAAAGCTGGTACACTACCGGGCCGTACATCTGCTTTAAGAAGGGGGTGCGCATAATTCCATCATTATGTTCGGCGGTGATGGTGCCATCGTACTCCAGGACCAGGTCATAAAACTGCTTAGCAACTGCCGGAATCTTTGCCCGCTCGCTGGCCTGTGTGAGATCCATCAGCGGGATAATATGGAAATTACCATTCCCCGCATGCCCGGCAATATTAACGTCAATACCATTATCCTCCAAGAGCTGGCGGGCCCGCGGGAGAAACTCCGGAATGTCCTCAGGTTGGATACAAAAGTCCTCCACGAAGGGCGCAGTCTGTTTGCCGGCCACCTGCTTGCGTAGGAGATTGAAAGATTCTCGGCGCATGATCCAGTACTTCTTGGCCTCCTTCTCTTTATATAAAATTCGGTAGTAGAGATCGTCGAACTGATCAAGGCTTTCTTTCACGGCTGTGGTCTTTGCTTCGAGTGCCTCGGCTGTCTCTTCGGCTAATTCAACCAGCAGCACTAGGTCGGGAATTTCGCCCATCTTTATCCCAATCCAGGCTTCTGGCAGAAACTCCAAAGCAAAGCCAAGCAGGCTTTTGCCGGCTTTCTTGGCAATTTCAGGAAAGAAGCGCAGGCCCAGAAGCTCCGTATCCTCATCGAAGACCTCCAGGCTTTCCGGGTCATGCACCAAAAGCTCGTTAACCAACTTTGGTAGATCATCCCAGCCGGGAAGAAATACTGGGATCAAGCGCGTGTGCTGCTTCTCCGCGACCAGGCGAATGTTGGCCTCGGTCATCATTCCGAGCGTTCCCTGGCTACCAACAAAAAGCTGGCTCATATCGAAAATGCCGCTATCTCGATCCCAGACATCCCAGAGGGCATAGCCGGCCGAGTTTTTGGAAGTATTCGGCTCAGCGTCTTTAATCAGATCATAATTCTCCTCCAGAAGCTGATGCATCCGGCGATACACCTTACCGGCAAAATTATCCTCAGCTTTCTTGGCTTCCAGCTCTGCGCCCGAGACGGGACCAAAGGTGGACTCATTCCCGTCCGCCAGGACCATGCTTACTGAATTCACGAAGTTACGCATTTGCCCGTAGCGGAGCGTCTTCTCACCCCCGCAGTTGTTCATAATCATGCCACCCAGCGCCGCAATTGATTTAGAGGCAGGGTAGGTTGGCATCGTTACGTGCCGGGGAGTAATCTCATGCTCAAAATCATGGTAAAAGACGCCCGGCTGGACAACGGCGTGATTATTCGACAGCTCCTTCACTTCATTTAGGCCTTCGGTGCAGGACATAATCAGTGATTCATTAAGTGGACCACCGGTTATGTCGGTACCAGCCGAACGAGCAGTCAAGGAAAGCTCAGGATATTCCTCCTTATGCCGAGCCACGTAAGCAACCAGCTTCTCGACATCCCGAGCCGACTCAGGAAACACTACCGCCGCCGGCTCAACCTGAAACAGCGAGGTATCGCGGCTAAAGGTGTCACGAGTTTTTTCATCGGCTCGTACAGTCACACCAGTTTCTTTTGTGATCTTTTTGATGTCCATGTGTTAGGTGTTTTGAGCAGCTTTCTTGACGTGCTCCAAGAGCGTGTGTGTGTAACCCATCTCATTGTCATACCACGCCAAAATCTTGACCAGCTTCTTATCGACCACGCGCGTCATCGAAAGATCAACAATCGAAGCATACGGCTGACCGATGATGTCGGTGGAAACAAGCTCCTCATCAGTCACCGCAAAGACATTAGACCAGCGCTCAGTGTTGGCGGCAGCCGTTAGGAGATCATTGACCTCCTCAACCGAAGTCTCGCCATCGGGCACAAAAGTAATGTCGACGATAGAACCGCAGACAACCGGCACCCGCAGGGCAATGCCGTCAAACTTTCCCTCCAGCTCCGGGATAACTTTTGTGGTGGCAATCGCTGAGCCGGTTGATGACGGCACGATGTTTTGGGCAGCAGCACGACCGCGGCGAGTCTTTTTGTTTGGTGAGTCAACAATATCCTGGCTAGCGGTGTAGGCGTGGACGGTGTTCAGCATGGCTCGTTTTACCCCGAGCGTCTCATTCAAGACCGCTATAATGCCCCCACCGGCGTTTGTCGTACAAGAGGCGTTTGAGGTCACGCTGGAATTTTCAAGCGCATCATCATTAACCCCCATCAAAACCATCTCACTAACGCCTTCCTCTGCTTCACCCTTTGCTGGTGCTGAAATCACTACTCGCTTAGCACCGGCTTTTTTGTGTTTTGCAGCCTCAGCGTAATCGCGAAATACTCCTGTACACTCCACCACCACATCAACATCGTGCTCACCCCACGGCAGTTGTGCCGGGTCTTTCCCTTGTGAGTAGGGAATATCTTTACCGTCCACTTTTAGCATATTGCCGGCTTCATTGGTATCGACTGAGAAATCAGCACGGCCGTAAGCTGAGTCATACTTAAGGAGATAAGCCAAGTTCTCGAGTGGTGCAAGATCGTTGATTGCCACCACCTCAACATCCTCGTCTTTTTGCGCCAAACGAAGGAAAGTGCGGCCAATCCGTCCAAATCCATTAATTGCTACGCGATGCGCCATAGAAAAAATTATTAGTTTATAGTGACTCTATTGTAGCATTCTTGTTAACGAGCTTCATCCATTAAGCGGTGGAGTAGGCTATGTTTTAAGTAGGTGTGAATGTAGCGACGATATAAAAAGAACAGAACAACTACGGCGATAGAAAGTAAACTAGCCTGCGTTAGTATCTGCTGCGGATTAGCAATCACGTCGCCAAAGTAGTACCCGAGACCTAAAATTGCAGCCGACCAGATCGGCTGAGCCACGAAAATCGGCGCATAAAATTTTCGCGGTGGAATCCGCAGCCAGCCCGCGGCGAGCACTACTATCTGCGAAACAAAACTAACCGGTGCCAGTCTTGTCGAGAACAGAAGCCAAAAGTAATTTTTCTTGAAACGATCCGGCCAGTCCTTATCGGGATCATCGAGCAAAAGATGAAGCCGTCGACTGACCCGACCACCGAAGGGTAGTTTTTTAATGTAGCGATCGCCGCCACGTGCTAAGTAATACAAGACCGTATCGCTGATGAGCGTACCGGCCACATACAGAAAAAATACCGGTAGGAACTGAAGCGCTTCAAAGGCAATTAAAATACCAGAAATAATTCCGATCACCGGTCCTTCAATAATAAAAAGCGGCAAGAGCGCAAAGTAGCCGTACTGTGAGATCCAGGAGAGTAGTTCTCCAGCCGTTGTGGTGGCAGCCATATCCATAATGGCTTCATTGTAGCCCAGATAAAGAGCTCGACTGTAAATTAATCAGGTAACTCCTCATTTGATCCCAATGAAAGTAGATTCGTAAGCTCCTGTTTTAAGCGCTCATGCAGATAGTAATAGTAGAGACCAATCACAATGAAAGCAACGGCAGTAAATACGCCGGCCTCTGATAATAATTTTTCGGGATTCTGAATAGTATCTCCCAGATAGTAGCCGGCAGCAATTACTAACCCACTCCAGATCGGCTGACCGATAATGATTGGTAAATAAACCTGCCGGCGCGGTAGCTTGAGGACTCCGGCTACCGTAGCTACCACCAGCGCGCCGGCCGGAATTGGTGAAATTTTAGCCATGAACATCAACGGAAAGTAGTTCCGGCGAAATTTCGCCGCCCACTGTGGCTCTAGATCTTTATCATCTTTATAATAATCAATCCGGGCCAGCACCCGGCGCGTAAAGGAAATCTTTTTAAGAATTGTACTGCCATTTCGACCCAGCTGATAGAAAATGGTATCGGCAATCATTACTCCAAGTACGTACAAAAGGAATACCGGCACCGCCTCAAGTGCTCCTAGTGAAATCAATACTCCAGATAAAAATCCCACACTGGCGCCTTCAAGAATAAATAGCGGCAGCAGTATCCCGTAGCCGTACTGTGAGATCCAGGAGAGTATCTCTACTCCGGCAGCGGTTGTGGTGGCAATGTCCATTTCTGGTTAAAGCGAGCCTTGTTCTCTTGTTCTGTTGCTTACACCAAGTGTTTTTGCAGAAAAACACTTGGTGTTGATGAAATCGAGCCGATGTTTTTCTTAGAGCCTCGCGGACCCGAACGTAAAAGCTTTCACGTTCGAGGAGCGGAAAACTTGATTCGTGCTCTCAGAAAAAGCCATCGGCAAGCGCCCCCTTAGCGTGCCTCGATAAGCTCAGTGGCTACTTCATCGGGATCAATGTCACCGTGACTCACATGGTAAACCGCTTTTCCATCAGAGATAATCATAATTTGTGGGGTCTCGTGCTTAACATCCAGTTCCTTGGCAACCCGATCAGAAATTTCGCGTGAATTTTGAACGATCAGTATATACATACTTTCGGCCACAGCACCTTGGCGCTCCAGCTTCTTAATTCGCTTGTGAGCATCCGCACTGACGGGGCATGAGTTTGAGTGCTTAAAAAGTAAGACAGGTGTCTCCTCAGACTCTTTGAGAACCTTCTGCCATACCTCTGGCTTATGTAGTGATTTCATGACAAATGATTAGTTACTAGCTTCAGCTGGTTTTATTATACAACATGTTGATATACGAATCAAGGTAGTTGGTGGAGAACCACTGAGCTTTAAAGCTCAGACACATCTCGCGGTAAAAACATATTCATACCCCATTCTAAAATAGCTTGTAGCTTAGCCCGAGCCCCAATGGTGCTCATCAAATAGATTGATTTGTACGCAATTGTTGCCAGCGGACCAGAGAAATGAAAGCCGACGATCTTGGCGTAGGTACGGCCATGTCCGAGCGAAACAACCACTCCTTTATCAGCCCAGTGAAAGTCATTTGGCGACTGGTCGCGCATAAGATGCAGGATGTTATCAGCCGCCTGACAACCCTGCCGAACCGCAAACTGGGCCCGCATTGGATACGGTCCTTCATCCGGCCGATTGACCCAAGCCTGATCCCCGGCCACAAAAACATTTCTGTAAGTCGGGAGCTGCAGCGTCTCCTTCACATGAAGCCGACGACAGTGCGTATCCATCTCAATTTCTTTCTTGGCCTCGAGGGTAAATTCACGGGCCCGTACCCCGGCCGTCCAGATAACGCACTGGCTGGAAATAAAACTATCACCACACACCACACCATCGGGGCGCACAGCGGTCGCTACCGAGTTTGTTAGAACCTTGACGCACTTTTTTTCCTCCAGCGCTTTTGCTGACCGAGTTGAAAACCAGGGATCCAGCTGACTGAGTAACTTTTCCTTTGATTCAATAATAGTAATCTCGGCCAGTTGGTAGAGCTCAGGAAAGACCTGAGCTAGCTCATTATTTAAGAGATCGGCTATCTTGGCTGAAAGCGTGACGCCGGTTGGACCACCACCAACAACCACAACCGATAGAAGCTCACGCTTTTTAGCCTCGCTGGTTGCCAGAGACGCTTCTTCGAAGTGATTAATCAGCGTATTCTTAATCGCCTTACTATCAGGCAGTGTCTTCAGTGTGTAGGCATGCTCAGCCGCTCCGGGCGTACCGTAGAATTCTGTCTCGGAACCAATGGCGGAAATCAGATAGTCATAGGAAAGGCTTCCTTCCCGCAGCTGACTTGAATCCTTAGCATGCGCATCCATCGCATCGTAGCTAACTGTCTGATTGTCGAAATCCACACGCTTCACATCTCCCTGCAAGAACTGCACGTCATCATTGGCTAAGAGCGTCCGGACGGACTGGCGAACGCTTGACGGAGCTAAGTTGCCGGCCGCCACTTCGTAAATCATCGTCACGTACAGCAGATAATCAGTATTCGATACCAACGTAATCTCAAGATTTTCTACCGGTTTTGACTGTTTCAAAAGCTGACGGACCGCATGGATGCCGGCATACCCGCTTCCAAGTACCACTACACGAGTGGATTGGGTTGGTGAATTTTTAGTAGTGTCTGGCATAGCTGAGAAATTCTCTATGTAATCATTGTATCACCCGGGCGGTAGGTCTGAACCAAGACACTAATCCAGATAATCGTAGTGGTCACGAGAGAGAGTAGGCAAAACTCACAGAAAGCGGTCAGGACAAAAATTTGCAGATAAAGAAATCCAAGCGAAGCAATGAAGCCAACCGTGCTAATGGCTAAAAGGATCTGAAGGAAAGCGGCTGAGCGATTAGAGAGATACCACACAATCAAAAGAAGTATCACCCCATAATAAACTGCACCAATCAGCGACACCGGCAGGCCAAAAAAGCTGGCCCACGGGCTCGAAAGAACCACACTACAACCCTCAACAATACTACACACCACCGCTTTTCCTTGGTAGTGAGAAGTAGTTAAGTAGAGTGCGTCAGCCAGACCCATCAGCGCTGCGCTGATGGTTATCACTGGCAGTAGTGACTGGTGGTATTTGTTTGCTAAATTACTCATTAGAGCAAATGTCACGAAAGGCTGCCAAATCTGCCGGGCTGAGACGGGGATTCTCCAACCCCTGATCCTCCATCAAGTAGTACATAATCGACTCTGAATCATCGACATGATCAATCCCGAGCGCATGGCCAAACTCATGCGTGAGAGCCAAGCGGAGATCATCAGCCTCCTCAAACTGGTAGACGTTGATCGCCTCACCGACATAGGTGGCCTGATTAAATTCACGTGCGCCGCCAAACCGGCTGGAGAAGGTGGTGGCGGTCTGGTTGTACTCACGCGCCACCACATTACCGCGGCTAGCAAACGTATTCACCGTCTTGCGCAGTCTTTCTAGCTCGCGCTCAAAGGTGCGCAAAGACTCCAGCTCCTGGCTCAGCCGGCGCTTCTTTGCTAAGAGTTCTTCATGTACCTCCGGCGGAGCTCCACCGCGATCATTCCACATCCGCACCCGCTGATTGTAAGCAGACAACCGCTCTTCGTACTGCGCCTGTGCGCTCCGGTAATCCCTTAAAGCGGTCTCGTGCGCGGATTTAGCCGCTTCGTAATTGGAGATAATATCATCATGCGACATTTCTAGATCAGATAAGGCTGACTCGTACTGATCAACCGCGTTGGTGGTTTGTTGGCGATCATCAAAGATAAAATTCACTGCCACATCACCATCGGGATCATACATAAAAAGTTCATTTTCCTTGTCAGTGTTCTCCTCCCAAACAGCCTCGGCCTCAGCCAGAATCTCTTTGGCTGTACTGGTTGCAATACTAAAGCGCTCATCAATCGTACCGACTCGATAGGTAATGGGCTGGCTGCAGGGCCCGGCAAAGACCCCACCTAGAGACAGGCCGCCGATACCAAGGACGGCCACGAGAGCGGTTAAAAAATAGGCTGAAGAAGTACTCATAATTAGCTGGATTATATCACAAACCGGCCGATCCAAAAGCCTCAGCAGCACTGTAGGCACGGCGGGCCTGCTCGGGTGAAAGCGTTGTACCTGAACCGCCAGAGCTCATTAAGTTAGCCCGATCAGATACATGCCCAAGCGTGAGCGCATGGCCGACCTCATGGGCTAAAACACGGAAGTCAAAACTAGTCGTATACTCAGCAACGGCCACCGCCCGCTGGCCAGAAAAAGCAATGCCATTAATACCACCAAGTGTTTCCGTTACCACCACGTGGAGACGATCATCGGTTAATTCTGGCAGGAGCTTCCGGAGAGCCGTCGGGTCAGTCACTAAGGCCGGCCCAGGCCGGGAACCTTCCGGAACAGCGACCGGCTCGATTCGTACCGGTGAAAGCGTGACGTTAGCCTGAGCCAAGATAGCACTGGCTTGATCGATCAGCTGCCGGCTACGCGCTTCATTAATGGTCCCTTCGGTAGTCAATACAAAGACGGTAGTAGGAACGGTTACAATCTCGCCGGCAATCACTGGTTCGTAGGTACCTGCCTCTGCATCGCCGGGCGTTTCGTGAAATAGGGTCAGCTGCTGGAAACCATAGAGATATAGCATAGACAGAAGAAAAATACCGGCAATGACAAACCGGAAAATATACCAGAACTTAGAACGGGGCTTGATCGGCTCCGGCGGCTCAATCGTATCACCAGCAATTATAATGTTGTAATCAGACATAAAAAATTACTGCGTTACTGCCCCGGCAGCTGCTTCCAGCAAAAAAGCTGCCAACTGCAGACGCGATAAGTAGCGACCATCCTTCATTCGATCCCTAATATCGGCTTTTATTGTTTTAGCACTCGTCTTTGTAGCCAGCACACTCCACCAGCGCAAGTTGTCATCCACCACCAAGGTCTCCAGCTTGGGATCAAGCTTAGCCGTAATGTTATACGGAAGCTGTACGGGAATAACCCCCAAAAGCCGAGCCGGGCCACGAACCGTAACGGCCAAGGAATCTTCGCTAATTACCAAGGTATCGATTGGTTTACTCAGCACCAACTGCTGCATATAAACCTTCAAAAGCTGGCGATTCACTACTGCCCGAGGCATTAGATCTAGCTCAGCCACACCTTGGGGTGAGCGGCTGATGCGCTGGCGAATACCAATGTCGAGGGTAATCTCCGGATGGCTGACCTTATCGGTATCCAGAAGCTCCTGGATAGACGGCGGGCTACTCGAGGTTGCCACTGTGGAGCTCGCATCGGCCGCCGGCAGCGGTAAAAATACTACAAGTAATACTGAGAAAAAAGTTGTAATTTGTAAGCGCACTGAGGTAGTTCTAGGCATAAAAATTTTACAACGAATCTGAGCTAGTAATCTCACCATCAACCACGCTAGCTTCGTGAACCTCGCCGACCTTGGATGACTGATTAAATTCATCAATCTTTACCTGGATTTTCTGCCACAGCCAGCAAATACTAATGAAAAGGATCGTCGTTGTTCCGGCTACCAAGAAAAGCAGGATCTGTGCCAATAAATAAGGACCACCAAGCAGACTACTAAAGCTCAGGATGGACAGAATAATAAGGAGGAGCCCCAGGAGCAATCCGTAGTAAAGCAGATATCCAAGGACTACATCCTTAGCCAGCTCACGAGTGGCTTTTTTTAGGTTCCAGTCATTTTTCTGGGCCCTACTTTTAGCCTGCTTAAAGAAAGCGCCGGCGGTGAAAAGTTTGCGATACTTCATGATGGTTAGGGTACCTTATTTTTTATTGGCTTCCAAAACATCCGTGACAATCCGCTGGGATATAGCCTTAATGCGGGAGTTGATCCGGCGCACATACGGATCAATCTGAAAGGCCAGATCATTAATACCTAAGAGATAAAGACCAGACAGCGCTCGCACTCGCGACAGCGCCACGTAGCCCTGCCCCGGCACAAAGGTCCGAGAGAGATCAATGGCCGCCTCATCCAGGGTCATACCCTGGCTTTTGTGGATGGTCACCGCCCAAGCAAGGCGAAGTGGTAGCTGAGAAATATAGGCGCTATCATGCTCGACGTAGGAACGGCTCCAGCGCACCCGTTCAGGGATAATCTCGCGACCGCCTTTGGTGACAATCACCGGCAGACCATGCTCAAAGCGATCAACCCTACCACGGGTGCCGTTGACAAATTCGCCGGCCGGATCATTCTTGATAAACATCACCTCAGCTTTTGGCTTCAGCCGCAGGTTCTCCGTGGCCAGTGAACCGCGCTTGAGGGTCTTCACCTTTGCGGCCGAGCCGGAAGTGCGCATCTCAAAAACGTGCAGCTCGCCGGAGAGGTCATCCAGATGCTCCTGATTGACGGCATCAACATCAGCGTTGTGCGTATAGAGCCGTGTCACGTTACTGATATCAACCTCCTTCACCAGCCGGCTGGCCACAACCTCCCGCGTTCCGTCCGTTACCGTACCGGCCCGAATATCACCAAGGATCTGCAGAAACTGCTCGTCCTCCTGCCGGTACTGCTCCGTGAGATAGCACATAGCAATATCAGCCTCCTCCCAGACGGCCGACTGAGTTACATACTGTGGACCACGCTGCTTGGTAATCGGTGGCAGCTGAAAAAGATCACCACTCATGACAACCTGGATACCAGCAAACGGCTGACTGCTGCCCGTAACCGCCCGAGCAATTTGATCAAGCAGATCAAGCTGGGCGGCACTGAGCATACTCACCTCATCAATAATCAGTACGTCCGTCTGACTATAGCGCTTGTGGAGAAATTCTTTTTGAGCCAGTGCATCGAGCTCCTGTTTATCCATCCGATCCTTGATCCCCATGCCGCTCCAGGAGTGGATGGTGCGGCCACCAATGTGAGTGGCGGCAATCCCCGTCGAGGCGGTCACGGCCACTGTCTTTTCGTGATCCTGGCACCACTGGATATAGCGATTCAAAAGATGCGTCTTGCCGCTGCCGGCCGGGCCGGTCACGAAAGTCGAGACATTGCGCTGTAAAATATCAAAGGCTTGGTCTTGGGTCATAAAAATATCTATAGTGTATATTGTAATGCTCGGAAATATGTGCCGGCTTGAGCCGTTGGAGTTAATGAGTTATTAGATTGATAACTCAACTTTTTAATTGTAACAGACCCAAAAGAAAAAGCCCGCCAAAGTTATGGCGGGCTTTAATTTTATTGTGTCTATTCGTTGTGAATGGAGAGATTCAACCGCTTAAAAACTCCGGTTGGGTAGACTCGTAATCGGGTATTAAAGCGACCAGGCTGGTAGTCGATTGCTATAGTATTGTCACGCGGTAGACGCTTTCGGTCGTCGATTTTAATGCTGTCAAAATAATACTTTGGAACCACCACACTACCGAAGTGGCCACCGATCTGAAAGTGCAAAATCCAGCACTCTGGACGCAGACGCTCAGTGACTTCAAAGACCAGGAGATCACTCGCATCAGGTGGATGTGGCAGCAGAGTCTTCACCCACTTGGCTGGGCGATACTCCTTGGCTCGCACCACTGCTTTATTGGTGGAGCGGATTGATACACCCAAAAAGTTCGGCAGTAAAGCGGCCAGTAGTGGTCGTAATCGAGAATAAGTAGATATATTCATAATAAAACCTCGCTTGGTTTTGTGAAGGTTTTTGTGAACGTGAAAAGATCAAGCTAACTTTATTATGATTTAAATTGACCAATCAGTCAACCAAAGGTAGAAAAATACCTCACCTCTTTGCAAGAGATGAGGTATGACTAAGGAGTAATTTTACCACGTTCTAACTTAGCAATAGCTGTGATTTTAACCTGACGAGTGAAGTGTCCCACTTGGTACGTAACCGAAACATGATCACCGACTGTAACCTCGTGATAGAAGGAGGAACTTACCAGCACCTTTCCTTCTCGGCAGCCACTGGTACAGATTTCAAGCTCCCACTTCCCTAGCTCAGGAATGGACCGGCGCGTTTCGATACGAGCTTCGTCATTATGGTACGTTCGAGCCAGAAAGTAATTAGGATTGAAAAAAGAGCGTAGTAAACGCCCAGAATGAGGATCTCTAATGTTCATACCGCCTCCGATTTTTTGATGAGAATTTTAGTTTTAAAAAAGCTAACTACTACCATAGTACTACTTTAGGTGATGCGTATCAATCATTTTTGCAGTACTGCTTGCCGCGCCTCCTCTTTTAGGTTAAGGATTATCTATATGTAATATCTCTGCACGAAAAATATCGTTAATTTTGTATTAAAAAAGCCCCAAACGAAATCTGTCTGAGGCTTAGTTTTTGATTTTCCTGTGTGTGAGAACCCACGTATAAGGACTATACTGACGCCAACTGTCGTGAATACTAACGAAATGTAGCGCCCAGTAGTTGGTCCTATCACCCCACGGCCAGCACGGTTTCAGCGCTGGAATTGTCTCCTCGCATCCGTTAGGACACAAAAGAAGTAGCTCTGGGGTTTCCCGGGTAAGAATACCAGCTCCATCTCCACGAACCTTATGATGAATAATATCTACCGGCATCTGCACAATCGCCACAGCCTCACGTAACGATAATGGACTGTAAAAATCGTGAAACTCGAGTGGGCAAAGCTGCTTCGTATGAACATTGTGCGCCATTGCATCAATTTCCAGGTATTTACGCACCTCTTTTTTCGGGATATTATCCGATTCCAGAAGCTTCTCTACCGAATTAATTCGCCGTGACTGTTTTTCTATCATCTTCTACCTCGGCTATTTTTGAAGTTAGAGTTTAAGCTTTGCAAAATCCGTCTGCAAAGAACCGGCATTTCTTTTCTTATTATAGAGCTTACTACTCACGCTTGTCAAAAACTAATCCTCGCTCTCGTAATAACTGCTGCCGTGAAGCTTGGTGGGGCGCATATCTTTTTCATCACGCATTTTATAGTCTTTTCCATACCCTTCGCGGGACATTAGCTCGGTCGGAGCGTTTCTGATGCGCTTGGGGATCTCTAAGTTACCAAATTTTTTAGCGTCTGCTTGCGCCGCACGGTAACCGTCGTAGGATGCCCGACTCTTTTTACAACGTGCTAGATACACAGCGACATCGGCCAGGTTAATCTCCGCCTCCGGTAGCCCCACCTTCTCCACCGCCGAAAACGCCGCATTGGCAACCACCAATGCGGTTGGTACTGCCTGACCAACATCCTCGGAGGCAAAGATAACCAGCCGACGAGCAATAAACTTTGGGTCCTCGCCCCCGGCAATCATCCGCGCTAAGTAGTAGAGAGCGGCATCCGGTTGGCTGGCCCGCAGGCTTTTTATAAACGCCGAGATAGTGTTGTAATGCTCCTCGCTGCCCTTGTCATAAGAGATTTGTCTAGAGCTGGCAGCTGCCTTTAAACTTTGCGGCGTCACTTCATCGTACAGCTGGTGGGCAGACTCAACCAGCGCGAGCGCTCGCCGCGCGTCACCACCAGAAACTTTAGAGACAAGCTCCTTCGTCTCATCTGTCATGGTAATGTCTGTGCGCTCCAGAATACGGATAATCTCATCTTCGGAAAGCATGCTTAGGGTAAACACCTGCACGCGCGAAAGCAGGGCCGAGATCACCTCAAAGCTCGGGTTCTCAGTTGTCGCCCCGACAAGCACCAGCGTGCCGTCCTCTACATACGGCAGCAGGAAATCCTGCTGCGCCTTGTTAAAGCGATGAATCTCATCTAAAAACAGAAGTGTTTCGCCCTCTGTCTCGCCGGCCGCTTTCACCACGTCCCGCAGATCTGCTTTACCAGCATCAACTGCCGATAGCTCATGAAGCTCGGCGTCAATTGACTGAGCATAGATCCGCGCAATCGTTGTTTTTCCCGTCCCCGGCGGACCCCAGAGAATGAAGCTCATAATGTGACCGCCAGAAATTGCTTGTGCTAACGGTTTATCATCTGCCATTAAATGCTCCTGACCAATGAAGCCGTCAAGTGAAGTCGGGCGAATTTTATCAGCCAGTGGTTGCATATCTCAATAGTACATCAAAATCGAGTCGGTAATAAAAAAGCAACCAGTGTAAAACTGATTGCTTTGGTCGGGTTAAATAGCTATTTTCGTCAGGCTCTTTGGTATTTTAGCGTCCGTAGTAATTTCATCTGACAGTACCTCCATACTCTCGGGATCCTGACTGATCTTTTGGTGTGCCGCCCCAAGCGACTGGCTCAGGGCTGCTTTGCCAGCATCGTTGAGCATAGGCTCAGTCCATCGACGCAATCGATTGCAGGCAGCAAAGAAGGTCTCCTGCAGACGTTCATGCTCAGTTACTGGTATTAGAACCGGAACTGGAAATGGATCGAAGCAAAACTTACGAGTGTTGCCGGGCGATATCCTCCAGGTTTGTGACCGTGTGACCGGTCGCATTGATCGATAGGCAAAGCTGCAGATGTCAATGCGGGCATACAGGCGGTAAGAGAACGGATGTTCGTCGTAACCGCGCAATGCATGCTTACATCTAGCGGCCGGCTGATTGATCACTATGCGCATCTGATAGCCGTCGTCTGATTGAATGTTGATTTGTGTACTCACGTGTAATACCTCGTTTTTTTGGTTTGAAAGTAGGATATTTTAAGCTGCAGATTTCTGCTGAGAAGATAGCTGGCGCTCTTGATGCCGGGCAGTGATTTGAGCCACAACTTCCTCGAACTTCTCAAGGCGGGCTTGATGCTGGCTGGTTAAGCGCTCTGCTTCAGTGATTAATTCGTCAGACTTCTTGTCAAACTGACGTAAAAAGTCTGCGTGCTTTACTTATGGAGGTTCGAACTGAGATTGAGAAGCACGATGGTTACATTCATATACCAAAAATAAGGAAATAAATTCCCATTAAGTATTATCCTCTGATTGATCTTGATATATCTTTAATAATACATCCCTGCTTAAATACAAGAGGTGATAATGTCTATATTTTTTCATTATCAAGCTTTAGGTTTTTGAAGTATTCACTCAGAGCTTTTGCACCTACAGTTGGAAGCATGAGTATGGTTATTGCGAGGTAATAGAAAATGTTGAATGGATTAAAAATCCACTGCATTGAAGATATTGCCTGCATATAGTTCAAAGAACTTCCTGTTATCCACATAACAATGGTTATGAATACGAAGACCATTACAATCCAAGCCCATATATTACCTATCCATTCAAAAATCACTGCCAACTTACTCGCTGTTTCTTTTTTCATGTTAAATATTTATTAATTGAATTATCATGTATGGCAAAAAATATTCTTCATGTGAAATTAACCATACATCACTCTCGCACACCCGCAACTAACCAGAGTAGAGTTACTCTGGTACTATGTCATAATTTTCTCTCATATGCTTAATGGTTTTTGCGTGCTCGGTAGTGATAATATTCACTGCAAAAACTAGTTGCAAATCATATCCAACAATATCCAACTTTGCATTAAAGGTAGCTTTTTTGAATCCCATGTTATCAAGCAAATCATAGACAACGCCGCCAGCAGTTGAAAAAGGGTCCATTCCATTTTCAATATCTTGCTCTATTTTTTGTAAATACTTCTCCTCCTCTCTATTAATACGATCTTCTGGTATGTCTGTTAATTCAGACAAATACTTAACTCTTAATTCGTTTAAGTTGTCTCGTATATCACTCTCAAACAAATTATGTACTGCCCTTGTCTCTAGAGAAAATACATAAATTAAAAAATGGTCTTTGGCTTCTTGTTGTGTGAAATTTTCAGGAAATTGTTCGTGTGGGTTTTGTAACTCTTCTCGAACTCTTTGCATTACTGATTCAAAATTTTCTTCTACAGAATCAACCAATGCTCTAACTGACTGTTTTGCTGCAGTGTCGCACGTAATCTCATCCGGAGTGTTATCAGAAAGGAAAAAATTTAGCAATAAACCCACAACAATTATCCCTAATATCCAATACATAAATTTTTAATTTAACCCCATATAATTTTATAATCTTTAAGCATATTATTAACGATATTAGTATTTACAAATGCTTTTGCAAATTTGAATGCCGCGAAGTTTTTACCTTCCCAATTTTTAGATTTTATGTCATCATCCACACAATACCTGCTAAAACCTTTACAAAGATAGAATTTCTGTTTGTTGATTTCACCATCAATTTCATAAGGAGGTTTGTAGCCAGTCTTTTTATTCTTATCATTACGCTTTTGTGTGTCTTCTTCGACTTCATCAACTATCTCAAAAAGATTCATAACACTGTCTAGTCTTTTCTTTGCTAATGATTTGGACACTTTCTTATAATCTGTTAGATATCGAGAGTATATTACGGAGACCGCTTCTCCAACTTCTTCACTCGATAGGTTATTATAAAATTGTTGACTACAGCTCATTAGAATATCAACAATTACTAGTTCGTGTGCTTTATCTAGAAATTCCTCTTTATCCTTTTCGTCTAATACTTTAAATTCATCGGCTAGAGTAGCTAATTTATAAAAATTATTTTCTAAAAAATCAAACTGAAATGTAATTAAATCAGCCAAGAATTGGCTAAACTCAATTTTCTTCTTAAAGATAGACATAATTTTATCCGATTAACTCATCAACACTAGTATCGAGGACTTTCGCCACTTTCTTTATTTTATCATGCGTTAGGTTTTCTCACTGATTTAATTATACCAGTTCAAATTCTAGTTACCCGTCAAAGAAAATATAGAAAAGAAAAATGATTGGATTCTTTGCCAAAGATTAGGCTGATAAGAGTTATTGGTTTCGCTTTGAGTGCCAGTGCTTGTAGTGCTTATCTATTCAGTTGAAGTCGCTTGTTCTCTTGACTCCTCTTGTATAGATTCCTGACGTTCAGATGAAGTGCTCAAAAGACTGGCAGATATCCACCCTTCAACATCTTCATTGGTTATCTTCAGCCAATCTCCATAACTTTGTGATGCGGTTACTTCGTCCCCTTCAAGATACGGCCAGCCGTAATTCTTACCCGGCATTAAAAGATTTATCTCATCAAGCCCGCTTCGCGCTCCCGAGCGTCCGTGCTCGCTTTGCCACAAATTACCCGCCTGGTCGTAGGCCAAGCCTTGGGGATTGCGATGCCCAAGAGTAAAGACGAGATTATCAAAGGGATTTCCAACAACCGGCTGACCGTCAGTGGTGATTCGCAAAACCTTCCCCTCAAGCACAGTTGGGTCCTGTGCGCGACTCGGCTCGCCACCATCTCCGGTTGTCACCAGTAAATTGCCCGCCGGAGAAAACAGCAGCCGGCCACCATCATGGTAGCTAGCACCGCGGATACCACTCACGAGCACTTTTTCTCTAGAAAGCTTACCGTCCTTATACTGGTAGCGCAGTACCCGATTCTCGACCGCGCCGTCCTTAGTCGTGACTGTTTGATAGAGATAAATACGACCATTGTCACTAAACTGCGGATCAACCGCTACACCCAGCAGACCAGACTCCCCGCGAGCAGTAGTGGCGGGAAGGTTATTTTCAGCTACCCTTTCTCCGGCCTGAGTCAGCTCTGCCAATGTGCCGGACCTTTCGCTAATGAGTAAATTTCCACTCGGTAAAAATGCCACGCCCCATGGCACCGAGAGATTCTTTGCCACTACCTCGACCATCAACTGGGTGCTGATGGCCGCCGGTTCCTGTTGGCTGGTTGGTGTAAATAAAAGCGCCTGTGGGTTACCAAAGGCAAACCAAAGCAGGATAGCTAGTGCCACCAGTGCAAGTATAGTAAAAAGTTTCTTCATACTGCTCGCTTATTGAATCTGAGCCTGAAGCTTCGCGATCATCGCCTTAATCTCTGCAATCTGAGCGGCGAGATCTGAGTTAGCTTGGCTATCCGCATCTTCCGGCGAGCGCCGCTCTACGCGCTGGCTTACCCGATCTTCCTCAGCGGCTTTATTGAGAGCGGCTCGGGTCGAGCTGTCGGCCATACCGTAGCCGGTGGTGTACTCACTACCGCTACAGATTATTCCTTGATCACACTGAAACTCCTGAAGGGCAGCTTTTGTAAGCAAGCCAAAGAAGCTGGTTTCCTCCCCCGGTGATCCCGGGCCGGAGCGCGCAAGCCGGTGGCCAAGTTCACCCAAAAGCTCCTGTAAGCGCTTCACCTCCGGATCATCAACCCCAATAATGAGCCGCTTGCTGATCACCTCTTCTGCATCACCATCAGATGATGATTCCTTGGCAATCTCCAACTCGGCCCGGCGATGCTCGACACGCCGGCGTAATTTTCCCGAGCGGCTTCTTTCATCTGTGGCGGTCTCCGGGTTTGACTCTTCGATTGTGCCATCATCCCAGCAGAGCGATGAGGCTGACCACGGCTTCAAACCGTCCGCTTCATACAGCTCCATCGCGTAGTCAATGTTTCCTTCAGTCGTATAGATATCGTAACCAAAGTCTTCGGCAATGTCCTCGTGTACCCGCTGGAGAATCTGAAAGACGCCAGTTGCGCCGATAGAGTTCACCAACACATCACCCGAGGAATTAAACTGACGAAAAGACGACTCGCAGCGAGCGACATCAACCATGACATGATCATCACCGAAGGCATCTTCTACGGCCTCGAGAACATCATCGTTATCATCCAACTCTGCGCGCGAAGGCACGCCGCGCTCGCCGCTTGATCTCGGCTGGAGGGCGCCCAATGCGGCCACCTCAAACGGTCCGACCACTACCAAGAGTAAAGAGCTCAGCGTAATGGCGATAAATTTTTGGTACGTAAAACTCATATTTGACTTCTATGTATAAAGAAGATTAGAACGCTAAAAACTTACAGCTGGATTGATTGTCTAGTTGGTAATGATCGGTGCGGCATGCACGTACGCGCGCTCCTCCAGGCAGCGCAGAATAAAGTCAGCCACGTCAGCACGGGCAATCGTATCAAGCAATCCGGCCTTAATGTAGCCGGTTTGGTAGCTACCGGTGTAGGCGCCATTAGTTAGCTTTGGGCAGCGAATAATCGTCCAGTCGAGCTTACTCTCGCGAATGACTGCCGCGTGCTCGCGGCCATCTGCCACTCGATCGGCCTGGACAAGCTCTAAAAGCTTTGTAAGAATCACCCCACTCCCCTGGGAAACATCGTCAGGATCCGGGACACCGGCGCCGGTCATCGAGATCAGCCGCGCCACGTCGGCTGATCTCATGGCAGAAATAATATTAGTGATTCCCTTCGTCTGCAGGAGCGGATCAGCGCCGGGCACGTGCCCAATCACCGAAACCACCGCCTCGGCTCCACTGATTGCCGACTCAATCGTACGCAATTTAAGAACATCACCAACAAAGTACTCCACCTCCTTGTGAGGCACCTCCGGCATACTGCGCACAAAGGCCCGCACATCATGCCCGTGCTCAAGCGCCTGAGCCAAAACTTGAGTGCCGGTTCGTCCTTCAGCTCCAAAAAGTGTTATCTTCATATGGTTTTATTATACACTTCTTTTCTAATTAAGAATTAACAAGCTGACCTGAAGCAGCGTAGCAAAACTCACCCACAGAAAGTACGGCAGAAGTAGGCTGAAAATTACCCACCCACGGCCGTAGAGTCGGTAGAGTAAATACCCCAGCGTTCCCAGCACCAGAAAAATTACTACCGTCCCAACCGCCAATCCAAACTCCCACTCCAGCGGTGTAAAGAGCAAATTAAAAAATATATTCAAAAGATAGACACCAAACAGCCAGGCCGGCAGCCGGCCCTGAATGCTTCGCACCAGAAGATACACCCCGGCCGCAATAATCAGCGGGTAAATGATCGCCCAGGCCACGCCAAACACCTCCGGAGCCGGGGCGAAGGCTGGCTGGTTTAATCCTTCATAAAATATCCGAAACTCATTCATAATGCCTGGCTATTATACCTCCTTACTACTTGGCGAGTTGGGTACCCGCGGCTTATCAAAGCGCAGCCGCTGACCACCAATAATTGTCTTGATTACATTCTCTGTGAATAGAAGAAACTCCAAGGTCTCGGCGATGGTCGGCTTCTCGGCCTCGAGCTCACCGTAGATCTGCGGCGGCTTTAATGCGGGAAACAGCAATGTAGTAAGCAGCCTGGCGCAGCGTGAGTGATTGCTCCTCTGCCACCTTGATTACCGCTTCGTAATTAGTCGTCAGCTTTTCTTTAAGCCTGGTGTGAACCTGATCCTCCGTCCAGTACTCACCAGTTTGATTCTGTATCCACTCAAAATACGACACAATCACCCCGCCGGCGTTGGTGAGAATATCCGGTATCACGGTAACCCCCTGCTGTTCGAGTAATTGATTGGCCGAAGTAGTGACTGGTGCATTAGCAACCTCCAGGATTTCCCCCGCCTGGACCGACCCGGCATTCTCGCTCGTAATTACTCCCCCCAGCGCCGCCGGCGCCAGTACATCGACCGGTAGTTCAAGTAGTTCTTCATTAGAAATAACCTCGCCGTCCGCTTCCTTAAAATCAGCCAGTGAATTACCGGCTCGCTTATGCTCTAGGGCGGCCGTGATACTGATCCCGGCTTCGTTGTAGCTACCACCAGATGAATCAGAAATAGCCACGACCTTAAACCCTTCCTCAAACAGAAGCTTCGCCAGGTGCTGACCAGCATTACCGAAGCCTTGTATGGCCACAGTAACTGCTGATGCGTCCTTTTCGCTGTAACGCTGGCGCAGAATTTCATAGGCGCCCCGACCAGTCGCCGAAACACGGCCTTGACTACCACCAAGCTCGAGCGGTTTACCGGTTACCACCGCCGGTGCGTGGCGGCCAGTAATTTTCTCGTACTCATCGAGCATCCAGGCCATGACGACCGGTGAAGTATTAACGTCCGGTGCCATAACATCAACCTGTGGCCCAACTGCATGAGCAAATGCTCGCATGTATGCCCGGCTTACCCGCTCAAGCTCAGCTGTCGACAGCTGCTTGGGATCAATCACTACACCACCCTTACCGCCGCCGAAGGGAATATCAACCAAGGCCGTCTTCAAACTCATTAAAAAAGCCAGCTCGGTCATCTCAGCTTCGCTCACCGATTGATGAAAGCGCAGACCACCCTTTCCGGGGCCACGCGCCCGGCTGTAGAGCACCCGGTAGCTAGGCAGATATCGGATTTTACCATTGTCATCACGGAGCGCCAGGGTACTTTTGGTTACTCTCTCTGGGGATCGAAGTAATTGGACTGAGTCACTCTTGAGGTCGGTGGATGCTACCAGATCATCCAGATTTTGATCGATAGCGGTAATGGAAGATTTGCTCATAAGGAATTATTTTAAGCTGACATCTTTATTTATTAAACTGCACCCTGGCTAGTTAGCGGAGCTACTGGTCGATTGGTTGGCTGAGCTGGTCGCATTTGCGCTGTTTTGATAACGAACCACCACCTGATCGCCCTCCGAAAACGTATAGGATTCACCGACGACTGCTTCACCATTCACAGTCACCGTTCGCTCGTAGTTCGCTCGCTCAAACGGTTCGTCCCAGACGGCAAAGAAATCAGCCGGACTGCGATCAGCGCTACCGCGAGCCGTCTCGACGTGAATCTGCCCAGATGAATCATGTGTGTGGACCTCAGCCATACATCCGGCACTCACACCAGCGCTAGATGGGATCGGCCGCTCTTCACCATCCACAACTACCGACAGATTAGCGTGTAGATGATTGATGGCCGCCTGATGACCGCCGGCCAGGCAAGCCACATCGGTATCCTGCCACGTGCCGGCTCCGGCCTGCTGGGCACCTGATCCCCAGATCATCAGCCCGACCGCTACCACGATAACTCCACCCCAAATCAGCTTTTGTTTCTGTTTTTTCATATAAAGAATATGGTTACTTATTATCTTTTAGTAAAGATGAAAGGACCTCAATTCGTTGCTTAAGTTCATCATCCTGTTGATTAAGGTTAGCCTGCATAACTTTAATGTTTTCAATCATTTCTTTTAGCTCATCTAGAGTATTAACCACTTTTTCTCTTGTCGGTTCAAGCGCTTCAATTTGGCTGGTAATTATTTTGCGCTCAGCCGGATCAGTCTCTGCAATCAGTTCCATCTCAAGTTTATCTATCCGTCGGGAAATTAATCGGGATGATTTATAAATTTCTTCTACTTTTGTAACTTTATCCCAGGTCTCCTGTAGTAAAATTTCACGATCCTTATTTACTCCCTCCATTTCTGTAATCAACTGATCAGCCTTACTGCCTATCAGCTCCTGAATTTCTTTGTTAGGGTCTTCGGGATCTTCTTTGTTAGGAGGTGATTGTTGCTCTAGATTCATATTATTTTCATATTATTTAAGCGTACTTATATTGTATCACCTTTAAAAAAGACCCTACCACCAAAGCTTGGCGATAGGGTCGGAAAACTCAGACCAATGATGATCTGAGCGCTTTCTAAGCCTCTGGCAGTAGCCGCCAGAGTTGGGGTAAATGAAAGTCGAATTAGCTACGAACAATCTCTAAAGTAGTGATTCTACTCACAGTATTCTACGCCACAGCTCTGAGTGCAAGAACGGTTGGCAAAAGCCGGGTAGTAGCGGGTCAAGGTTCCTATAGGCTACTCATTTGAGCCGCAGTTTAGACAGTAAGCCGGGTAATCAAACTTCTGATTTGAGTGCGCTCGGCAGGGTCCTTCAATGCAAAAATAAGCGGCGCTGTTAACTCCAAAATCATCCGCCCAGTCCTGAGCGGGAAACTGGCAGGTACTGGGTCCACCATCACAAAAGCGAATACTGAGCTGAACGGTGTGTTCGTACGGAGCATAAGCCAGATCACTCGCCTCCCAATTATCCCAGTCATAGATCCCTTTTGGCCAGGGAGCATCCGGCCAGCCGTCGCTGGCTAAGTACTGCTCTAATCCTGCTGGAATACCCCGGCCGACGTCATCCGGATAGGTATCAACTTCTTGATCTGCCCGATAAAGCTCCAGTGCCGTCCGGAAGGAGTTAAACTCAGCCTGTGCCCGCGCCACGTAGGCATCCTCACGAGTGGAAGAAAGATTTACCACAATCACTGACGCCAAGAGGCCAATGATCGCAATCACCACCAACAGCTCGATCAGGGTGAACGCCGGCGCAGAATGGGCCCTGGCGCCGCGGGGCACGATCGGCGTATCTTTGGTTGCGTCGCTCATAGTCTGCATAGACAGTAGCTTCAGTATACCTGCCTACTTACTTTTTGTGTGCTTTTAATAACTACATTTTTATAAAAGAGAAACCCGGCCAATACTTTTTTATTTAAAAAGTAAGTAGGCGGATATAACGGACATTTCCAACTAATATCAGCCGAAACTGCTAACAAAAAGCCCTACTCACCGTTCGGTGGTTAGGGCTTGAGGTGGTTAGGGTGTGAGAAGTCTGACTACAAGGTGCACGCAGCTGCTACCAACTCGCGAACCCTGTCCATGGCAGCAAAAATAATGCTTTCAAACGGAAAGTCATCGTAAGAGTCAGCGTACAGCATCGGTAGCGGCCAACGGCTCGGATCTTTTTCGATCAGTCGCCGGTGGATCTCTGAAAAAGACACGTAGTAAGCCTCTGACTGCAGGTGCCTTAGCTCGATACGTGAGTGGCTCTCCGGTTTTATATCAGCCGTAAAAACACACTGATACGAGAAGACGTGCAGCTCTGATGAGCGATCACGCTCAAACGAAAACGAATCGGCCCAGGGCGTCTCACCAATAATCACGCAGCCTGAGTGCGGGTGTCGGCTCTCCTTTATCCAGTCAGCGTACAGCTGATCCTTGATAAAGCGAAGAATTGTCGCTCCTTCTTGCAAAGAGCGGTAACTCTGGTGACGCCAGCCGAGTAGTTGGTCACGGCGATACTCTGAATCAACAGTAGTTATTAGTTTGTCTAGGGAGCTAATTAAGTTGCGTAGCTCAGTAATTTCAGGATGAATTCGAAGCTCATTAAAAGCCGTCTGCACACGGTCTATCTCACTACGAACAATTGATTGTATCACCTGGTAGTTAACCGAGTGGGTAAACGCATCAGAGGAAAGCATAAGAATACCTCGCTATAATTTTGGGTTGGAAGTTGCCGAATCTGTTTTCTATTGTGACACCTAGGGAATAGATTGGCAAATAAAATCCCACCCCTGCTGATGCAGTAGGCGGGATAAGGTGAGCTGATGTATTTCAGATCTGAGCATCTCAACACAAATGGCCAAGTAGGAGCCGTTTGGCTACCGGAAGGATCGATGGCTCGAGCGGATACGCTTGGGCCGCGCTGACGCAGGCGGTAGCCGGTAAGGGTAGCTGATCGCGCTCTTTTTGGCTGCGCTCTTTTAAAAGCTGCGTGCGCTTCTCCTCGGGTGAAGTGAGACCACTTAATTCTGGTAACGTGTTTATTCTCAGGGTCTGTAACGGATCACCCTCTGGAGTATGGTTTCCTTAGTGACATCTTCACGCTTGATCAGGTAATTCACCCAATCAATGGATCTAATGTCACCTTTCTTTTCTAGCGCCTTTTTGAAATCCTCCTGCTCTTTCTGTAGCTTAAGCAGATCGTTACCAATCAATCCAAGCGTGCGTAAGTATGGGAAAATCGCTCCCTCATCAAAACGCTGTTCAGCCTTTAGGAGCTCTGCCTGTAGTAAGAGCTGCATCTTCTCGTAGTCGTTTTTCAGGACGTCACATGGTATGTCAGTAGAAAACATAATAACCACCTCTGTCTGGTTTGGGAGTGTATATTAATTGCGAAGTTGCGTTGTCTGCTACTTAGTATTCCACGCCTCATATAAAGGCGCAAGCCAAGGTGGGCAGATCCGTATGATCAGACAGTGTAACGCGATAAGCGCGTTCTAAATAATGATTTCGGCGATGCGTTTATTCTGCTTTTCTATTTCTTTGATTAATGCATCGAGACGCTTTACCTTGCCGCGGGCATGAAACATCTGCCACCCGCCCATCGTCGCGATTGCAACGAGAATTAGGAGAATAAAAATCGGCCACTCAAGTACGAAAAAAATAGACAGATCTGCCGTTACCAAAACAACACTCAAAGCCGAGACGCTGAGTCCAAAAAGAGCCGCGCCAGTACGAAATATCGAGAGGTGCGTGCGCTTCTCAGCCAAGAGAAGCTCGACCTCGCAGATCAACAGCTTTTCTTGTGATTCCTTACTCATACCTCCAGTATACCAGTCAGCTATAATAAGACGAGGAATTAATTACCTAATTACTTTTTATGATATTTCCTTTTCTTGCTCAATTTGGTAGTTTCACTCTGTTTGTACTACGGCTGGTTGTCGCCAGCATCTTTCTTGTCATCGGCTGGGAGTATGCTCGTCACCCCCAGGAACGCGCGAAGCTGGTCGAGATGCCGGCGGGAGTTATGATGGTAGTTGGCATGATAGAGATTATCGCTGCGATAATGCTCATCATTGGTCTATTTACTCAGTTAGCTGCGCTTTTGTTAAGTGGCATAATGGTTGGTGCGATTGCTAAGAAAATCTTCTCACTCAAAACCGGGTACATCGGCAATGATGGTGCCGGCTGGAGTTATAATCTACTGATTATCAGCCTTAATCTTGTCTTCATTACCATCGGTCCGGGAAGCTGGGTCTTCTTTTAATCTCTTAGCCAGCCACTTCTAGATCGGCTGAAGAGAAAACAATACTGAAGGGCACGCAGTAAATAACCACGCCTTGATACTAATACAGTATAGATATAAAGCAGACTTTACATGACTATGTCACTCCCTCAGTGGGTTCAAAAAAGTAGACCGCCGCCTCGCAGGTCTGGTACCAGATACCATAGCCGGCTCCACTCGGGTGAAAGCCGTCGGCAGCATAGAAGCGCTCCGGATCTTGAACAAAAGGATCATTCTGGCGTTCGCGAAATAAATCAACATAAGCAACGCCTCGGACCTTAGCAACCGCCCTCGCCGCAGTTAGGAAACGCCGGGTGCGAGCTGTGTAAAACCAATCAAAAGGCCAAAGAAAGACCGGCGCATGACCGACACTGCCAGAGACCGTGAAAATCACCTGGTTCGCCGACTCCTGAGAAGACGTCAGTAAATCCTCAAGCGTTTCCATTGCCGCCGGGATTGCGGCGAGATGAAGAATATCATTGGCCCCCAGCTGGATGAAGATCGTATCAAAATTGGCATACCGCTCTTCCCCGGCCGCCAGCTGACCGGCACCGTCGGCGAGCCGGGCGCCGCTGACAGCCTGGTTGACAATAGTTGCTCGCGGATAGCTCTCTCGCAGCCGGCCGGCCATTGAATCAGCCGGATCAGCTGCCCCCACCCCGGCCCAGATACTATCGCCGATGATGAGAATTCGCCGCTCGGGATTGGCCGGTTTAGCCGAGACCCGCTCGGCCGACTGCTCCAGCTTTTCTCCAATCTGGAGCGCCCGGCTCACCCAATACGTCTGTAGTAAAAAAATCAGCACTAGCAGCCCACCCAGAATGCCGACGGTATATGTAAGTAATTGTCCGACTGTCATTGCTTTTAGTATACCTGCCTACTTCTGCCGAGCCACCGCCGTCCCATGTGCATTACTTTGTGTATCATTTGTGCATAACTTCAGGCGTCTGACAAACCATTAAAACGACTGCTCCGATGGGTGATGACTTTGTTAGCTGAGGGATCGACCTGATGTGTATTACTTTGAGCCACAATGGTTCCCTACATTTGACAGTCTGGATATAATAAAGTTGGGAGAACGCGGGAGATGGTGGCGCACTTTTACAAGCTCATAGAACACATCATGGCCAACGATAACTTGGGTCCAACTCAAAAGTCCCAGCACCTTGGCTACGGGTATAAGCCGAGAAGTAAGCTCGACCTTTTTAACCCGGGCCAGGACAAGCAGGCCAACGAAGAAGTGGTAGCATTTCTTCACTGGCTGGATGGGCAGGAGCACAGCCGCGGATTTTCGGATCAGCGCGGTAACACCAGTAACGCATAATGCATACAACGGATTGCATTCGAACTGGTTAAGATAAAACCACACGCCGCAGTGTGGTTTTACCATGCTGGTCGCCGAATTTTTTTATACTAAAAATTACTGACAAACTCCCCACCGACCGCGGCGATTTTCCTGCGCCTCTCGTTCTAGCGCCTGAAAATCATCAACTTTTTCATATCCTGATCCAACCGACAGCTCACGAGCGTAGCCTTTCTTGATCAAAATCTCGTTAATAAGCTCCCCATTCTGATAGACGTAAGATAAGCGCCGATCATAGCTATCACGAGCTGGCTGGCGAGGATCACCGACCAGCTCTACCGTCGCTCCTGCTAGCTTATCCTGCAAAAAGTCACGGGCCACAAAGGCAAAGCACTCGCCGGTCGGCTCCGCATCCGCTTCATCCGGCCAGGTGATCTCCGGCGTATCAATACCGATCAGACGCACGCTCTCGGCGGTAGCTTCTGCCGGCGAGAGCGCCGTCGGTGGTAGTAAAACCTCGATCGTATCGCCGTCAACCACTCGCAGTACCGTAGCGCTCGTGGTGGCTACTGCTCGCTCACTGGCGGCCGGCTCAGAGATAACCAGACCCAGCGGATCAACCCCAAAGCCAACCACTAAAACGGCGGCCAGGATGAGCGCGCCAAAGGCACTGAGAGTCGTCTTCTGCTTAGAATTCATATCTGTAGTATACCCGCCAAAAATTGTAATGCAGTACAAAAATACTGCCGCATACCGTTACGTGCGGTATATCGAAACCTGCTATTTTGATCTGTCTTTAGCGATACACCTCTGTGCCGGCCTTGGCCTGCTCGCTCACCTTCACAGCTACCTCATCACCGGCCGAAACAGCCTCAACTGATACCTCATCAACCTCCATCGAGGCAATCTTCTGCTCAAACAGATCCTCCTCGCCACGCCGGAAGGTCACCGTGTCGCCGATCGACAGCGGCTCGTCCAGGGCTAAGACCGCAACGTTAATATCACCATAGAAATGTACTACTTCGCCAATTTTGTCCATAAATAAGCGTATGAATGAATAATCACGCTTCGATTTAATAGTAGCACGCCAGTCATTGACAACTCGGTTGGGTCTCTTTACTATCGAAATAGTCGTTTTTTACAGTTTGACTGCAGTCTTACTTTCATACAGCGAGATTGTATCCCAAAAAAGTCCTGCTTATCCCAAGCAGGCAACCAACGTACAGGGCTCCGTCAGTGAAATGACGGGGCTTTTTTTTATACCCACCAAAAATTCTTGTAGTGTCCAAAAGATTAAAACCCTACTTCACGCATGTGAAGTAGGGTTTGTTTATTATAATTATATCTAGTCTTTTATACTGCCTCCGGCTATTCTAATCAAGTTGCGAAGCAGCACGTTTTTAGTAATCGGCAAAATACTTGCCTCCAGATCAGCCGATATCTCAGAATGAGCACACAGCAGTGAGCCAGAATTATTTCTTAGCGGGAGCCGGTTAGCCAGAGAAACCCGGCCAGTTGGCAAGCGCTTTGCCAAAATCCCAACGTACCTGATATACAGACTGACCAAGAATAATACTGTCTGGACGAGCAAAGTATACAAACTCAAAAATATCGAACCTTGGCGTTGGTTTAGCAAGTTGTTTCGCTGTCATACCTTCTTTCGTTACCACTATCATTTCACCTGGTCCAACATCCCAGTGAACATCAACACCCACAGTTTCAAACGAACAGCTTTCTGAAGCAAATAGTACTGAATTCCCAAGCTTTGCAACCGAAAAAGGCCTCATACCATACTGGTCGCGGACTGCTATCAGTGTGTCGGTACTCATGATAAGGAGAGAGAATGCACCAGTGAAGAGTGGATAACACTTCTCCACAGCAATTGGTAAACTTTCTCCCTGATTAATATAATACTTAATAGCTTTGGCCATTAGCCATGAATCATTATATCCATCAGTGATGATATTTTTTGACTCTAAAAATTCCTTTAAAGCAATTACGCTTGGGAGGTTACCATTGTGTGCTAAAGCAAATTTTGCAGTATTTAAAATGCACGGCTGAATATCTTCCGTAGAAGAAAGTCCCCGGGAGGTAGAGTAGCGATTGTGCCCTATGGCAATGTGGCCTTGTAGATTTTAAATATCTTCTTCTGTGTACACTTGATTCACTAGACCCATACCTTTCTGGAATTTTATTTTCTCTCCGTCAGACACTGCAATACCGGATCCTTCCTGGCCACGGTGCTGGAGAGCAAAGAGTCCATAGAATGAAATACGTGCGACATCTAGCTTTTGCTCGGGATCAAAAATTCCAAAGATGCCACATTTTTCATTAAGTGTCTCGATCGGCATACCTCTAACTATAGCGTACCTAGAACATTTTTCAATACGAACGCTCAAAACTGAGCGTTCGTCGTGTTCACCTCATTTCATTCGGTGACCCCACCACAAGAGTACTTCCTCGTCCCGCTGAAGCGGAACTCACAGCGCGACGAGATTTTATTCCTGTCAAACACCTGACGGTGTTTGCTTCCATATCGGCTCTCACGATGCTCGCCTTGCTACGCAAACTCGCATAACGTTCCGAGCTTCAAATCTGTCACCTGTGCAGAAATGCACAGGTTCGGATTCACCATTCACTTCGTTCATTTGTGACCCCATGGAGATTTGAACTCCAGTTTTTAGAATGAGAATCTAATGTCCTGGACCGGGCTAGACGATGGGGCCGTATCTTGACATTTCTTGACATTTCTGACCTATTTTTTTTAAACACCACATCGAGTGTTTAGAACTGCTATAGTCATTTTAATGAGTTTTGAAAAACAATCAGAGAGCATTCCTTTTTCAGGTATTGCTTCGGAAATAAAACAAATGGTTGCCGTTGATCAAGTAATGCGTGAACGTAGTCAGGAAGATGATTTTTGGGATGAAGAAATTGACGCAAGAAATACAGAGCGAATGCAAGAAATTGTGGCTGAAATAGGATTACCAACAATATCTAAGGTGGGTAAAGAAGGTGTAAGTAATGCTTGGTTGTTAGTGCAACACGCAGACCATGATGTGGAGTTTCAAAAGCAATACCTACATCTTATGAAAGAAGCACCTGTAAATGAAGTAGACCAAACTGATATTGCTTATCTGGAAGATAGAATGCGCGTAAATCAAGGAAAGGAGCAATTGTACGGAACACAGTTCATGCAAAAAAACAATCAGCATATACCAAAAATGATTGAAAATCAGGATAAGGTAGACGAAAGACGAGCGGAATTAGGAATGGGACCGCTGTCAGAACAGGTACAGCTCATGTATGAGCGGTATCCATTTAAACCTGAGTAATACATTTTCACGAGTTAAAGGGGTCTGACCCCATTAACTGACTATTTTTAAACTACTAAAGTAAAAGTCTGGCTCACTTGCCCTCTCACACACGCTGACACAGTCAGAATGCCTATTGGTGACGCTGGAATAGGTAAAATTGGAAACTTACTCGCACTGTAGCTTTGTGACCTAAGGCAAGGACTATTTTATGCCTAACAATGAAGCAAGTCCTCACACTGGCGAAGCTGGCAAATTGGAGGAAGTAGACGAAGTGGTGGGGTCACCGAATGAAATGAGGTGAACACAACGAACGCTCAGTTTTGAGCGTTCGTATTGAAAAATGTTCTAGGTAGAGATTCCTTGTTGGTTATAATCTTTGCCAAAGATATTTCCGACACCAGATTTGCATCGAGTGGGTTATTTCCAAAGATTCACACAAAAAGTGCCATCATAATTTATCGGCCCTCAAATTCGTATCCGGCATTTTTCCATCCGGCAAGGCCATCGGCATAGTGATAGATATTTGTGTACCCTGCTTCATCGA
>Ga0136591_1000172_pt1 | contig 29550 bp, 23 predicted proteins | sample AntRauMFilla3767_FD_104929 | JGI IMG/M metagenome (GOLD analysis project Ga0136591, IMG submission 104929) | Saline lake microbial communities from Rauer Islands, Antarctica - Metagenome Filla 3 #767 | ecosystem: Environmental > Aquatic > Non-marine Saline and Alkaline > Saline | place...
GGTACTCCCGCCGCCGATATCCACCACCAGGCGGCGTCCTCCAACCTTGGGTGAAGTGTGTATCACACCGGCATAAATCAGGCGGGCCTCTTCACGGCCTGCAATGACTTCAATGGGGATGTTTAAAAGCTCTTGAGCACGCTGAATGAATTCATGGGAATTATGTGCGGCCCGCAGGGCATTGGTGCCAACAACCCTGACCTGGCTCTCATCTAGGCCCTGTACAAAAGGAGCCATGCGCTGCAGACATTCCAGACCACGCTCTTGTGCTTCCTCGCTGAGATAGCCTTGATCATCCAGGCCTGCTGCCAGCTGCACTTTCTCTCCCATGCGTTTCAGGAGGCTGAGCTCACCTTTGATTTTGCGTGCTAGAACCAGGTGAAAACTGTTGGAGCCAAGGTCTAGGGCTGCTAGAGTGGAACCATCAGGTAATGAAGCATCTGCCATAAGGTTAAGTATCCAAAAGACCAAAAAATGTAGGCTGGGTAGTCGATAAAGATAGCATTAAAAACATGAAGATTATATTTCCGCAGGCTTTAGGTGACTCCAAGAGGGTGCTATGATACCTCTAAACACCTGCTTGAATACCGCTTAGGAGTGAAGAAATGAGTTCTAATATCGTTAATGTCAGCGATGCCAGTTTTGAGGAAGATGTACTGCAGTCCGATCTCCCCGTACTGGTTGACTACTGGGCTGAATGGTGTGGTCCTTGTAAAATGATTGCTCCAGTTCTGGAAGAAGTGGCCAGTGAATATGAAGGCCGTCTTAAAGTCTGTAAGCTTAATATTGATGAAAATACAGACACCCCGGCAAAATTCGGTATTCGGGGCATTCCCACCTTGATGGTCTTCAAGGGCGGGAAAACGGAAGCCACCAAAGTCGGTGCGCTATCCAAGTCACAATTGACCAGCTTTATTGATGAAACCCTCTAAAGCCCACTTCAGGCCTGGCTTGCAATTTCTTACATTTAAGACTTGCGCACCAGGCCTTTTCTAGGGCAAGATAACTTAGCTTCGCGCCGCTCCACAATCCTTGCGCTCTAGCTAACTAAAGCAAGTTCATCAAATACCCGGCCTGCCCCGAGACTCTGAGTCAACAAGCGCTTTTTGGTCGTTTAAGTCCAGCTTGCCGTTTGTTCGGCACTTGTTGCCTGAATGCTGCCTTGCAACTGAAAGACTCAATTTCAAATTTACCTTGCGAGCAAGACCGGTATTAATTATCCACTCCGTTTAACGGAATTATTACTCCTGGCAAGATCACCAATACAAAACCCATGAATCTGACCGAACTTAAGCAGAAATCCGTCCCCGAGTTAATGGAAATCGCCAACGAAATGGGCATAGAACATGTTGCCCGTTCTCGTAAACAAGATATCATCTTTGCTGTTTTGAAACGCCATGCCAAAAGTGGTGAAGACATCTACGGCGATGGTGTTCTGGAAATACTTCAAGATGGTTTTGGGTTTCTGCGCTCGGCAGACTCCTCTTACCTGGCCGGCCCTGATGATATTTACGTTTCCCCCAGCCAGATACGCCGATTCAACCTGCGTAAAGGGGATAGTATTTCCGGCAAAATACGTCCACCCAAAGACGGTGAACGCTATTTTGCCCTTCTCAAAGTTGACTCCATTAACTTTGATCGTCCTGATAACGCCAAACACAAAATCCTTTTTGAAAACCTGACCCCTCTTTTTCCTGATGACCGCCTGGTTATGGAAGTGGGTAATGGCTCCAGCGAAGACCTGACCGCTCGCATCATTGACCTGGTTTCCCCGATCGGCAAAGGGCAGCGTGGCCTGATTGTCTCCCCGCCCAAGGCCGGTAAAACCCTGATGCTGCAGAATGTGGCCAACTCCATCAAGCGCAACAATCCTGAGTGTCACCTGATCGTTCTGCTGATTGATGAGCGTCCGGAAGAAGTGACCGAGATGCAGCGTACCGTCCGGGGTGAAGTGGTTGCGTCCACCTTTGATGAGCCTCCAGCCCGCCACGTTCAGGTTGCGGAAATGGTCATTGAAAAAGCCAAGCGTCTGGTTGAGCACAAACTGGATGTGGTGATTCTGCTGGACTCTATCACCCGTTTGGCACGTGCCTACAACACGGTTGTACCCAGCTCCGGCAAAGTACTCACTGGTGGTGTGGATGCCCATGCTCTGGAAAAACCCAAGCGCTTCTTTGGTGCGGCCCGTAATATCGAAGAAGGCGGCAGCCTGACTATCATGGCAACGGCTTTGGTTGATACTGGCTCGAAAATGGATGAAGTCATCTATGAAGAGTTCAAGGGCACCGGGAATATGGAAGTTCACCTGGATCGCAAGGTCGCTGAAAAACGCGTCTATCCCGCTATCAATATTCGCCGCTCCGGTACCCGTCGTGAAGACCTGCTGGCCACTGAAGAAGAACTCCAGCGCATGTGGATTCTTCGCAAGCTTCTGAATCCCATGGAAGATGTGGCCGCAACAGAATTTCTGATCGACCGCCTGAAAGACACCAAGACCAATATGGAATTCTTTGAGGCAATGAAGCGTAAGTAAATGTAGAAGCGCAGGATGTGGGAGCACATTCCTGTGGGAGCGCATTCCATGCGCGATAACCATCGGCCTCCCACAGATCGTCCGCAGAGCGGACTCCCACCTGCGATCTTCCAGGTATAAAGTAAGGCAAGCCTCAGGGCTTGCCTTTTGCATATTAAGAGGCTTTAAATCCCATGAATTATAAGGATTTACGTGATTTTATCACTCAGTTGGAAGGCCGCGGACTGCTGAAGAGGGTGAGTCAGGAGATTGATCCTTATCTGGAAATGACAGAAATTGCTGATCGAACACTAAGAGCTGGCGGTCCGGCCATTTTGTTTGAGAATCCCAAAGGTCATTCCATGCCTGTTCTGGCCAATCTGTTTGGTACGCCTGAACGGGTTGCTTTAGGGATGGGTGCTGAATCCACAGAAGCCTTACGGGAAATCGGTAAGCTGCTGGCGTTCCTGAAAGAACCCGATCCACCCAAGGGCATGAAGGATGCCTGGGAAAAACTGCCTATTTTCAAGAAAGTTCTGACCATGAACCCCAAGGTGGTCAGTAAGGCAGCCTGTCAGGAGGTGGTTCAGGAAGGTGAGGAGGTGGATCTCTACAGTCTGCCGATTCAACACTGCTGGCCCGGTGATGCTGCGCCTCTGGTAACCTGGCCATTGGTGATTACCCAGAATGAAAAAAAAGGCCGCGAAAACCTGGGGATCTATCGTCAACAGCTGATCGGCAAGAACAAACTCATCATGCGTTGGCTGGCACATCGGGGTGGAGCGCTGGATTTTCAGAAGTTCTGTCGTGATAACCCAGGCAAGAAATTTCCTGTTTGTGTGGCTTTGGGGGCTGATCCGGCTACCATTCTGGGTGCTGTGACGCCGGTTCCGGATGCCCTGTCTGAATATGCTTTTGCCGGTCTTTTGCGTGGTAGCAAAACCGAGCTGGTCAAATCCATTGGCTATGACCTTCGGGTTCCCGCCTCGGCAGAAATTGTTCTGGAAGGTTATATCGAGCCTGGGGAAACAGCACCGGAAGGCCCTTTTGGGGATCATACCGGCTATTACAATGAAGTGGATGATTTTCCGGTCTTTACGGTAGAGCGCATTACCCGGCGAAAAGATGCGATTTATCATTCCACCTATACCGGACGGCCACCGGATGAACCTGCCATTCTGGGAGTGGCGCTGAATGAGGTTTTTGTCCCTATCCTCCAAAAGCAGTTTCCGGAAATCACCGATTTTTATCTGCCGCCGGAAGGTTGTTCTTATCGAATGGCCGTCGTGACCATCAAAAAACAGTACCCTGGCCATGCCAAGAGAGTGATGCTGGGTGTCTGGAGTTTTTTACGCCAGTTTATGTACACTAAATTTGTGATCGTTGCTGATGATGACGTCAATGCCCGCGACTGGAAGGATGTCATCTGGGCTATGACTACAAGAATGGATCCCGCGCGTGATACGGTAATGATTGAAAACACACCCATTGATTATCTGGATTTTGCCTCCCCGGTTTCCGGCCTGGGATCAAAAATGGGTATGGATGCCACCAACAAATGGCCGGGTGAAACCCATCGCGAATGGGGCACGCCCATTGTTATGGATCAGGCCGTCAAAGAGCGCGTTGATAACCTTTGGGATGAACTAGGCTTGGATATGAAATCAACAACGACAGGAAGCCAATGACTAAGACAACCACCCGGGCAGCGATTAAAAGTGTCGAGCTGCTGAACAATAATGTTTATCAGGTTTTGTTGCAGCCTGAAAAGACCGTCAGTTTTCAGGCGGGCCAGTATCTGGAGATTGGCGTGACGGATACCATCTGGGCGCCCTTTTCCCTTGCCAGTGCGCCTGATAGCCAAGAACTGGAGCTACATATCCAGTATTTACCTGGGCGTGAAACTTCCGAACTGTTGCAGAAGCAGTTAAAGGAAGGAGGCGAGCTGACTTTGCGTTTGGCCTCTGGTGAGTGTGTACTGCCCGAACAGGAGCAGCCATTGCTCCTGGTAGCTGCTGGAACCGGTTTTGCACAAATGAAATCCCTGCTGGAAGAAGCTTTCAAGCGCAACTGGCAGGCCCCCCTGACTCTTTACTGGGGTGCCCGTAACGTGGATGGTCTCTATGCACTGCCTCAGGCACAGGCCTGGGAAAAGCAACACAGTCATTTTCAGCTTATTACTTGCGTGGATCTGGCTGATGCCGACTGGAAAGGTCGTAATGCCAGTCTGACCGACGCCCTGGCCATGGATTTTATCGAGGCGGACTCAGCTATTGAGGTCAAAGGTTTTATCAGTGGTTCACCGGCCGTTGTTTATGCAGTCGAAGACCTGATGATGAGCCGTGGAATGCCAGCCAAAGCACTTTTAAGTGATGCTCATGCCTATGCCCCGAGGAGTTATGACTGATATTTCCCGTTTTCCGATTGTCATTACCGGTGGAGCTCAACGCGCAGGCTTGCATCTGGCTGAAAAACTGCTGGAGAAGGGTCAGCCGGTGGTGGTGAGTTATCGTACTCACAAGCCTGGAGTGGACAAACTGAAACAACTGGGGGCGGATTGCATCCAGGCTGATTTTGCCAGCAATGAAGGAGTCCTTGGGTTTGCGGCTACGCTGCAGAACCAATACACCGGGCTGAGCGCCTTGATCCATAATGCTTCAGATTGGGCCACAGATCCCAGGCCCGAAGATGACCCTGACGGATTACAGGCTGCCGAGATTTTTCAGCGGATGTTTCAGGCTCACCAGCAAACTCCTTTTTTACTGAATAACCAGCTGTTTCCCTTATTGCTCAAGGCTGCAAAGAAGCAGGGCCGTGCCAGTGACATCCTTCATATTACTGATGATGTGGTGCGCCGCGGTTCTGCCAAGCATTCCGCCTATGTGGCCAGCAAAGCCGGTTTGGAGAGCCTTGCCCTTTCATTTGCAGCCCGCTATGCCCCGGATATCAAGGTCAATAGCATCGCTCCGGCCTTGCTGGCCTTTAATGAAGGTGATACTCCCGAATACCAGCAAAAGGTTTTGGCTAAATCACCCTTGTATATGGAGCCCGGGTTTGAGGTGCTTTGGCAGACGGTTGATTATCTGCTTAACCAGCCCTATATGACGGGCAATCTGCTGCGCCTGAACGGCGGACGTCATTTGAAAAACTGAATCAGGCCAAAAGCCGGGCCGATGCAGCAATAACCAGGAGATGCAAAGGATACCAGCCAAGCCAGAGCCAACGCGGAAAGGCTGGTTGCCAGGGACGACCGATCTGACTCAGCCCCAGTAACCCCAGTAAAAGCAGCAGGGCAAAATAGCTGCTATAAGTGGGCAGACCGGGTGGATTCAGGCCCAAAACCAGAAACCCCGGAAGTAACCAGCTTGCCAGCCACTGTAAATCACTTCTTGTGCCTTTCCCGCGTTGTGAAAAGCAATAAAACATAACGGCAAAAGCAGGCACCAACAGCAGACCTGTCAAACCGTAATCCACCCAGCCACTGACCAGCCAGGCACAGACCAGTGCCATAGCCAGACCTGCAAAAAAACGATAACTGTAGAAAAACCGGAAGTCCTCCTGCTGTAGCTGCAAAGCTGCTTTCAACAACCCGGTCAAACCCAGGCCGCCTGCCAGAGTAAAACAGACATTCAAAGTGGCTGTGGTGAGAGGCTCCTGAAGCATCCAGGCGTAAGCAGGTTGAGCCGTGAGGCCGATGATCAGTATTCGCAGGCTGTAGCGACCCAGACTGCGACTGTTAAAAAGTGCATGCCAGGCGACCAGAGCAGCAAAAAAAGGAAAGGCCAGCCGACCCAGAGTAGCAGCTACCCAGTAGTAATCAGGAAAGCCGGGCAGCAGATAACGGGCGCTATGATCTGCTGTCATACTAATGACAGCCAGCCACTGGGCAAGAGGTATCCAAAAATTATTGATCGGCATGACGTGCAAAAAGAGCTTTTACCTGAGTCGATTGCTGGTATGATATTTCGAGTGTAAATTCATGCAACAAGCTATTTATTTGACCACCCGAGATTCTTTGACCAAAGAAGGCCTTCAAGCTATGAGTTCAGAAGAGTATATGCAGGACACGGATTTCACCGAAAGCGAAGACACAGCACGCATTTACGAAAGCATTGCCAATCGTATGAACGGTTTTCTTTACCGTTGCCGCAATGATCAGAGCTTTACCATGGTCAATCTCGCGGGTGCCGTAAAAAAAGTGACCGGTTATGCTGAAAAGGATTTACTGAATAATCAGCGTCTTTCCTATATGTCCCTGATTCATCAGGATGATACCAAAAAAGTGGATGCCGCTGTGGAAAAAGGCATGCAGAACAACAGTAACTGGAATGTGGATTACCGCATCAAGCGTTCTGATGGTAGCATCCAATGGGTGAACGAGCACGGTGGGGCGGTTCTGGACGATCAGGGTGAAGTGGCATATCTGGAAGGCATTGTTGCCGACATCAATGATCGCAAAGCCCAGGAAGTGGAACGCAAGAAAAAAATGGAAGATGTCGGGGTGACCAGTAACCAGATCATCAACCAGACCCAGAAGATCCTTCAGGTTTTGAAGACTCTGAAAATGCTCAGCCTGAATGCCAGCATTGAAGCAGCCCGCGCGGGTGAAGCCGGTCGTGGTTTTGCCGTGGTGGCTGACCAGGTCAAGGAACTGGCTGATGAAACTGGCAAATCAGCCCAGTCCATTACCCAGTTGATGGGTGAGCTGGAAGAGAAATTGACCGAAGCCAGCGAATAACCCGGAGGACTTCGGGTTCATTATTGAAAAAGGCAGCCAAGGGCTGCCTTTTTTACCTGTTAACGGCGCATATCGTGAGCCTGGATTGGGTAGCCTCTTTCCCGATAAAACTTCCAATCTGCCCGCTTGGGTTTTCTGACGACTTCTGACTCATCAATGATCTCTGCAACTCGCTGAAAGCGTGAAAAATGACCGGGAATCTTCAGATCCAGGTTGAGCAGAACATCATGATGATCACCGGGTTCTTCCTGCCAGCCAATCTCAACCGGCGAAGGAGGCTGATTGCCCAGCATGCCATGCGGTAAAAAAGCATCCGGTTTGAAGCTCCAAAGACGTTCATCCAGTTCCTGGGCCGTAGCGGAGTCAGGAACATGAATGTACAGCCTGTGACCTTTGCGCCAGATGGTTTCAGTCAAACGACAGGCAAAATCCAAACGACTACCAGGGTGGCCCTCTGGCAGTAGGTAAAAATCAATATGCGTCATTTTTCTGAATCAGATTCTTCGCTGGTTTTGCTGCCTAGCATCTCCAAATCAAGAAGGTATTGAACAAGAAGCCCTACCGGACGACCTGTTGCCCCTTTTTGCTTGCCGGAGTGCCAAGCTGTGCCAGCAATATCCAGGTGAGCCCAACGGAATTTTTCGGCAAAACGAGACAAGAAGCAAGCAGCAGTGATAGTGCCAGCAGGGCGTCCACCGATATTCTGCATGTCGGCAAAATTGGAATCCAGCTGCTCCTGGAACTCTTCCCAGAGAGGCAGTTGCCAGGCACGATCTTCAGCATTCTGGCCTGCTTTTAAAAGAGCTGTCGCCAGGTCGTCATCATTACTCAGCAAGCCTGTCGCCTGATGGCCCAGAGCAATAATACAAGCGCCGGTCAGGGTGGCGATATCCACAACGCTAGCTGGGTTGAAACGCTCAGCATAGGTCAGGGCATCACAAAGCACCAGGCGACCTTCAGCATCGGTGTTCAGGACTTCAACTGTTTTACCGGACAGGGTGGTGTAGATATCGCCGGGTTTGCTGGCTTTGCTGGAAGGCATATTTTCCGCAGCAGCAATCATGAATACCAGATTGATTTTAGGTTTGAGCTGGCGAACGGCTTCAAGGGTGCCAAGAACACTGGCAGCACCGCACATATCAAACTTCATTTCATCCATGCCTTCACCGGGTTTGAGGCTGATGCCACCAGTATCAAAGGTGATGCCTTTGCCCAGTAAAACGTGAGGCTTATCGTCCGGATTCTTGGAACCCTTGTATTCCACCACAATAAGGCGGGAAGGTTCAGCACTGCCCTTACCAACAGATAAAAGGCTGTTCATACCCAGCTTGGACATCTGTTCTTCATCCAGAATATGGGTCGTAAAGGCTGAATCCTTGGCTGTTAGTTCCTCCGCCGTTTCTGCCAAATGCAGGGGTGTACAAATATTACCGGGCCGGTTGCCCAGAGTGCGGGCCAGGTTTTTCCCCTGACCTATAGCCTGACCGGCCTGAAGGGCTTTTTCGCCTTCGGAGGAGTCCTGGTTTTCTGGCCAATAGAAAGAAAGCTCGGCAGGCAATTCTTCCTGGCTGTCCTGGGATTTGAATTCTGTGAAGCGATAAAAACTGGTTTCAGCAACTTCGGCCAGCAGACGTAGCTTCCAGTTGGCATCCCTGTTCTTCAGGGGAGTATCCGCCAGGGCAATCAGACAGTCATGCAGGTTGAGCTGAGCCAGGTGATCATAAGCGGCCTGGCAGGCTTTGCGGAACTTGGCATCGGTCAGCTGGTCTTCCTTACCCATGCCCACCAGCAAAATTCTTTGTGCCCCGGCACCGGGAGCAAAGGCGAGTAAAAAGGTTTTACCCAGTTTGGCTTTGAAATCACCGCGATCAATGATTTGACTGACCAAAGACTCGGTGGCCTTGTCCAGTGCTTGACCGCTGAAAGTCAGGCTACCTTCCTGCATAACAGGCAGGACGACGCAGGCGGTTTCCGTCAGCGCGGGTGAATTGGTAACCAGTTTAAAGTTCATAACCACTCCGAAAAAAGTTGTTAGTAAGCAAGTGTGACAAGACAAGCCAGCTAGTGGTGTAGGATAATGGCTTTATATGAGAATTGCATCGTCTGATTTTGGGAGTTGTCCTTGATTCTTCACCGCTATATAGCCAGGGAAATTCTGCTTACCACCCTGGCTGTTTCCAGCGTGTTGCTGCTGGTTATTGTCGGCAGCCGCTTTGCCCGCTATCTGGGTCGTGCTGCTTCAGGGCGTTTGTCACTGGATTCCCTGGGACAGTTAACTCTCCTGTATATGCCTTATGCTGCGCAAATGATCATTCCGATCAGCTTTGTACTGGCCATCATGCTGACTTTTGGCCGTCTTTATATGCAAAGTGAAATGGCGGTTATCCAATCCAGTGGCGTCAGTCAGCGCAGGCTGTTGAAGCTGGTTATGGTGTTGGCGGCAGGCGTTGCGGGTATCACCGGATTTGCCAGCCTTTATGTGACTCCGCTCACTCAGCAAATGTCGGAGTTGGTGATTCAGGAGCAACAGCAACGCACCGGCTTTGAATCCATTACGCCGGGACAGTTTGTGGAACTGGGCGACCAGGCGGTGTATGCACAAGTAGTCAGTGAAGATCAGCAAACGTTGCAAAGAGTTTTTATTGCTCAGGGTGCTGAAGGGCGTGACGAGCTGGCCTTAGCGACACGGGGTTTTCAGCAGATAGCGGATGAAACCCAGAGTCGCTTTCTGATTTTGGAAGAGGGACATCGTTATGAGCTCCCGGAAGATGATTTGGCGATGACGGATTTGCAATTTGAGCGTTATGCCCTGCGTATTGGAGTACACCAGCCTCCGACCCTTGAGGAAGAAGTGGAAACCCTTTTTTTGAATGAACTCCTGGCCAGGAATGTCAAAGCCGCTTCAGTTGAAATCCAGTGGCGTTTTGGTTTGCCCCTGATGGTGATCATCATGGTATTGCTGGCTTTGCCCCTGACCAAAGTCAATCCACGGCAAGGGCGTTTTATGACGATTTTGCCGGTACTCTTTCTGCAGATGGTTTTCCTGACCAGCCTTATGTCCCTGCAGGACACCATCAATAAAGGTCAGTGGCCTTTGTATCCCGGCTTGTGGGCGGTGCATCTGGTGTTTCTGGCAGGCGGGCTTCTGCTTTGCTGGCGGCGGGGAGTTTTTGTCAAATGAGGCTGCTGGGCCGTTATTTATCCCGTGCGGTATTGAATGCCACTCTGGCTGTATTGCTGGTCATTGTGGGGCTGGATTACATTTTTACCCTGTTGGAAGAACTCAAGGATCTGACTGAAAGTTATACTCTGCTGAATGCGGTGACCTATCTGTTGATACGCTTGCCGGAAAGAATCTATCTGTTCCTCCCGGTAGGCATTCTGGTTGGGGTGCTGATCGGTCTGGGCAGCCTGGCCTCAACCAGTGAGCTTACGGTGATGCGCGCTGCGGGTGTATCCATTCCTCGCCTGATTTTGCATGCCTCGCGTCCGGTGGTTGTGCTTTTGGTTCTTGCCATGCTGGTCAGTGAGTACTTTTTGCTGCACTGGGCACAAACGGCAGAAACTTATCGCTGGGAGGCCCGAACCGGTCGTCAGGCTGCGACGGTCAGTACGGCACGGGATTTATGGCTCAAGGAAGACTTATCCTTTTACCGGATTAATGTCGCCAGAGACGATGGTCGCTTACTGGGTATCACCCTGTATGAGCTGAACGAAGACTGGCAACTTAAAAGCCGGATTACGGCATCGGAGGCTGATTATCAGGACGGTGAGTGGCATTTGCAGGAAGTCCGGAAAATTCAAATGGCTGATGACCAGCTCAAAGAAACCCACTATGCACGCCTGACCCTCCCTCTTCCCATTCAACCGGAATTTGTCGCTCTGCGGGCTTTTGCACCCAGTGACTTGCCGCCTTCCAGGCTCTGGACCTACGGTCATTATCTGGAGAGTAAGGGTCAAGCGAGTGGTTTTTATTGGCTGGCTTTTTGGCAGAAAGTACTCATGCCAGTCACAGTGTTTGCTGTGGTCATTCTGGCTGCCTCTTTCACTTTCGGGCCTTTGCGCACAGTACCTGCTGGTACACGGGTTTTTCACGGTATAATCATTGGTCTGTCCGTCAAGTTTGCCCAGGACTTATTAGGGCCCGCAGCTTTGCTCTGGGGGTTTACCCCGGCACTGGCTGTACTGATACCTGCAACCTTTTGTGCTGTATGGGGTATGTGGTTAATACGTAAAGCAGGATAACAGGATTGTTTATGCCAAGAATTTTTAATGATTTGAATTCAATTTACCCAGCCGGACTTTTTCGTCGTCTGGCTGCAATGGTTTATGACCTTTTTTTGCTGTTTGCTCTTTTTATGCTGGTGGGGTTTGTGGGTGTCGGGATTGCTGGTGGAGAAGTCGAACATCCGCTGTTCAGGCTTACTGTGCTTTTAGTGCCCGTTATTTTCTATGGCTATTTCTGGCGAAAAACAGGCCAGACTTTGGGAATGTTGGCCTGGCGCATTCGTGTACAGACACCTCAGGGGCAACCGGTTAATCTGAAGCAAACTCTGCTGCGTCTTTTGGGCGGTTTGTTATCCTGGAGTTGTCTGGGACTGGGTTACTTCTGGCTGTTTTTTGATCAGGACAAGCGCACCTGGCCGGACTTGCTGTCCGGAACCCAGGTGGTGGTGATTCCCAAAAATAAAAAGGGCTGATCCGAGGTCCTTCAGGTCAGTTCCTGGCGGATCACTTTCTTGTTGAGCTTGCCGACACTGGTTTTGGGAATTTCATCCACAATTAAAACCTTCTCGGGGACAGCCCATTTGTTGATCCGGCCTTGATCAACAAAAACCTGAAGATGTTTGCGGATAGCTTCTGGTTGTGGAGGCTCTGTTGGTTGGCGTGCCACGACCAGGGCGGCAGGTCTTTCGCCCCACTGTTCATCGGCCACACCGACAACCGCCACTTCCGCGACTTCAGGGTGTTGGCTGATCAGGTTTTCCAGCTCCAGTGAGGACAGCCATTCACCCCCGGTTTTGATCACATCCTTGATGCGGTCACGGATCTGCAAGAAGCCCCGTTCATCGATCGTGGCGACATCACCCGTGTGCAGCCATCCATCCTGCCAAAGCTCTTCACTGCGGGTTTCTTCCTTGTAATAAGCTTGGGTCAACCAGGGAGCACGGACTCGTACTTCACCGATACTTTCACCGTCTTGTGGAAGAGGCTGGCCGGAGGCATCAACGATTTGCAGATCCACAAAGGGTACGGCAACACCGGTTTTACAACGCCAGGGCAGTTGGGTGTCAAAATCCGCATCATTAATGTCTTGGGGTAATACCGCAGCGGTCAGCAAGGGGCAGGTTTCCGACATGCCGTAAGCCGTGCGGGTATCAATCCCCAATTCCCAGGCCTTTTTGGCCAGCCCCTGAGGTAAAGCACTGCCCCCTACCAGAACTTTCCAGCCTTCCAGTTTCACCTTGCCAGAGTTGATGGCTTCGGCAGAAACCACCATATTCAGCAGTGTAGGTACGCAGTGGGAAAAATCGACTTTTTCTTTGACCAGCAGCTTGACCAGCATTTCAGGTTCATAGCGTCCTGGATAAACCTGCGTGCAACCCATCAGGGTCGCGGTGTAAGGGATTCCCCAGGCATGCACATGAAACATCGGGGTGATGGGCATATATACCTTGTCGCGACTCAATAGCTCAAAGCCGGGCGCCTGCAGGATATTGGCCTCATTCAGGGTATGCAGTACCAGCTGGCGGTGGGTGAAAAACACCCCCTTGGGGTTGCCGGTTGTACCGGTCGTGTAAAAGAGAGTGGCGACAGCATTCTCATCAAAGGTTGGAAAATCATACTGCTGGGGTTGTTGTGTTAGCAGGTCTTCGTATTCACCCACCAGTGGCAAGGAGGTCTTGACCTCTTCCGGGGTATCCTGACACAAGAGATACCCCTTAATGCGCGGCAGTTTTTCCGCCAGGGGTTCCAGCAGTGGCAGGAACTCCTGGTGACTGAGTACAAAGACATCCTCAGCATGATCCATCGTATAAAGAATTTGCTCCGGTGCCAGACGCACATTAACCGTGTGCAGCACCGCACCAAGCATTGGAATGGCGAAAAAGCACTCCAGATAACGATGGCTGTCCCAATCCAGCACAGCCACTACATCACCGGCCTGGACCCCCTGGGCTGTCAGCAGGTGGGCAAGCTGATGCACCCGTGCCTGGAATTCGCCGTAGCTATGACGGCTGAGATCCCGATAAACAATCGGATTGTCCCCAGCCATGCGCACGCCCGATTTCAGAATATCGCCAATCAATAGCGGTGGATTGACCGCCGAGGGGGTAGCAGGCAGGATCTTGGGATGGACTGTTGCTGTCATGGTTCAACTCCTTGATATTGTTTTTATTGGTTCATACTCTCAGTTGCAACGCTCAATAACCAGTGCGATGCCCTGTCCACCACCGATGCACAGGGTGATCAGGCCATAACGGCCCTGGACTCTTTCCAGTTCATGCAGAACCTTGACGGTCAGGATAGCACCTGTGGCACCCACTGGATGTCCCATGCCTACGGCCCCGCCATTGGGGTTAAGGCGTTCTTCAGGAAAGCCCAGCTCATGCGCCACAGCCATGGCCTGGGCAGCAAAGGCTTCATTGGATTCAATCACATCCAGGTCGTGAATGGATAGCCCTGCCTGCTCCAAAGCTCGGTTAACGGCACCCACCGGCCCCATCCCCATAAACTGTGGGTCCACGCCACAAAAAGCGCTGGACAGAACACGGGCACGGGCTTTCAATCCGCGTTTTTCCGCTTCATCCGCATGGCAGAGTAGCAGGCTGGCAGCACCATCATTGATGCCGGATGCATTGCCGGCAGTGACCAGTCCTTCTTTTTTGAAGGCTGGCTTCAAACGTGCAAAGTCATCGGCACCGGCATCCAGACGCACATGCTCATCCTGGCTGAACTCAGCTTCCTGTCGACCTTTCCTGACCGTCAGGGGCACAATCTGGCTTGCAAAGCGTCCTTCGGTAATAGCGCGGGCGGCTTTGCGATGGCTCTGCAGAGCAAAGGCATCCAGCTGTTCACGGCTATAACCGTATTTCGCTGCAATATTTTCTGCGGTAATACCCATGTGGCCACTGCCGAAAGGATCACTGAGCACACCCAGGGTCAGATCCACCACGGTACCGTCACCCATACGCAACCCGTTGCGGGCTTTGGGTAACAGATAAGCTCCCTGGCTCATGGATTCGGCACCGCCTGCCAGGGCGATGCGGCTGTCACCCCCTTCAATCATCTGGGCGGCTGAAATAACCGCCTGAAGGCCGGAACCACAAAGGCGGTTGACGTTCAGTGCCGCAGAGCTTTGCGGTAACCCACTGTCAAGGGCAATATGTCGGGCGAGATAGGCATCCTGCGGAGCCGTGGTGATGATGTGTCCGTAAACGGCATGGTCGATGGCCTGAGGATCAATACCTGTGTTGGCAATCACGGCGCGGGCTGTGGCGGTACCCAGTTCGGCCGGGCTGAGTGCGGAAAGACTGCCACCAAAGCCACCGATGGCGGTGCGTTTGCCTTCGACAAGAACAACAGATTTGAATTGCATGGTTTTTCCTCAGGTTATTATTTGCCCAGCAATGAGCGGGCGATCACTTCTTTCATGATTTCTGAAGTGCCGGCATAGATGGTCTGGATGCGGGCATCCACATAAAAGCGCGAAATCGGGTATTCCAGAGTGTAGCCATAACCCCCAAAGAGCTGCAGGCATTCATCAATGGTTTTGCACTGCATTTCGCTGAGCTGTAATTTCAGGATAGCGGCATCGGTCGCGGTCATCTGACCCTGACGGTACTTTTCGACACAGGATTCAAAATAGGCACGCGCCATATCAATCTGGGCACGCACTTCAGCCAGTTTGAAACGGGTATTCTGGAAGTCGGCAATACGCTGACCGAAAGCCTTGCGCTCTTGTACATAATCCAGAGTCAGGGCCAGGGCGCCTTCCATTGAACCCAGAGCCTGGGAACCTACACCCAAACGCTCGCGGGGCAGTTCCTGCATCAGGTAAGCAAACCCTGCGCCTTCTTTTCCCAGTAAAGCCTCTTCAGGTAGGATCATGGAATCAAAAAACAGCTCCGCCGTATCACTGGCATGCTGGCCAATTTTTTTGATCGGCTTGCCACGGGAAAAGCCGGGCAGGTGGGTATCCACCAGAAACAGAGAAACGCCTTTGGCTCCAGCAGCAGGGTCGGTTTTGGCGCAGACGATCACCAGATCGGCCATCATGCCGTTGGTGATGAAAATCTTGGAGCCGTCCAGCTGCCAGCCACCTTCCACTTTTTGTGCCCGGGTTTTCAGGGCGGCCAGATCACTGCCAGCACCGGGTTCTGTCATGGCAATGGCACTCATCACTTCTCCACTGGCCATACGCGGTAGCCAGTGTTGTTTTTGTTCTTCGGTTGCCAGGTGTTCCAGATAAGGAATAACGATGTTGGAATGGATGTTGTAACCACTGGCCAGACCGCCATAACCCCGGCGGGAGATTTCTTCAATCACTCGCTGGGTAATGCCAAAGTCAGCGCCTGTGCCGCCATATTCCTCGTCCAGATCAACAGCCAGCATTCCGGCTTCACCGAGCTTCAACCAGAAATCACGGGGCACCTGTCCATTCGCTTCCCAATGGTCGTAATGAGGGTCGGCCTCCTGATCGAGGAAACGGCGGATCATGTCATCAAAAAGAGTCGTATCTTCGTGGCTGGTCATTATTTTTTCTCTTGTTGTTTAACTTATTGAGACATAATAATCTGCACTTAAAGAAAAATATTGCTCTTTCAGGCCAGAGTATTAGCCAATCATGCCAAATGAACCCTCCGCCACTCTCCCCATGCATTTTGTCAGCGGCCTTTTCAGAGGCCTGAATGCCAGCCCGGGACGTCAGCAAAAATTGTTGCAACAGGCCGGAATCCCCCAGTTTCTTCTCAACGCACCCCAGGGTCGGGTTACTGTCAGGCAGTTTGCTCTTTTGTACCGTTTGCTGGTTCAGGAGATGGATGACGAAACGCCCGGTTTTTTTAGCCGTCCTCTCCGCTCTGGCGCTCTGAAGTTTCTTTGTCTGGGTTTGTTGGATGCGCCCAGCTTGCAGGTGGCTCTTTATCGTTATTGCCAGTATTTTAGGGTGCTGTTGGATGACATGAGTTATCAGCTGGATCTGGAGGGTTCGGCAGCCTGTCTGAGCCTGGTGGAAAATCTTCCACCCCACGGCGATCGAATACTGGTGCATGAGCTGATGTTGAAGCTGGTTCACGGCCTGGCTTCCTGGCTGATTGCCGAAAAAATTCCACCTCTGCGTATCGACTGTGCCTATTCCAGACCGGAGCACAGCTCCGAATACCTCTACTTTTACCCCGGTCAGGTTTACTTTGATCAGCCCCAGACGCGCATTTATTTTGATCGGGAGCTTTTGAAGGAGCCTTTGCGCCAGACCCGGCGCTCTCTGGTTCCTTTTCTTAAGATGGCACCGGAAAACTGGATTTACGTCTCCTTTGCCGATCGTTTACTGGCCCATCGGATCAAGGAATACCTTTTGGCTGAAAATCTGAAGGCCACCCTGGGTCAAGTGGCGACAGCCTTGCATCTGTCAGTGCGCAGTCTGTCGCGTCGCCTCGCTGCAGAAGGAACCTGTTTTCAGGTTATCAAGGATGAAGTTAGGCGAGATCAGGCCATTGCCTTTCTGACAGACAGCAACCTGCCCTTGAACAGTCTGGCAGGTCACCTGGGTTTTGAAGATCTTCCCAGCTTTAATCGGGCATTCAAAAAGTGGACAGGGAATACACCGGGAGCTTATCGTCGAGGTAAAAACAGCTTGACACTTTCTATATTAGTATAATATAAATTAGCTTATTGTCAGTTTGGTTTGCGAGGAAGGAAGTATGAAAAAGATTTTTGCGGGTAGCCTATTGGCCTTCTGCAGCCTCTGGGGGATGCAGGCTCAGGCTTTGGAAACTCACGTGGTGGAAAAAGCTCCTCTGGTGGAAAACCTGCGCCTGGATGGTGTTCTGGAGGCTGTAAACCAGACCACAGTTTCGGCACAAACCAGCGGTCAGGTGCGGGCGATTCATTTTGATGTTGATGATACGGTAGCCGCCGGGGAAGTGATTCTGGAGCTGGATGCCAGTGAACAGCAAGCGCGCCTGCAACAGTCTCAGGCTTCCTTGCAGGAGGCTGAAGCAGGGTTGGAGGCTGCTCAGAGTAACTTTAACCGGGTTAAAGCTCTTTTCCAGCGCGACCAGGTCTCCCGCTCACAAATGGATGAAGCAAATCGTCAGCTCAAGTCAGCCCAGGCCCGCAAGAACCAGGCCGCTGCCGCTGTGGATGAAGCTCGCCAACAGCTGGCCTATACCCGAGTGGTTGCTCCTTATGAAGGACTGGTGACCCAGCGTCATGTCGAAGAAGGTGCTTCAGTGAGCCCTGGTCAACCCTTGATAAGCGGTTTGTCCCTGGAAGACCTGCGTGTGGTGGTTGCTCTGCCTCAGCGTTATGCCGCCGCTGCCAGAAACCAGCGTGAAGCGGTGGTGAAGCTGGATGAAGAGCGGATTCTGGAAACCCAGAGCATGACCGTTTATCCCTATGCTGATCCAGCCACCCATACCTTCCGTGTGCGCATGAACATCAACAATTCCGAGGGCGATCTCTTCCCCGGCATGCTGGTCAAGGTGCATTTTCCCGTTGACCAGCGTCCTGCGCTGTGGATACCGGCCAATGCGCTGGTAGAGCGCGGTGAGCTGCGCGCTGTTTATGTGGTCAAGGAAGCGGGTCTTCCCCGTTTGCGTCAGATTCGTGTCGGACAAATGCAAGACGGACGTATGGAGGTGCTTTCCGGTTTGAGTGAAGGGGAAGCGGTCGTTGTGAATCCTGCTGAAGCGCTGCAGGTGCTGGAGGAACAGCTATGAGCCAGGACACCAAGCTGGGTTTGTCAGGGCGTATTGCTGCAGCCTTTCAAACTTCCCGCCTGACACCCTTGTTGGCATTGGCCGGTCTTTTGATGGGGCTTTTTGCTGTGGCTGTGACCCCCAAGGAAGAAGAGCCTCAGATTGATGTCACCATGGCGGATGTTTTTATCGGCTTTCCCGGTGCCAGCCCTGCCGAGGTAGAGCAGTTGGTAGCTACCCCAGCTGAACAGACCTTGAGTGAAATGGCCGGGGTTGAGCATGTTTATTCCGTGTCCCGGCATGGTATGGCCGTGGTGACGGTTCAGTTTGCGGTGGGGATACCCCGCCAGGAAGCTTTGGTCAGCCTTTATAACCAGGTTTATACCCATCAGGACTGGCTGCCGCCGGGTCTGGGTACCCAGCAACCCCTGATTAAGGCCAAGGGCATCGATGATGTGCCCATCATGGCTTTGACTCTGTTCAGTGATTCCCCGGAAGTGAGTGCCGAAGACCTGACACGGGTCGCCCATTCTTTGGAAACCGAACTGAAGCGCATTCCCGGCACCCGGGATATCTACACCCTGGGTGGTATTCGCGACGAGGTGCGGGTCACTTTTGATCCTGCCCTGATGAGCGGCTATAACCTGGCTTTGACGGATATACGCCAGGCTCTGGATGCTGCCAATGCCACCTCTCAGGAGGCCTGGGTGGTTCAGGCTAACAAGGCTTTACCTGTCCAGACTGGCAGCCTGTTAACCCAGGTGGACGAGGTGGCCTCTCTGGTTGTGGGCATGCACGAAGGTGCTCCTGTTTTTCTATCCGACGTTGCTGAAGTCACCCGTGGCGGCAAAGTGCCTGCCCAGGGGGTGATGACCGGTTTTGGCCCTGCCGGGGAAAGACCTGCCGGCCAGGTGGCCCAGGCGGTCACCCTGGCGATTGCCAAACAGCCGGGTGAGAATGCCATTGATATTACCCGCAGCGTGAGTGAACGGTTGGAACTGCTGGAAAACCGGGTGCTGCCGGAGAATGTGGAGCTTCTGGTGACTCGTGACTATGGCTACACTGCTGCCGACAAGTCCAGCACCCTGATTACCAAACTCCTGTTTGCCACCGGCTCGGTTGTGGTTCTGGTATTGGGTGCTCTGGGCTGGCGACAGGCGTTGATTGTCGGCATTGCCGTGGTGATTACCCTGGCGATTACTCTGTTCTTTTCCTGGGCCTGGGGCTTTACTCTTAACCGGGTCTCGCTTTTTGCCCTGATTTTCTCCATCGGTATTCTGGTCGACGATGCCATCGTGGTGGTGGAAAACATTCACCGACATTTGGAAATGGGTGCCAAGTCGCTAGTGGATGCCATACCCAAGGCTGTGGATGAAGTGGGTGGCCCCACCATTCTGGCCACTTTTACCGTGATCGCGGCCCTTTTGCCCATGGCTTTTGTTTCCGGCCTGATGGGTCCCTACATGAGCCCCATCCCCATCAATGCCTCGGCAGGTATGCTGATCTCCCTGGTGATTGCCTTTGTCGTCACCCCCTGGTTGGCGGTCAAGCTGATGAAACATGACCACCACTCATCAGGCAAAGATGAGGGCGAACCCGCACCCGGCAAGGTACTGAAACTTTTCACCCGCCTGATCAGCCCTTTTCTGGGTGAAAACCGCAAAAAGCGCTGGCTGTTGGGGGGCACTGTGGTTGCCCTGACTCTAGGTGCCGCTCTATTGCCCGTGACTCTGACGGTGGTCATGAAAATGCTGCCCTTTGATAACAAATCAGAGTTTCAGGTGATTGTGGATATGCCTGAGGGCACCCCTGTCGAGGAAACCCAACGGGTATTGCTGGCGCTGGGTGAACACTTGGAAACCCTGCCTGAGGTAAAAAACTGGCAGAGCTATGCCGGTACGGCTGCGCCCATCAATTTCAATGGTCTGGTGCGCCAGTATTATCTGCGTGCAGAACCCCACATGGGTGATCTTCAGGTCAACCTGGTTAAAAAAGGCGACAGGGACAGAGCTTCGCATGAAATTGCCCTGGCCGTGCGTGAACCCTTGCAGGCAATCGGTAAGGAATTTGCGGCCAACGTCAAGGTGGTGGAAGTGCCACCGGGTCCCCCGGTTCTTTCACCCCTGGTTGCTGAAGTTTATGGCCCCAATCCTGAAGTTAGAGCCCGGATGGCACGGATGGTGGAGTCTCAGCTTCAGGAGACTCCTGGACTGGTGGATGTGGATACCACTCTGGAGGCTGCTGCCAATCGTTGGCTGATCGAAGTGGATCGGGATCGAGCTGCCCGTTTGGGTGTGGCCCAGGGCCAAGTGGTGGAAGCGCTTTCCATAGCCTTGGGGCAGGTGGAAGTCAGTTACCTGCACGATGAACAGATGAAATATCCTCTGCCTATTCGTCTGCAACTGGCGGAAGGGGATAAGGCTCAGGCTTCCAGCTTGTTGTCCCTCAAGGTGCGTAACCGCCAGGGCCAGTTGATCAGTCTGGCTGAGTTTGCCCAGGTAACTCCGGCCGATTGGCAGCAATCCATTTATCACAAAGACCTTTTGCCGGTGACCTATGTCATGGCGGATATGGCCGGAGAGCTGGACTCGCCTCTCTACGGGATGTTTGATGCTGTTTTCAGCCTGAACGAGCAGGAAGGTGCACCCGAGCAGTATTTCATCAGCCAGCCGGACTGGCCCGGAACGCCCGCTATCAAGTGGGACGGTGAGTGGCAGATCACCTATGAAACCTTCCGGGACATGGGGATTGCCTATGCAGTGGGTATGATTCTGATTTATATGCTGGTGGTCGCCCAGTTCAAATCCTACTTGGTGCCCCTGGTGATCATGGCTCCCATTCCCCTGACCCTGATCGGGATTATGCCGGGTCATGCTCTGCTGGGTCAGCAATTCACGGCCACCAGCATGATTGGCATGATTGCCCTGGCCGGGATTATCGTGCGCAACTCCATCCTTTTGGTGGACTTCATCAATCAGCTCTTGAAGGCCGGTCGTAGCTGGGAAGAGGCTGTGGTTGAAGCGGCTGCAGTGCGTGCACAGCCGATTATCCTTACGGCCCTGGCTGCCATGATCGGTGCCTTCTTTATCATTGATGACCCGATCTTCAATGGTCTGGCCATTGCGCTGATTTTTGGCCTGCTGGTGTCCACTCTCCTGACTCTGGTGGTGATTCCGCTGCTTTACTACGCGCTTTACCACAACAAAGGCGTACCGGAAGGCTGATGTTTCATTCCTACCTTGCGTAAGAAGCCTCTAATTAACGTTATGAGCGCAGGTTAGGCAAGGCGAAATTGAACGAAAAAGCGGAGTTTACAAGTAGTAAATGAGCATTTTGAGGCCAATTTCAACGCAGCATAAGCAAGCGCAATAGTTAATCAGAGGTTTCTTTAAGCTCCCTGCGGGGAGCTTCTTGCCGTTTGCATCCTTTTATTCTATAGATTAGTATATTATAAATTAGCGTAATAACTTTAACCCTAAAGGATCTTGGTGATGAACCTGGAAAGAATGCGCACTCAGGCAGAAGCAGCTTCTGCCTTTCTACAGGCCTGTGCCCACCAGTCCCGGCTGCTGCTTTTGTGCCAGTTGGCCATGGAGGAGCTGAACGTGGGTGAGCTGGAAGAACGCCTGGCGATTCATCAGCCCAGCCTTTCCCAGCAACTGGGGGTATTGCGGCGTCAGGGCTTGATCAGTGGTCGACGCAGTGGCCAGCAGGTGTATTACCGCGTGGCCGACCCCAGGGCTCAGGCACTGGTGGAAAACTTGTATCAGATTTTTTGCATGGATCCGTCCAGTTCCATGACTCAGACCAATAAGGAGTACAAAAATGGGTAAAAAACTGGCCCTCTGGTGCATGAATCGCACCCGAACCGTTTTTACGGCTGTCATCATTCTGGTGCTGGCCCTGGGGATGCTGATTCCCAATATCAAAATCGATACCGATCCGGAAAATATGCTGTCTTCCGAACAGCCTGATCGTGTCAAACACAATGAGATTCGTGAGCGCTTTGGTCTGCACGATATGATCGTTGTCGGTCAGGTGAATACTGCAAATGCAAACGGTGTATTCAACCCGGAATCCCTGTCTGCACATTACAAGCTGACCCGTGCCATTGAAGATATCGACGGGGTCATTGCCCGGGATCTGATGTCCATGGCCGCCGTGGATAATGTTGAGCAGGCCGGTGTGGGCACCATTGCCTATGACTGGTTGATCCCCAAACCACCGGAAACCCAGGCGGAGGCGGATCGTATTCGCAAGGCAGTGGAAGATCTGCCCATGTATCAGGGAACACTGGTCTCTGAAGACAACCAGGCGGCGGCTCTTTTTGTGCCTCTGGAAAGCAAGGACATCAGCCACCGGGTTTCCATGGAAATTCAGGCGGTTGTTGATGAACTGAACACCCAGGATGAATTCCACATCACCGGTCAGCCGGTGGCTCAGGATACCTTTGGCGTGGAAATGTTTCAGCAAATGGCCATCTCCGCACCCCTGGCCGGTCTGGTGATTTTCCTGACCATGCTGTATTTCTTCCGCAGCCTGCCACTGGTTGTGGCTCCCATGCTACTGGCCATGGCCACGGTGATTGCCACCATGGGCCTGTTGATCGGCATGGGCTACACCGTGCACATCATGAGTTCCATGATCCCCATCTTCCTGATGCCCATTGCGGTTGTCGCTTCGGTGCATGTTTTATCCAACTTTGCTGACCGTTACCGGCCGGGGGATGATCCCAAAACCGTCATGGCCGATGTCATGGAAAAACTGTTCAAGCCGATACTCTTTACCGGCCTGACCACTGCCGTGGGCTTTCTATCACTCTTGACGACACCGATCCCGCCCGTACAGGTATTCGGTGGTTTTATTTCCTTTGGTGTAGTCATTGCCTTGTTGCTGACTCTGGGCTTTATTCCGGCCTATACCGTTGCTCTGAAACGCAGCACCCTGGACAAGATGGCGGAAAAATTCCGTCAAAAAGAACTGGCTGAAGAAGAAGCCAATCAGGGCGGTGGTTTGCTGGGTAAGATGGGGCGTTTCCCCACCCGCAAGCCGGGCCTGGTTTTGACCAGTGTGGCCATCATCATGGCGATTTCGGTTTATGGCATCAATCAGATCCAAATCAATGACAACCCCACCCTCTGGTTCAAGGAAGACCACCGGATTCGTATTGCCGACAAGGTTTTGAATGAGCGCTTTGCCGGTACCTATGAAGCCTATATCAATTTGAAACAGACGGGCATCGACAAGGAAGTGGAAGAAATGCGCCGCCAGGTGCAGGTCACGCTGGAAGAAGCAAAAAAACAAGGCTTTGAACTGCGTGAAGACTGGATCTCCATGTGGGAGGAGTCAGCCGGAGCCAGCTCACCCGGTGATCGCCTGGAAACTCTGGCCATGCAGATCGATGACCACCTCTTTGAAGTGGGCATGGATGAAGCTGAATACTGGGAAAAAATTCTGGATCAGGTGGAAAAAGCCCGTTCAGCAACTCGTGCATTCCAAAATCCGGAACACCTGGCCTGGATGGATGAACTCAAGGCGCATCTGGAAAGTGAAGGAATTATCGGCAAAGCCAACTCTCTGGCTGATCTGGTGAAAACCATCAACCGGGAACTGGTGAGTGGCGATCCTGAAGACTACGAACTACCGGATTCAGCCAATGGTGTAGCCCAGACTTTGCTGAGCTTCCAGTCGTCTCAGCGCCCTGATGACCTCTGGAATTTTGTCACCCGTGATTTCACCCAGGCGGCAATCTGGCTACAGCTCCCCAGCGGGGATAACCAGGTAATGAGCCAGGTTGTTGACGAGGTGGATCGCTTCGTTGCCAACAACCCACCCCCTGAAGGTGTGGAACTGGACTGGGGTGGTGGCACCTACATCAACCTGGTCTGGCAGGGCGAAATGGTGGAAGGCATGCTCTGGGCCCTGGGTTCCGCTTTCCTGGTGGTACTGGTCATGATGATTGCCCTCTTCCGCAGCCTCTTGCTGGGTGTGCTGGCGATGCTGCCTCTAACCATCACCATTGCCTTTATTTACGGTGCCATGGGTCTGGTTGGCAAGGATTACGACATGCCGGTCGCCGTGCTTTCCTCCCTGTCACTGGGGCTCTCGGTGGACTTTGCCATCCACTTTATCCAGCGGTTGCGTATGGCTCTGGACGATGCAGGTGGAGACTGGATCAAAGCGATGGAGCTGGTGTTTGAAGCTCCTTCACGGGCAATCGTCCGCAATGCCGTGGTGATTGCGGTTGGCTTTTTGCCACTCCTGGCTGCACCTCTGGTGCCCTATATCACCGTGGGTGTTTTCCTGGCCAGCATCATGGCGACCTCGGCACTGGTCAGTCTGTTTGTACTGCCCGCTTTTATTTCCCTGGCACCACGAGCCTTTTTGGGCAAGACCGTGAAAGTTTAAGTTGATGTGAATGAGTTATATGTGGATCTGAACATTGTGAGGTTGCGGCCAGGTGGTCTGCGTCAAACGTAGCAGGGACAGCGAAGTGCACTGGTTGAGGCCGGGAAGGCCGAACCCAGTGAAAAGCAGATTACCTGGCAAAAGCAACCGGATTAGAAGTAACTCCACCAGAACAATCGAACAAATATTGAAAGCCTCGAAAGGAGGAAGTGAAATGAAAATGAACTTTTTGAAAACGGCAACGGGCCTGCTCGGCGGTGCCACCCTGATGCTGAGCAGTAGTCTGATTATGGCAGCGCCTCCTGTGCAGGAGATTATTGAAAAGGCCAATCAGGCTTCCTATTACGCCGGTCAGGATGGCCGTGCCGAAGCCCGCATGAAGATTGAAGATAAAAATGGTCGCACCCAAACACGCCAGTTCACGGTGTTGCGCAAAGATGTGGAAGGCAGTGATCAACAAAATTATCTGGTGGTTTTCAGTCGTCCTTCGGAATATCGGGATACCGTATTTTTAGTGCATAAAAAGCCTCAGGCGGGGGATGATCGCTGGCTTTATCTGCCCGATCTGGATCTGGTGCGGCGTATCGCCCCCGGTGACAAACGCACCAGTTTTGTCGGTGCCCATGTCTACTATGAAGATATTTCCGGGCGTAACCTGAACCAAGACGAGCATCAACTGGTTGAAGAGACCGATGACCAGTATGTCCTCAAATCCACACCCAAAAATCCGGGTGAAGTGGAATTTGCCAGCTTCCAGACCTGGATTGACAAGGAAACCTGGCTGCCCATGCGTATTGAATACACGGACGATGAAGGCGAAGTCTATCGCATCATGGAAAATGCCGGTGTTGAGGTGGTCGATGGTTATCCAACACCCATGATGATGCGCGTTCAGGATCTGGAATCCGGCGGTCAAACCATCGTGCAATTCCGTGGCGCAAGTTATGACCTGGGAATTCCCGACTCCGTCTTTACCGAGCGCAGTTTGCGCAATCCGCCCAGCGATTGGCTGGAAAGGAGGTAAGCATGGCGAAAAAACAGGCTTTTGTTTATCTGGGTAGCCTGGGGCTGGCGCTGAGTCTGGCCTCTTTACCAGCCTGGTCAGCCGACGACTGGGCTGAAGAAGGTGATTGGGGCAGTGACTGGGAAGAACCCGAGGAACCCCTTTTGCCTTTCCGGGTTGGCGGCTTTATTGAGGCCGCAGGTGGCGCCCATATTTATAGCAATCCGGTTGTGGAAAACCGGATGGACAAGGAATACAACCTGGGTGAAGCTCGTCTGCGTCTGGAGATTGATGGCGACTGGAAAGAAATTGGCTATAGCCTCAAGGCCGATGGCCTGGCTGATGCTGTGGATGAAGAGCTGCGCGGAGAGTTGCGCGAAGCCTTGATCAGCACCAGTACCGGCCCTGTCGATTGGCGAGCCGGTCGCCAGGTACTGACCTGGGGCACCGGGGATCTCTTGTTCATTAATGATCTCTTTCCAAAAGACTGGCAATCCTTCCTGATCGGGCGGGATGAAGACTACCTGAAGGGGCCTTCGGATGCGATCCGGGGCACCTGGTATGCGGGTGAAGTCACCGTGGATGCCGTTTGGAGCCCACTCTTCCAGGAAGACAACTATCCGGATGGAGACAGGCTGTCCTACTATAACCCCATGGCTGGAGGCCAGACGGCGCAGCCTATCTCTGACCAGGCTTCAGAACCGGATGATTTTCCCGAAGATGGTGAAGCTGCCTTGAGACTGGCAACCCGCCAGGCAGGCATAGAGTATGCTGCCTATGGCTACTGGGGTTTCTGGCCGGAGCCTAATGACAGTAGCAAAGTAGCAGGTGGTGGCAAACTGGAGCACCCAGAACTCTATGTTTATGGAGCCAGCCTACGCACCAGCCTGGGATCAGGGTTGTTCAATGCCGAAGCGGGCTATTACGATTCTCGGGACTATGATAGCCAGCAGGCCAATATGACCCCCAATTCTGAAGCACGTTTTCTGATGGGTTATGACTGGGAGCTGGTGACCAACCTGAATGTGGGTCTTCAGTATTACCTGGAATGGACTCAGGATCATGATGACCTAACAACAGATATGGCGGGTGAAGAATACAGACAGCTACTGACCACTCGCCTGACCTACCGCCAGTGGCGGGGTGATCTGGTCTGGTCATTGTTTGCCTTTGTTTCCCCCAGTGATGAAGACTATTACCTGCGCCCCAGCGCAACCTATAGAGTCTCTGATGCTCTGACGCTAAGTGCCGGGGGTAATATCTTTGGTGGTGAAAACAACTACAGCTTCTTTGGTCAGTTTGAAAAGGACTCCAACCTCTACGCCAGAGCACGCTACCGCTTCTAAACACCCTTCCTTTCGGTCCTTATAACTCTGCCATACTGGCTGCTGAACCTGCATTCAAACAGGGTTCAGCGGCCTTTTTTTGGTTGCCCAATTACAGATTTTAAACCACAGCCAGTCAATGGACATTTGCTAGGAAAATCGGTAAGTTGGAAGAAAAAGCAGGCGGCTGCCCTGGTTAGGGAACTAAGCATGCTTATGAGTAAAATGTTATACGAAAATTTAGTTCAGAGATAATTTAAGGTCAGGGATGCCATGTCAATAAAAAATATACAAAAATTAAAGCAATTCGGTATCTTCCAAGATCATACGAACAGCAATGCTAAAGATTTTGGAAAATACAATTTGTTCTATGGATGGAATGGTAGCGGAAAATCTACGCTTTCGGGGTTGTTTCGGTGTGTCGAAAATAAAGCCACTTCAAGTAAATTTCCTTCTTCGGAGTTCTCGGTAAGCGTAGACAACGGAACGCCTATCACACAAGCGAACGTGGAAAATTCTGACCTAAATATATACACCTTCAACCATGATTTTATTGACGAAAACATTTCATGGGATAGCATTGTAAAAAGCATATTGCTTGTTGATAAAGAAAAAATTGAAGAGCGTGAAAAGTTAGAAAAGCTAAAAAAAGAACAGGAATCGGATGCTAAAGCACACAGCAAAGAAGCTGAGGAAATAAGAAAACTCGATGGTGCTATTTCAAAGTTTGGAACTGATAGCGCACGGCACATGAAAACCAGCCTTCAGTCAATAGATACTACAGACCGTTACTATCTTAATTACGACAAACGGAAATTTGAAAAATTTATAACCGACAACCTTGAAGCAAGCAAGTCAGACGCCCCGCTTCTTGATGATCAAAAAATTGTTGAATTGACCAACGCTGCCAAGCCTGATCAAAAATCACCGATAATGTTTAATAAGCAGGCAGTTAATCAAGAAACTTTCAGAAGAGCTAAAGAACGCCTAGATGATCTTTTAAAAACTAGCGTGGTTAGTCAAACGATTCAGCGGCTTATTGACCATGGTGATATAAAGTTTTGGGTTGAATCGGGGCTCAATCTTCATAAACATCACGATACAAACCAGTGTGAATTTTGTGGCAATACCATCACAGAAGAACGTACCAAACAGCTTGAAGCGCACTTTAATGACGATTACAAAGCCTTTCAAATCCGGCTTGAAAGTGCTGACGGCTGGCTTGCCAGTCAATATGTACAATCCCCAATGCTACCCGCCGCAAGTGATTTTTACGACGAATTCAGAAATGGGTACAACGAAGCATGTACAGCGTTGGAAAGAGCAATTACAGGCCTGAACGAAGAAATAACGGTCTGGCACGACGTATTGAAGGATAAGACAGCTAATCCACTTGAAACTGGCCTCACGGTTGAAGTTATCAGTGAGTCATCCGTGAAGGCGTTTAACGATGCTATGACGGCTATTGGCGCGGCTGTTGATAAGCACAATCATAAGTCAGGAAATTTTAAAGAAGAAACTAATAAAGCGAAAAGGCATCTTGAACTTCACTACGCAACTACTGAAGTGAAATCCTTCGGGTATCACGACAAGAAAAAGGAAGTCGTTGAACGAACAGCCGAAAATGAATCGCTAAAAACAATAATTAACACTAGAAACACAGAAATTCGCGCACTTGAAGACTCACTGTCAAATGAAGGCGTGGGCGCTGACCAGTTTAATAAATCACTTCATAAGTTTCTTGGGCGCAGTGAATTAACCCTTCGATTCAATCCGGTTAAAAAAGGGTATGAAATACTTCGGAACGACTCGGAACAGGTAGGCGGAAATTTAAGTGAAGGTGAAAAGACCGCTATTGCTTTCGTCTATTTCATAACCAAGTTGAAAGAAAATGACAACAACATTAAAGATACTATTGTTGTTGTAGACGACCCCATTTCAAGTTTCGATTCCAATCATCTTTTTCACGCTTACTCATTCATGAAAGTGAACTGTGAAAAAGCAAAGCAACTGTTTGTTCTTACCCACAACTTCACGTTCTTTAAATTGGTTCGTGATTGGATTTCAAGGAAGAATAAACGTGACAATCAGAATGTTGCAAACTTCTATGTTGTAAAGGCAAGCAACGAAGTACCACGAACTTCAACTTATAGCGACGCCGAACCAGCATTAACCTTATATAACTCAGAATATCATTACATATTTTCAAGGCTGCATTCGTTAAAAAATCAACAGATGCTTGAAACGGACGATCATTTTCTGGCCGCCAATTTATCCCGAAAACTACTTGAATCCTTCTTGTCCTTCAAATTTCCAAAGAACCGGGGGAATTTCGCCAACTTGTTTAATATGGCTGTTTCAGAAAGTCAGAATCCGGAAGACGAAGGGAAGGAAAAGATTAGAAAGTTCATCAATGGATATTCACATAACGACCTTATTGAAACCAATGAAGATTTTGTTGAAAACCTGATTGGTGAAGGCGTTTCAGTAATTTCAGATATTTTTGACTGGATAAATGAACTGGACGAAAAGCACTATCAAGAAATGATGGATGTCGTGTCATGAGTAGGGGTGCGTATAACAAGGCGCTGCTACGGAAAATTTACTCGCTAGCGCTCCTAAATTTCCGCAGAGCGCGGCGTTAA